>Ga0208040_1001054_pt1 | contig 29004 bp, 24 predicted proteins | sample AD_UKC083_MetaG_FD_184431 | JGI IMG/M metagenome (GOLD analysis project Ga0208040, IMG submission 184431) | Active sludge microbial communities of municipal wastewater-treating anaerobic digesters from USA - AD_UKC083_MetaG (SPAdes) (version 2) | ecosystem: Engineered > Bioreactor > Anaerobic >...
TCACCAAAGAAGGTGTTTCAGAACCAATAAGGCGAATTTGCTTGAAAAGAGGGCAAATTGTGGAGTTCGAAAAACCTGTAGAATCGTAATTAACGCCTTTAGGGAAAATAAACCTCTGTAAACGAATTTTAACTTCCGGTATAGCGTCACACCAAACATTTTCTACCGTTCGAATAAAATCATATGCATAAGCAAGTAACGCGTTTATATCCAACTCTTCACCATGCATTTCGGTTAGCCTAAACTTTTCAAGTGTTAATGTTTTTTCCAGTTCTTCAACTTGTTCTTTTACACGGTGCTCTGGAATGATTCCTTTTCTACCCATGGCAATAACATTCTTTTCTTCAGCCTCAAGCTTTTTAAGTAGCTCTACTTGATTCCAATACTCGCCTCGTATTTCCTTTTCTCTTAGCTCGTATCTTTTAATAAACCTTTGATGGAATCGCTCAATATAATCTTCTGTTGGTTTAACACTGCTTAAAAATCTACTAAAGTCGTTCTCTAAGTCACTTTTCTTAATCATTTTTGAGAAAGATGCACATTCATTGTTTCTGCAGTAATAGTAGGCATGTTTCTTCCCAGATTCACTTTTGGACCAACAAGCCGTTAAAGGAGTACCACAGAAAGCGCATGCCACAAATCTTCTCAATGGAAAATCCGGATTGTTGCGACTCCTTTTGGTTATAGCGTTATTTGAAAGCTTATTCTGCACCATTTGGCATTTTTCGTACGTTGCATGATCGATAAGGGCTTCATGCTTACCTTTAATCAACCTGCCATCCTGATGCTTAACGTAGCCGGTATAATAGATATTATTTAGAATGTTATGAATAGTTTCATTTGGGAATTCCAGAGCTTTGCCTTTGTAGTTTTTGAGTCGTCTTTTGTTAAATTCGTTTGCAATTTCGGTTTTACTGCTTAAACCTGCAGAATATTTAAGAAATATATCTTTAACTGCTTGAGAACAGTTGCTATCCAAAACATGAGGTGATAACTTTACATTTAGAGTTTTGTTTACCGCGTAGCCTACAGGAGGTTGCCATGGCCATAAGCCCTCGTCAACTCTACGCCACATGGCTAACTTTACTCTTTCTTTTTTAACCTCGTTGTCGTATTCGTTTACTGCTGCTAAAACTCCTTCTACTAACCTGCCAGATGGACTTTCATCAACCTTTTCTGTAGCACTTCTTAAAAGAATACCCATCTTCAAAAGTTGACCTCTTAACCAGTGATGTTGTTCTTGAGAACGAGCAAAGCGATCCAACTTGTATACTAAAAGGATATCGAATTGATTTTGTCTTTCTTTACAAAACTCAAGCAATTCAGCTACTCTTTGTGTGTTTGTTTTATTGGCTGAAATAGCTTCGTTTTCTACTATTTCAATGACATCAAACCCTTCGGTTTCACATGCTGCCAAACATATTTTCTTTTGAGTTTCAATGCTTGTACCACCAATCTGTTTTGGATCACTGAAGCGAAGATATAAAATTGCTCTTTTATTTTTTGATATTTCCATAATCTACACTGGGAAGGTTTTCTTTCTTGAATATAGCATATGTTGGCAGTCCCCGTTTCTTCAAAGTTAGAAAGGAGTCAATAATCAAATCAGCAAGAAGATCCATTTGACGATCCAATTCATTGTTATTATCTTTTACCGCTACCTCCTTGTTATATCGAGAAAACTTGCCCCTATTTGTTGTCATTATCGTTCTCCTGCAAAACGGATGTCTCCAAAAGTGGCATACGAGGTGCCACTGTTGCCACCTTGCACTTATCTGTGGCAGTTGTGGCAGAATTATTTCCTGCATAGAGCGATGTTTTGGTTATCGATATTTCAGTGCCATAGTTAAACTCCGCCCTTTCGACTACCAAACCAAGTGTATTGAGATTTGGCCTAACTTCCTTGATTTTCTTCCAAAGCTGGTTAGCTGTTTTCGGGAATCCTCCGCCACCAATTTGATAGTCACTTCCCTCGGCAATTGGGCGTAGTTCCTCGTAGAGTTTTGTTGAAGTGTTTTTATAAGCAGCTTTATCACGCATGAATTGGATTATTACCTGCGCTGTTAAAGAAGAATCTATTGCTGCAGTATTTTGCCTTTCAAGATTTCTATCAAAAGCATTAAGAAAATCGCTTTGTGACCCTCCAAGCGCAACTGTTGACGCTACTGCATATTTGGCAAAATCTGCCATTCTCGGTTTTCTTGCAAGCTTTATCGTTTCTAAATTTTTCAGGGTTTTAGACAGAACATCAAAAGCAGCTCCAAGTAAGTAGGGTTTTTCAGTCTCAAAGTGATCGTTTAATTCTGTTTCTTCTTTTCTATCCTCTTCCGAAATTCTTTGGAAAGGAATGATTATACTTCGATCAAGTAGATCTGCTCTCTCAACAACAAGGTTTATACCGTTTATCCCCACAATTCCCATTTGATACGACACGATATCGTCATTATCCGTATATAATTTTCTCTTACTAAACCCGACTCCTGTAACCAGCCGACAAAGAAAGTCCGAGTAGGAATCGCTTAAAGTTGAGACATTATCAAGAAACAAACAGTAATTGTGCGTGGCTATTTGCGCCAACTCCTGAAAATCCGAAGGGGGACTTAAGAGTAATACGGAGCTTGGGTCTACCAGTTTTCTTATAATCTTTAATCCGGTGCTTTTTGCAGAACCATGATCCCCAATAATTACAAGAGCCGGCCTTGGTATGTCTGGGATAAACGATGTTATTAGCGATGCCAAATACAATAGCCTATCTTTTTCGTCTTTAAGGTTTACGTAGTCGAATACTTTATATAATGAGTAACCTTCTTTAGGGAAAACTTGAGGTATTTGGTGGCTATACCTACGAAACAGTACAGGACTTACTGAGGTTATTTTCCATCCCGAACCATCAATTGTTACTATATTGTGGTCATCCCCAAGATCGTAGTATATAGTATTTCTTACTCGGGCTGTCCTGTTGTACAGCTGTCTTTTCTCATTAGTATGAATGGCCTTTGCCTCTAGAGTATCGGCTGCTTGTATAAAAGCCTCCCCGGAAAAACCCTTTTTGTTGTACTCCCAATATTTTCCACATAGCCAACGTTTTACCATAGTGCTTTTTATCGGAAATCCCACGGTAGGTTTTTCAGCAAATGTAATATAGGGGTCACCTAATTGGTCTAGGTAAAGCAACGCTTCACTTTCGAGTACAATATCAACCAATTCGTCGGATACCCCTCTTTTAGCAATTTTACCTCTAGGCTTTCGCGCCTGTGCTTTAGCAATAGACTTAAAAACCGATTTAAGCTCCACTTCGGTTAGTGGTGGGTTATTTTTCTCATTCCAATTCTTAAAAAATGGCCAAGCTACACTTTCCCATTCCTCACTGGGAAATCTTGACAACAACTTACCTGCAACCGAGGCCGCTGTTTCATTTCTTGTACCCTCATCAACGCCGTCAAGCACCGCATTATTCCAAGTATTGTTTTGTTTTTCGGAATTTTTGAAGTCAATCCAACCGGTTACAAAAGAAGGAAGCGGTGCAATTGGAGCTGTATCGAAGCCGTAAATCCATTCATATGAATTTCCGCTTGGGTGTCTAGACGGGGGAACTATGATATAACCACCGTCACCTCGTATATCTATACCCGGCTTTATTCCGTTGAAATTTGGAATTATTTCGTTTGATTTGAAATAATAGTGCAACCCTCCACCACCACTCCTAACCTTTACAGTATTGATATCTTTGAACAACTCATCTGTACTGCCATGTCTAAAGTCAATATCAACTACAACTAAGTTCGATATCTTTCCTGTTACAATAGCTAAATTTAATCTTGGAAAGTCTTTGAACCATTTTTCGAGTTCTTCTGGTGAAACTATCCTGCTTTGAAACGCTTTCCATTCAACTAATGGTTTCTTATTGTTGCCTATAGGAATAATTGAAAAACCACGTGCTATATAACTCTGTGCCATGTTTAGCATTAAATTACTATTCACCATTTCTCCTTTCATGAATCAAAGCTTTAAGATCTCTGACTTTATGGTAGTATTGGGTCGGATTAACCGAAGCTTCGTCCCGCAAGAATAGGCTAACAAGATCCAATAATTCTTTTGTTTCTTCGAATATAAATGTTGCCCTGTAGTTAGGGTCTAGAGAGAGTGACTCGAGTGGAAGATATAATGCGAGAAATCCCGCCAATGGTAGAGATGTGGTCTTATAAGTATTATCTTGTGTGCTCATAATATCTAAACGGTACTACGAGCAATGAGATTATCGTCAACGAACTACATAGGGATTAACTTGAGGATTAAGTTAGTTTTAAGGTTATTCCGTTTGCTACATTAATAATTACCTTATCTTTATAGGGCAAAGGTATTTTAGCTGTTAGTTGGTAGATCTTGGTCCTCGTGTTACGGTTTATAACATTTGTTTTATGTTTCGGATAACCTGTATCGTATTCATTTTCATAAATTTCTAAATAAGTTACAAGCTTCCCGTGCCGCTGCCATAACAACTTAAAGGTTTTCCATCTGCACCCACGTTTCACCAGCTTAAGAACATTCTCCCCTTTGTATTCTAGAATTAAAAAATGTTCATCTTCCATTAGTTTCCATGCTGTTGGAGGTTGTAAACCACTATTTACCGGAATCAGCTGCGGGTATGCTTCCGGTAATCGACCTTGGTTTTTGAGTATAAATTTATGAAGATCTACTAAATATTGCTTGTAGTCGGCAATTTTCAAGTATTTTAGCTCACATTCAATACCAAGTAGTAGCTCGTTAAACTCCTCCTTTATCATAGAATTTTTTGTATACCTCTCCGTTGGAAGATTACTAGCAATTTCATGGAATTTCTCAAGTTTTTCATAAGCATTCCATACGGAGGTTTCCCTGCAAAGTCTCATCTTATCTATAAATTCCTGTATTTTGTGCTTGTTCAACTTATGCTTGAAAGTAAATATCTGTTTTGATTCTTTGTCGGTAATTTTGCTTTCGGATAGAGAATATCCTAACTCGGTCAATTTTATAGCAGATTTTCCATACAAACCGATGTAATGTTCAAATTCGATATCCTTTCGTGTTATGTCGCGCACTTTAATATTGCTAAATTCCTTAACCACATTTGCTACATGTTCGTTCTTTAGTATTTTGCTGTTAAACTCTTTAAGTTCCGCAAAAAATCCAGCAATGTTATTTACGAGAATAGAATATTCCTTTTGGGTTGCTTTACCAAAAGCTTTTTTTCCTTCATTTACTAACTCGGCTACTTGTGGTAATTCTTTGGCTATATATTCCAAATATTTGTAGATACCTACAATACGGGCTTTATCTGTGTCGGCAGTGCTTAGTATTTCAAATATTCCTTTTAACTCGTCAATTCTTTCATTTATAGTCATAATTATTATTTCCGCTGCTATTTTAGCACTTTTGACTGTCACAGCGGGATTCATTCAAACAGTGTCCACAGCTGATATACCGCACACGCAATATAATCTCGCCACACAAACGACATGCGTTATATGTCCTTTTCCCTGCGTCGTACATACGATATACTAACGGTATTACAACTTAGCCGGTCAGTCACACAAGACTTAAAAATGTCTCGAGTCCGAAAAGGGGCACCTTCCTATGGACTCGAGGCTGACCGGCTAAGATTACTAGGGGGTGTCCCTTTTTATGCCGGTAAACATAGAACAATATTGGAAGATATCGTTAATATTTAGAATTATCTGCGCAACTGCCTTGTTCTTTGCAGTTGATCCACAACCTTACGGTTACTACCGTATCTTGCGAGTGCTTGTGACAATAACTTCCGTTTACTGCATATGGCTTTACAAAAAGACTAATAATATATTTTGGATCACAATCTTCACCTGTATAGCCCTTTTATTTAACCCGTTTTATCCAATTTATCTATCAAAAAGAATATGGGAACCAATTGACGATGTTTTAGCAATTGTCTTTTTGATCTCGTTAAGTAGAACACATAAAACGTAGTTTAATTCATTGGATCTAAAGTGATCCGGAAAGGTAATATGCAGGATGATAAAAGTACAAAATTGAATATGGGTCTAAAGGTTGGTGGAGGAATCACAACGCTTATTTCCGGTACTGTGGTTTACACATTGTTTCAGTTTGAATGGGGTCGTGCAGTGCTAGGTTCGTTGCTTTCTCTAGCAATATTTGGAGGATTAATTGCTTGGGGTGCTTCTAAACTGGCTAAAAAGGTTTTACAAAGAGCGCCTCTGCCACAAAGACTAATAAGTTTTATCGCTTGGTCGTGTGTCATCACGTGGACCTTACCAATACTCGGAATTATAACGTCTGTAGCTACATTTCAGTTCTCAAAATCAGACAAGTTGATCTCGTCAAGAAAGAAGTATAGAACTTTGTTCTATGCTGGAATACTGCTTTCATTACTAAACTCGATCACAGCGTCTTTAAGATGAATTACCGTTAACGAATTAGCAGTGAAGTATCCACAGCTAGAGCACCCATTGTACAAGAAATGTGTGTTACAATGACACGAAATCTAATGCGAATGCACGAAAGGAGATCCAGAAATGCCTTATGAAACAAAACATATTGTGTTTTTGCATGGTTGGGGACAAAGTATCGCAAGCTGGCAAAACAATCTTCCATTTTTTGAAAGGAATGGGTTTACCTGTACTGCCATTAAATTACCTGGCTTCGATTTACCTGACCCCCCTTCCTATTGGGGAGTACCTGAGTACGTAGCCTTTGTTGAACAAGAGCTACTTTCTCTCCGCGCTAGGTACGGAGCTGTAAAATTGATGGTAGTTGGCCATTCGTTTGGCGGTAGATTAGCAATATATATGGCAAGTACGAAACCGGAGTACATATCCGCTCTAGTTTTGACTGGGGCAGCCGGCATTGGTACGAAACCAGGTGTATTGAAAGCTCTTTCTACCAACGCCTCCGCACTCTTAAGAACACTTGAAACAAGATTTGGAAAACTTCATGTTCTAAGACAGGCGGCAATTGATCTGATTGGATCAAAGGATTACAGGCATGCAAGCCCCACTATGAGAGAGGTGCTGAAAAACGTGGTGGATCTAGACTTAGAACCCTATCTCTTAGGTATACATTGCCCTACGTTGTTGGTCTGGGGTGAAAAAGACAGGGTAACACCATTTTCTGCAGCAAACGTACTTAGGAAGAATATTGCGTCTTCCCAATTGGAACTCATACATGGAGCCGCTCATTTTGCTCATGTAACCGAGTTCTCATCATGGAATAACACAGTCTATAGATTTCTTGTTTCCGTGTAGTTGAACGCCAAGGTGATGTTAATTACTAGTTACCTTGGCGTTTTCTTTATTTATTTACTAACGTAAAATAGTAGCAATGAATATATTTCACATATTTGGATTTTCTTCGAATAAGTATATTTGCCCAATTAAACCCAGATCCGGCGAGAAACCCAGATTTTGGAAAGATTCTCCCGCACATGTAAGCGTATTCAAACATGCCAAGGATATTATTATTCCTGATCCAAGAAATAACCCGCTTCCGGTATACGCTCCCGCAGGTGGAACAATTCTGGCATTGGTACAACACAATACATTGTGGGGGCAAGATGCCAGTTTCTTACCTTTTTTAAACTATGTAACTGTTCAAAGTGATATTCCCGAAGAGTTTTATCAGCTATGTCATATAGCAAAAGATTCCTGTAGGTTTAAAATTGGAGATAGGATAGAAAAAGGCGCAGTCATAGCTCAAACCGGCATCAACGGCTATATGACAGATCCTCGTCATATACATTTTATTGTTGGAAAATTCACTAATATTAATCCTGAGGGTTTTGTAAGTCTAAGAATCAGAATGTAAGATTTATATTTTAATAATTAGTGTCAATCTTCAAATATTTGATTACTAGCCTCCAGATACGTTTGAGTATTTTATAGTAAAGTCGAATAATAAAAGGGTAGTATTGGTCTTTGGGAAGGGAGATCTCACCGTAGATTTCTTTAGCATGATAATACTCCGCCCAGACACTGTCCCCGTAAGAAAAGTGCCAGTATTCAGTAGGATAAGGCGCAAATCCATTTTCCAGCATCAATTTATTGAGTTCTAACCTCAACCCCTGCGACTCGGCTGTGATTTTATTCGATATTAGTTGTGGTTCCATATAGAATTTTTTAAAGGGTTTAGATAGATTAATTTCTTTACCGTACTGATCCACTAAAGATATGTCTACAGCACCACCGGTACAATGAGGGGGTATTCCGTTTATCGGATTATGCACAAGATCTCCCATTATTTTATTGCGAATTTTCCAAAGAATCTCCTGAGTTTTTCTTGTTCTGTATGCAGAATCTACTTGTAAATACAGCCCTTCTGGTAGCATCTCACCTACACTAGCCAATTTTTTAGCCACGTCATCACGACACAACAAGGGGTACTTTACAGTAACCCTTCTAACAACCGGTAGCTCACGAATCTTATTTGAATATTTTGTTACTGATTCAAGTGCTTTTTGCATTTAAAATTGCATTAAACTAAAAAATAAATGGGTGGTAAGTACCTTTTGGTTTAACCACCCATAACGACAGACGCATTTTACGATTACACATTGCTAGACGCTACACATTGCAGGCTTACGCTGTCCTGTTTGTGGAAAGGCTACGCAAAAATCAGGACGGTTTCTGTAATTACTGCATATTTGGGTATTGTTTGGTCCGGGTTTTAGCCTTGTGCATTTAAATACTGGGATCATGCATTTGTCGGTTCCACCCCAGTCAATGACTTCCAGAAAAGTATGCGTTTTAAGAAAATCACGATAGTTGTATATACTGATTCTAGGCACAGAAAACCTCGTACAACAAGCACCGCACATGTTACAGTTCATACTTAATCTCCTTCTTTTTTACGAATTTTAGCATGATTTGTTGATACAGACTAGTTAGCTGTTAATGCTATAATAAGTTTATGCAAGAAACTAAAAAAACTGTTGCTGTACTATTTGGAGGCAAATCTCCGGAGCACGAGGTTTCAATTATTACAGGTGTTCAGGTTTTAAATAATATTGATAAGAATATATATAATCCCGTACCCATATATATTGCTAAAGACGGAAGATGGTATTACAACGAGTCCTTTCTCAAAATAGAGACATTTAAAGATTTGGAGTCGCTCCCAATGACCTCCGAAGAAGTGTATCTACCTGCGAACCCTAATAATAAATACTTACTTGGTACTAAATCTAATTTAATTGGTAAAAGATTAAAGATTAAAGTTGATGTACTTTTTCCATGCTTTCATGGGGGTTTGGGTGAAAATGGTGCCTTCCAAGGTTTATTTGAGATTGTAGAGAAACCATATGTTGGTTCAGAGGTACTAGGTTCGGCGTTAGGTATGGACAAAGTGATTTGTAAAGATGTATTTAAAGCAAATGGTATACCCACAGCTTCCTACATTTATTTCTACAAAGAAGCTATTACCAATGATTTAGAAAAAGTGGTACACGAGCTTGAAAGATTATTTAGGTACCCGATGTTTGTAAAGCCAGCTGTTGGTGGATCTAGCGTAGGCATTACAAAGGCAAAAGATAGAGATACCCTTATACAAGGGTTAGAATTAGCAGCTATGTTTGATTCAAAAGTGATAATTGAAGAAGGTATTGAAGGTGCCAAAGAAATTAATATATCCGTTTTAGGAAACTCAACGGAACAGGTGATTGTATCTGCCTGTGAGGAGGTATTTCATAAGGGGGACTTTTTAAATTATGATGACAAATATAAGGGTGGTGACGGCAAGTCCCAGGGAATGGCTTCAACGAAAAGGCAAATACCAGCAGACATTGGAAAAGAGGCTTTGGAATTAGTTCAAGTTACTGCAAAAAAGGCATTTTCATGTTTAAATTGTTTTGGACTTATTCGCGTGGACTTTTTGGTCAAGGATAACCCACTCGAAGTAAATATAATTGAGGTTAATACAATTCCAGGAAGCTTGGCGTTTTATCTTTGGGATGCAAGTCAAATTAAATTTCCTACTATGTTGACCAAGTTAATTGAATTAGCTGAAAAAAGATTTCAAGAGAAAATAAGTAAAACCAGCACCTTCAGCACAAATATCTTACAGGATTTTAAAGCAGGCTTAAAAAATCCAAAACTCGGTTAATAATTATCTGGAAGGTCGTTTTCAATTAAAGCAATTGAATTATTAGTGTTGGTTAAGTGTTTTGGTAATTCCTCTAGTGAGTTAATAAATACAACCTTTTCTTTGTTACTAATTCCTTCGTTTATAGCCAACGTCCTTTCATTTTTTCCAATTAGGAGAACTTTGTCGCAGGTTAAATCAATAAGTTTACCAAGTTCGTTATGTATCTCTTGTGTTTTGTTTCCTAATTCTACAATTCCAGGAGTTACTATCACCTTTTCCAACGTACTAAATGTGCCTAATAAATCTAGTGCGGCTTTAAATCCCGTTACGTTGCTACTATAAGCATCGTCTATAACAGTTAAACCATTTTGCCAGGTTTTTATTTCTAATCTGTGTGACACCGGCGTTAAATTGCTGATAGCTTGTAATATTAAATTCGGTTCAACTCCTAGTAGAGTGGCCATAGTTGCCGCTGCTAGTATATTTTCAATATTTGAGTTACCTATCAACTTACTAGTAGCTTCAAATTGATTACCATTTAACATCATTGTGAATTTGCTGCCTGTTTTAGTCGACTCAACATTTTTCACAAAGAAACCACTTTGCTCTAGTCCGTATAGTACTGCAGTATCCGCGTATTTTAGATAGTTGTTGTGAACATAGGTGTTGGTCCCAATAAGCACCTTAAAACCGTTATCATCCGAGTACTCAAGAATTTCGAATTTTGCTTTAATAGTGTTTTCTATTTTTTTAAAACGGTCAATATGTTGCTCGTTTATTCCTGTTAAAATAGCGTGATCAGGTTTAACCATCTCACAGATTTCTTTAATTTCCCCAATCTTATATGCTCCCATTTCGCATATAAAAAAGTCATAATAATCGTCTAACTCGTAATCGATTACCTTTGCAACGCCAAATAAAGTGTTATAACTCTCCGGTGTTCTAAGCACCTTATATTTTGTTTTAAGAATACCGTATAAAAACTCCTTTACACTAGTTTTTCCGTAGGACCCAGCTATTCCAATTATCTTTAAATTTTTTTGTTTTAAAGATAAAATCTTACCACCGATGTCCCTTTTTACCCTAGTTCTATTCAGAATCTCGTAGGGTTTAATAGTGAGGATACCTGCTAGCAAGAATATATAAGCTTGCGTAGCTAACATTATCCCAATAAAAATGCCAACGCATTTAAACAGTAATATTAGTACCAAATTAAAAATAATTACATATATTAGAGCGCTGTAAAGTATAAATTTGGCTTTAAAAGTCCAAACCAGTTTCTTTTTAACAGAGTAATATCTTTTAAATGGGTTTGATAAAACCCACGTTAAAAACCTTATAGGGTTATATTCTTCAAGTTGAAGTATATGGAGTTGCATAACATAAGGAAATAGAATATTTAGCATATAAACTCCCTTAATATTTCTAAAAATTTATCGCTTTTTTCTGTGTGAGGGTTATGACCAGATCCCCACACTATTCTAACTCTGGAATTCGGAATTTCCCTTTTGAAGATCTTTGTTTCTTGAACACTTAGCTGAGCATCTTTGTCACCCCAAATTATCAACGTTTCAGCCTTAATATCTTTCAACAGGTATAACAAGTTCTGATTTACTATTTTTACAAAAGACGTTCGCAATTCGCCGGCATTGTTATAATCAGTACTTCCAACTAATCTACGAAGTTCGAAAGAAACCTTTTTAGGTAGAATTGTGTATAAACTACGTGTAGCTTCTAAGAGTCTATGTGTAATTCTAGCCCTTCTACTGTTATGGTTTAATCCGGCACTATCCACTAATACTAGCTTATCCACATTATCTGTTGTTGCTGCAAGAATTGTAGCCACTCTACCACCAAAGGAATGACCTAAAATCGTACATTTATGAATTTTTAACTTTTCTAAGAAGTCATGTGTGATTTGGGCATAGTCATATGTATCAAAATCTGCGACTGGTTTTGGAGATATTCCAAATCCTGGGAAGTCTAAAACAATAACATTGTATGTATTGTTAAGTATTCTGGCTGTGGATGACCACTCTGCAGAGGTTCTTTTCCAACCAGGTAATATCAAAAGGTGTTTATTAGAAGTGTTGTTTTCATAAAAGTCATAATTTAGAATGTTATTATTTACTACTAATTGCATATTAGATCAAATCCGTTTAGGAGCACCATCCTTAAATAAACTTAATAAAATATCCTCTCTTTGGTCATCTTCTAAGTGCCAACCACTTGGATTTGATCCTACAAGGGCCAAATCCAAATCTGCAATAATCAAACTGTCGTCATCAAATGTTTTTTTAGTCAGCTTAAGTTTGTTTCCACAGGGGTCCACAACATAACTTTTTCCAAAATAATTAGGCGCCTGTTTATCCGGGAATTCAATACCTGTTCTGTTCGATGCACATACAAATATTTCATTCCATACTGCTACCGTTGGGATTTCGTATTCCCACACTCTCTCTGATACAGCTCCGAAGGTTACCGACGGGCAAAAGACAACTTCAGCCCCACCCCGTTTAAGGACCCTCCAGTTTTCAGGAAAGTGCCTGCCGTAGCATGTATTTATACCCACTTTTGCGTATTTTGTATTAAACACAGGTAAAAATGACGATACCGCAGTGTTAACACACGATAGTTGGGCATTTACGGTGGGGTCATCACTAGCACGATAGTAATCCTTTTCTGTGAACATGCCCTTTTCATTCTTTCCAAAAGGTATGTTTGTTTTGCGACTTTTACCCATAAGTACACCGTTTTCAAATAACAAAGTAGTATTATAGTATTTATCTTCTTTCGTGTGCTCATACAGCGGTGCAATTATTAGAATATTTAATTCTTTGGATAATAGTCTGAATACTTCTGAAGCTTCTCCGGTCTCACAATCCTGAGCAAATTTTAACCATTGAGGGTTGTATTCGGAGATAGCAAAATATGGTGCATTACATAATTCGTTAAGACATACTATTTTGCACCCTTCCGATTTAGCAGCATATATCAGGCTAATAAGCTTATCGTAAATAGATCTTTGTATACTAGATACTTCCTTAGAATCCAGAGATTTAACAGAAGACAACACAGGACTTTTGTTACATACCTGCGTTAGCCCTACTCTGACAATGTTTGTTTCCTTTTCCATTGCATAATAATACTACAATAGTGATATTATTGTTAACCTTTTGACGTTCATACCGGGCTGCATTATAATCACCATATGAAAATTGGAGTAATATTCGGATCACCCTCAGTTGAGTATTTAGGAAGTTGTGTCTCCGGCACCCATGTAGCAGATGTTCTATCTGAAAAACACGATGTCAAAAGGATTCATATCACCATGGAAGGCGACTGGGAAGTTACTAATGAAAAGTTCACATATGCAGATAAAGAAACTAACAGGTCGTTTTACTCAAAAGCTGTTGAAATAGGCACCCCTAAATGGAAAAGACCTGACTGGAACATAATTAATTCACTTTTATCTGATCTTGATATTGTAGTTCCTCAAACACATGGTCCTTATGGGGAGTGTGGTATGTTACAGGGTTTCTTAGATATACTTGGGATTCCCTATACAGGACCTGGCGTAGAAGCATGTGCTCTTACACAAAATAAAGATTCTATTAAAATACTTGCTCAAAGGGAAGGCGTTCCTGTATCCAACTTTTTATCGTTCGATGAGATTACATGGAAAGAGGATAGAGACACTGTTCTAAAAAGAATAAACAAAGACTTAAAATACCCATTATTTGTAAAACCTAACGATGGTGGTTCTTCTATTGGAATATCGAAAGTTAGAGTTTCAGAAGATTTGCATAAGGCTATCGAAGAAGCATTTAGATTTTCTAAAAGGGTCATAGTAGAGGAGGGCGTGGATGCTTATGAGGTAGAGTGCGGTGTTATTGGAACCAACAAACTTATAACTCCCAACGAAGTGGGAGAGGTAGTTCCAAGCAAGGAATTTTACGATATTGAAGCAAAATACTTTAAACCGTCAGGGCTTTACGTACCCGCAAAAAATGTAAACATTGAAACCAGAGAAAGAATAAAGTCGCTAGCAAAACAGATTTATAGAATAGCTCGAAGTCGAAGTTATTCGCGTGTAGATTTCTTAGTAGATAAGAAAACAGGCACGCCTTATTTAACAGAATTCACAGCATTGCCCGGATGTACCGAACTAAGTCTATTTCCGCAGCTTTTTGTTAATAGTGGCTGGAAAGAATTGGATTTATGGGAAAAAATCATAGAGATCTCTTTGTATGAAAAGTAAATACCCAGAGAAAGTAATCTATGAGATTCCATATTACTCTCAGTGGGAATCACGTGAGTTAGCAAATGGATATATAAAAAATCCTGAAAGTGTTATAAACGATCCGTTGTGGGCTAACTCAGGGGCTTTGTCCAAGGAAGAGTATGCACTGTGGTCTAATAACGTATGCGGAATGGCTTGTGTCAAAATGATATTAGGGTATTTTACAAAAAACGAGTATCAAACAATCAAGATGGCAAAAGACTCACTTGCATACGGAGCGTATACAATAAGTGGGAATAATATTGAAGGACTTTTTTATAAGGGATGTGTCGCTTTTTTAAAAGGGGAGTTTGATATTGAGGCTTCATGGTTAACAAATATGTCAGTGGATAACATTGTTGACAATCTTTCCAAGAATAATTTAGTAATAGCTTCGGTATCTAAATATATTCGTGATACAAAACCTAATGTTATCAATAAAGGAGGTCACTTAGTGGTTGTAGTAGGATTTGATACGGAAAAGGGACTACTGTATATTCACAATCCTTCCGGTTATTATCCAGATGCTCAGTCTTTTTTCCCGGTCACTTATGACATATTTAACGAATGCTTTGCAAATCGTGGAATAATAATATATGAAAAATCAAAATGAACAGGGCAGCCTTCAATTAGCTAAAATCCCCGAAATACCGAAATCAGATGGCTGGAAAGAAGTGCAAATCATTGAATGTAATGAAGCATTAGTATCGCTCAACGATAAAGACTCTGAGCATGTCGTTGTGGTTCCTAAATATTTTGAGCAGGGGCTGCCAAATGCAAGCCCAGTTATATATGCGCGTGAAGGGATAGCTAACAAGTTAGTTGAAGCAGCAAAACTATTACCAAATGGTTATAAACTGGTCATATGGGATGCTTGGAGACCGCTAGAAGTACAGCAAAGCCTTTTTGATGAGTACAAGGATAGACTACGTTTATCTAATTCTGAAAAGTCTGATGACGAATTAACAATTCTTACACAAACCTATGTGTCGTTGCCATCTAATAATCCACTGCACCCATCACCACATTACACAGGAGGTGCTGTTGACCTGTCCATTATCGACGATTTTGGTAATCCCTTAGAAATGGGAACCCCATTTGACCACTTTGGGATAGAAGCTTCTGCAACATATTATGAGCACGTAGACCAGCAAGCTGACGAAATAATAAATAATAGAAGGTTACTATATAGCGTTATGACAGCAGTAGGATTTTCTCCATATGATGAAGAATGGTGGCACTATGATTTAGGAAATCAATTTGATGCTAAAAGAACGGGCAAAGCATATGCGATATATGGTCCTGTAGAGTTAAATTCCTTGACACAGAATCTCAGCAATTAAGCATTTTTTCTATCCATTGATTAAAGTGAGGGCATTCCTTCCGTATAGTGTCGATGCCAATTCCTGAGGATATCATCGGTCCATACACAGGCTTGACGTAACGGGGATATATCTTTAGTAATCTTCTACTGGGACATGTTTCGGGGACTTCATTTATCTCTTCTGGGGATGTAAAAGAGTTCTTAATACCTTCAAGAACAGCTAAATTATCTCGTGGTGACGGAAAAGTGTCGTTAATTTTGTTAGGAGAACTAAATAACAAGGCCTCAAACTCGTGTAGCTGCAAGTATGGCAAAAATTTAATGTTGTTAATATCCTTGGCAAAAGCAGCTTCCATAATATCTACCTTCTTATAGCAGGTAACGTTGTTTGGTTTATCGTGGTAACCCGGAAAATCACCTGGCAATCCGTAATAATCAAACATTGTTGTAATCATTGAGCATGAAGTATCTTTTAGTAGGTTAGCTATATGCTTTTTAACTTTACCGTATGATACTACGCCGCCCTTAAAATTTGGGCCGTCTTTTACCTCTTTTGTGCTCAATATGGTTGGAACAAGTTGAATCTCATTTGAAGCAAAGTATTTGTATAGGACTGTTTTGACAAATCTTTCTTCTGTTTGTCCCTCAACAAGAATAAGTACCTTTTTCATGTTTAGGGTCTCCCACCCAAAAGATTTTTCTCCCACATATCACCTAAACCATAGTCATCAATCCAATGAACCATTTCCTCATCTTTTAATCTTCTAAACGTAGACTGCTCTTCATCTCGGTCAACTACGATTAGATCAGTTGGTTTTGTATGGTTTACCAGCGTTACTGACTGAGTTGAAACTATTATTTGGGTTTTGGTGGAAACACTTTGGAGCATTGCGGATAGTACTTCGATTGCATACGGATGTAGTCCCAATTCGGGTTCATCCAAAAGTACCGTGGACGGAAGTTTTTCTTCAGGTTGAAGGAGTAGTGTAGCAAGGCATATGAATCTCAGAGTTCCATCAGAAAGAGAATGCGCATTAAAATAAGCGTCTGACCCCTCATGCTTCCATTCCAGCTGAATTTTTTCGGGGCTAAGTGGATTTGCGCGCAAATTAAAGTCGTCAAAAAAAGGGGCGACCATACGAATAGTATTTATAATGTTACTGTATTCTTTTGCGTAGTTTTTACTTAGTAGATATAAATAAGCGGGCAAATTTGCAGCATCATGCCTAAACACCTCGTTGTCAGAAATATTGCAACTAGACTTCATTTCAGCAGTATCGCTTGTGTCATGAAAATGATAAACCTTCCAGCTTTGCATACTGTTTAATACATACTTCGCGACCTTTTCTCGTTTACTTGTAGCATCTAATCCGGATTCCTTACCACTGTTTTGTACCGGGACATCATAGGGACGTGCAAAACTTCCTGGGTGAAATAAGCACACCTCATCTTGGATAAACATGCTATCGTCCTCTGAGGGCGACAACTTACATTTATAGCTATTTTGTCCAAAAGTGAGTTCTAAAGAAATTTCATTTGTAGTTTTCTTTCCATGATATAGCAAGGTATTAGGTCCCCCAGATTTTTGAATATACTTCTGAAGTCTACCCTCAACAAGTTCATTTAACAGCTTGAAAAATGAAATGAAGTTCGATTTCCCAGCACCATTAGAACCAATTAAAATATTTAACGGCCCCAATTTAAAATTATTGAGTTCCTTAATGGACTTAAAACCTGATATGGATATCTTGTCTAAAGGTTTTCCCATCATAATAATATGTTGATTTTAGCATCTATAGCACCGAATGAATATTGTAGGATCTATTTGGGATAGAATTTTAGTGTGTCGGGAAGTGATACTATCCATTCTATAATAGAAATTTTCCCAATGTGGCACCCCTCCGGGGTACCCTCTATACGAATACAAGACTTAATTGTTGCAAACAATCGACGAATTCAACTATACTTTCGTTCGAAATAATATAACTTGGGGTCACCATTATTATTTATACTTTTCGGTATTCACCCTGAATATCTTAAAAAATTCAAGCCAGATGTAACAAAGAAGAGACATGAATAATACTATTAATATATCTTTCATATCTAAAGGAGAGAAATGAAATAGATTATTAAAGAATGGTATACCAAGAAATATACCCATGAGTAATACAGCGCCTACTGATATAAAATAGAATGCTTTATTTCTATGTAAACTGAATTTCTGCAGCACAGAAGTATTTGATAAATCGGCTAATATTAAAGATAGATTACACATAACCAGAGTAGCAAATGTTATTGATCTGATACTATTTTCTTCTAAACCCATCTTATGTGTAATGAAAAAAACTATAGATGTTGTTAAGAGTATTGTAAAACCATGGAGAAAAGCTATTAATATATGGTTCTTTCCAAACAACTGGTTATTTAAATTTCTGGGTTTTCTACTCATTATTTCATTTTCAGAATGTTCCGATTCAAATACTGTTGAGCATGCGGGATCAATAATTAATTCCAGAAAGGCAATATGTATAGGATAAAATATAGCAGGCAAATTAAAGAAAGTAGGAATAAGAGCAAGCCCGGCTATAGGTATATGTATGGAAAATATATATGAGACAGCTTTTTGCAAATTATCATATATTCTTCTCCCCATCTTTATTGCAGATACAATAGAAGTAAAATTATCATCCAAAAGAACAATATCAGACGCCTCTCTGGCTACGTCCGTGCCTCTCTCACCCATAGCTACGCCAATGTGTGCAGATTTAAGAGCAGGTCCGTCATTTATTCCATCTCCGGTCATAGCTACAATTTCCCCGTTGGATTTTAAAGCATCAATAATAGTTAGTTTTTGTTCCGGAACTACTCTGGCAAATATATTTACCTCTTTGATCTTCTCTCTTAATTCCTCATCCGTTAGTTTATTTAACTCATCTCCGGTGATGCATTGGTCATAATTTTTAATACCTGCCTGGGATGCAATATATTTGGCGGTGCCCGGATAATCTCCTGTTATCATGATTACTTTGATTCCTGCTTTGTAGCATTCTTGTACTGAGTTTCCAACGGTAGGTCTAATTGGATCGGCAAAGCCTATCAAACCTAGATAATTAAATGAAAGATTAGTTATATTTTCAGGATATGAAGTACTGTTTGAATTCTTAGGAATATTATATTCAGCTTTTGCTACGGCTAATACTCTCTGTCCCCGGTCTGACATATCAGCTACATACTTCATAATCTTTTTTCTGTTTTCATTATCCAATGCACACAAGTTAATAATGGCTTCCGGTGCCCCCTTTGAAGCTATTAAGTATGTATCTTCTGTTTTGCCATTTTGTGTTTCGGGAGTTTCCCATATTCTTGTTTTAGCAAATAATTCTTTTGTAATAGGATATTCTTTTTTAAGATGACAATCTTTTAATGAAAAATGAGAGGAAGGGAATATTTTCTCAAATGCATTATTTATTTCTTTTTCCAACGGATCAAAAGCATTCCTCTTTCCTGCTAATTTGGCATAGAATAGAATCTCCTCCTCTATGGGAGATAGATTATTATTTTTTTCTATACTAACTATCCCATTACCCGATACGATAGATACCAGTTCCATCTTATTGAAAGTTAGAGTACCTGTTTTATCTACACAAAGAACAGATGTAGCCCCCAATGTTTCTATTGCTTGATTATTTCTGGTCAATACATTCTTTTTAGATAATCTCCACGCACCCAAAGTTAGAAAGATCAGCAGTACAACAGGAAATTCTTCCGGAAGCATGGCCATAGATAATGTAATTCCTGCTAAAAATGCATTGAGAATATGCTGATTTACTGCATAGTGAAATATTATCAGAGTTATGCATGAAATAAGACCAAGAATACAGAATATCTTTACCATCCCATCAATTTCTTTTTTAAGAAGTGAGTTTTCTTTTTTAACCAATTGAAGTATTTTACCAATCTTTCCCAGCTCAGTTTTTACACCTATATTGAAAACTACTGCTACCCCGGACCCTTGTGATATTAGAGTTCCCGAATAAGCAATACAGCTTTTATCTATATCCCCTATCGTTTTCCTATCTAAATAGTATTTTTCTCCCATCTCTGAGGAATTCTTTTTTACAGGTAGAGATTCACCTGTTAAAAGAGACTCATCTATATATAGATTTTGTTCGGAGATTATTAATGCATCAGCCGGAACTCTATCTCCTTCTTGAAGAAGTACAACATCTTCCTTAACAACTTCTTTTCCCGCTATCCTGATTTGTTCCCCATTTCTAACTACTAATGCTCTGGGACTTGATAGATCTCTGAGTGCTTTTAATGCATTTTCGGTTTTATTCTCCTGATATAGAGTAATTCCTATAACAACAAAAATTGATACACCAAGGATAAACGCGTCTTTAGGTTCTCCCAGAAAAAAGTAAATTAATCCCCCTGCAATCAACAAAAGAATCATTGGTTCTTTAACTACAGAGAAGATTAGGGATAATATACTTTTGGGTTTTTGAGTAGGAAGTTCATTTAATCCAAATTTATTTCTTTTTTCATTTACTTCTGATTCAGAAAGTCCTGAGTATCTTTCCATTAAATAATTTTACCTGAATAAATCAGACAATCCTATCTAGAGGAATTTAAAAGTATTCAGTATCTCGTCAACTTTCAGATCAAATTCCTGACCCGATACATTTTTTACAGCAATAGTCATTATATAATTTTCCCCGATTTTTAATGCATTTCTTTCTGGATCTGATAAATCAACAAATATATAAGTAATATCTCTCCAGGAATAATTTTTAAACATAATACCTTTTTTTGTTCCTACGTTTATTTCAATTTCCTGGGGATTAGGATTACTTCCTTTAACTACTAAATAATCATCTGTTAATTTCTTCCTATTTTTTTCCAAAAATTTATTAAAATCCTCACCTATTTTGTTATTTGTTTGATATATATAAACACCTATCCCATCAAAATTATCTTTATCTACATAAGTATTTCCATCCGCTAATACAGTAAGCTTTTCTCCAAATTCATCTTTTATTCCGGGTATATTACAACAGTTCGGATCAAATTTAGGATGTTGAAATGATATTTTATATTTCTCATTTGTATATAAATCGTAGGGAAGGGCAGGTTTAACATTCTCAGGATAAAACTCTACTGATTCAATAATCTCTTGAGTTGTTGCTTTATTAAGTTGTTTATAACCTAAATCTCCTTCGTACACTTGTTCGATAGAATAAAATACTCCAAATTTCTTTAGATAGTGAATTGTGTAATCCCTTCCGCAGTTTTTAACATCAAAAGTTAGAGTAGGAGTTTTATAAATCCCCAGCCCTAAAGATCCGTTGTAAGTTTCAGAGAATACTGCTGTATCCGGGCATTCTGATTTCAATCCTTCTTTTTTTACTTTAACTACTTCCTGTAGATCAATTATATTTGTAGTAAAAGTAGATATTCTGAATATATATCCGTTTGTTATATCAGCTTCAGAGATAGTTTCTGAACTTTGATTAACACTATCTTTCTCAGAATAAACAATCTCCAGTTTCTTTGTTTGTCCCTGCGTTTCCCAGATATCTATGATAACTGCTTCTTTGGGGTACTCTAAAGATAATTTAAGATTATCGCTTTTATAATGTATTTTCTTTTCCGCAACAATGGGAGGTTGTTCTACAATAGGTATTTGTATATCTGTATTGGGATCGGTTTCCCTATGGACTACCTGTGTTCTTGGAGAAAGATATTTTTTATATACAAGAAAAAGAATAACGGAACCAAGAAGAATAGAGATGATTATTATTAATAATCTCATGCCCCTAAAAAATCTTTTCTTCTTTTCTTCTATTAATATTTCTTTATCATGCTGTTCTGAATTAATAGAAGAATTTTGTTGTACTTCGGATGTGTTGTCTTTATCCATGATAATAAAATAATATCATGAAATTATTATTATAATCCTAGAATTTTCCTTGAATCGGAATCGTTTTCTTTCTTTAACTGGGGAAAAGGCACTCCCTCTCTTGCCGGTACATTTTCAAGAAACCAAAATACTCTTTCGGAGTGCCCGTATCCGAATGTAGGGGGCATACCATACTCAAGCATTTCTACGAAATCAGTATCCAAAAATTGAGCTTCCTTGTCTCCTTTATCTCTCATTTTCTGTTGTTCAACGAATCTTTTTAACTGATCTTGAGGATCGTTAAGTTCAGAGAATCCATTTCCCAGTTCGGAACCCGCAATTATGGGATGAAATCTTAATGTTAAATTATCATTTTCCGGATCGGTTTTAGCTAACGGGGATAAAAATTTGGGTTCATGAATTACCATAGCAGGTCCCCTTATTTCTTTCCTGGCTATTTTCCAAAGATCATCGATGGCTCTGTTCACAGTTATACCCTTTTTTATCTTTGCATTTTCCTTCTCAAGAGCTGATTTTACTTCCTTAAGATCCGTATCAAATATGTTGATACCAAATCTTTTTTTCAAAATATCGGAGTATTCTATTGTTTCCCATTCTTGAGAGAGGTCAAATTCAAATCCTCTGGTTTTAAATAAACCTGTGTTATAAACACTTTCTGCAACATATCTAAATAGGGATATTATAAAATCCATGCCTTTTTTCCAATCAGCATAAGCCCAATAAAACTCCATAGCTATATGTTCGGGGAGATGTTCATCGGAATAACCTTCATTCCTAAACCTCGGCCCTATTTCATATACCTTTTCATAACCACCGCCTATTAATCTTTTTAAATACAGTTCCTGGGATATTCTCAGGTAGAAATCCTGATCCAATACATCCATATGTGTAATAAAAGGATTTGCATCTGCTCCTCCCGGAGTATTTTCCAATATAGGAATATTTATTTCCAAAAAACCCTCTTTTTTGAAATACTCTCTGTGTGCTTCCCAAAATTTAGCTCTTCTGATAAATCTTTGGAATACTTCAGAGTTAATATTTGTATCTATGTACCTCTTTCTTAAACGTGTTTCCTTATCTTTTAATCCATCCCACTGATCGGGCAATGGTCTCAATGTTTTTGTCAGTATTTTAATATAATTTGCCTCTATGCTTATTTCCCCTCTTTTTGTTTTAAATACTTTTCCTCCGGCTTCCAGAAAATCTCCGGTGTCAAGAAGTTCGATATCTAAAAATCCAAGCTGTCCCTTCTTTCTATCCGGAGACACTAGATTTTGTTCTTTTATATACACCTGTATTTTTCCGGAAGCGTCTTTAAGATCAACAAATACTAATCCCCCATGTGATCTTATGGATGTGATTCTTCCGGATACAGCTATCTCTTTTCCTTCATAATCAGGGTATTTAATATGAATTTCTTCATTACTGCAAGTTTTCTTTGAATAAGGAGGGTAGGGATCTATACCAAGTTTTTTTAATTTCTTTAATTTTTCAAGGCGGAATTTTCTTAAATCTATAAGAGAGGTCATTACCTGATTAAAGCACGATGATTATTAATATTCAATCTTCAATACTGTATAGGTCAATTTTCCAACAGGAGCCTCGACTTCAATTTTATCTCCAACCTTTTTCCCAACTAAAGCAGATCCTAAGGGTGATTCATGAGATATTTTCTTTTCTAGGGGATTTGCTTCCATAGCTCCAACAATATGAAATTTCTCATCTTCCCCTTCAACATGAACCGTAACAACGCATCCTACACCTATACTATCTTTACCTTTAGGTTCGGATATTTTCGCGTTTTTAATTATTTCTTCTAGTTCTTCTATTCTACCTTCAATGAATGATTGTTCTTGTCTGGCTGAATCATATTCTGAATTCTCTGATATATCTCCCATTTCTCTTGCTTCCTTTATTCTTTTTGCTATTTCAGGTCTTTTTATTTCAACTAAATTCTTGAGCTCACTTTTAAGAGACTCCAAGCCTTCTTTTGTTACATATAAGTTATTATCTTTTGGCATAATATTTTCCGTTGGCTAAAAAAAAGACCTTCCGGTTTGTTAGGAAGGGAATTTCAATAGTCAAGCAGAGGTATATTTAACAGCATAATTGTATTAATGTCAAATAGCGTATATTGCAATAAATTGCGTTATTACAACATAAATTGTCAGAAATGATATAATTTTACCTATGCCTAAAGTTAAAGATATAAAAACAGAGTGGGATTTATCATGTTTGATGAATGAGGATGATCTCAAAAATAAAGACAAAGAGCTTAATAAATATACTAGAGATAATAAATACTTTGTTAATAAATGGAAGAGTAGAAATGATTATTTAGAAAGTCCCGGTATTCTGAAAGAAGCATTAGATGAGTATGAAATGTTAATTAGAAAATATTTGGGGGGAGGTGTATCCGGATATTATTTTATTTTAAAAAGTTTTATTGATCAGAATAATTCTAGTATAAAAGCAGAGTTAAATAAGATACAGGATGTAGTAATAAGAAATACTAATGAGATTGAATTTTTTATAAATCGTTTGTCAAAAATTACAAAGGATAAACAAAAAAAGTTTCTTAACGCAGAGATATTAAAACCATATAAACACTATCTGGAAATATTATTTAAGAACTCATCTTATCTTCTGAGTGAACCCGAAGAAAAAATATTAAACATCTTTTCCCCCATCTCCTATGATAACTGGGTAAAGATGACTTCCGATATTTTATCAAGAGAAAAGAGAACAGTACTGGATGAGAAGGGAAATAAGGTAGTTAAAGTCTATTCGGAGATATGGTCTAATACCATGGACAAGAACAAGAAAGTTAGAGATAGTTCGGCATCAGCACTCAATGATATTTTATCCAAGAATTCCGATATAGCGGAAAATGAAATTAATTCTATACTTCAGTATAAAAAGAGTCAGGATGAACTGAGAGGAATGAAATACCCGGATTTACAGAGGCACTTATCCGATGACATTGATTCAGAGGTAGTAAGTTCATTAATTAAAGCCGTTCAATCTAAATATGATATTTCCAGAAAATATTATGAGCTTAAATCTAGGTTGATGGGAGTAAAGAAATTAAAATATCACGAAAGAAATGTTGAATACGGAAACATCAATCATAAGTATTCTTTTGAAGAAGCATCGGAGTATGTAGGAAGAGCGTTAAAAAAGATGGACGACGAGTTTTATAAAATATACGAAGAAATGCTTAGTAAAGGAAGGATAGATGTGTATCCTAAAGAGGGAAAAGAATCAAGTGAATTTTGTGCCTCACTACTTTTAGAAAAGCCCGCTTTTATATTGTTAAATTATTCAGGATATGTTTCTGATATAACTACTTTGGGGCATGAAATGGGTCACGCCTTAAATGATGCTTTAGTAAGAAAAAATCAGAATGCTTTGAATATATCTGTACCGCTATCTACTGCTGAGGTAGCAAGTATATTTATGCAGAGTTTTGTATTGGACGAGATATTTACCGATTCATCTGATGAGGAAAAGATAATATTGAATATGATGATATTGAATGATGCTGTATCCTCAATAATGAGACAGGTATCCTGTTATAACTTTGAATTGGAGCTGCACAATGAGTATAGAAAAAAAGGTTATCTTCCAAAGGAAGAGATAGGGAATATATTTCAAAAACATATGAATGATTATATGGGAGATTACGTAGAACAAAGTAAAGGATCGGAGAACTGGTGGATAGCATGGGATCATATACGCTCTTTCTTTTATGTTTATTCATATGCCGGAGGGTATCTGCTATCAGAATATATGAGAAAAAGATATTTGGAAGACCATAGGTTTATTCATAAGGTGAAAACATTCCTATCGGCAGGATCGTCCGTATCCCCCGGGTCATTATTCTTAGATTTGGGAATGGATATATCCAAGGAAAGCTTTTGGAATTACTCCTTGAAACAGATAGAAAATCTTCTTCAAGATACATGGAAATTAGCCGAGAGAATGAAAAGAATATAAATACACTATTATCCATTGTTATTCATATTTTCTATAGTAGAATGTTATAGGGTATATTAGTGTTGACAATAGTATTAATCAAGTGTATTAAGAATTTATCGCCCTGTATATATAGTGTATTTCGTATTAAATGCAGATTGGGACCCTAATTTTAACGGTCTCTATGGGCTACATAAATATAAAAAATATTAATAATAGTATTTTATTAAGTAAGTCGCATGTTGAAGTGCGACTTTTTTTGTACCTAATTAAGTAAGAAAGCTATGAAAATAATAAAAAAGGTAAAAAGAAAAATTACGAACAAAGTTAGAAGAAGCGGTAAATATTTCTCTATTCAAATAGCTCTTGTTTCCATGCTACTAAATATGTTTTCGCCTTTTTTGTTGTCATATAGCTATGTAGTCTATGCGGAGGATATAGTTGCACCTGCAACAGAAGAAATTGCCTCCGAGGAACCTTCAATAGATGAAAGTAAATCAGAAGAACCCAGCTCCGAGGAAGAATCTACAGATACAGAAGAAGTATCTTCACAGGAGACATCTTCTACGCAAGAAACTACAGCTGAAGGGGATCAGAATTCAGATCCGGTGGTTAAGGAAACAGTAACTCAAGAAACAGAAGTTCAGGAAAATGCTCTTAATGAGAATATAGAAACAATCGATACAGAACCGGAAACCATAAATGAACCCGAACCTGTAGTTGAAGAAATATCCGTAGAGTATCCGGTTGTAGCAGAAGAGCCCATTGAAGAAGTTGGCACAGAAGAAGTTGTTATAGAGGAAAATTTAACCGAACAACCAACATCGGAACCTTCTGCAGAGATATCTACAGAACCGGAAATCATAAATGAACCCGAACCCGCCGTTGAAGGAATATCCGTAGAGGATCCGGTTGTAGCAGAAGAGCCCATTGAAGAAGTTGGCACAGAAGAAACAGTTGTCACGGAGGAAAATGCAATTGAACCATCAACATCAGAACCCTCAGTAGAGATATCTACAGAACCGGCTTCGTCTGAACCCGAAGGCGACATTTTACCTGATGGGATTTCAGATTACAGACCGGAACCGGAAATAACCCCGGCAGTTACAGATACCGATGAAGTAGCTGATCCTGTGGCGGAAGCTGTTGAACAAAAGACTGGGATAATAGAGCAGGTTTGTTTATCTGAGGGAACTGAAATTATTAATTCTACCAATGATGACTGGAATATAGATTCTGAAAATGGGTATGCAGAAACAAAAGATCCGGTAAAACTCGGAGTTAAATATATTTTCCCGGAAGAAAAAGATGTTACTCTGACTTTTAAATGTCTTCCCGTAAATGAAGAAGATAGATCTATTTTAAAAATTCAAAAGGTGAAAGTTGAGGATTTAAATCTTCCTGACGAATTTAAGACTGACGCAGAATATGCGTATGATATTACGACAGAAATGGAAGACGGAAGTTTTGAATATGATTTAACTTTACCAAAACCTGAGGGTGTGGAGGCAGAAGTTTCTTACGTTGAAAAAAACATTGAAGAAGTAATTTCAGAAAAAATTTCAAGTGAAGATATCATTTCTGTTGAAGAAGAAAATATTGATCAAGAGCAAAATGATAAGAAGGTAAAAATTAGCGAATTGGATCATTTTACTATTTATATAGTTAGGACGTCAGGACACCTGCCAAGGCTTTCTTCAGGAACAGTGAATAATCAAGCTCAGGTTACTGTGTTGCCAAATGCTTCTATAACCGTAACTTTAGAGGTAACAACAAACGGTGCCAATGATGTAGATGATTGGAGGTCTTCACAGTATAAAATTGGAAATGGCAGTTGGGAATGTGTGGACACCACAGATCATACTGGGGACGGTACATACACAGACAGTTTTGAAATAAATGCGCCTTCTGATGTAGGTGTCTATGACCTGTCTTTAAATGTATACAATGGATCTGGTTGCACCGGGGGTTCGGATAATCCTACTTCAGGTGTTGTTCCATATGTTATGTCAAATGCTATTACAGTAAAGGCCCCTGTTTCCAATCCTCCGTTGTCCCAAGCTTGTGGATTAGATATAGCTTTAGTTATTGATAACTCTACAAGTATTAGTTCCACAGAAATGACGCAAATTAAAAACGCTATGACAGCCTTTGTAAATGCTTTGAACGGAACACCCACCTGGTTTTCCGTAACGAAATTTGCTACAACAGCGTCAGTTTCTCAAACATTTACAGGAAATCTAACTTCGGTTAAAAGTGCTATTAATGCAATTCCCGTTGGTGGTGGTTTTACTAACTGGCAAGATGGTTTGACTAAAGCTCAAAGTACTTTTGATCCAAGATCTACAAAACCTAATTTAATTATTTTTGCATCGGACGGTAACCCTAATAGAACAGGCCCAACAGGTACAAGTGTAGACGAATCTGTAGCAGTTGCTAATGCGGTCGTGGTAGCCGATTCAATTAAGACGGGGGGAACAAGAATATTAGCTTTAGGAGTTGGGGCGGACTTAGATACGGCAAACATGATCGCTATTTCCGGTACCGAGGTAGATACAGGGGATGTTCTTACCTCAGACGTTATCACTAGTGATTTTAATCAGCTTGCTGCAGACCTGGCTGAGTTTGCTTCACAGACCTGTGGAGGAACAATTACTATTAATAAGTATATTGATATTATTTCAGATTCAAATTTAGCAGATGACGCTTGGTCATTTACCACAAACGTCTCAGGTTACGAATCAGTTCAAACCAGCGAAGGTTCTGTAAATATTCCTGTTCCTATAGGAAGTGGTTATTCAGTTACTGAATCTTCTGTTATTCCAGGATTTACATTTGGAAGTGCATCCTGCCAAAAGAACGACGGGTCATCTGTTGGAACTCCCGGCGGGTTTGGGGTTACAGGTATTGCAATGGGAGCAGATGATATTATTTCGTGTAATTTCTTGAACACTACGAACAAGGGTTCTATTACTATAGAAAAGGATGCAGTGCCAAACGATCCTCAAGACTTCTCATTTACTGCTACAGGATTAACACCTTCAACTTTTAGCCTCGATGATGATTCAGATGTGACGTTGTCAAATACGCGTACTTTTAACAATTTGACACCCGGTGGTACATACGCAGTTTCTGAAACAGGAGTAACCGGATGGGAATTAACCGGTGCCTCATGTTCTGATGGAAGTCCTGTTTCCGCTATTTCACTTCAACCGGGAGAGAATATTACCTGTACCTTTACTAATACAAGACAAAAAGGTACCTTAACAGTGATTAAAGATGTAAACAACGATGAAGACGGAACCGCATCTGCCAGCGATTTTCAACTTTATGTTAAAAAAGGTGGGGTAGATGTAGTAGGCAGTCCTTGGCTTAATTGAAGTTTTG
>Ga0208040_1001055_pt1 | contig 28995 bp, 35 predicted proteins | sample AD_UKC083_MetaG_FD_184431 | JGI IMG/M metagenome (GOLD analysis project Ga0208040, IMG submission 184431) | Active sludge microbial communities of municipal wastewater-treating anaerobic digesters from USA - AD_UKC083_MetaG (SPAdes) (version 2) | ecosystem: Engineered > Bioreactor > Anaerobic >...
TTCAGCATCTGCCGCATATCCTATAAGTTCAACGGTTCTATCATAGTTATCCATCATGGCGATGAAACGTGACTACTCGTTTTTTCAAATAAGTTTCCCTATTTGACAGACTATATCTTCATTTTTTCAAATGTTAGGCGCTTCAAAGATTTAACTCTTTTACTAATAGTCGTTGAACCTTATACTCAATCTTCGATATTCTTCCAATAGAAACCACAACTACAATAACCTTTCTTTATAGCTGCATGAATTGATTGCGGATTTACTCCCATGTGCCTTGCAGCATCCGCATTGTTCATAAAGATTTGAATTAAATTTCCTTCTTTATCATAACAAGCTGTTTTCTTAAAATTAAGAGTTTTAGTTTCATAAATTGCTTTGAAAGTATTCTCTTGATTAGTTATATTCTCTAAATTGGTGATTCTATTATCCAATTTATTTCCATTAATGTGATTTATTATATTTTGCTTAGAACCATTCCATACTTCCCAAGTTAATTTATGTCCTCTAAAACATTGTTTTTTATTATTAAAAGTTAAACAGTATTCTCTATAACCAGAATCTGAAACTTTCCCTTTTAATAATTTATTAGTTTTTGCGTTTTTTACTCTACCTAAATTAGAAACCATATATATAGTATCTCTAAAAGTTTTCCATTCCTCTTGAGATAAATTATAATCTAAATAGTCATTATGGTCATTTAATGATGGTAACTTATTTTTCTTTAAATTATTTTCTGAAGCCGTAACCCATTGCAAATTCTCAATTCTATTATCTAATCTATTATTATTAATATGATGAACATATTCATAATTATTTGGATTTTCAATAAAAGCTTCTGCTAATAATCTATGTTGACTTTTTGCAATTTTTTTGTTTTTCCATCTTAAATCAAACCATCTATATCCATTTCTAATTGTTCCTTTATAATAACGTCCAGTTTTTTCATTCATAACTTGTCCATTATCATAAATTCTATAGGTAGTTTCTTCTTGTTCAATAAAAATTTTTTTATACATTTTATCACCTCCTTAAAATTAAAGAGGAAATTTAATTCATTGAGTATCTTGGCTGCGGATTATCCAATCTTTTCTATTTTTACCATACCAGATTAATTACTTCTGCCACATAACATATTACTATTTATGCTTGGTAAGAAAAGCTCTAAGGAACTTCCCGCAATTCACCTAATTTTTGTTTTCTTGTATTATTACGCCGCAAGATGAAGTCGGTTAACATTCAGCCGACTTCCGGCAGCGATAGTAGCAACATAACGCTGAGTGTTACGGTCAAGTGTATCCCACTTTTCACTTAACTCAAGGAATACTTCATCAAGGTTACGGAACTGTCCATTAACGTCCTTAAGTGATACGCCAACAGATTTTAACGCTTTATCAACCTTGTTATATTCAAGGTCATCAAATTCAGAATCAGTTGTACCAGCAATATTCTCCTTCAACTCTGTAAATCTTGCGATAATAGTCTTTAAAGATGTACCGATGTTTTCAGCAGATTCCTGTGTGGTTTCAATCATCTGTGCTAAGAATGAAGATGTATTCTCAAATGTCATACCAGCAGAGTTAGCGATTGATGCAGTTCTTGCCATAGCTTGTGCAATATCGTCAACTGTTGCCGCAGCGTGAGCAGCCAAGTCAGAGTAAACGTCAGCAACTCGTCCACCTTCGTCCATTTCCATCTTGAAACCACGGATAGCAGATGTCATTTCCTGAGTAGCTGTATTAAAGTCGTTACCTGCCAAAGTAGCAAGTTTCATAGTATCAGTTGTTAATGCTAATGCTTCAGCAGTATCAAGACCTTGCTGATAGAACAAAGCTGATGCCTGAATGATATCGTTAGTCTTTTGACCAAGTTGTGAAGCCATATCAGCATATTCTGAGTAAGAACTCCACATCTCATTAACGCCATACTTGGTAACCATCGCAATAGATGCGAATGATTTATCAAGTTCCTTAACATCTTCGTAAGTTTCTTTTACATTCTTCTTTATTAAATTGAAAATTGAAGTAGCACTGAGCAAGCTAAGAATACGCATCTGCATTCTATCGAAAGAAGCACTAGCATCTTCTGCCGCCCTTTCTGTGCTATAAATTGCTGCAGTACTATGGTTAAATGCAGACCTTGCACCTTCTGTTGTACTTGTAAGATTTGCGGTAGCAGTATTAAGGTTCTATTCAGCTAAAGTAGCTTCACGCTCAGCTTGTGCTCTTTGAGTCTCCTGCTGAGTTACTCTTGAGCTTGCAGCATGCATAGTGTCAAGTGAAGCAGTTGTAGAATCAATAAGAGCTTGAGAATCTGCACTGAAATTAACAGTACCGCCAGAAGTATCACCAATTGCGGCACGAGAACGTACTGCGGCTTCATACTTCTGAACATCGCCATTATTCTTTAAAAGAGTATCTCTCTTTTCAATAACGTTCTGTATCTTAGACTTAAGTTCATCCATGTCACTAACAAAGTGACTAAGTTCTTCTTCAGTATCAAAGACGCTATTACGAATACCATTATTCCAAACCTATGCGAAATCCTGACCATCTCTGATAGCGTCCTTAAACATTCTGTTAAGATGCTGAGTAAAGTCTTGAATATCTTTTCCAGTAAATCCATTTGCTCTCTGCCATTCAGAATTGATATTGCTTGCAGTAAGCATATTCTGACCAACAGTTGCCTTTAGACCAGCCTGTCTTGATGCATTGCTTGCAGAATTCTTTAAAGAAACCTCAATCTGCTGTCTTAACTTAAGCTCGTCCTCTAAGGCTTTCTTAACGTCCTGTTCTCCTCTAACTGCTTCAGCAAGTTGCTTAGATACATCTGCTGAAAAGCCAAGTTTCTGGAAGTTAGCTGCAAAAGCCTCTCTTAACTGAATAACTTTCTGTTTAGCTTCTTCTAACTTCTTTTCAAACTCTTTTACAGCAGAAGAAGGAAACGCCTTTTTGTCGCCTTTGATACGCTCTAACTCTTTACCGAGAGCACCGAGTGAAGAGAAGGTAGTATCTACACGTTTACGGTAGTTTTCAATCTCTCTTGAGCTTTCCTTACCAAAAGCACCCTCATTTTCGAGGTTCTTGAATTTTTCTTCAAGTCTATCAAGAGATTTGGTCAAGCCAGAAGTAATATTAGCTTTTGCGCCAGCCTGCTCCATAGCAGAAATCGCCGCACGATAATCACTAATAATACCAGAGACGTTTAAACCAATCTCAATATTTTTCGCCATTCAACTCACCTCTTTAAACCAATTCGCTTACTGAAACAGTAAGCTCATTTATTTTATATTTAACAGGTCTTTCAGACTTCATTAAATCATCAATAATAAGCTATGAACCATCAACCCAGTCTTTACTACTTCTACCATATTGTTTCTTATAATCCCAAGGTCTTGCATTGAGAACATCATAAAAACGATAGTCTTTATTGTTCTAAAGTTTTTTCAGAGCAACTCTGAAAATACAAGACGCAGGAATAAAGTGACCATTAGCAGAAACTAAATAATTTATAACATCTTGCTCTGCTGACGCAATACGGAAAAGATTAACAATATTCTTATCCATTAGTGCTGTCGCGGCATCTTCTATGTTCATATCAACGTTACCAAATTTATTAACAGTTTCCATAACAAGTTTTTGATTTGCTTGTATGAAAGCAAGAAGTTTAATTTCTTTCTCTGTAAGGTAACGTCTTAACTTAACATCATTCAATGCAAGACCTTCTTTCTGTCCTTTTGCAAGTGTAAAATGGTTATTATCATCCATATAGTTTTTAATGTTTAAACCAGTAGCAAAAACTTTGCCATTATAGTTGACCTGTACGTTATCAATAACTAAGTCTGAGAAGTACTGACCAGAGCTTTTTCCATTATAAAACTGCTGTTTAGCACCAGTCATAGTCTTAGTAATATCACCAAGTGTTGGGTTAATATAGTTAGCAAACTCACCAAGAATACCAGTAATTACTGCGTTGCTATCCAAACTTTTAATCTATCCCTCTTTCTCATATGTGCTCATCATTTTATCAAAAGCCTTTCTGAATACAGTATTATGATTTTTAAACATCTTTGCCGCGGCAGTAGCGGTATTCGATGTAAAATGAGCCTTACCATAACCAATCAATGTCAATTCAAAAGGACCTGCCTTTTTCGAGTCAATAAAATTACTTATTGCATCATAGAAAGCCTATTTTGCCCTTTCGGCTTCATTCTTACCAATAGCGGTTTTCTTTGCCTCTGTTCTCAAATTACCCTTACCTGTCGCGGCAGTGATAGTAAAGAAGATGACACCATTGTTTCTAACATTAACTTTACTTACTGTAATATCTGCTAAGGTCTTAGACTTAGAGAACTTATGCTCATTAAATGTAGCAACAAGGTCTTCACCCCATGCTTTCAAAGCATCGTGCATTTTAGCGTAAGTATCAACTCTTGGAACAGGATGTTTCTTTACATATCCACCAAAAGCTCCTTCGATTACTTTTCTAAAACCTTCTCCTGCGGCTTCAATCAATCCTTCTTGCATACCTTGAATAAATGCTTGACTGTCATTTGACATCAAAGCATTTATCATTTCATTTTCAACCTATTTAATGTTATTATCATATTCACTAAGTCTACCTTTATCTTGACCTTTTAACCAAAATTTTCTTGAAAATACAGAGCTAATTTCCTTGATATTTTTAATAGCATCATATAGCTCACGAGACTGTAAGAAACAATATAACGCTGAACGCTAATCTGAAGAAAAATCTATATTAGAAGATGGACTCGCAAATAATACACGAAGTGGCATACTCAATAGCGTATCCCATTTTTTAATCTGCGCACCAATATCTGTTTCTTTTGAATAGAACTCTTTATATCCTTCAGGTAAGTCGCCAGGATTTGTACCAGCTTTATATCTTCCTCTTTCAACAACGCGAACAAGCTTATAGTAAAGCTGTTCTTCCTAAGCATAATATTCATCAATTCTTTGCTAAAGGATATGTTCCAAATCTCCCATGGCTTGTGCTTTGCCATCGGCGTTTTGTTTAGTAGTACCAACAACTTTCCATATTTCTTGTCTAATACCTGCTCTCATTGCATTAACAGCCCTATCATCATATTGCTGAAAGGCTCTACCTTTGAAGTATTGATATTCACCCTCTTTACCAAAGATAGAGTCTCTCATATTATTATAATTGACTGTCTTTGCAGTTTTATTTGATTTACCTGCCATTTAGCATCACACGTATTCTCCCGTAAGCTCCTTATTCAAAAATATTAACTTGCAAACCGAATTCATTTCTGCCTTCTATCCTTCAAGAGGATATCCAGTAAAATAAAAATCGCTTACAACTGGACTATCATAATTAGTACCAAGCTTTATAGCAAGACTTGAGTTTATCTTAATTCTTGGTATTTCAAGTATAGCAGTTGTAGGTTCTCCACTAAAGAAATCTTTTGTAGTAACTTTAGCAGTTAAATTCAAGAATCCATTGAATAATCTGTTACCAATATCGAGCTATAACATTGGGTCAACATAGTCAAATGTATAATCAACCATTACTTTTCTATGTTCTCCCTTGAAGATGATTCTATTGCCGCAAACATCAAAATTCATTATTCTGTTACCAGTTTCCATATCATAACAGAAAATAAATTTATCATGCTGTGGTGGAAGAGGTTTAAGCGGTAACCATTCTCTTCTTCCCATTGGCATTTGTTCGTTCTCAGGATTGCCCTGAAGCCCCCAAACACCATCAACATGATTTGGAATGAATTTAACATCTACGAACCAAATCCTATCTCCTTCAATAATGTCAAGCTATTCTTTAAAAGAAACAGATTTAGCATCCTTTTTATTCAACTTAGAGTTACTTAGAACAGCCCACGTACTTGGAGATAATATACCATGAGTAATTGCAAAAGTAGCTTCTTTGTCTACTTCCCAATCAATCAATAGATTATTATTATAACCGCCGCGAGCCTGCTTATGAGATTTATTCTCTTGGACTTGAGCGATATCTGCGCGTTCAAAACTAAGTATAGTTTCATTTATATCATACTTTCGTCCACCTAATTCTAATGGCTGACAAAGACGAACGTTAATATCATACATCTCTTTCATACCAACAAGGTTGTTATCCATAAGCTGACACCTCCTCTAATAATCTTCTTTATATAATGTAGATTTTCTTAGAGAGTGCTCTATAAAACAGAAAAGAGCAAGACCGAAAGTCTTGCTCTTGACATTAGTATATTTCCATGTTCTTTCCAACAATTTCTTCGAATACTTGAATTGTAGGAGTATAAGAATGACGCTTATCTTGAGGAACGATTTTAAATCCGCCCTCGTGTGTATCTTCCTCAACATCATACTGTCTCAATTCAATCATTGATTTCTTATCGTTCTTAGGAACTAATACATCAACGTCAATAGAGAATGTTGAAGGATTTCCTGCCGCCTAAAGCTAAATCTTTGTGGAAGCAGATATCGCTGCGCGATTGATAAGCAGTTGTAAACGTCTGTCTTTACCTGTTTGTTGTTCACGAACGTATGTCTCACCAACAATTAAGTATTCGCCAGGGAATGTATCTACATCGATTGAGAGGTCTGTACCGATGAATGTAATATCATTTACATCTTCATCAATTGTGCGTGTGCGCTTGTAGTAAACTGTTCCTTGCTTAAGATTGATGAAGTCTCTCTTAATTACATTAAAGTATACAAGATAACAGTTCTTTTTCTTTTCATATATGTCGCCGCCAGAAAGAACATCATCACCATCTTTGATAAGTGTGAAGTCTTCTGGAATTGTAATTTCATTACCGTACTGGTCAGTTACAGTATTGACGACGTAGTCATCATGAGTTAAGTTTTCAACCCATTCTTCGTCGTATTGATTCTGTAAATATGACTTAATAGCGGCTAAATAATCGACCTTTGTAGGAGCTGTAACTTTCCAAATTCTTACACATTTCTGAGAAAGAATTTTATCATCAAGAATCTTCTCCATCATAAATGGTAGCATTGTCTTTGCATCATAGAAAACTGTGAAGTTTGACATATCGTTGCGATATAGTTTCTTTACACTTTGCATCTGTTCTACAAGGTCTATCTGCAAACCTTTTCTATCTTTAACAACACATTTCTCAAATCTGTCAATGTGTTGTGCTTCATAAAGGTCATTCTCAAAGTGACCAGTCTTACTAAAATCAGTAATTTCTTCAGCAATCAAATCAATGACTTCTTGCGGCATAGCATTGTGTGTTTTACCATTTATGTCACACCAACACAAGTCACCAAGTGCTTGTTCAAGATAGTTAGGGAAAATGTAGTAAAGGATGTGGTTGAGGAAGAACTCATTACCAATATGGAAGGTAGGATTGAATCCACCATCGAGCGTACTGTCCTTATTATAACCTGTAAATAAATCCTTTAAAATTTCAATGGTAGAAGTAACTTCTTCTCCCTCTCTATGCTGAATATTATCTGCACTAATGTAACACCATACACACTTAAATCCTTCAGGTCTTTTCTCCAATGAGAAGTTAATCTGAATTATAATATCTGTTGTGTCGTGATGCTGAAGACTTTCTTTTCTTTCAGTATCGTAAGGCTGTTCTTCTTTATTTCTGAAGGTAACTACTACATCTCTCCAGCCGCCCCATCTCTGACCAAAATCAAGTTCATGAACTTCTCTTGCTTCGTCAAGCTCAATAACTCTATCCCGTTCTTTAATGACAATAGAAACACCCTCATACTTACTTGTATTATAATCAAAGTAAGGAGCAATATTTCTTGAGTGAGGACTCTTTTGAGTTCTGCGAGTATATGCGTCTTTCAAGAGCCAACGATTTTCTGCAACCATTGCATCAACAGGTTCATCTTGTCCTTCTGAATCGTAAAGATATTTAGAAGTGTGATTGTCGTAGCCCTCCAGTCTATTTGTTGCAATATCTTGTGTATAACCTGTGCGTGGGTCAAAACCCGCTTTCTATGCACATCTATATACAATCTCCCATTCTGCATCTGTTAACTCAGGAGATGGAAACGCCTTTACGGAATAATGCTTTTGACCGTACTTATTGGCTACGTTAAGTTTTGCAATGGCAGATGTCCATGGGGACATCTTAGCCATTACTCTACCATTCATAAATGTGTTTAAAGACATTTGTGAGAACAAAGCATCTTCCAATTTAAGTTTAAGGTCTTTTCCAAAATTCCAAGACAAAATTTTTCCATTACCTTTACCACCATTAGCTGGTACAACAGTAACGCTCTTATCTAAGGAAGTAACCTTTAATGTATCAAAATACAGAACTGGTACATAGAATTCCTCGTCGCCAACTCTGGTAATAGAATAAAATACTACATCAGCTACTTCTCTTATTCCATACTATTTAAATATATTCATTCAGTATCACTTCCTTCAATAGTAGCTGTGTATTCATCAGGTGAAAGAATCTTATCATATGTTCTTTCATCTCTGAGAGTCTCGTCAATAGAATACAAGTCAATCTTACCAACAAGTCTTGCGGCAACGCCGGATTTTTCTTTCTCGTCGGTAGGAGTTTCGTTATAATCTTCTGTCTTATAGAAACCAATTTCACTATTCTGATTTTCACCGTCAATGACCACACTATCGTCTGCAAGCATAACTTCTGCAAAGTCTCTTGGAGTATGAGCAAGAATATCAAGTTCAAGCTGTGGCTCGATATCTCCTACGTATGGCTCTGGGTCTGGTTCTGGATGTGGAGAAATAAATTGGCCTATCTGTGACTCTTCTGCACCACATGGACATGGATTTTCAATCAAGTCATAAGCGGTTAATTTCATCATTACACCGTCATTGCGGCGAAGAGCTGTAAGTTTCATATCAAAGATTGTAGGTTCACCTGTTGCGGCAAGAGAAAGTTTATTAGTAGAATGAAGTTTACAAAGAGGAATCTCAAACTGATATCTTTGGTCTTCTCCATATCTATCTCTAATATATGTCTCACCAACAAGTCTATAAGTGCCCGGATAGTGAATTGGGTCGATAATAAGTTGCTTACCAAGAGAACTATTTTCTTTTGCTCTTTCTCTTGTCCACTTCAAATACTTTTCTCCTTTCTGAATTATTCTAAAATTACCAGTTAAACGCTATCCATTCTGTCGATAGAATTCATAGCTATTTGATAGGAATGGCTGCATTGTTTTTGGGTCGATAAATACAGTTAAAGGAGTTTCAGAATATTTTTCCATATATCTGTATTGACTATGTTTAGTGTTTTCATCAGTATCAACAGCAAACATTCTATTTGCAATGTGTCTCTCCATTCTATCAAGAATGAAAACATCTTCGAGTGCAGTATCAATATGATAAATAGCATCCTATGGAGGACGAATATTTGTATTATACTCAACACCAACATTAGCAAAGTAACGATAAGGTAAATATTTATTAGCTTCAATAGCGTCAATCTCAAGAGGACTAACAAGCTGACTATAAAGCTAATCTTTTGCGCATCCTTTGCGGTAACCATCTATATACAGGTTCTGAGTCAAGAAGCATACTTCAGGATTGTTTTCATCATCAATATCATATTCTTCTCCATGCCAAGCCGCAATAGTAGCATTGGCAACTGGCTCGAACTCATTCCATTTATTATTTGGATTAGCTATATTTTCTCTAATCCACTCAAAAACTTCCCTTCCATATTGATAGTAAATTGCAAAATATTTATTATCGTAATGAGCTGGCTCTTCATCAACTGGTGGAGTGTAGTAAGGAGTTTTCCACCAAGTCTCAGGGTCTTTTGTAGGACCTTTACCATTAAAGAAATACCACTTCTATGTTTGCTCACGGTAGAAAAGAATTAAGCTCTCAAAACTAACTCTCTTCTTGCAATCCTTAGAAGTGATGAATCCTGATATCATCCAACAAAAAATAGACGTTCCACCTACATATCCCGCGGCATCCTTGTTTTTCTTACGCTGGATACCCTCATACACAGACCATCTGTCTGGAATGATGAGGAAATCAGAGAATTTTTCTGCTGTAAGGATTGCCGTTCTCAACTATGTATCTGGAACGTTATTATCAGTATTTCTGTCAAAGAAATGACGTAAATATAACTGTAATCCTTTAGCTTCCAACTTACCCGCCCAGTTCATACTACTTGAGGCAGGAGTAAATAATGCGTCCTAAAGAGTTACGGTAATATCTTTTCCATAATCCCAAGTAATGAGTTTCGGATTTCCTATTCCTCCTTGTGCAGATGTAGACTATGTAGATTCCTCTACAGTGGACACCTTTAAGGTGTCCATGTAGAGAACTGGGACATAGATTTCATTGTCATTTTCATCGAGCTCAATGGCGTAGAGACATACATCTGCAACTTCTCTAATACCATATTGCTTGAAAATATTCATCTATCATCCCTCCTATGTTATTTTGCAGAGATTCTTGTTGAACCGTCCTTTGGAACCATTGTTCCTGAGCATCCCTGCTTCATTTCCTTTTCAACTTCATAGAAGGTAATTTCCATTGGAATTCCGTTCTGTGGTGTAGCAACTTCAACATCAAGATTGAATGTTGTTGGGTCGCCGTCAGCCTGAAGTGTAAGTGTCTGGTCAGACTTAATCTTACAAAGTGGAAGACTAATCTGAACTCTCTGGTCTTCACCAGTATCACGTGAACGAATGTATGTTTCACCGACAATCTTGTACATGCCTGGGAATACACCCTGTTCTACAAAAATCTTCTGAGCCTTAAGAGGATTCTGCTTTGTGCTCAATGTAAGAGACTTCTTGTAGTAAGGCTCGCCCTGGTGGAACCAATAGTCGTCGTCATAAGGAGTCATTGTCTTAGGATTGATATAAGCCCAGATTGCGCGGCTAAGATTTGACTTCTTGCAGCATGGTGTGCAAGCAGCGTTAGCAACCGCAACTGAATCTACAAGGTCATATTCCTTACCTGTTACATCGTCAACTGAACCATAAGTTCCTTCCTTACCAGATGCATAAGCAACTTTAATCCAAAGCTTATTATCGCCATCAATACGATAATAATATGTAGAAGTTATTTCAGTAGAGATACTTGAAACACTATTTGTAGTAACTGCTGCAAGTGCATCAGAGAAACCTGAAGCTGATACAAAATTTTCAAAAGCTGCAGTTGCATACCAATTATTTATATCAAAACTATCATTTTCAACAATCTCAGGAATTGCATCAAGAACAGCCTGCGCAGAAGTACCATAAGTCTCATCTGATGTATCAAGATTTGCGATAAGTATAACATTATCTGATTCGAAAGGTCTCTTAGTATCATCAAGTCCGCCCTCAATATCCTTAGGACCAATATCGAAGATGTTATCTTCATACTTTGTGATAAGGTAGTAAGAAAGAGCGTTGATGCTATCAAATCTAAGCCACATTTCCATGTTTCTGAACTGGTCAGTGTTAATCTGAGGAATCTCAACCCATGCATCATCAGGAGTTGCATGACCCTCTTCAACCTGTCTCTCAAGGTCCCAATCAACATCAGGAGTACCAAGATATGCTCTTACAGAACCGTCAAGGCACATACGAAGCTTGAGGTATGGATATGTCTCGTAATCATCGAGCATTTTAAGTGCAACTGCATCCTCAGTTGTTGCAGCACAGTTGTCATAAACTAGCTTACCCTCTGCCTGTGCGTGATAAATAATCTTTGCTACAGGAGGTTCGTCACTGTACTCGTCATAACCTCTAAGGTAGATAATCTCATACTTAAACAACTCAGAAGGCTGGTTAATACCAACAGTCTGGCGGCGTTTAATTGGATATGATTTACCATAGATTGAGTAGAATCTATCTGGAACCATAGCGATAGATTTTACAGCTGTTTCAATTTCAAGGTTCCATTTATAAGGCTTGCCATCAACGTAGCCAAAGCCCTTTACATTAACACCATCAAGAATAGATGAACGCTGTAAGTAAACAGGGTCGCCATGCTGGTCAGGAAGAATATCTTCTGTAGCATCACGAGGAAGGAGATTACTGATTACTGCATTGACAGTATCATTTCTTGGATAGAAAGCTTTCTCCATACGAGAGATTCTTTCCATGCCGCAATCCATTGACTGTAAACCAGTCTTGTGCTGAATATGAGCATCCTTCCAATCAGCGCTCAAAATACCGCCCCAGCATAAACCGAGTGAAGCAGGTGTACAAAGAGCATCTTCAAGTGTTAAGTTAATTGTCTTTCCATAATCCCAAGAGATAAGTCTTGAATTTCCAAGACCACCCTGAGCCCAGGTATTTTCAGCAGTCTTTTCAACTGTTGTAACCTTTAAAGTATCAAGGTAAAGTGCAGGAACGTAATAAACGTCGCCAGAGCCATCTTCCTTTTTGTGAATACTGTAAATAGTTACATCAGCAACTTCTTTAATACCATACTGGTCAAAAATATTCACTATCTATTCACCTCACAATCTTATAGTAGAAAGTGCGCCAACCATTACTGATTGGCGCACCAATTGCATCAATACTCTGTTGCGCCGATTACCAATTCCTCATCTTCTCCACCGCTTACTTTATACATTTCAGCATCGTCAAGGAGGTTGAGGTTCTCAGTATCCTTAACCATTGTAGAGCCGTCATTCTCTTCATCGTTATCAACAACATCGAACTGAACAAACTTCATCATTACGCCGTTGTCTGGACGAAGAACATCCATTGTGAAACTGAATACTACAGGGTCGCCATCTGCCTCAAGGGTAATTGATGTGCTTTCTGCGCTCATCTTAGCTTCTGGAATGATGAACTGGAATCTCTGGTCTTCGCCAGTAGCCTTATCTCTTACAAGTGTCTCACCGACTACTCTGTAAGTGCCAGGGAACTTATCAGCAGAGATTTCAATTGTGTTACCAATACTGTTGCCATCATATGCAACAGAACGAGTAAACTTATAAAGTACTTCGCCTTCGGCAATTGGTGTACCATCCTGGAATGGTTCCATTGTCTTAGGGTCATAGTAAACTGCCTGAGCAGTAACGTTTCCTTCAGAAGGGGTGCCTTCACGGTTGCCAGCAGGAATAATGAAGTTACGCTTAGCTGTAATCTTCTCCATTCTGTCAATCATTGTTGTATCCTTTACGCCGTTCTTGAGGTCACCATGCTCGCCAGCCCAAATAGCTGCCATTGAAGCAGGTGTGTAAAGAGCATCTTCGATTGAAAGAGTGATTTCCTTACCGTAGTCCCAAGTGATAAGCTTAGCATTACCACGACCACCAGTTGCATCAGTCTTTTCAGATGCCTGCTCAAGAGTAGAAACCTTAAGAGTATCAAGGAAGAGAACAGGAATGTAACGAAGAACGTTCTTCTTTGTTCTACGAATCTTGATTGAACCAACTGTGCAAGTTGCATCGAATGTTTCGTCGCAAACTGTAATATCTACTGTGTGGATAAGACCGTTCTTAACGATTCTCTCTGCCTGCTTGTCAGTGATGTAACCATTATCGTTAATCATCCAAGCTACCTTTTCAACGTTCTTTGTGTAGTGTCTGTTTACTACGAATACAAGTCCGTATGTACCGATAACTACAAGTGCAAGGAATACAGTACCTGCAAATACCTTATCCTGGTAGTAAAGTCTGTTGCCCTTCTTGTCATAAAACTCGAAGATGCCTTCCTTATCGCCAGCAAGTGCACGAGCGTTGATGTTCTTAAGTAAGTAGATATTAGCACGGTTAGCAAGAACACCGTTGTCTGGGTTTACATAGATTGCTCTATTTGACTCCATCTGAGCAGTTGATGTAACTCTAATCTGTCCAACCTGACCATTAAGGTCTGCAACAGAAAGTGTCTGAATTACGCTGTCAAGATTGTAAAGTGATGAAAGTTTCTTGCCTGTGATAATATCGTTGAGTGCTACACCGTTAAATATGTAATCCTCATACTGAACGCCGCGTCCAACGTCATCAAGAGGAGTTTCAGAAACTGATGCCTTACCAGTTACTTTATAGCCACCGAATACACGAGTGTATTCTGTTTCTACGAAGTCTGCGCTGCCATCAAGAAGCTTCTTCTCTTCCTTAAGAGCGTCAATTGCGTCGTTAATGCTGTAATGAGTATCGTCGCCCCATGTGTTAACAGCATTGTAAATACCGAGGTCTGTACCTCTCTTTGTCTTAGACCAGTCGCCGTAAGTTACAGCCTGATTGAAGAAGCTTACAGTCTGTGTCTTCTTGTCAAGGTAGTAACCAAGCTGCTGAGGAAGGTAATAACCCATCTCGTCTTCTACAAGAAGCTCAGCATAGTCTGTATAAGTAATATCGTAAGCCTTAGCTTCGATAGTGTCTCTCAATTCCTTAATAGTCTCGTCAACCTCTTCAAGGTCGTAAAGGTTCTCAGAAATTCTTCCTGCAAGACCTACAACTACAACTCTTTCCTTACCGTTTGGAGCTGTTGCAAAGTTGTCATCGAATTCGAAGCCGCCGAAAAGCTGATTTGGATTTGCGAACTGGTAACGAGTACCTGCCTTAGTAATAAGGTTCTGGTTCTTAGCAAAAATCATGCAAACCTGCTCAGGGTATGAGAATTCGTGAGTACCAACTGCACAGTCTCTATCCATTGCATAGTGACCAACTGCTTCGCCTTCGCCAAGGTCATATCCACCTGTTGTAATTTCTGATGAAGCTGTAAGTGCAGCTGTGAATGTGATAAGGAACTTGTTATATCCGGAGTCTTCTGTAACTGTAACTGTACCAACAGTTGCTTCAGCAGGAACGCTATCTGTGATAATGCTTGCAAGGTCTTCTGAAACTGCGGCTGTTACTGTATCATCTGCGCTAGTAAGGTCGAAAAGTGCGTTAATCTGTGCTACAGTAAGTGTACCATTCTTTGCTGCTGCGATAATTGCCTGAGTTGCTGTATCAACGACTGTTTCATCAAATGTGAAGACAATGTTACCTGTTACTTCGTCGCCTGCTTCAACAGTTGGGTCAACTGTAACTGTAACTGTGATTATACCTGTGAATATTGCACCTCTGCTTACAACGCTACCGATGTTAGCAGCTGTCATACCTGTGATTGTATAGCCGTTAAGAAGAAGGTCAGCAAGTCTATCTCTGATGTTACGGTTTGTCTGGCTTTCAACAAGTGAAAGAACAGTAATATTTGGAGCATCGAAAAGATTTGGGATACCGTCAGCATCTTCATCATCAGTAAGGAAAACATTAATGTTTGTAAGAGCTTCGTCTGTGATAACGTCACCATTAGTAAATGGCCCTGTACCAGCAACAGCTCCAGTATCATTAAAGAGGGCTGAACCCTTAACCTCGATTACATCGTCACAGTCATAGTTAAAATGAGTAAGAACATCTGCATCCTTGAATACATATGCCTCATAGCCATCAGCTACGCCCTTGCCGTCCTCGTCAAGAGGATAAACAGTTTCCTTAGCGAGAGCGCCCTTGAGGATTGAGGAAATTGAGATTTTTCTCTGTGACTCATATGTTTCGTCCTTTCTTTCAATACGGTAAAGAGTTACGTCAGCAACTTCTTTAATGCCATATTTCTCAAAAAGATTCTGTGCCATGTTTGTCATCAACCTCCTTTTTAAATTTAATCATCGGGATTACTTCCCCAATATTTAGCCTTAATTTTCTTAGAATCTGCACCTGCACAAAGCATTTGTATATCCTAAGTCCATTTTTCTCTCAACTGATGTCTCTATATCAATCCATAGAAAGCATAAATTGACTTATTTTTATAATCAATCCCGAATACTTCTGCTATCTCCATTAGGTCTGCTAAATCCTGCGAACCACCTTGTTTCTACTACTACTTACGCTTTACTGCATCGCGTCGTTCTGCCGCTAAACGCATCTTACGAGCGTATGGCGACTCATTTTCAGGCGGCGGCTCAGGAACCTTCTTTCGATTTTGAAGATTGAGAATCGTCTAAAAATCAGTGAATTTTTTTTCAGTGATAAGTCTTTTCTCAGACATAGGACCAATCAAGACTGAGTTGATTTTAGGAAGCAATAATATCTCTTCCTTAATAAAGGTAGCGAAAGCAGCTTGGAGCTCTAAAGAAAAAGCATCACTTATGCTCGCCTACTATAAAAGAAAAGGAAGGGGAGAGAGATTAGTATTTTCATTAACTTGTCCTCCCTTCTCTTCCATTATCTTACGAACGCCATCGGGAGTTAATAACAATAGTGCCAAACGACCGCTATATACATTACTTCCCATTTTTAACATTTCTCCGACAGTAACAGGCTAAACCCAACATACACCCGGAAGCCGTGAAGGGTAGCCGGCATAAGCCTGTTCCTTTATAACTGTCATTTCATTAGCTGAAATCGACAATTCTGAACCTCATCAAGTAGCTTCCTGTTTGGTCAGTTAAAGATGAGATGTCGAAGCCATAATAGCGAATTTCACCGAGACCGTTAATTCTCTTATTCTGAATTGACTTACGAATCTCAGCCATAATCGCAAATGGACGAAGCTAATCACCAGCAATAATCCATTCCTTGTAAGGACAATAAACATATACAAGAAGGGCTATTCCTTCTGCCGCAGAATTTTCATTGGTAACTTCTGAACCAGAGAATACCAATACAACTTTACTTGCTGTAGTTTCATCCTCTGAAGTTGTAAGCGGGACAACTCTTATATTCTTTCCAAAAAGCTCCAATGGGTCAATTGGGTCTTTGTGAAGTATTGGGTTTATTGGGTCTAAATCTGTATTAACCAATAACTTGCACAAACTCTAATTGTCAAGAAGCTTTTTACAAATTTTCATCATATTTGGACCGAGTTCTTGTCCATAATTAACCTTTGAATCTATTTCCATTTTAATCCACTCCTTTTCTCTTATTAAGAGCATTTAAGAAGAAGTTTGTATCTTCTCCAACTAAAATGTCTTGAGAAGTCTTTGGTTCTGGAGCACTTGTCAGATATTCTGCGATGGATACTAATGCTACACCGTCGATACTAATATTATCCTTACCGACTATTTCCCATCCTCTATCCTTGTAATCAAAATACAAGTTCTTCTGTAGGAAGTCCTCGTCTTTAGTAATAAACTTCCTATGGGCTAACGGCTCCCTATATGAAATAGCGCCATAGTGAGTGAATTTGTCTTGAACATAAACTGATGTTTCACTTACGAACTTAGCAGGAATTATTCTGATTGTATCACCATAATTATCAGTATTGTTAATGAATGAATCAAGAAGAATTGCTTCGTATTTCTAATGACCATGAGATAAATCTTCACTAACCATCATTATAATATAAAGCTAATCTAATTCCTTGTCTTTAACTTTCTGATAAGTTCTAATTATATCACCAGTCTTAAATTTTTGAGCAGATGTTGAACAAAGAATATTGGAAAGAATTTCTTCTTGTTTCCACTTGGCAGGTTGGATTGAACAAGGAATTTCAATAGGCTCATCATTGAGATGGAAAGCACAAGATAAATACTTACTCTTAGGTAATTCCAATCTATCAAATTCTTTCTCTTTTCTTGTCTTAACCCTTTCTTGAATTGTTCTTCCATCTTTATTCATACGTTCTAAAAAACATTTCTCAAAGTATCCATTGATTCCTGTATTCATATAACATCAATCCCATCAATCAAATTCATACATTCAAAAATTGTCTTTCTGAAATATTTGTATGAAAGATAGCGACACTTTGAGATTTTTGTAACAAGAACATAATATTCATAACTACGTTCTTCGTTAGTATTTAGGTCAATGAGAATGTTGTCGAGAAACTCTTCCCATGAGCCGTCCTTTTCTTTTTCACAGAGAAGTCCATAAAGACGATTTTTCAAGACTTCTTTGCGCTTACTTACGAAATCTTGATTGTCCACGTCTCGCACCTCCTCCTGCCAAAGAACTATAATTAAAAGTACGATGTTCTGGTGAGCGATAATAATTCGCTTCAAGCTGTCTTGCATCGGCTGTAACCTAATCTTTTAACTTAATAAAGTTGCTCAAAAGGTTTGCTTGCGAGAAATCAGCTTCATCGTACTGAGTCTTAATATTTTCCCAAGAATCAACTGTTCTTTTAAGCCACTCCTGTTTCATGAAAGTTGCGAGCACCTGTATTTCAGCTGGACCCATCTTTTCATCAATGAAACACTGACACCCTTCGTCAATGTCCAGGCGGCAGCGCGGGAATTTGAAATAAGGTATAGCGGAATTAAGGAAGGCTCTCCAGTCAAGGAGAAACCATTCCAAATCTTCCTTAGAGTAGCCATGTGACCAGTCATCTTCATTAACTTTTGATAAAAATGCCTCATAGACATTCATTAAAGTAACCATTCACATCACCTTTATACTGGGCTAAATATGCCCTCCGGTCTTTTCTCTTCTTTACCAGCATTAGCCTTATCAGCTTCAGCTTCAAGTCTCTTTCTTGCAATCATAGCAATTACATCTTTACCAGTTCTTTCCTTGAGGTAATTAACCTTATCATTGTCAATAAGATTATTCTCAACTGCATATTTAACAATTTCATTACACTGTTCAACTGAAATTGTGCTAACTTCCTTCTTAAACTCCTCAACGCTTCTAACCTTAAGAAGTGTAAGAATCTGTTCAGGTGTTAAAACTTTAATATTTGTTGGAACTTTTGCGTCAGGACTTTCCAAACCTAAATCAATCTTAGTCTGCATATCATCAATATAAAGCTGACCAGTCTTAATCATGTACTGGAAACCATTATCCCATAAAAGTTGTTCTACTGCATCATATGGTAACATCTGAACCGCGCCCTTGCCAGGGAAAGTTCTCTTTATGTTATAAGCTGGAGAGAAGACTGTAACTGTCTTAGCGGTTGTATTTCTGAGTCTTACCATTCTTGTTTCCATTATTAAATTCCTCCTTTATTCTCATAAAATTGGGGTAGGTGAGAATTCTCACCCACCCCAGTTAATCAGATATTCTTAATTATCATTTTGAGTATGGTCCAAAGTCATGTGGATTCAATGAGCTTGTACCATAGTTAACAGATGGAAGTGAAGCAAGTGCCTTGTTCTCGTATACGCACCAGTCATTTGTAGTAAGGATAGCTACACCGAATTTCTTGTAGATTTCAATCTCCATCTGTCTATCTCTGTGCTGCCAATCTCTTACATCTGTATCGCCTTCAAATACAACCTTGATAATCTTTTGGTTGCCAGCAGGGAAGACAAATGCATACTGTGGTGGAACCTGATATGTATCGTTGTTCTCATCAACAAATGCCTGAGGAAGCTGAACGATAGGTGTACCACGGAATGATGTGATATATCCTGTTGCTGCGATTGAAGCAATGTCGTTAGGATTGTAAACAGGAGTTGCATAACCAGGCTGGTTACCAGCAACTGGAGGTGCAGGGAGTGCATATGGACCATAAACTGGCATACCAATTGCATCAGGACCCATTTCCTGTACGAACTCTGGAGTTGCAAAGATTACAGCGCTACCGCCACCGTAGTTCTTAGCAATTGTGCAAAGCCTCTGCATCTCATTAGCATCAAATGATGTTGTAGATGCGATGTTTGCTACAGGCATGTCGCTGTTCTGTGTTGCAGCAATAAGTGCCTTAAGAAGCTCTCTGTAAATAGCCTCTTCGAGACCATCAAGAAGGAGCTGAAGTGGCTCAACAAGGTCTTCAGAACCATCGAGCATTCTCTCGAAGTCAACGTAAGCAGCTCCGCCGTAAGCTTTAGCACTTACTTCGAATGTGTCTACGTCAAGTCTGAATGCCTCGTATACACCTGCAAGACCAACTTCGGTTACGAATGTCTTTGCACGTCTACGACCACGCTTAACGATGAATGAAGCCTTCTGACCGTTTAGAACTGACTTAATCTCAGCAAACTGTCCAATGAAGCTTCCAACGTACTGAGGAAGAACTTCGTCGTATGCTTCCTGAATAATCTGGAAGATATCAACCTTGTTTCTCTCGTACTCATACTTATTAGGAGCAAGAGCCTTAAGTTCTGCTCTTAAAGTTTCCTTTACATCCTTTACGCTAAATTCAGTAGCAGGGGAAGTGCCCTTGAACGCATGTATATAAAGGTCACGGATATCATTTTTATTCATTACTTTCTCACCTCTCCTTTAATTACTTAGTGCCGCCGTCAATAATCTGGAACATGAATGAGCATGTTCTGTCGGCATTGTCATAGGCTGCTACTACCTGAGCAAGAACGATATATGTGCTTGGGTCTGTAACGTCAACGTCTTCGCCACCATCGTCACCAATGATTACGAACTCACCGTCTGAACCATCAATAACTGCAGCGTAAAGTGGCTTGTTAGGATTTACGTGAAGATAATTCTTAACCTGAAGCCATACATCATATGAGTTAGCAGCTGTTGTAAATGTTGAGAAATCAATAGAAGGTGCTGCACCGCCATCATAATCAACAGCGTTAGCGATTGAAGCTTCATTGCTCCACTGAACTGCGTTTGTAGTAATTCTCATACCAGCCTCAACATAACCAATTCTTGGGAGCCAATCCTGTGTTGTGAGGAAGAAGTTTCTTCTCTGAGGAGCGAACTGGTTATAAAGTTTTTCACTTGAGTAGTTAATACCTACACGAAGACCTGCATCCTTACCTGCCTGAGTAGGAACCTGAGCAAGGTAGCTGTGCTTGTTAACCATGAGGAATGCACCGTTCTGAGCAACAATCTTGGTTGCATCAGTATACTGAGCCGGTACTGTACCACGACTAAAAATTGTAAGTGGAGCTACCTGAGCATCAGCAAATTCTCTTGGGTCAAGTCTGCTCTGTGCTTCAACCATACCTGCACGGTCGAACCAAACCTGGTTAGGTTCAATCTGACCATAGTTGAGACCCTTAGCACTATTTCCGTTGCGATAAATACCGCGGTCGAACTTAACTAAAGCCATTATCTATTACCTCCTTTATGTTTTAATAAAAGTGAGATTACGCCAGATTCTTTATCTTTCTGGGTATTCTTGAAAATCAAGTCAGGAGTGCCTTCCTTATCTTCTTTTCCAGAGATAATAGAAGAATCAGTATTGTATGCTGCAAAGCATACTTCCTTCTTAAAGTCCTCAACAGAATAGTCATCCATCTTAGCAGTGAAATCTGCTGTCTGCTCCTCACTGAGGTGTGCAGCAAACTCAGCAATAATAGCTGTCTTCTTCTCTGTATCAACTGACTTCTTGAAGTTTTCAAGCTCTGACTTTTCATTATTAAGGTCGCTAATTGAGTTATTTAATCTACTAATTTCAGCATCCTTAGCTCTCATCTGAGATTTGAACTCATCAACCTGCGCCTGAAGAGCGTTATTTGCTTCCTCAAGAGAACTCTTAGACTTGTCGTCATCCTTCTTGTCATCATCGTCCTTCTTGTCGTCATCCTTCGCATCGTCATCCTTTGCGCGTTTGCTCTTCTTATCATCATCGTCCTCGCTATCCTTGTTCTTGTAAGTTTCAAGTTCAGCAAGAGCGTTAGTGAGTTGTGTATTAAGGTCCTCTTTTTCTGCTGTGAATGAAGCAATTTCAGCATCATGAGATGCAAGCTTCGCTTGAATTTCACTGTAAGTGCCTACAGCCTTCATAGCATTAAGAGCAGCCATCTCAGTATCTGTTACATCTACGATATAGCAATCCTCAACTCTGTCAATAGTAACTGTATTAGCTTCGTTATCCTTTGTGTAGTAAGCACGAAGGTACTTGCCGTTTACAGTATCGTATGCAATAGCATAATCATCATAAATATCACATACAATCTTGTAATCATCTGGTGTAGAGTTAAGTGCATCGAAAAGTAAATCGCACTTAGCGCCGTCAGATAATCTAAAGATATTCTTCTCCATCTTTCTGCTCTCCTCCTTTTCTTTAGAATTTTTTAAGTAATCAAACATTTCCTTAGCATCCTTGTAGAGGCTAAAGAATGCAGAACCTTCGAAGCAAGGTTCGACCTCGTCACCGAGTACCTGAAGACCTAGCAGATGTCCTTTTTGGAACTCGAAGTAAGGTTCGCCATCCCCCCTCCAAATCTTCCACTCACCTTCAAGTCCCTTCTTATGAATCTCCATTGACTGAGACTTTCCGGGAATGAGGTTTGCCTCTGGATAGAGAGCGGTGTAGAGATAAACATCTGCACAAGCATACTCTCTTTCAACCCCATCATTATCTACATGCTTCTCCCAAGCAAAGTTCGGGTCCTCAGGAACCACACCATATATGCGTCCATCAGAGTTCTCTTTTCCATGGTCTTCATAATCAAGTCCATCTTTGTCAAAGATTCCCTTAATAGGCGCATATGGTAAAGACTCTATCAATTGTCTTGCAAAGTCTTCCGATATAAAAGTGCGGTTTCTATTAAGTCCCCTATAAAAAATGCGTAACCTGCATTTAGAAAGAGTGGGAGAAAGAGTTTCAACATCATCATAAAGTGTGACGTTGAATCTAAGTAAACTTTCATCAAGCGTCATTATTTATCCTCACCTCCATCACTCTTTTTTTCTGCGGTGCTATCATTTTTCTTTGCCTTGTCATCGGACTGGGACTCTTTTTTCTCTTCCTCGTCTTCGTCCTTTTTAGCAGTAGTAGAATCATTAGAGTTTTGGCTGTCTTTACCAGCCTACGCAGTGATTGCATTAGTCTTACCAGATTGAGTATATGCTGATTGAAGCGGCTTAAGAACTTCATCCAAATCAAGAACTTCATTTTCTAATGCTTTAAGGTCAGCCAAGCTTGTCTGGTCAATACCTGTTGACAGAATTGGTGTCAAGAAGCTGTAACCAAATGCCGCAAGGTCCTTAGCCTTAGAAGTATACTCGTAGCTATTGTAGAAGCTAACTGGTAATACTAATAGTCTGAACGATAACTTTCTGTTACCGAATTTATTATTTAACAAGGCAGTAAAGAAATGAGCAAAACTGTCGCCAAGAACCATCATCATAGACAAGTCATTGTTCAATGAGAACGTAATACCTGCGTCTGTTGAGGCACTAAAGAGCTCTTTCGATACGCCCGCAGAATCATAAATAAGCTATTGAGCTTGGTTAACATCAGTTGTTTCCTGAGCGTTACCGCTAAGGTTAAGTAACTGAACTTTACCATAAGAAGTTACAACGTCTGCATCAGGATTATCTGCAAGCATTTCAAGTACACCCTCATGCATTTCAGCGGCTTCTTCAGGCTCAAATACAAGTTGCATTCCGTCATGCGGAATTTCTTGTGTAATAATACGTTTCAATGCTAATTGTTTTCTATCCTTATCAATTGCTTTGTAATCCTCTAAATCGTCGATAAGAGGAATCAAATCAAGAAAGAATGGACTTTCGTCAAACAATGTAAAATAGATACCAAGCTCAGCTGGTAAGAAAATCCAAGGGTCATTACCATTCTTATATGAGCGGTAACCTTTCTGAACACACTTTGGATAGGTTTTGAGAATTTGCTTTCTTAATTCTTCATCACGAATTGTGTCGAAGAAACGCATATCAAATTCAACAATATCTACGTCTTGGTGGTTCTTAAATCGGCTACGACAATACTGGAAAGGTAAGTCTTGAACTGCTATATCTGGACCACCATCATGAATAATTCCATAATAGCCGCCATCCACAAGAACATTCTTTGCAAACCAAGCACACTTTCTTTCAATACCGAAGCTTGAGCAGAAGTCTGCGGCATCAAAGTAAACCTTCTTGTTTTGTTTAGCACCAAGCTTCTCAGTATACTTTTTCATGTGAGGGACCAAAATCCAGGAATAAGTAAGAAAAGTAGCATAGTGGAGAATTATTCTTTTGTAAACACCGCTTACTAAGAAGAAATACTCTGAAAGCAATGATTTTTCAACAGAGTTACCATTTGTGATAATACGATGAATTTCTTCCTTTGAGTAATCACGTCTAATTGCGTTCTGTGTAGGTTCACGGCTATTAGACTTTACCAAGGCGGCTCTGCTCTTAGCTATCATTGACTCGATTTCCTTTTTAAAGGTATCGACTCTCTGTTCTCTGAGTTTTCTCTACTCTTCGAATGTTAACTTAACTTCCCTAATCTCTTCACTCACTTTCTTCCACCTCCCCTACTACAGAATGTCAACTGTCTCGTAAGACCACGATTACGGCGGCGAGTCAGTTGCTAATTTTCAATCTACACTATACGATAAACTCCCATTTCCAAAGCGGAGAATTTATCCTTCAATGTTCTCTAGTTAATCTATTCAACAGCAATTTGGTTATTAACACCAGTTTGCTTAATCTTCAAGTTCATAATTTCATTTATTAAGCTTGAAGTCAAAATATGCGGCATTAAACGTGCATTCTGCGTTTCAGGACTCATTCTCTAACCTTTACGAGTTGAAAGAAGTTTTGTTCTTGCTGACTGTTCAGAAATCAAGAACTTCATATGACCTGAATAAATCTTTGAATAAAGTGCAGAGTGCATATCGCTGTTAATCTGTCCATTAGCTTTCAAACCAAAAAGAATTTTGGTCGCATTACGAGGCTGAACTGTAAGATACTTAGATTCTTCATTAAAGAAACCATAAGCTGGACGAGTAACCTAATATTCTTCATCCCATGCTTCCTTAATCATGTTGTCAGCAAAGGCAACACCAAGACCATTGATATCTATTACAACCTCACGAGGATTGAACTTTTCAATTAAACGTTTAAGTTCAATTACCTAACGGTCAAATACTTTCTCTTCTATCGTTTTACCAAGAACATATATATTAACAAGATTTATCTTATATCCATCACTATTGTTAGGAAATACTTTTAGGATTGTAGCAACAGTCTGACAACCAATTCGTGCTACATCCACACTGATAATGTAGAAAGATTCGATACCCTCTCTAAGTTTTTCTGATGTTTCCGGATTGACGATACGTCTTGCACGATTTAACTTTTCGTAATCAAACCAAGCGTCTGCTGAGCCGCCGACAAACCTCGACATATACTCCTTAGCAAAACCAAGTTCATTGAAAGTAGGAGACATCTTCAACTCAGTAAGGTAGTCCTTAGAAAGTAGTCCAGTAAGAACTGGAATTCTATAATCAAACAATATTGTTTCATGCGTTCGCAAAACGCACTCCTTTTTGGCACATACTTTCATATGTGTTCAGACTATATCATATCATAAAAATTTCCAAAGATAGCCGCCATAGCTTCTGATTTTTCCTCGTGCGCAATCACCAATACGAGCTCTTGGAAAATGAGTAAGCTAAGATGCTTCAGTTATTGAATTATAACTTTCAAGCAAAGCTCCGTCAGTGCTGTATCTTCCCACAGCTTTGGTATGTCGAGTATCTTTTTCAATGATTTCAAAAGTATTATCATTTTTATAATTCCAAAAATATCCACAAGTAAGAACCTTTTTTTCAGCAAGAGCGCAATCTGCAATTGCATTGACACTGAATCCACTTAATTTCGCTGCGGAATTTAAACTTTCATACATACAAACAAAATTTTTATTTTTGTCAAAACAATAAACTTCTTTTCTCTATTTATTTAAATCAGTGTAAACTGCATGCCTATTATTTTCTGCTCTTGTTACCCATTCTAAGTTATTCACATTATTATTAAGTTTATTTCCGTCAATATGATTTACACAATTTTTATTTGGGTCATTATTAGGTATATAAGTTTCTGCGACCATTCTATGCGCATATAGAGTTTTTTTTACTCCATTAAAACTAAAGTTATAAATTCTATATCCGGTTAAACTAATATTTCCTTTTGGGTATTTTTTTGTTTTAGAATTATACAAAATTCCGTCTTCTGAAATCTAATAATGTGTTACCTAACCATCGTATATATACGAACGCATAATAACTCCTCCTTTATGATTTTCCTCTTTTCCCTTATCATTAGCTTATAAGGTACTTTAGTCGTTGAACCTTCCGCTTATGCGGCTTGGCTGCTGATTGCCCTCGACTTTACGTTAGGGTTTTCCAGCAATTTAAGAAATTTTACTGGGGCAATGATTAAGAGTTCACCCCATACAAATGTTTCTTTTGGATTGATAATCTATTGTTCAAACAATTCGATTGTTTTATCGTAGCAGAAAGTATTCTTTTCTGAGGCAGAAGTAATCCACAGCTGTACTTGCTGTGGTTCTTGCTCATTCAAATCTCCATTAACCATTGGTCGGTCAACGTTAAGAAGTGGCAAAATAATTTCGTTAATATCATCAGCCAAATGGTCACGGAACTCGTCAAGAATACCACATGTTGCACGGTTACCACGAGTCGAGTTAAGCGGCGTCATGACGTCGAAAAGTGAACCATTCTTAAAAGTTAATCTCGATTATGTTACGAAAGAGAGCGTTAATCTCTTCCTTCTTAATATTTCTATTAAGTCCAGACTATATCTTCTTCTCTTTTTGAGAAGGACTCCATTTCGAGGCACTTGCCCCTACTCCCATTAGGGATAGTCGTTGAACCTTGAAGAATATTATCAAGTATGTCATTTATCTTATGAAGAAGTGTATATTTTATGCTTAAATAATTAATACCATTATTTATAGCACTATTTTTCTTAAGTATATCTCTCTCTTTTAAATAGGAAAAATTTTCTTCTATTCTATGGAAATAAGGGTTAAATTCATAATGCTGAATGCCGTTATATTCTATAACTAAATTAAATTCAGGCAAATAAAAGTCAAAGTAATGTATTCCAATATCCCATTCTTTAAAATATTTTTGTTGTTCATATTTAATACCATGCTAATCAAGATATCCTCTAATCTTCTTTTCTCCTAAACTTTTATTATTAGAACATTTTGGACAATATCCATTTCTTATTAAGTTATTTGGTTTAACAAATCTAATAAAACCACACTCATTACATTTTACCTTTATTTCTTTACTAACATCTTTATAGTCGCTTAATAAAGTAAAAGCATGAGGATATTTTTCTTCTAACTCCATTTTATATGCAATATGGTCTTTTTTATTTTTCTAACCACTACAATATTGGCATTTAATATCAGAGTCATTCTTAATTAAATTGCTAACAAAAAATTCATTAATCCTTTCACATTTTGTGCAAGTGAAACGAACCTTATCTCCTCTATTACCATTTTGGCTTTGTTTTTCCATAAAAAAGTCAATTAAATATCCTTTGTCTCCAATTTTCCCTTTTATTATTTCCCTATTTTTTAAAGTGTCTTTTCTAATATAATTACACTTTGAACAAATTTTTATTCTTCTTTTTCTAAATAATTCTCCAGTATTGACAGAAATTTCTCTGCCACAATTTAAACATTTTATGACACTTATTTCATTTGAACTTTTTCCCCACTATAAAACTTCAAAATCTTCTTCAGAAAATTTATTTTTTATTTTGCTCATAAAATCTTCATACTTCATAATATTTCCCCCTTGGCTGCTGATTATCAATTGTTAACGTTTAGGATTTAACCATGCGTCATTTATCTTTTTGTTTCTGCTTTCGCTGCGTCACTATCGAGGAATAGTTTTAGCAAAGATAACTTTACGATTTTCCAGCAATTAAAAGTCTTATTTTTCATCTTATCACTAAAATGCATGTCTATTTATAAAATTAAACATAGTCATTACCGAAGTTACCGCCACCAATAATTTCATCCTTAAGCAATGGGAAGAAGTCCCAAAGCTGGTGAATTTTTTGGTTAGCAATCTTAGCACCCTCATAATATTTAGCCAGATTCGCTACTTCTGACCCATATGGCTCATAGTCTCCTATGAGATTAGACTATATCTTCATCTTTCTCAAGATGTCTATCGTTCAATTCGCTTTGAATATTTAGTCGTTGTGCTATAAAATCAGATAAAATACTGTCAATATTATTTATATCGCTATATTTTATCTCTAATAATGCATACTAGTGTTTTTTTGCATAATCCCTTTTCTTCTAATCATTTTTAAGCTAATACTAAAATTTTTCTTCTCCACCAAAATGAGATATTGGCATATAATGTTGCTACCCTTGAAACTCTATTAGAATATTTATATCTGTCAAATAAAAATCATAACTAAGTCCAGGCAGTTCACTAAAACGCTTCTATGGTTCATAGTTGACCCCATTTTGTTTTAAATAGTTTTCTATTTTCCTTTCTCCTTTTGATGAATGACATCTTGGACAAGGAGCCTTACACAGAATATCATTTGGACGAACATTCCACTTAAAGCCACATGGTGTATGTTCAAACAATGTAGGAGTTTGTGCCGTTTTATATTCTCCCAATAATATATATTCATTACCATATTTCTCCGATAAATCTTTTAAAAAGACACTTTCTGGTTTTAATTTACTTCTTGATTCGCAATAAGGACACTTTTGTGTTTGAAGGAAAATACGTGGCTTTCTTTTGAAAAATTGATGACACTTAGAACATTTAAACTCCATGTCTTCGCTTATTCTTTTAAAAGGAATAATAACTTCCAGAGAACATTTTTTTAATATATTATCAATTTTATGTTTAATTTCTTTAGTAACTGATTTTGTTCCACAACAATTCTTACAAACTATTTTTTTCCCATTAAGGATAAAATTTCTTGCATTCTATAAAGAATAGCTTTCTTCACATTGCAAACATTTTATTGTTCCTGGTCGTTCGACTCCATTAAAGAGAACAACTTCTAATTTTTCTTGTGGATATTTTTCATCAATTTTTTTCTAAAAAGTTTCTTTAGTATACATTATTTCCTCCTTTTATAGTCGCTGATTTTCTATTATGTAGCACTTAGAATCTCTTCATATGCCAACTCGCTACTTTTTTCTGCTTTTCAGCCCCATTCTTTATTATAGAGGTTAATAAAGTGTGGTAAGCGAGTGTTAAGATGTTCCAGCTTTAAGATAGATTTATTTTTCATTATATCACTATAATGCGGCGCAATGGTGCTATTTTACGCCTTACCTGGTGCGCACTAAAATACATGACTTCCAGGTCTGAAAATACAGATTAAGTAGAGTGCAAGAATACAAATAAAAGATTTACCAGCAGCACGAGGAGCGACAGTTAAAACACGTCCATATCTCAAACATGCTC
>Ga0208040_1001060_pt1 | contig 28943 bp, 28 predicted proteins | sample AD_UKC083_MetaG_FD_184431 | JGI IMG/M metagenome (GOLD analysis project Ga0208040, IMG submission 184431) | Active sludge microbial communities of municipal wastewater-treating anaerobic digesters from USA - AD_UKC083_MetaG (SPAdes) (version 2) | ecosystem: Engineered > Bioreactor > Anaerobic >...
GAAACGAACTTTTTTACATTCCGCTGTCGCTGAAGCTGCGTCCGCCGTGACCGCCGAAGCCGCCCTCGGGAGGAGTGAATTCACCATCGGGAGGAGTAAGGCCGCCCTCGCCGCCGAATTCGCCGCCGAAGCCGCCGCGGCCGCCGCCGAAACCTCCGCCAAATCCGCCGCCGCGGCCGCCCATCATGGACTGGGGTATCTCAGAGACCTCTGTGCCGTTGATGATGATAGTGCCGCCGTTGAACTCAGCTGTCCGGTCATAGTCGAAGGAGGACATCTGAGCGGTGATGTCGAGAGTACCGCCGTTCACATAGACGCTGCCGTTAGCGTCAACAGCGTCGGTGTCGCCCTGACCCATGGTGATAGTTGTATTGCCGCCGTTGAACTCCACAACGATATCGCAGGCTGTGCTCTTGCTTGTGGCATTTATGCCGTCATCGGAAGCGTCAATGGTGATATCTCCGCCGTTTATCTGAACGTAGGTAGCCTCAATGCCCTCGGCAGAGGAGATATTGAAGGTGCCGCCGTCTATCTGCACATAGGTGGTTCCCTGAATGCCGTCGCTTACTGAGGTTATATCGAAGCTGCCGTCAGCGATGTAGATACAGCCGAGGGTATCGTCCTCGTCGTTCTCGCAGTGGAAGCCGTCCTTATTAGTGTTGATGGTGAAGCTGCCGCCGCAGATGGCTATAGAGTCATTTGCTTCAACAGCGTCAGCCGAAGCAGTGATATTGTAGGTGCCGCCTGTGAACTTCAGGTCGTCCTTGCAGGAGATACCGTTGTCATAAGCGGAGTATACTGACAGAGTACCCGTGCCGTTGAACACAAGGTCTTCCTTTGAGTAGATAACAGCGTCGGTGTTGGTATCGCCGTCAGCAGTGAATTCCTCACTGACTGACAGGATATTCTCACTGCCGTCAGCAGTGGTAACGAAGACCTTGTCCGCCGATACCACATAGATAGCGGGGAAGTCCTCGTTCTCGATCTTCACGCCGTCCAGCACCAGCTGTACCTTAGCTGTATTGTCGGTGTCTACCTTTATGGTGCAGTTCTTAGCGCTGCCGCTGATGAGGTAAACGCCCTCCTCGGTTATGTCCAGGGCCTTGCCGTCGGCAACTGTCAGGGACTTAGCCTCTGACAGGTCGGCTGTCTGTTCAAGATCGCGGTCGGTGAACATATCTGTTGTATCAATGACGCCGTCTGAGTTTGCACTGTATGAGGTCTTTGAAGCCTTTTCGGAGCTCTTTTCAGTAGTTTCCTCCTCAGCCTTTGAGGACATCTCCTCGGCTTCTCTTGTTACCTTGAAGCTGCTCTCTGATGTGGAGCTTTCGCTCTTGTTATTATCTGCACAGCCTGTAAATGCGCTGAGTGCCATTGTGAGCACTGCCAGACCTGCTATTGTTCTTTTCCAAGTGTTTTTCATCATAATTACGCACCCTTTCGTTTTTGTTTTGGGAGTGTTTTGTTTCTAAGGTTATAATATACACCCCTTTTGTAAAACAGCGTATTGGAATGTGAAATTGTCCGGAAAGAATTGTGTTGGCGGACAAATAAATGTGGATAAATCGGCATACAAAATGAAAGCACTGTGAAAAAACGTGAAATTTTCCTCACTCAACCACTTGACATTCCCATTCAAAAGTGTTATAATACAAACAATTAAATGCGAGGACGGAGACAAGTAGCGCAGAATATCGTTCCCAGAGAGTGCGGGCAGGGTGAGAGCCGCATATCAGAGTCTGTGTGAATAACACTCCCGAGCATCAAACCCAAAGGGTGCTGAGTTAAGGGGCTTGCTGAAAGGCGGCGTCAAGGATCTGTTTGTGAAAACAGTTCAGGAGGACAGCGCAGTTCAGGAGGACAGCGTGGCTGTGACAGGGACGGCAGGTTCCTGACGGGGCGGCGCGTTTGTGATAAGCGCTGTGAGTTCCTGTTTTTCAATGCACTTCGAGTAGGGGCGACGTATTCCGCACGTTACAGCGGCTCAAAAGTGATCGCTTTTGCGGTAATTCAGGTGGCACCACGGGTATTATGCCCTGTCCTGTAGTTTCAGGACGGGGCTTTTTGTATTTTTGCTCGTCCTGCATGATACATTATTATGAAAGGTATGGTCATTATGAAACACATCGACGTCAAGGAGATAATCTCCGCAAAGGAATATGTAGGCAAGCAGGTAACAGTATGCGGCTGGGTACGCACCTCACGCAATTCAAAGAGCGTGGCATTCGTAGAGCTCAACGACGGTACATCACTGAAAAACGTTCAGGTAGTCGTTGAAAAAGGCGAGGGCGACTACAAGGAGCCCAGAGTCGGCATGGCTCTCAAGGTAACAGGTACAGCCGTAGAGGGCAGAAACAACACAGTTGAGATAAACGCAGTTCCCGAGGGCATAACCGTTCTGGGCGACGCACCCACAGACTATCCCCTCCAGAAGAAGGGACATACTCTTGAGTTCCTCCGTACTATACCTCATCTCAGAGGCAGAACGAACACCTTTAACGCTGTATGGTGTGTACGTTCAGTGCTTGCAGCTGCTATCCACGAATACTTCCAGAGCAACAACTATATATATGTAAACACCCCTCTTATCACAGGCAGCGACTGCGAGGGCGCAGGCGAGATGTTCCAGGTAACAACTATCGGCTACAGCAACGATTACAAGAGCGAGGAGGACTATTACGCAAACGATTTCTTCGGCAAGCGCGCAGGTCTCTCAGTATCCGGACAGCTTGAGGGCGAAATGGCTGCAACAGCAATGGGCAAGATCTATACATTCGGTCCCTCATTCCGTGCAGAGAACTCAAACACTCCCAAGCACCTTGCCGAGTTCTGGCACGTTGAGCCCGAGATAGCTTTCGCAGAGCTCGATGATGTTATCGAGATCGCTGAGGATATGCTCAAGCACGTTATCCGCACTCTCCTTGACAAGTGCCCCGACGAGATCGCATTCTTCGACGCTCATTTTGAAAAGGGACTCCGCGCAAGACTTGAGGAGCTCATCTCCCACGACTTCGGCAGAGTTACCTACACAGAGGCTATCGAGCTTCTGAAGAATTCGGGCGAGAACTTCGTATACCCCGTAGAGTGGGGCTGCGACCTCCAGACCGAGCACGAGAGATACCTCTCCGAGAAGGTGTTCAAGAAGGCTGTATTCGTAACAGACTATCCAAAGGAGATCAAGTCCTTCTACATGAAGCTCAATCCCGACGGCAAGACAGTTGCTGCGGTAGACCTTCTGGTACCCGGTGTCGGCGAGATCATCGGCGGCGGCGAGCGTGAGGCTGACTATGACAAGCTCATCGAGGCAATGAACAAGAGAAACATGAACCTTGACCTGTACAGCGACTATCTCGACCTCCGCAAGTTCGGTACAGTTCCGCACGGCGGCTTCGGTCTGGGCTTCGAGAGACTCATCATGTACACAACAGGCATGGCAAACATCCGCGACGTTATCCTCTTCCCCAGAACAGTAGGCTCTATAAGATAATTTAACGGCTTCGCTGTTAAATTACCAAGCCTTCAGCCTTTGGCTGACAGCTTATGGCTAATGGCTTTACCAGTACAGCACGGCAGTCGTCAATGGCGCCGATTGCCGTTAAAATATCAAGTAAAGGAAAGTGATTACTATGTCAAGATCGCTGTATATCCCCGAGGGCTATAAATCAGCCCTTACGCTGAGAGAAACTCAGCACGCAATCAAGTACATCAAGGACATCTTCCAGCAGGCGCTTGCATTTGCCCTGACACTGGACAGAGTATCGGCTCCCCTTATTGTTAAAAAGGGAAGCGGTATCAACGACGACTTAAACGGCGTTGAGCGCAAGGTGGACTTTGACATCAAGGAGATCGATGCAGAGGCAGAGGTAGTTCAGTCTCTTGCCAAGTGGAAGCGAATGGCTCTCTACCGCTACGGCTACAATGCAGGCGAGGGCATCTACACCGATATGAACGCTATCCGCCGCGACGATGATACAGACAACACTCACTCAATTTTCGTTGACCAGTGGGACTGGGAGAAGGTAATAACTGCCGACCAGAGAAATATTCAGTTCCTGAAGGATACAGTAAAGTCCGTTGTAAAGGCAATAGCCTACACCAAGCGCAAGGTGAGCCTCCGCTATCCTCAGATAGCTGGCAAGATCTGCGAGGAGCCCTACTTCATCACCACTCAGGAGCTTGAGGACAGATACCCCGACAAGACAGGCCACGAGCGTGAGCGCCTTATCGCAAAGGAGCGCGGCACTGTTTTCCTCATGGGTATCGGCGGAAAGCTGTCCAGCGGCGAGAAGCATGACGGCAGAGCTCCCGACTACGATGACTGGTCACTGAACGGCGATATACTGTTCTGGGACGAGGTACTGAACGATTCGCTTGAGATATCCTCCATGGGTATCCGCGTCGACGCAGAGTCCCTGAAAAAGCAGCTTGCCGAGTGCGGAGCAGAGGACAGGATGCAGTACAAGTACCACCAGATGATAGCTGACGGAACACTTCCCCTGACTATCGGCGGCGGTATCGGACAGTCCAGGCTGTGTATGCTTCTTCTTGAAAAGGCGCATATCGGCGAGGTACAGTCCTCTATCTGGTCTGACGAAATGATAGCGAAGTGTGCCGCAAACGGCATAACACTGCTCTGATGGCAATAAAACAATAAGCCCGGAAGTTTAAGCTTCCGGGCTTTTCTGTGTTATTATTCCTGTGCAGTTGCGGTGGTGACTGCTTCTGTGGTCACAGCTTCAGAGGAAGCTTCCGATACAGCCTCTGTGCTGTTCTGTTCCACGGAGAGCTCCATGGTCTTTACCTCAGTGAACCTGATAGTGAGCTTATTGTTTGGCATTTCAAAGCCGCTGAGCATTCCGTCCTTATCCACGGTGAGTGTATAGTCGCCGCCGTCAAGGCTGCCGCTGATAGCGAGAGCGCCGTCCTTTTCCTCGCCGCTTAGCTCCTCGGCAGCTGCGCTGCTGTCCACGGCGGACATAAGGTTTAGCATCATTGCCTTTACGGGAACGGCTGACTGGGGGACGGAAAAGCTGAGCCCTTTATATGACGCCATGACGTTGCCCTCGCTGAACTCCAGCTTAACGCCGCTGAGGGTATTGGGCTCGGAGAATTCTATCTCCCATACGCCCTCTCCGTAGCGGACCAGCTGCCCCTCCGCTTCAAGGCGGTCGATGGTGATGCTGACCTGTGCGGAGAACGGGAGACCAAGGCAGTTTTTCCGCGAGATACTGCCGCCCTTTGTGACAGCGCAGGCTGTCAGACAAACAGCGGCTGCAATAGTGATAACGAATGTGAAGATCCTTTTCATGATACCAGCTCCGATCATAGTAATGAAAGTAAATTTTCACATCCGACCTTTTCATACGGTCATATTCTGCTTCTTTTCCTTTAACAGACTGAAGGCTTCGGGCAGGGCAGAGATTATATCTCTCGGCAGCATTGCCTCCATACCCAGCTTTCTTGCGGCTGTATCGCCTGCAAGACCGTGCATATACACACCTGCACAGGCTCCGTCGAAGATACCGCAGCCCTGAGCCACAGCAGCTCCTATCATACCTGCGAGGACATCACCGCTTCCGCCCACGCTCATACCTGCGTTGCCTGTATGGTTCACGGCAGTGGACCTGCCTGAGGCGATGACAGTGCCTGCGCCCTTGAGCACCACGGTAATGTCATACTTCTCAGCGTACTTCTCGGCGGCGATAAGCCTGTTTTCGGCTATCATGCTCACATCGCAGCGAAGGAGCCGCGCCATTTCGCCCATATGGGGAGTGATGATGATGTCCGAATTCTTCTTCATTAAAATATCTATGTCCTTTGATATGCAGTTTATACCATCTGCATCGATAATAACGGGACATTTTGCGGTTTCGGTGACGAACTTCGTAAGCTCTATGGTGTCGGGAGTAACTCCCATTCCGCAGCCTATGACCACCGCGTCAGCCTTTTCCATAGCGGCTGCAAGGGGCTCGCGGCTGCTGTCATAGAGCATATAGCCGTAATCATCGCTGTCAAGCTCTATAAATGTAGCCTCAGGAGCGTGGATAGAGGCTGTATCTATGCACTTTTCCACCGAGGCAAGGCGTACAAGTCCTGCGCCGCTGCGGAGAGCGCCCAGGGTAGCGAATGCAGCTGCACCTCTCATTGATGAGCTGCCTGCGATTACCAGGACGGTGCCGAAGTCGCCCTTGTGAGAGTCTCTCTCGCGCTTGGGAGGATAAGCCGCCAGGAAATTGCGCTCAATGCGGTGATAATCCCGCTCGCCTCCCTCAAGGAGCTGCTTCAGAGCTGCTTTTGGTATTCCTATATCCGCAACGGTTATCCTTCCGCAGTATTTCTTCAGCGGAAATTGTGACATACCTGTCTTTATATAGCCGAAGGTGAGAGTTTCGTCTGCCTTGAATATGCCTGCTGATACCGTTCCCGAGGAGCTGTTTCCGCCGCTGGGAATATCCACAGCTATGCGGTAAGCACCTGAGCCTATGCTGAATATGCCCATAGTGTCCTTGTCCAGCTCGCCGTGGAAGCCTGTTCCGAAAACGCCGTCCACCAGCACCTGTGCACCGACCACAGCGCCTTTAATGAGACCCATGCGTTTCTTCTCAGCGTGGAGCAGGTCGTCAAGGGGATTTCTTCCGTGCTCCTCATCGGCAGCGTCAGCACTTCTGGGCTGTATGGTCATATAGTCCAGCTCCGCAGCCTCGATAGCCGCTTCAACATTGCCGCTGCGGAAGCCCTCAATGAAGGTTATCCTGTCACGGGGCAGGATGCTGAGCATCTCCTGCGCAAGGAGAGTTTTCGGCAGTCCGCCGATGTGGATAATGGTTATCCTGTAGCCCTTGTAGAGCAGTATATCCGCCGCCGCATAGCAGTCGCCGCCGTTGTTGCCCGTACCTGCAAGAAAGACCACCGAGGAGTCCTCGGGGCGGAGCTTCGCTTCATTGCGGCAGTAGCCGTCTATAAGCTCCGCAAGCTTCCTGCCTGCATTTTCCATGAGCTGCCTCTTTGATACTCCCAGCTTCTCGGAAATATCCTCCAGCTTTCCCATCTGCTTTGGTGTAACTATCTGCATATATATACCTCCCTCGGAATAATAATATACTTTATCAGAAGTGATTGTCTGTCTGATCGTCTATCCATTTGAACTGTGGATAGTCGTCCAGCAGGTCCTCTCTTATATAAAAACTGTCATATATTCCTTCAGCATAGAGCTTGTAGAAATTGACGGCTTCCTTTCTTGCGATAGGAAGGTATTTTACTCCCTCAAGCTCTTTTTCGCTGTATATAATATCAATGGGACAATATCCGATTATAAAATCAGGAAGCCCTTTTTCATGCCATTGCGCAAATACTGCCTCAGTGTCCTCCTTATATTTATAGTGCATATAAAGATCCTCGGGACAGTCAACGTTGAAGTTCATGAATATATTCCTGTCAAAATACGGCTGTATCATCGGAGGGGCATCCTGTAAATAGGTGTAGTTTTTTATTACCTTCGGGTGATTTGAGGGGATCATGAGCTCCTTGAACATATAATCCATATTCATTTCAGGATCATCCGACTGCTCCTCAAAAAACTGCCAGGACGAAAAGATCTTTGTGTTCTCAAGGTGGTTGTCTTTTATGATCCTTGCAGCCCATGACATACCGCACTCATTCCTGATGTCATTATAGCACGCGATGCCGCTGTATACCACAGGCATAACAGCGATGATAATACCTCCTGCCGCTGCCGTCTTTTTTACCAGGGGAGAAGTAACGCCCCCGGCGATCTTCTTCATGAACTCAGGAAGCTCTATGGTACCCTTTTCATCCAGGATTATCCAGAAGATAAGTACGTGCATGAGACCGCCGATACCCAGATGGTATGCAGACATATACTTGAATGCCATGAAAAGTGTGATAAATATATACGGAACAAAAAACGTAAAGAACTTTTTGTTCTTCGCAGTTATAGTTATAAGTGAGATCCACAGGAAAACTCCTATGACAAGCTCTGCTGCCATAATGGGAGGGTAGTTCTTCAGGTCATTATGCCCGACCATTATACCGCTCCAGCTTTCAAAGGGGGCTATTATCACTAATTTGTAGCAGTTAACAGAGGAGAGGAGCTGTTTCAGCGTTAAGTTGTTCTCAACGCCGACATAATAACAGTCATCAGCGGGAGTTATGGTGATTATCAGTGCTATTGCAGCTGCCAGAATAAGACAGAGAAAATAAAATCGCTTATCCTTCCAGAAATACAGGAGCTTTTTATTGCGGACAAGCTCTGTGATTATCTCGCCTGTCCAGACCAGGCATAGTCCGCCTGCTATCATAATGCCGTATGCGGTCGTAAGGCAGAGAAGTATGAGGGAGAGTATATACCGCAGGGGGTGGACATTGCGCCCCTTATATGTTATGGCTATGAGGCAGAACGCCAGCATTGTGATGGAATAAGGTCGGTTGTATATGCCATAGTGGAAAAAGAAGAAATAGGTGAAGGGCAGGACATATCTGATTGCCTTCGGGAATGGCGACCTGAATATCAGAAGTGCCGTTGCCGCGGAGCAGAATGTTATGTTCACAGCTCTGAGAGTGATATCGACAGGAGCTCCGTTTTTTGCGAATACCGACAGCAGCAGATGCCAGAGGGGAGGGTGCCCCTCATAATGGGGAACAACTGTGAGCATCTCCTTGTAAGAGGCGCATTTTGCTATCAGCCATGCCTGGGTCTCGTCAAACCACAGCTCATGGAAACAGCTTATAACTATGAGGCCGATGGTGTATGCCGCAAGGACTGTGAGCCCCATGAAAAAGCTCTTTTTTTCCTTAATGTTTTTCTCCATATGTCCGTACCTTACTGTTTTCTTGTTCTCAGCTTTGCGGGAAGGAATTTCTGCATATTCTCAAGCATACGCTCATCGGGAGCGAAGATAAGTCTTGCGCTTCCCATGGTCTCGTGGTTGAAGTCTGCGTAGTATTTGTGCGAAGCTATATTGTCGGTGGCGAGGATAACAGTCATATCCTCAGTCTCCTCCATGCCGTCCTCATACTTTCCGAAGGCGGCGAATTCCCTTGCGTTGGTGGATACCATCTCGCGGCGCTTCTTCTTGGCGATTATCTTGTCCACGTCCAGGTCGCCGTTGGTGAAGGTGTATTCGTACTCAACAAAGGTATTCTGTACGATGTGGAAGGTGCCGTAGCCTGCGGCAACTGCAAGGGCGAAGCCGAGGAGCGCGATAAGGGGAGTCCTGAGCTGGAGCACAGCCAGGGCTGCAAGGGCAAGGGCAAAGAGTATGCCCACTATGACCATGAGTACTCTTCTGGTCTTGTCACCTGAGGTCTCATTCTTCTTTACAAGCTGTTCTGCAAAATTATCCATTATTATATCTCCGTTTCTTTAATCAGATACATATATAATAACACAATTTTCGTCAGATTGCAATAAATCGCGGCAAAAAATTAATTTCTGTAGTATTATTTCACAACAGTGTGAAGGACATGAAAATTTTTTCCGAAAAAGGCTTGATTTTTTCGTTTTTGGCGTATATAATAGGTTTATAACCCGATGACTGAGAGAGTAAGGATGCGGAGTTTCTTCAGAGAGGGGCGGATAGGTGCAAGCGCCCTGTTATGATACATCCCGAAGTTCACTCACGAGGGGCGGAGCGGAAGCGCTTGTACTTTGTATGGCGTTGTAGGCTGCCGACGTAGGTCTGCGTTAGAGACAAGAGAGTGTCGGCTCTCCTGACAATGGGTGGTATAAAAGCAAGAGCAGTCTTGTCCTGTTGGACAGGGCTTTTTTTAATTCATAATGCAGAATTCATAATTCATAATTATATGGACTGTTCTGATATTATGAGATATTCAAAAGCATTCAGCACTGACGGTCACGGAATACCTTCCTTATGATCGTCCGCGCAGCGGACACCGCAATTATGCATTATGCATTAAGAATTACGCATTAAAATTATGAGGTGAAAAGAATGAAAGAACAGCTTGAAAAGATCGAAGCGCTGGCTAAGCAGGAGCTTGCTTCCTGTACAGAGATCAAGGCGCTGGACGACCTGAGGATCAAATTCCTCGGAAAGAAGGGCGAGCTCACCGCTATCCTTAAGCAGATGGGCAAGCTCTCAGCAGAAGAAAGACCCGTTATCGGTCAGCTTGCAAATAAGGTAAGAGCCGATATTGAAGAAGCTCTCGGCAGCAAGCTCGCTTCACTGAAGGCAGACGCACAGGCTGCAAAGCTGGCAGAGGAGAAGATCGACATCACTCTCCCCGGCAAGCAGGCTCCCTTCGGAAAGCTCCACCCCCTTACCAAGGTGGAGAACGAGATCAGAGAGATCTTCATCGGCATGGGCTTCAATATCGCTGACGGTCCCGAGATCGATGACGATTACCACGTTTTCGAGGCTCTGAACCTGCCCCCCGATCACCCTGCAAGAGATACACAGGATACCTTCTACATCGAGGGCACAGACGAGTCTGTTCTCCTCCGTACCCAGACCTCTTCCGTTCAGGTACACGTTATGGAGAACCAGAAGCCCCCTATCCGTATAATCTCACCCGGACGAGTTTTCCGTTCCGACGCCGTTGACGCTACTCACTCTCCTCTGTTCCACCAGATAGAGGGTCTCGTAGTTGACAAGGGCATCACAATGAGCGACCTCAAGGGTACTCTGGAAATGCTCATGAAGAAGCTCTACGGCAATGACTGCAAGCTCCGTTTCCGTCCCCACCACTTCCCATTCACCGAGCCCAGCTGTGAGGTGGACATCAGCTGCTTCAACTGCGGCGGAAAGGGCTGCTCCATGTGTAAGGACGAGGGCTATATCGAGCTCCTCGGCGCAGGCATGGTACACCCCAAGGTGCTGGAGAACTGCGGCATAGACCCTGAGGAGTATTCGGGCTTTGCCTTCGGTCTCGGACTTGAGAGAATGGTAATGGGACGCTATGATATAAATGATCTCCGTCTCCTCTATGAGAACGATGTGAGGTTCCTCAGCCAGTTCTGATATGGACAAGAAGCAGATAGGTCAGTATTCCATATTGATCCTCCTGACAGTCGGCGGTGTGATAAAAATGATGTGGCATAATGAAAACATAGAAAAGCCTGCCGCATTTATCATCATATTATGTATATTCGCCGCAGCCGTTGCAGCATTCTATGCTGTAAAGCTGATGTCAGGAAGCTCCTCCATGTGCAAAAAGCTGGGACTTAAGAATAAAAGCGAGCTCACTGCATGGAAGAACAGCTGCCCTATAAGATACGAGGGCGGAATTTATGCCAATGAGGAATACACGCTGTTCATGCAGAAAGGCACTGTGTGGAGAACCAACGATATAATGTCCATGAGGGACTACACAGGTCAGAGAAGAACAGCAGGCTTTAACTATAATATAGACTTTACCCATGTTAACGGAAATCACGCCTATGTGATAATGTCCGACAAATTCGAGCGCGACAGGCTCCACGCCGAAATGGAGCAGTTCCTTGCAGAAGCAAAGGAGCGCTACAGAGGACGCTGATACTGCGTCAACGGAGTAAATTATACGAAAGGAAATCGATGATATGAATTTATCAATGAAATGGCTCGGCGACTATGTAAAAGCCGATATGCCTATAAAGGATTTCTGCCATGCCCTCACAATGAGCGGTTCAAAGGTAGAATGCTATGAAAAAGAGGGAAGCAATATCTCGGGCGTTGTAGTTGGAAAGATACTCTCAAAGGGACCTCACGAGAATGCTGACGCCCTGTTCGTTTGTCAGGTGGACATCGGCGCAGAGGCTCCCATACAGATAGTTACCAATGCCAAGAACGTCAAGGAGGGTGACCTGGTCCCCGTTGCTCTTGACGGAGCTGTGCTCCCTGAGGGCAAGATAAAGAAGTGCAAGATGCGCGGAGTTGAGAGCTTCGGTATGTTCTGCGGTCTTGACACTCTCGGTCTCACCGCTCACGACTTCCCCTATGCTGACCCCGAGGGCGTTTTCGTCATCGAGGAAGACTGCAGGCTGGGCGAGGATATCCACACAGCTATCGGTCTGGACGATACCTCAGTTGAGTTCGAGATAACCTCAAACCGTCCCGACTGTCTCAGCGTTATCGGTCTTGCAAGAGAGACTGCCGCTACCTACGGCACAGAGCTGAAGGTGAAGGCTCCCGAATTCAAGGGCGTTGACGGCGATATCAACTCCATGCTGAAGGTGGATATACACAACACAGAAAAGTGCCAGAGATACTGCGCAGGTATCGTAAAGAACGTAAAGATAGGTCCCTCACCCAGATGGATGAGAGAGCGTCTCCGTGCAAGCGGCGTTCGTCCCATCAACAACTTCGTTGATATCACAAACTACGTTATGCTGGAATACGGTCAGCCTATGCACGCATTCGACCTCCGCTACGTTGAGGGCGCACACATCAACGTCCGCAACGCAAAGAACGGCGAGAAGATAATGACTCTCGACGGCGTTGAGCGCGAACTCACAGAGGATATGCTGGTAATCGCTGACGAGAAGAAGCCCGTTGCCGTTGCAGGTATCATGGGCGGCGAATACAGCGGTATCATGGACGATACTACAACTGTGGTATTCGAGTCCGCTTACTTCGAGCCCACTCAGGTAAGACGTACCTCCAAGGCTCTCAAGCTGAAGTCAGACGCTTCCTCACGCTATGAAAAGGGCGTTGACAGGCTCATCTCCATGACCTGCTTAAAGCGTGCCTTTGAGCTGGTAGAGGAGCTGGGCGCAGGCGAGGTCCTCAACACCGTTATCGACTGCGACTACACAGACAAGACTCCCGCATCAGTTGATTTCAGTGCAGACTGGATAAACAATTTCCTCGGCACAGATATCTCCGAGGCTGATATGATAAAGTACCTTGAGCGCCTTGAATTCAAGGTGGACAGCGGCAAGGTCATTGCACCTTCATTCCGTATCGACATCGGCTGCAAGGCTGATATCGCAGAGGAAGTTGCACGTATCTACGGCTACAACAATATCCCCTCAACAGACTTCCGCGGCGTAGCAAGAGCAGAGTTTACAGAGGAGCAGAAGTTCGTGCGCACACTGAGAAATGCAGCCTCTGCACTGGGCGGCTACGAGATAGCTACCTACTCATTCGTATCACCCAAATACTTTGATAAGATAAAGCTGCCTGCTGACAGCAAGCTCCGCAAGGTAGTAAGGATAGTAAATCCTCTCGGCGAGGACACCAGCGTCATGAGAACATCTACTATCCCCTCAATGCTGGATGTTCTTTCCTTCAACTACAACAACCGTAACGACAAGGCTTGTCTCTATGAGATAGCTAAGGAGTACCTGCCCGCACAGGAGGAGAAGCCCTTCATCAATGGCGATACCCTGGCTAACAGCGGCAAGCAGAAGCATATGTACAAGTACTCTCTCCCCGATGAGCCCCAGAGACTTACTATCGGTATGTACGGCGGCGATGCTGACTTCTACACTCTCAAGGGTATGGTGGAGCAGATACTTGCAGAGCTCAAGATAGATGACGTTGAGTATCTCCGCGCAGGGGACTGCGACGTATTCGACGAGAAGTACGCTCTCCACCCCGGCAGAAGCGCTGTTATCATCAAGGACGGCAAGCACCTTGGAATCATGGGCGAGGTACACCCCTATGTACAGGAGACCTATGAGATAGGCGTAAAGACCTATGTTGCAAAGCTCAACATCCCCGAGCTCATGGAAGCTGCCGCAGACAAGATAACCTATCAGCCTCTGCCCAAGTTCCCCGCAACTACCCGTGACCTCAGTCTCCTTGTGGACGAGGATATGCCTGTTGCAGAGCTTGAAAAGGCTATCAAGGGCGCTGTGGGCAAGATACTCGAGAAGGTATCCCTCTTCGATGTATACCGCAGCGACGACATGAAGAAGAACGGCAAGAAGAGTATCGCTTACTCCATCTCCATGCGTTCACATGACGGTACTCTCACAGATGAGCAGGCAGACGGCGCTATGAAGCGCGTTCTGAAGGCTCTCAGCGCTATCGGCGCAGAGCTCAGAGGCTGATAAAAGCGGCGAATGGCAGAGCCATTCCTGAAAAGTAGTGTGACGAGTGCAGCAATGTCACACGGCTGAGACGTCTTTCTCCCATCGGTTTACCGACGAAAAAACAAGGCAAAAGCGGACGCTGTAAAAGTGTCCGCTTTTTTTTATACAGTATACCCCATTGCTCTGAAGCTGTCTATCAGGTCGCCCAGTATCTCCGCATTTGTTGAGGATACGGAGTGGAGGAGCAGTATCTCGCCGCCGTGGGCAGACTCTGTCAGCTTCTGAAGCCCCTCCTGCGGAGAGGGCTGCTGATCGGTCTTCCAGTCCACATAGGCGCTGCTCCAGAAAAGGGTCTTATAGCCGCATTGCTGAGCGGTCTCCAGTGCTCTTTCGGAGTATTCGCCGCAGGGACAGCGGAAGTACTGCATCTGATAGCCGTAGTTGTTCATGACGTAGTTGTGGAGTGACATTATCTCTTCCTTTGCGTTCTCATCGGAGAGGGTAGGCAGACTTGCATGAGTCATGCCGTGATTTCCGAGGATATGTCCCTCGTCTATCATTCTCTGCACAAGTGCGCTCTCCGTTTTTGCATAAGGACCTGTCAGGAAGAATATAGCCTGAACGTCCTTCTCCTTCAGTGTGTCAAGTATCTTTGCGGTATATCCGTTTTCATAGCCCTGATCAAAGGTGATGATTATCCGCTTTTCATCCTCCGACAGGGCGAAGGCATCAAGGTCGCCATATCGGCTGTTGAACTGCACTGCATCAACGGGACGGTTTTTCTCGTCCGTTGCTGTTCCCTGACCGTAGCCTATTTTAGTGCTGTCGGCAGCATATACCGACGAACAGGGCATTACAGCCGCAGTCAGCAGGGCAGCGTATGGTTTTATCTTCATAAGCATTTACCTCTGATTTTGTTGGTGCGGATCGCTCCGCAAAGCTATTATGAGCATTCACAACTGCAAAAAACATGGATAATTCTGCATTTTTCGCAATTTTTCGCATAGTATTTACTGAGGTGATATTATGGAAGAGACTGAGGATATGACTGCGGAGGAGGGAACTGTGGAGGCACTTACGGCGGATAAAGCGAGGAAGAAAAGAGGAAAGGCAGACGATGTGATCGCCTTTCAGGCGGTGGTGTGCATTCTGCTTGCGGCGGCGTTTTTCGCTGGGAATATGCTTTACCCCGAGGTGTCGGGAGCTCTTTTCGGCAGGCTCCGCGATCTTACCTCCGACAGCAGTGACATAATGCCGAACCCTATCGACCTGGGAGCAGCTATCCTTGATAAGCTTTAAGCTCAGGGGCGTCACCCTCAGGGTGGAGTTCTCGTTTCTGGTGTTCAACGCCCTTGTGTTTCTATTCCGTGACAGCACTCTGGTACTGGCGTTTTATACCACCTGCGCCCTCCACGAATCCGGGCATATACTTGCTCTCGGACTGACAGGGGGACGGCTCTCGTCGGTAAGCTTCGGTGCCGCAGGTATACGCATGGAGACTGTCCGAACAGGAGCGGAGCCCGTGACGAGCAGTCTTTTCGTGTTTTTAGCGGGACCTGCCGCAAATATACTGGTATTCACAGCCATGAAGCTTGCAGGCTGCGGCGGTACCTTTCCCGCACTTAATCTGGTGGCGGCGGCGTACAATATGCTGCCCTTCCGCAGTCTTGACGGAGGAGCGGTGATAGCTCTGTTCACGGTAGGAACGCCCCACGAGCGCACCGCAGAGCTGGTGCTGAAGGTTATGCGGCTGCTTATCATCGTTTTTGCAGCATTGGCGTTACTTGAGTTTAGAGTTGTGAGTTGAGATCCTGAGATAAATCAAAATTTAGCTTTGCTAAATTTTGATTTGAGTTTAGAGTTGAGAGTTTAGAGTTGAAAGTTGTGGAGTCGCCTGCGGCGACAATATTTAAATACTGTGAGCGAAGCGAACACATTAACTCTCAACTCTCAACTTTCAACTATCAACTTAGCGCATACGCGCTAAATTATGATTTATATTATCAAATAAAAAGCCCCTGAGCGCTTTACAATGCTCAGGGGCAAATTTTATATGTGTATCCGCCTTGTCAGCCGTCTATACTCAGGTACATGAAGCCTTTCAGCTCCTTGTCATCGTATTCAAAGCTGATGATGTGTTCCTCGTCAAGAGTGTGGTCAAGATAGGTCACGGTCTGGTTCCCGATGTCTATGGTGGGAACTCCCAGAGCGTCCTTTATCTCGTCAGCTGTGAGCTCGCCGTAAATATCGCTTATACCCTCTTTTATGAGAAAGTCCGCAATATCGTCCAGACGGGCAGCGTAAATGTCAGCCATGCGCTGGGCAAGCTCCTCAAAGCCCTCCATTATCTCATCGCAGGTGACGATGACATTGCCCAGGTCCTGGGTGTAAAGCTCTGTGCTCTCATCGTATTCAAACATGATAGCCACTCCTTTGGTGCGGAGTCACGGCAGGTCCGTCAGCACTGCGCGGACGGGAGAGCCGTCCAGCTCCGCCATTTTCAGCGGCAGCGCCGACAGGAAGTATTCTCCTGCCGCTGCTCCCGAAAGGTCGAGATTTTCTATGATGTACACCTCTGCGCCCAGAAGTGTACGGTGTATCTGTACTATGGTGCCCTCTGCACCTACCGTCATGCCCTCAACTCCCAGAGCAAGGAGACCTGCTCTCACCATTTCCTCCGCGCTTTCGGGAGTTACGGTGATGTCGCCCTTTATGAGCAGCCTTTCGGTTCCGCCCGCTGTCATTCTGCGGACGTCCTCGGCGGTGAGCTCGCCTCTGTGCTCACATACCCTGCATCTGCCGATACAGTGAGAGAGCTCCACATGGGCTGCGTCCTTTCCACCGGGGAGAAAGTGTCGGGGAGCGTCGGCGTGGGTGCCCGTATGTCCCGTTATCTTCATGACCGTCACCTGATAAAGGTCGGGCTCTGGCTTGTCAAAGCTTGTATGCGCCCATGTTTCGGGAACGGGGTCACCCGGAAAGGTTGGCGTTGAGAACATCTCACGTGAGATGTCGTATATCATAAGCCTGCATTGGCAGCAATACGGTAGATAGTAGCAACGTCCTGAGAGGTCAGGTGTACGAAGCCGCCTGTCTTGCCGTCGCCTAAGCCGAACTTCTCAACAAGGACGGGGATATCCTCCTCCTTTGCGCCAAGCTGCTCGAAGTTGATGGGCATACCTATGCTGTGGAGGAAGCTGCGGAAGCAGGCGATACCCTCCAGAGCGGTCTCGTCGGGGAACTCAAAGTTCATCTGACAGCCCCAGATACGGACTGCCATCTGTGCGAAGCGCATAACGTCATGCTTGTAGACAAATTCCATCCATGCAGGCATGATAACTGCCAGACCTGCACCGTGAGCGCAGTCATAGAGGGCGGAGAGCTCGTGCTCGATGCCGTGGCTGTTCCAGTCCTGACTTCTGCCGACGCCGACGATGTCATTATGAGCAACGGTTCCTGCCCACATGATATTGGCTCTTGCCTCATAGTTGTCGGGCTGAGCTATAACACGGGGAGTCTCCTTTATCATTGTAAGGAGAACAGCCTCGCAGAGACGGTCTGTTATCTCAACTTCGCGGGTATTGGTGAAGTATCTCTCGAAAACGTGAGCCATGATGTCGGTAGCTCCGCAGGCTGTCTGGTATGCAGGCAGCGAGCAGGTCAGCTCGGGATTGAGGATAGAAAAGCGGGGACGGAGCAGGTCTGAGCCCACATCGCGCTTGAGGCTGCCCTCCTCCTTGGTGACTACGGAAGCTCCCGAGCCTTCGCTTCCTGCGGCTGCGATAGTGAGTACGGTTCCGATGGGGAGAGCCTTCTCAACTACCTTGCCTGTGCCGTAGAAGTCCCAGAAATCGCCGTTATATGGAACTCCCAGAGCGATAGCCTTTGAGGAGTCGATACATGAGCCGCCGCCTACCGAGAGAATGAAGTCAACGCCCTCGCTGCGGCAGAGCTCTATGCCCTTGTAGATGAGGGTATCACGGGGATTGGGCTGAACGCCGCCCAGCTCAGTGTAGGCGATGCCGCTCTCGTCAAGAGAAGCCTTTACGCGGTCAAGGAGTCCCGACTTTACTGCCGAACCCGAGCCGTAGTGTATCAGCACCTTGGTTCCGCCGTACTTCTTTACCATTTCGCCTGCTTTTGTTTCTGTATCCCTTCCGAAGATGAACTCGGTAGGACTGTAAAACTGAAAATTATCCATAATAATGTTCCTCCGTTTGTATTTTTACTGCATTGCCTTTTTTGCCTGTTCCATTGCGGATGCCACCTTGTCGCACCAGCGGTCGAAGTCCTCATCGTCTGTCTGGCACTCCTTGTGAGCAAGTATATACCTGACGGTATCCCTTATGCCCCGGTCCGCTCTCACCTTCGCAGTGAACCAGGGGACGGCGCGCTTTATCTTTGAGTTGTCGAATATGACCGTGCTGGACTTGTCGCCGATGAGGGTCCCCTCAAAGTCGTAAGGTCCCACTGCATTTAGCCACTCCGAGGACACATGGCAGGCTTTAAGCTCTACTCCCAGCTCGTCGGCTATGATGGAGTATATCTGGTTCCAGGTAACGCTCTCGTCGGAGGTTATGTGGAAAGCCTGTCCGATAGCGTGGATATTGCCGATAAGTCCTGCATAAGCCACCGCGAAGTCGCTGGTATGGGTGATGGTCCACAGGGAGGTGCCGTCGCCGTGGATGATAACGGGCTTGCCCTCCATGATACGCTTCACCACCTGCCAGCTGCCCTTGTCGCCGTGGACTCCCAGAGGCACCGACCTCTCGTCGTAGGTGTGGCTGGGACGGACTATTGTCACAGGGAAGCCGTTTTCGCGGTACTGCTTCATCAGGTACTCCTCACAGGCTATCTTGTCACGGGAGTACTGCCAGTGTGGATTGGAAAGGGGAGTGCTCTCGGTGATGACGCAGTCGGAAAGGGGCTTCTGATAGGCAGATGCGGAGCTTATGTATATGTACTGCTTCGTCCTGCCGCTGAACAGACGGAAGTCACGCTCCACCTGTGCAGGGACAAAGCCGATGAACTCGCCCACGCAGTCAAAGCTCATATCCTTGAGCTTTTCGGCAGCATCAGCCTCGTCGGAGATGTCGCACTTTATGACCTTAACGCCGTCGGGGAGCTCAGAGCTCCTGCCGCCGCGGTTCAGCAGTATGACCTCGTGACCCTCCTGAGCCAGGAGCTTAGTTATAGCCATACTGATAGTGCCTGTGCCGCCGATAAAAAGTATCTTCATGTTTTATTCACCTCATTCGCAAATTTTTGTCGAATACGCATAACTGTTGTGTCAATTATACCATATTAATATTAAAATTGCAACCATTATAATTCGGATTTATATCAAAAATATTGTTTATGATATAAATTCTTGCAGTTAAAAATAAAAAATGCTAAAATAGTGTTACACATTGTTTTGACGTTGCGTTATTATGAGTGAAGGACAGATCTGATCCCGACAATTACGATACGGAGGTAAACTATGACCGATAATGACATATTGCGCCTTATGCGTGATGATCCCCCACGGGGACAGCGGGCGCTGTTTGACAAATACTACAGCTATGTCTATGCCATCGTCAGCAGGCTCATCAGCGGCTTCGGCAGCAGCAGCGACATGGAGGAATGTACTGCGGATGTCTTTGCAGCAGTAATGATGAAGCTGAAGCCACGTGATGACACGGCTCTGAAGTCATTTATCGGCACGGCTGCGAGAAATGCCGCTATAAGTATGCGCAGGAGGCTGGCTGCAAAGACAGGGCTGGACTGCCGCGAGGGCGATGAGGAGCTGTCGGCACTGGCGGACTCAGAGGACATCGCAGAGAATGCGGAAAAAACAGAGCGGTCGGAGCTTCTCCTCCGTATGATAGAGGAACTGGGGACGCCCGATTCTGTAATACTTATCCAGAAGTATTACTACGATAAAAGCTCAAAGGAGATAGCCGGAATGGTGGGAATGAACGCAGCAGCAGTGAGAGTCCGCTGCGCACGCGCCATGAAAAGGCTGAGAAAGCTCCTTGACGAAAACGATATAACTCTGTAAAGGAGGATAGGTATGAACAGCAAAAAGAAGATAATAGAGACCCTGAAAAAAGCAGACAAGGCTTCCGTTGAAAGGCTCATGGAGGAACAGGCAAGGAAGGAAGCCGTCTTTGCGAGAGTACAGGAGAAAAATGCAGCTGACCATAACGATTATACTGACGTTGCAGAGGGCGTTGAAAAGTATGAAAGGAAGATAAGCATGACGAAAATGATAAGCATGGCTGCGGCTATGGTGGTACTGATTGGCGCTATAGGCGGCGGAGCATACCTCAGAAGAAACAAGGGACCCAAAACTCCCGATGATGTATTGACAGCTACTACCACCACATCTGTTCCAACCACCGAGGCAGTAACAACAGCTCCCGTGACCACGGTCACAGGAAAGAACGGCAGCGTTGTCACCGTTACATCTGCGGCTGCAAGCGGCTCGGCAGCAACAGCTCCCGACAGCTCGACAACGACTACCACAACTGCCGCAGTCACAGAGGCAGTGAATGAAAAGCCCGCCGTTACCACAGCTCCTCAGAGCTCATATACAAAGACCGAGGAGAAGGTGCTGGCTGAGATAAGGCAGTATTCGCAGTTCGGCGAGGAGGCAGAGAAGGTATACAGGGAGTATGCAAGGATAATCGACGAATGCTGCACCATGATAAGGAACATGGATACAAGCGGTCTGAAGTACGGAGATGACCTTTCGACCGGACTTATAACGGCTTACAACGGGTCAGCAAACCCGGGCTATGAATTCACTGATGTCAACGGCGACGGCATAATGGAACTGCTCCTCGGATTCAATGCCGACTATGGTGCTGAGTACGGCGGCACTGACAGCATAATCTACAATATCTTTTCTGTGAACGCTGATAATGATGTGTTCTGCGTTGTCAGCGGCGGTATAAGAAGCAGTTACCATCTCTGCTCTAATCCGAAATTCAACAGAATGATGGGCAGTATGCAGCATATCACCTGCATATCGAATGAGGTCGTAGGCGGCGCAGTAACCAGCATTAATGCCAACTATTACTATCGTCTCAGCTACAATGGACTTGACCTTGTAGAGGGTATATTTGCCTCCGGTCTGGACGAGAACAATAAGCCCATCAATTATTATACCGAAAGAGCGGAATATGACGAAAGCAGTGCTTCCATAATATCCGAGGATGACGCAAGAGAGATAACCGATGGCTATACCCATATGTCCGTCGAGTTCACTCCCTTTGAATTATATTGATAGCAGAAAAAGGCTTCCCTTATGGGAAGCCTTTTTTCATATCTCATCGTAGTCCAGACCATACTGGTCGGCGTAGTAATGGGCTCTTGCATCGTTGGGAGCAAGATACTCGCCGCCGTATTTATAGCAGGCAGCAAGGAGCTCCGCAGCCTCTTTGTCGCCGCCTGCCGCTGCCTTCTGGAAGCAGTCTGCAGCGTTTGCGAAGTTCTTAGCGGTGCCTGTGCCGTTTGCATAGCAGCAGCCCAGTGCCTTCTGTGCTGCAGGGTGACGCTGTGCAGCCGCAAGCTCATACATCTCCTTGGCGGCTATTGGGTCTTTGGCAGTCCCCTCGCCGTGTTCAAGACACCAGCCGCAGGAGTACTGACCGTCTGCGTTGCCCTGTGAGGCGGCTTCCCGGTACCACCTGAGTGCCTCGGCGGTGTTTCTGGGGACGCCCGTGCCCTTGTAGCAGCAGTCGCCGTAGTTGTACTGAGCCTTTGCGTGACCAAGCTCCGCAGCCTTACGGAAGTTTTCCGCAGCCTCTCTGGGGTCGCGGTCAGTGCCCTCTCCCTGAAGGCAGCAGCTTCCCAAGTTATTGAGTGCGTCAAGGTCGCCCTTTTCGGCAGCCTTGCGGAACATCAGCACTGCCGTCACCTTGTCCTCGGGAACACCGTTCCCCGAATAGTAACAGCAGCCCAGGTCGAAAAGGGCGGCGGCATGGCCGTTTTCGGCAGCCTGCTTGAGCCAGTATATAGCCTTTGGCGGGTCATGCTCCGCGCCTGTTCCGCTAAGGAGCATACAGCCCAGCCTGAACTGTGCATTGGGGTCACCCAGCTGAGCGCGCTTGGCTATGCCCTCGGCAGTGTCATCGTCAGCGTAAACGCCGTAGCGCTTTGAGTAGTACTCTGCTCTCCTGCTGTCGGGCGGAAATCCGCTTCCCCCCTGGAGATAGCAAGCGTATCAGCGCCTTCTGTGAGTCATAGTCGCCCTGCTCGGCAGCCTGCTCGTAACGGTAAGCTGCCTTGGCGATATTGCGTTCTGCGCCCTGTCCCAGGTAGTAGCAGTCCGCCAGCTTTTTCTGAGAGCTGCAATCGCCGCGGTCCGCCGCGACAGTGTACCACTTGACAGCCTTGGCGTAGTCCTGTTTTACGCCCTTTCCGTAGAAGAAGCGCTCGCCCAGGTTGAAGCCTGCATCATTGTCGCCGTTCTGAGCGCGGCGGAAAAGGTCCTCGATAAGCGATGAGGAAGTCATGAACACCTGCTGCGGCGACTGAACGTTGTCCTGGGGCTGTATCGACGTCATCTGCCAGCCCAGGGCACCGGCGATACTGCGCACCACCAGCTCCGCCTTTTCGTCGTTGAGGTATTCGGTTATATCCGACATGGCTCTCGTCACTATGGGCTCGGGAGGCTTTCCGCCCCCTGTGACGGCGCTGTTTTCCTTTATGAATATAGTTCCCACGTTTTCGCTGAGCGCCACGAAGAACGCCTTGTTCTCCTTGCTCAGCCGGGGAGCAAAGTCTGAGAATGCCGAGCAGAACCTCTTGTGGTCCGCAAGAATATCGATGCCGAAGCGGTCGATGACCTGTTTTACGGCATCTGTGGTCTCGGTAAGGAGCTTGTTGTCCATATATCCCTCCAGATGAATTTACATTATCCTGTTGTCATAGTTCATGGCAGGTTGCGGCTGAGAAACCGCCTTTGCCTGTGCTATGCGTCCGCTGAGCCTGTCAAGGAGCTTCTTTTCCAGCTCTGCCTCAGAGGCGAGAATGCCCGTCCACTTGCCGAGAGCGGCATAGGCCTCGTTGAGGAAGCGCTCTGCTCCTGCGATATCATTATAGATATTGAAGGCGTAATACGCCATGACTCTTTTTCCGTTTGGGTCGGTATCGTTGGTGATAGTGCCCTTTATCCTGTTGAAGAGCATATCCGCGAACTGCCTGTTTGGTTCTATCTCGGAGAAGAAGAACAGGAGGCAGTAATATGTGATGGTCTCCTGGCTGATGAACTGTCTGCCGATGATGAGGTTCATTATCTCATGTGAAGGAGCCCTCAGACCGTCATAATCACCGATGAACGTGAGGTACTCCGAATAGAGCCCATAATAAAAGATCTTCTCAGCGTCGGTCACCTTTTTGAAGCCCAGCTGTTCCACGGGTCTGAGGTCCAGTGAACCAAGACTCTCGCCGTTTCTTATGCGCTTCATGTTAGCGCTCATATAGCCGCCCAGGCGGTTCATTATACTCATCATAGTGTAGATGGATATCACAATACTCTGGAGCGACATGAATACCATTCCGAAGCCGATACCGTACATAAGCCATTTCAGCGTTCCGTCTAAGCTGTGGAACTTCAGCATTATCAGAACAGCCGCTGCCGCTGATATGACAAGAACTGTAATGTGAACTGCCATGGTCATGATATTGCTTTTTTTCTCGCTGCACTTCTCCGCTGGGAGATCTCTTCTGTAAGTGACCAGGGACTGTATGATGGGTGTGAACTCGGTTGAGGTAAAGCCCCATCTGCCGTCCTGTTTAGACAGTGAGAATGCGAGGAAGGAGACCCTGCTGACTGTCATTCCCGCAAAGGGAGCAAATATAATGAAAAATATAAGCTTTAAAAGAGATGCGAGCTGGATAGCTATCATGCAGCCTGTGAGAAAAAGGAACACTTTCATATCGCTTCCTCCTTTAGAAGAAAAGGGCGGAAGACCGCCCCTGTGTATCAGAATATATCAAGATAGGTAATGAGCTCTGCGTTCATTATGGTGGTATACGAGAGATACCAGCGTCCGTCCAGCTCCACGAAGGCGCAGCCGTTTCCGATGAAGGAGTGGTCGTCATTGCCGTCCTTGTAGTAGACATATCCGCAGTCGGCAGCGGAACTAAACTCTGTATTCAGCGTCTTGTTGAAGTCGGCAAGCTCGTTCTCTCCTGTTGTCCTTAGCAACTCCTCCGTAAGGGAAACTGTCCACTTCTCGGGGGGAACGTCGGATTTTTCCTTCATTATATCGTGGATAGCCTGTATGGACTTATCTATGGCACTGATAACGTTAGAGCGTTTGAACACCACCTGAGGGTTCTTGCCCTCCAGCAGGTCTGTTGAGCGGAGGTATGAGTGATAGGCTTCTATCTCCTCCTCACAGAGCATATCGTATACAGCGTCAGCATTTTTGGTAAGGTAGGCGTTGTAGTAAGCCTTTGCTGCCTCAAAGCTGCTGTCAAAGCCCTTCTTCACTGCCTTTGTGGGAGCCGGTGTTGTCTCCGCAGCGGCAGGAGCGGTGGTCTCTGCGGCTGTAGTGGTAGTCCCGGCAGCTGTGGTAGTGGACTCAGCTGTGGTCTCTGCCGATGCAGTTGTAGTTGTGCCTGCTTTAGTTTCCTCCTGAGAGGTATCGGCAGCTTCCGAGGTAGTTGCATTTATTGCAGAGGAGCTTGCCTCTGAGGCTCCGCTCTGTGAGCTTTTCTTATTTTCGCAGCTCCACAATGCAGAAGATAGCATAGCAGCAATAATGACTGCCCATGCGCGTTTTGTGAGTTTCATATTTATCTCCTTACAGTAAAGATATTAATATTATAGCTCCAAAACCCGTTCCCGTCAATACAAAACTTGTCCTTTTGTCAAAAAAATCGAAAAACAGAGCCCGGGGCATAATGCCCCGGGCTGATGATATAATTGACTTTAAACTCTCAACTCAGTATCAGTAGTCCTTCTTCTTGCCGCAGACCTTGCAGGTCTTGGACAGGAGCTTGAAGTCTCCGCCGCAGTATACGCACTTTCCTGCTGCCTTTCTGCTGGCGACTACGGTCTCGTAGTAGGCAGGGAAGTTCACAGCATTGTCGGCAAGGTTAGTCCAGGAGATATTGGTGAGCTTGGGGCAGTCCGTAAAGCCGCCGCTGACCTTTTTAAGAGAAGCAGGGAGCCTTATGCTCTCAAGGTTGATACAGCCGCTGAAATCGCCGATTGCGGTTACGCCTGCGGGGATATCAAGAGCTCTGAGACCTGTACAGCCGCGGAAGCCGTCCACGCTGAGGGCTCCGCCCGGTATCTCTATACTGCGCAGAGAGGTGCAGTTCTGGAATGATGAGGCGCCCAGAGATTTTATGGTCTTGGGGAGTCCTACAGCTGCCAGAGCTGTGCAGTTAGCGAAGGTGCACTCCTCGATAAGGGATACGCCGTCGGGAATGATGACCCTCTCTATCTGCTCGCAGCCGGAGAATGCGTACTTGCCAATCTGCGCCACATATTTGGGTATATCAATGGCCTTCAGGCTCTTGCAGCCCGAGAAGGCAAATGCGCCTATCTCAGTGAGAAGGTCGGGGAACTCAACGGAGGTGAGCGCCGAGCAGTCTGCAAAGAGGCAGTCGGTTATATGTCTCAGCTGAGGGGGGAGCACCAGCTCCGTAAGGGAGGTGCAGCCGCGGAAAGCCCAGGTGCCCAGCTTTTTGATGCTGTCCGGGAACTTTATCTCCTCCAGAGCTGTACAGCCGCGGAAGGCATAGCCGCCTATCTCCTCTACCTTGTCATGGATGATGACCTTTTTCAGTGTGGTGTTGTTCTCAAAGACGTTATCGCCTATTTTACGGACATTACCGGGGATAGTCACCTCTGCGGAGCTGCCCTTGTAGGCGGTGAGTACGCCCTCACTTACCTCAAAGTCTGTGCTGTTCTTCTTTACGGCCTTGACTTTTTTTGCCACATCTCTGTGCTGAGAGCGGTATTTCTTTATTGCTTTGTCAACTACAAACGGTGTACTGCAATGAGGACACACCCATGCGTCCTTTGTACTGTCAACTTCAACGGTCTTATTGCAGCTTGTGCAGATAGCATTTACTAATGGCATACAGATCCCCCTTATTATGTCATAATTTTATATTATTATTGTATCACTTCGGCGGTGAGATGTCAACGAATTTACCGCAATTCCGACAAAATTAACATAAGATGTTATCTTGGTTTGTGCTGAATGTATATTGCAGCATAAAAAAAGAGCTGCATAAAGCAGCCCTTTTGTGGTACAATTTTTGATCAAAGCATGGAAGCTCTGAGCTCCTCACCGCTGAGTCTTGAAAGGTATGCAGGGGGAACGTCGAATGCTGTCTTGCAGCCTGTTGCGCCCTCAGCCTTCATTCTTGCAAGAGCTCTTGCGAAGCAGATAAGCACGCTTGCTGTGAACTCGGGGTTGGACTCCAGCTTCAGTGAATACTCGATCATCTGGTGAGTCTTCTCGCCGTCGCCTGTGAGACCGCTTCTCATTACGAAGCCGCCGTGAGGCATCTTGTTGTGCTTAGCGTCGAACTCCTCCTCGGTGATGAAGTTTACAGTTGTATCGTACTGATCGAAGTAGTTCTTCATTGTCTTGATATCGTTCTCGATCTTGGCAAGGTCAGCGCCCTCCTCGGGAACTACCCAACACTCTCTCAGGTGCTTCTGACGAGTTGTCAGCTCAGGCTGGCTGCCGCTGCGGACAGCTTCCATAGCGGACTCAACGGGAACTGTGTACTGGATGCCTCTCTTTACGCCCTCAACGCGGCGGATAGCGTCTGAGTGGCCCTGGCTTACGCCCTTGCCCCAGAATGTGTAGCTCTTGCCGTTGGGAAGGATAGACTCTGCGTAGAGTCTGTTCAGTGAGAAGAGACCGGGATCCCAGCCCAGAGAGATGAATGCGAGGTGGCCGTTTTCCTTTGCAGCCTTGTCAACGTTTGCAAAGTGCTCGGGGATCCTTGCGTGAGTGTCGAAGCTGTCGATAACATTGAACAGCTTAGCCATTTCGGGAGTCTGCTTGGGAAGGTCTGTTGCGCTTCCGCCGCAGATTATCATAACGTCGATGTCATTTGTCATTTTCTCAGCATCTGCAATGCTGTAGACCTTTACGCCCTCTGTAAGGGGCTTTACTGTGGAAGGGTTGCGGCGTGTGAAGATGCCTGCCAGCTCCATATCGTCGTTCTGACGGATAGCCAGCTCAACGCCCTTGCCGAGATTGCCGTATCCTGAGATACCTATTCTGATTTTTTCCATGTGGAAATACCTCCTTTGAAATACTGTGCTCGCCATTGAACACAGCTTACATACATTATAGCGCCTTTTTTCAGAGTTGTAAAGCATTAAATCAGAATTTTGCTCTGCAAAATTCTGATTTAAGCCATTAGCCGTCAGCCGTCAGCTGTTAGCCATCAGCAATAAAGCAGGGGCGGATATTATCCGCCCCATAATAAAGCGGCGAAGCCGCTTCCTATTGGCTGAAAGCTAAAGGCTGACAGATAATATTTTTGCAAAGCAAAATTATTATCTGCGCTTCTTCTTTGCCTTGTGCTTCAGCAGCACCAGTCCTGTCAGGGCTGCTGCCTTTGCAGCGGTGACAGCCACCTTTTTCGGGTCTATCTTTGTGCGTATATTCTGGGGTACGTCCTGTGCGGTGTCCAGAGTGCCCTTGCCGGCGGTCTTCATGGAGCCGCCCTCAACGTGCAGGACGCCGAAATCCTTGCTGAATTCCATTATTTCTCCTCCGTTATTGGCTCTGCGATGAGGAACTTTATCTTCTTGCCCTCATCTGTGAACATCTTCTCATGCTCGGTTACGAAGTTCTCATAGGGACTCTCTGCATGGAGGTCCCATGTCTTGTACTTTATCCGGAAGCCTGCCTCCTCGAAGTACTCGAAGGACTCCTCGAAAAGTTCGTCGTCATCGGTCTTGAACCACAGCTCGCCGCGGAGGAACTTCTTGTAGTTCACCAGCTGACGGGTATGGGTGAGGCGTCGCTTCTTGTGCTTTTTCTTGGGCCAGGGATTGCAGAAATTGATGTAAATGCGGTCTGCGCGGTCATTTTCGTCCCATGCCAGCTCAAGGCGCTCGATATTCTGGATAGCAATGCGCACATTGTCGGGAGCCTCGCCCTTTTCCTCATAGGCAGCCTCCAGCTTGCGTTTTGCCAGCACCAGCATCTCATTCTTGATGTCCATGGCTATGAAGTTAGCCTCGGGGTGGGCGGGAGCCGCCTGTGATATGAAGCCGCCCTTTCCGCAACCAAGCTCCACATAAAGCGGCTTGTAGGGCTCCGCAAAGAGCTCTCTCCAGTGACCTATCTGCTTCTGGGGCTCATGTATGTAAAAGGGACAGGCCTCCAGCTCGGGCTTTGCCCAGGGTTTGTGACGTATTCTCATAAGCTGCCTCCCTATTTCAGGCTATTACCATCTTTTTCTTGCCCTTTTTATTGCGGGGATATTCCTGTATGCGTGAGACATAATCGGCATTGACGATCTGCTTCTGACCGTTCTTGTCCTCTATCTCTACCCAGTTGTCCTCAATGGCTGTTACAGTGCCTGTGACACCTGATGCAGAAGAAGTGTATATTACGACTTCCTTGCCGATATATTTTTTAATAAGCTCGTTCATGATGCGTTCTCCTTTGTTTCGTTTTAAGCGGTTCCTGCGTGCATTCCTGACCTGACGGAGCTTTCTTGCCCTTGCAGCAGGCAGCAGGATACATAAAATGATGATAAAATAAAGATACCAGAATTGCATAAAAGTCATCCTTTTCAGAAAGTCTTGGGATCACCATATATTATAACAGCTTATTTATATTTTGTCAATTGATAATAATAATGCGTTAGTGTCAAGCAAAAGTAGGCAGAAGATAAAAAAATCGTCACAATGCACAAAATCAGAAATTCAAATCAGTAAAAGGCTTACAGAGGGAAATTT
>Ga0208040_1001061_pt1 | contig 28907 bp, 24 predicted proteins | sample AD_UKC083_MetaG_FD_184431 | JGI IMG/M metagenome (GOLD analysis project Ga0208040, IMG submission 184431) | Active sludge microbial communities of municipal wastewater-treating anaerobic digesters from USA - AD_UKC083_MetaG (SPAdes) (version 2) | ecosystem: Engineered > Bioreactor > Anaerobic >...
ATAATATCTATGATGAACAAGCTTCAGTTTCAAGTTGATCCAATAATTGATGAACAATTTCCCCAAAGGCGAATATGCAGGGCTGAAATAATTACTAATGACAACCAAAAATTTATTTCAACAGAATGCGAGCCAAGGGGTGAAGCTTATGAAAATATTGGAGTTGAATGGGTAAGTGAAAAGTTTAAACGTATTACAAATCCTTTATTGACACTGGATTTTCAAAATTATATACTTGAAATAATGCACAAGGAACTGGATTATTCAGTTGTCAGATTAGTTGATGAGATAAATAACAATATAAAATAAGCTTCACAGATTAATTCAGCATATAAAATTTTTTATTTTATGAATATTGTATTGTTTTATTTACTTTTTCAAACAGAGAAAAAAGTATTAAATGCTGATTTGGTATAGCCGGCAGAGAATTAACCCGTATGAATAGAGCAAATGCTGGCATGGCGCAGATGGCAGCGCAACTGATTCGTAATCAGTAGGTCAGGAGTTCGAATCTCCTCAGTAGCTTTTATAATATCATTGCAATTACTGGATTTGGCAGAATCAAGATTTGTTTAGTTATGTTGATTTTATGAATTTGGTGCAACTGCGGTGCAGCCTGGAGTTTTATGCTTAAGAAATCATATAAAGAATTTTTTGCAATTTTTTTCGTAAAAAAAAGATGATTTCTAACCATTTTTCTTTCAGGACTGCTAAAACTACTGTTAATTATGGAATTCCCGAAAAAATCGGGATAAGTTGGATAGGCTTGCTAAACATCTTTATGAAGAGGAGCTTTTTTTATTTTACTTCTTTACAAATCATCAAAAATGTATTAAATTAAATATGTTAACGTTCTTTGATTTGAAGACAGTATATAAAATGTAATACGGGGATATAGCTCAGTTGGGAGAGTGCTTGAATGGCATTCAAGAGGCCAGGGGTTCGAGACCCCTTATCTCCATTTTATTGCGGGTGTTACTTAGTGGTAGAGTTCCGGCTTCCCAAGCCGGCTGTGTGGGTTCGATTCCCATCACCCGCTTATGACCAGACCCCATATGTTCGAGCCAAAGTGAAGAACATATGGATGGTAGGTCAAACGCAACAAGCACCAAATTTATGTGACCAAATGGAACAAATAAATTTGTTTGCGGAGATTGCGATATGACCAGACCCAATATGTTTTGAATAATAAAAATCCGCTAAACCTTAAGCGGATTTTTAAATGCCGGAGATTCTCAAATTCTGTAGTTGTGAAATACTCCCGCCACTTATAGAAGTTGTAAGGAAATTCTCAAAAGATAAGCTCACCGCAGGTCCTCTAAAAACCTTGTCATTTTTCCTGTATAAAAAACTGATAACCTGTGAAGGGCTCTGGTGCATGCAATATATAAGAGTTTTTTGTCATACTTTGTATTATATTGCTTATCATTTGCTTCATATACTATCACAGCGTCAAATTCCAGTCCTTTTGCCAAATAAACAGGCAGTATAAGGGTACCCTCCAAAACACTGTCATAATCCAGGTAGTCTATAAGCTTTACTTTGGTTTTACTGCTCAGTTTAAAATATAAGTCGGATGCTTCCTTTCTATTTTTGCATATCATGGCAATTGAAGAAAAACCTTCAGATTTATATTTTTCAATCGTTTTAACTATCTCATCCTGCATGCGTAAGCTGTTGTTTATTTTAACAAGTGCCGGCTCTTCTTCATTTCTTTTAAAGAATTCTGTGAAGTTTTCGTCTCCCAGCAGTTTTGCGCTGAATCTTGCTATTTCATAAGAACTTCTGTAACTTTTGGTCAGGAACACTTTATTGCTCTTTTCAAAATTAAATATTGAAACAATATCATCATATAATGAAAAAGAACTGTCCTTTTCAACAGATTGATTGACATCGCCAACTATTGTAAACCTTGCATATCTGTATAGATTTTTTAAAATATAATAATGGATGGGATAATAATCCTGGGCTTCATCTACGACAACCTGCTTTATACTGCTGAACAGGTCGCATCCCTCCAACTTTATATTCATGTACATGAGTGCCGTACCATCAGCATAGGGGATGTTGTAGGGATCGCTTAAAGCTTTATTGGTAAAGCTTATTATTTCATCAATACTTTCCGGAAGATCGAGGTTCTTGGAGATTTTTTTAAAAATATTAATATCAGAAAACAGTTTTTTATAGACTTCAAAACTGTCCAGTTCCGTAAATTTTCGCACTCTTTCTGCCAGCGCCTGGGTTTCCCTGGCTGCAAGCAATCGCGTGAAAGAAGCTGTTTCAAATTCATGGTTATTTAACTTGTTTACAGCTTTTTCAATTTTACTTCGTCTTTCAATTCTATTTTCCCGAACCTTTTCCAGTATGCGGCTTTCAATTATCTTTAATTTTTTGCCTGTTGGCATATCAAGCTTGCCACTCAATAAAAATGCTTTTGACAGCTCGTGTTTTTCAATAATTTTTCCGTTAAAATAAACATCTTCAAATGGTATGAGCTTATGTTCATAGTAATCTATAAACCGGTCGATGATTTTCGAAAAAACAAATGATCCTTTAAATTCATCACAGGTTCTTAAAAAATTTCTTTGGTCTTCAGATTCTGCGGTAATAATATTTTCAAAATTTTCACTTTTTGTTTTCATTGAAAGTTTATTTTCAAACAGCTTATGAAAAATATTTTCAAAGGTATATTCATTAATATTTTCTTCTCCCAATTCGGGAAGAACGTTGGATATGTATTTTGAAAACAGCGGATTAGGTGATATAACAATAATATTGTTTGCGCTTAATTTTAAATTTAAACCTTGATACATCAAATATGCAATTCTGTGGAGGGCAACCGATGATTTTCCGCTGCCTGCAACCCCTTGAACAACCAGTAAATCATTATACAGGTCTCTGATAATCAAATCCTGTTGTTTTTGTATTGTTTCAACAATGGTTTTCATTTTTGATGTCATATTCTTTGAAAGTGCCACCATCAGCATTTCATCAAGAATATTTATATTGCTGTCGAAAAAGTATTCCATTTTGCCTTTTGAAATTTTAAACTGCCTTTTTAATGACACATTACCCTTTATTAATCCTGCAGGAGCTTTGTACTCAACAGGTCCAACTTCATTTCTGTAATATATGCTTGATATTGGTGCACGCCAGTCATAAACTTTTATTTCATGGGTTTTATCATCCATTAAATTAAAAAGCCCTATGTATATTTTTTCAGTATCATCATATCCTTCTTCAGTGAAGTCGATTCTTGCAAAATAAGGGCTTTCAATCATTTTTTCATGTTTTGAAATACGTTTTGCAAGCTCTGCATAAGTAAAGGTTTGAGCTTGCAGAGCGCTTAAATACTGGTTTAAGTCTGTCAGCTTGTCGAAGTCGGCAGATGAATGGGTTGTATTTTCCCACATCTCTCTTCTTGACTCTATTAAATCTGATTTTTGATTCTCAAGCTGGCTTTTTTCATATTCCAGTTTCTGTTTTAACAGATTAATAATTTCATCTAAATATTTAATTTCTTCTGAATACTTGCTGTTATCAGACATTTCATATCCCCTTGACCATATGATTGGATGGTTATAAAGTATCAATGGATTATTATATCATATTTTGTATTACATGAAAAGCATAAGATTTGACTTTATAAAATAAAAGTTGGACTGTTATATTATTTTACCACCTTGTGATATTTCATTTATTGTTTTTTAAATAATACTAAAAAAGGTTGTATAAAAATTAATTTATTCAATTTTTTTGATGACAAAAATTATATTTGGTGTATAATAATATTATAAAGATGGGGGTGTTATAATGGTAGGGGAAAAAATAAGAAATATCAGAAAAAGCAAAAATATGACTATTGTTGAATTGTCTCAGCTTATTGACGTAACATCAGGATATATTTCACAAATAGAGAGAGATTTAATATCTCCTTCCCTGGCGGTTTTGAAAAGATTGTCAAATGTATTGGAGGTGCCTCTATCAGTATTATTTTTGGAGAAATCCTCTGATGATGTTATAACAATACCGCATAACGAAAGAACTAAAGTGAAATTAAACGATGTTAATGTTGAATTGGAATTCATTACTCCAATATTGAAAAGTGGTGATAAAAAAACGGGATTTGAGATTTTCCTGTTTAAACTGAATCCCGGAACATGGGCAAGCGACCACGGTATAACACATGACTTTAAGGAATATATCTATGTTATACAGGGGGAAATGGAATGCCATGTAGGAGAAAAAATCTACACATTGTCAAAGGGAGACAGTATAATTGTGCCTGAAAACAACAATCATATGTTTTATAATAAAAATGATGATGTGACTGAAGGGCTGTGTATCATATCACCTTCAATACATTAAATAAAGCTTGACAAAGATATAATGTTATTATATTATCCAAATATGGCAATGATGGAAAGCAGTAAACAACAGGTTTATTTAAGAGAGCCGGCGGTTGGTGCGAGGCGGCATATTGGTTGTTGAATCCGTTCCGGAGTTTCTAAGGGTAAAAAACTTAGACGTGGAAGGCGTTAACTTCTCCAAGTGATTGTATATCATTAAAGGACAAATGTCCTCCTTATATACAATAATTAGGGTGGCACCGCGAGTATCTCTCGTCTCTAAACAGAGGCGGGAGTTTTTGTATGCCAATAACCCAGTTTTCAGAGTCACTTTTCTGAAAAATGGTGGCAGGTCAACCGCAAGAAATGCCGTATTTGTTCGACATAAGGAGCATACAAATTTGATGCATCTCCCTGTATATGGATATAATATGAAATAATATTAAAATTAAATATAACAAGTTTGTTATGGAGGTTAGACATGCTAGATATCAAAAGAATCAGAAACAACCCAAAAGAGGTAGAAGAACTTTTGAAAAGAAGGAATCCCGAGCTGAGCCTGGATAAGATTCTTGAATTAGACAAGGCAAGAAGGGAAAAACTTGTTGAAGTTGAGAACATGAAGGCAGAACAGAACAAAGTATCCAAACAGGTTCCACTTCTTAAAAAAGAAGGAAAAGATGTGGCCGGAATTCTTCAGGAAATGAAGGAATTAGCCGAAAAGGTAAAGACATTGGACGGTCAGGTAAAAGAAATCGATGAAAAGATAGAAGAAGAGCTGTTGAATATTCCTAACACGCCAAATCCTGACATCACTGTGGGTACTTCAGATGCAGACAACAAGGAAATCCGAAAATGGGGAGAGCCAAGAAAGTTTGACTTTGAACTGAAAGCCCACTGGGATTTAGGGGTAGACCTGGATATCCTTGATTTTGAAAGGGCAACAAAAATTACCGGAACCCGTTTTTCCATGTTCAAGGGGGCCGGAGCAAGACTGGAAAGGGCAATAACTGCCTATATGCTTGACAAGCACACCTTAGACCACGGCTTTACGGAAATATCTCCTCCCTTTATGGTAAACAGGGACAGCATGATAGGAACAGGACAGCTTCCTAAATTCGAAGAGGATATGTTTAAGCTGAGTCAACGAGATTACTATTTGATTCCTACAGCTGAAGTTCCCGTGACCAATATTTACAGAAATGAAGTATTGGAGGAAAAGGACCTTCCAATGTACCTGACTGCCTATACACCATGCTTCAGGGCAGAAGCAGGGTCTGCAGGGAGGGATACAAGAGGCTTGATCAGAAACCATCAGTTTGACAAAGTTGAAATGGTTATGTACGCAAAACCGGAAGAGTCATATGCTCAACTGGAGATACTTACAAATTTTGCTGAAGAAATTTTAAAGGGATTAGGTCTTCCTTACAGGGTTGTAGAGCTCTGCACCGGAGACATAGGTTTCAGCTCTGCCAAGACCTACGACCTGGAGGTATGGATGCCAAGCTACAACAGATATGTTGAAATTTCTTCATGCTCAAACTTTGAAGATTTTCAGGCAAGAAGAGCCAATATCAAATTCAGGCCTGAAGAAAAGGGCAGATTAGAGTATATCCATACGCTTAACGGTTCAGGACTTGCTGTGGGAAGAACATTTGCCGCTATTCTTGAAAATTATCAGAACGAAGACGGATCAATAACAATTCCTGAAATCTTGATACCTTATATGAGAGGAATTGAAAAAATAACATTATAGCACAAAAACACATACCACAGGGTAACCTGTGGTTTTGTGATTTAATTACATATTAATTTCGAAGAACTGATACCATTAATACATTAAAAGGAGGTTAATATGTTTGGATTATTGCAAAAGACAAAAATAAATGAAATAAATATTAATGATGTTGATGATTTAATGGGAAAAATAAATTTGGTCGATATAAGAGAAGAATATGAATATAAGTCAGGAAGCATAAAAACTGCAAAAAACATTCCTATGAACCAATTATTGAACAATCATGACAAGTATTTACAAATGGGTAAAAAGTATTATATGTTTTGTTTGTCGGGTGCAAGAAGCAAAAGAACCGTTTCCTACCTGGCAAAAATCGGATATGATGTTGTAAACCTATCTGGAGGAATTGGTTCATACAGAGGAAAAAACAGAAAATAAGAGGAGAAGCTATGGGACGCAAAATATTAATAGTGGGAGGAGTTGCAGGAGGTGCATCTGCTGCAGCAAGGCTCAGAAGAAACAGTGAAGATGACCGTATTATTATGTTTGAAAAAGGACCTCATGTTTCTTTTTCAAACTGTTCGCTGCCCTATCATTTAAGCGGCGTTATAGAGGATGCGGAAGATTTAATTTTAATGGACCCGGACCTCTTCCTGAGCCGGTACAACATTGAAGCCAGAATAAACAACGAGGTATTATCAATCGACAGGATAAACAAAAATGTATCTGTAAGAAATATTCTTACAGGAGAAGTTTACACAGAAAGCTATGATAAATTAATTTTATCTCCCGGTGCTTCGCCAATAATTGAAAATATTAAGGGACTTGAAAAAACCAATTTGTTTACTGTGAGAAATGTAGTTGATATCGATAACATAAAAAAGTTTATCAATAAATCCACAGCTAAAAACATTGTTGTAATCGGCGGCGGATTTATAGGTGTAGAAACAGCAGAAAATTTGCGATTAGCCGGATATAATGTATCTATAATAATTGCTTCCAGGCAAATATTAAATACTTATGATTATGACATGGTCCAAATATTTCATAAGGAAGTTTTTGACAAGGGGATTAATTTGTTAATCGGAGAAAAAATTGAAAAGTTTGAAAATGACAAGGCATATCTTAAGTCGGGCAAAATAATTGATGCTCATGCTGTTATAATGGCGAAAGGGGTTGAACCTGAAATTGGTCTTGCCCGGGAGGCAGGGCTGGAAATAGGTGAAACAGGAGCAATAAAGGTTGATAAAAATTACAGAACCAGCGATAAAAATATTTATGCTGTAGGTGATGCAATTGAAGTATACAATGCACTGACTCATCGACCGGTAAAACTGGCATTGGCAGGACCTGCCCAGAAGGCTGCCAGGACAGCTGCAGACCATATAAACAATAAGAATACCTTTAACAGGGGATTCATAGGTTCATCGGCAATAAAGGTTTTTGACTACAATGGAGCAGCAACCGGTTTAAGCGAATCTATGATTATGTCTCAAAAAATTAAAATTAACTATGATATTGTAAGAATAATATTAAATGACAGGGTGAGTATAATGCCTGGCGCTGAGCCCCTTCATTTAAAGTTAATATATGAAGTTCCTACCGGTAAAATACTTGGAGCTCAGGCAATCGGAAAAGGTGATGCTGTAAAAAGGGTTGATGTTATAGCAACTGTGATTAAATTCGGCGGAACATTGGATGATTTAAAAGATTTGGAATTATGTTATGCACCTCCTTTTTCCACTGCAAAGGATGTTGTAAATTATGCAGGCTATGTAGGTTCAAACTTGCTGAACGGAGACTTTAAGCAGATAAATGTTGACAGTGTCCGGGGATTGGTGGAAAGCGGCGCACATATTGTAGACGTAAGAGAAAGGTATGAATATGATGAGGGCCATATTAAGGGAGCATTAAATATTCCCTTAAGTGAATTTAGAAACAGAATTTCGGAAATTCCAAAGGATAGACCCGTATATTTACATTGCAGAACCGGTCAAAGAAGCTATAATGCTGTCATGGCGCTTCGAAATCTGGGCTATGAAAATGTGCATAACATAACAGGAAGCTTTTTAGCGTTGTCGTTTTATGAATATTTTAATGATATTACTAAAGACAGAGAAAAGATAGTTACTGAGTACAACTTTCTATAATGTTGACGGGCGATTGATTATATGGAAAAATTTGTGGAAAATAGAAAAAATGTAAAGAAATATAATGCCGGCATCAACCGGCATTTTTATTGCAAATAACAGAATAATACCTTATAATAAATAATACAGATTGGAGCATATGATGAAGGATATAGAACTGGCAAAGGATTTATTGAAGGCTCAAGAAAAGGCTATTGTAATTGTCAAGGATGGGAAGGTAATTTTTTCAAGTGAGGGCAAGGGAATAAAACCTGTTTATACAGCTCTTAATGAGTTAAAAGATCGGCTTCAGGGCTCAAGTGCAGCCGACAGGGTTGTAGGCAGGGCAGCGGCGATGATTTATAAGCATGCAGGCATTAAAGAAATAAGTACAAGCCTTATTTCTGAAAATGCTTTGGATATTTTGAAAAACACTTCCATTGATTATGAATACGATAAACTGGTTCCATTTATTAAAAATCGTGACCGGTCGGGAATGTGTCCTATAGAAAAGCTGTCACTTGAGGCTTGTGATATTGATGACCTGCTTTTAAAAATATCAGACTTTTTAAAGCCCTTAAATGGAAATTAACCTTGTTAGGCAGAAATACCCCGGAATAAGGAGGACGCATATGTCTATTGCAATAATTTATGAATCAGAGGAATGGTCAAATATTTATTTAAGAGACTATTTAATGAATAAGGGTTTTGAGGTTATATTTATTAATTTCGAGGAAGCTGTATTGAATGCGGCTTTTTTTGATTCTGCAGGTTTAATTGTCAACAGAATTTTTCCCAGCTCATATTTCAGGGGACATTTGAAAACATATTATAAAAGTATTGATTTTTTTAGGGAATTAAATGAAAGAGGAGTTCCCATGATAAATTCCTATGAAGCTTTGCTGTATGATTTTGACAAACAATTGGTATGCAAAACTCTTAGTGAAAACAAAATAAACACCCCTGAAATTTATTGCACCACCAGAGATTTTTCCCCGGATAAGATTAAATATCCATGCATAGTAAAACCAAACAGCGGAGGAAGATCAAAATATACCATAAAAGTTGAAAATGGAGATGAATTATTTGAATTTTTAAAAACGACTCCTCCTATTGATTTCATTTTCCAAGAATATATCAAATCAGTGGACAATTTTACTCTTAGAATTGAAGTAATTAAGGGAGAGGTTTTTTCAGCAGTTAAAAGAAGTACAGACGAATCTGGAATATCTTCTTATCATAGGGGTGCCATTTATGAGAATATTTATAAATTAAACAAGCATATAGAAAATATAGTTATAAATACATTGAAGATATTAAATATTAAGATGGGTGGGATTGACGTAATTGTAAGCAGTAACGGTCCTTATATCATTGATGTGAATGCTACATCTAACTTTTCAAAAACATTTGTTGATTTTCTTAAAAAAAATCCTCTGGATAAGATGGGCGACTTAATAATAGAAGAATATTTAAAAATAAATCAGGCTGTCAGCTGAATTCTTCAGCCTGCATAAAATATGAGAAAAAAATGGAGGCGATTATGGCAATAAAACAAGATTTTTATTATGATTCAGCTGATAAAAAAACAAAAATCCATGCGGTAAAATGGATACCTGAAATTGAAACAAGAGCTATATTGCAAATTGCTCACGGAATGTTTGAGTATATTGACAGATATGATTATTTTGCCCGATTTATGGCTGAAAATGGAATACTGGTTGCAGGAAATGACCACCTTGGCCATGGAGCATCTGTGCTTAAAGAAGAAGATCGGGGTTTTTTTAGTGAAGGTGACGGAAATATGGCGGTTATTAAAGATATGCGAAAATTACAGGATATCTTGAAAGAAGAATATGAAGTGCCTTATTTTATATTGGGCCACAGTATGGGCTCATTTCTTGTAAGACAGTATGTTTCAATATACCATGATATGGACGGGGCATTAATTATGGGAACCGGCTATCCGCCTTATGCAAAGGTAATGTACGGAATGATAATTTCAAGGCTAATGGCAGTTTTCAAAGGATGGAGGTACAGAAGCAGATTTATAAACAAGCTGGCGGTAGAAAAGAATAATACATATTTTGAACCTTCCAGAACCAGGTCTGACTGGCTTACAAGGGATGAAGAAGTGGTGGATGCTTACATAAATGACAAAAGAATAAATTTTATTTTTACACTTAATGCTTTTTATTATATGTTTAAAGGAATGCTGTATTCATACGATAAAGGATATTTGGATAAAATACCCGGGAGTTTACCCTTGATACTCTTATCCGGAGAAAAGGACCCCTTGGGAAATTTCGGCAAGGATGTGGAAAAGCTATATGCTGTCTACAAAACAAAACTGACCGATGTTACAATGAAGCTTTATAAGGATTACAGGCATGAAATACTTAATGAACTGGAAAAAGATAAGGTAAATGAGGACATTTTAAGCTGGATAAATAAAAAAATGACATAATACCAAATTTTTCAACAAATTTTGAAAATTGCTAATGCAATTATCTGCAGATTATTGTATAATTGTAACATAGATGGTAGGAGGTTTTTATGAAGAATCTCAGAAGAATGCTTTCCCTGTGTTTACTAATCATTGTACTAACAAACACTCTTGTTTTTGCTGCAGATATAAATGTAGATGAAAATATTAAGGGCGCCCTGCTGGGGGATTTTGAAAGCGGTGAAATACTCTATGAATACAATGTTAACCAGCAGCTTGCCATCGGAAGCATTTCAAAGCTGATGACCTACACAGTAATGATGGATAAGATTTCTCAAGGTGAGATTTCTCTTGATGACGATGTGTTGATAAGCGGCCATGCTGCTTCTACGGAAGGAAGCAGTTTTGGAATTTTAGCAGGGGAGACAATTAAACTGAGAACCTTGGTAAACGGAATGCTTATAACCTCAGGAAATGACTGTGCCACTGCAGTGGCAGAGCATGTTGGGAAAACTCAGGATAATTTTGTCAATATGATGAATGCCAAGGCTTCAGAGCTTGGCCTTTTGTCTGCTAGCTTTATTAATCCTCACGGCCTGCCTATAAATGACGAGGAAACAGGACAGAACTATATGTCTGTTTCAGATTTGTACAAGCTGGTGCAGCATGTTTTAGGCACATATCCTGAAATTTTGGAAATAACAAAACAGCCTGAGCTGGTTGTTTCTGAAAGAAATTTCAGCAAGCCTGCAACAAATCCTATATTAGGTATTGTTGAAGGGGCTGACGGTTTAAAAACCGGATATACGGACAAGGCAGGTCTCTGTTTGGTATCCACCATGCCTGTAAAAGGAAGTGGTCAGGATTTCAGGCTCATAGGAATAATTTTGGGGGCCCAAACCCATGATGATAGGTTAAATAAAACTATTGAGCTATTGGATTACGGAAAAAACAACTTTAAAAAATCAAAGTTAACCGACGTATCTGAAGTGATAGACAAGGTTTATATATCCAATTCAAAAACCGGAAAGGTGAATATTTTTCCTGCATCAGAATTAAGCAGGGTCATAAAAAATGAAGATGTGGTTACAACGAAAATAACCTACAATGAATCTGTTAAAGCCCCCTTGTCAAAAGGTGATATAATAGGAAGAATAAGTATTTTTGTCAATGGAGAAGAAATTGGACAGGTTGAAGCTGCTGTGAATGATAATATAGAAAAAGCAAATATTCTGGTCAGGTTAGGAAGGTTTTTCAAAGATTTATTTTAACTATAAGTCTCAGGATGAAAATAGGAATAATAAATAATCTTAAAGTTTATTATCTAAACTTTTTTGTTTAAAAGGATAATTATGGATAGAAAATTTTGCTTTGAATAAAGTTGCACATAGGGATATGGGAGATATTGAGTAATAATATTGACAGAATAAAAAAAATAGTGTAACATTTTAAAATAACGTGCATCTGTAGCTCAGAAGGATAGAGCAGTGCCCTCCTAAGGCATGTGTCGGGGGTTCGATTCCTCTCAGGTGCACCATTTTTTTGCGGAATTTCTTCTTGACATCGGGTGCGCCATGATATATAATGCAATTACTGTACTAAGTGTACTAATACACTTGTAACGAAATTTTTAGGGGACAGTTATGAAGGAGATAAAAATTGTTTTAACCCAAACGAATACAGTTATAAGCAAAACACTAAAATTCCTTTCCAAAAAACCATATAATCATATTTCGATATCCTTTGAGGATGACTGCTCGACAATGTTCAGCTTCGGAAGAAAGATCACCTGGTTTCCCTTAGCTGGGGGATTTGTAAAAGAGAATATAGAAAGCGGCGTTTTTAAAATGCATCCTGAAACTAAATGTAAAATATATAAATTTGAAGTAACTGATGAAGATTATGATATTATTTCCATGCGGTTGAATGATTTTCTAGCCAAACCGGGAAAATACAGATATAGTTTTTTAAATGTTTTTTTAATTCGCTTAAACATACCCTATCAAAGAGAACACTATTATGTCTGCTCCAGCTTTGTATCTTATCTTCTGAAAGGAATAATACCCTTACAGAAGGAAATATCTCTTGTTATCCCGGATGATTACAATAACTTGAATCTAAAGCCGGTATATGAAGGCCGATTGTTTGAATATGTGAGAAATGCGGTTGCCTGCATGAATGCATAACCGGGGGTGAAAAAGATTGATTCGAATTGATAATGATAATCCAAAAGCCATTTATGAACAAATTTATGATGAAATAGTTAGGCTTATATTTTCTAAGTCTTTGAAACCCGATGAAAAATTGCCTTCTGTAAGAGAGCTTGCTTCAACTATAAGAATCAATCCCAACACCATCCAAAAGGCATATAAGTACCTGGAAGAAGACAATTATATCTACAGCGTGAAGGGTATTGGAAACTTTGTAAAGGATGCTGATGAATTAAAGAATTTATATGTAAATAATATAAAGGATGAATTGTATAATGTTATTAAGTCCCTGAAGAAAACCGGGCTGAAGGATGAAAGAATTGTAGAAATGGTAAAAGAATTTTTAAATTCGGACAAAAAAGGAGGCAGCGATGTTAACAATAGATGATTTAAGCAAGAAATTCAGCGACTTTCAGGTTTTGGACAATGTAAACATAAATGCCGAAAAAAGCCAGATTTATGGTTTGGTAGGCTCCAACGGCTGCGGAAAAACCACAACATTAAAGCATATAATGCAAATTTACAAGCAAGATGAAGGTTACATAGCCTTTAACGGGGAAGAGGTTAAAGAAAACTCGGAAATATTAAAGGACTTTTATTATGTTCAGGATACATTGTTTTTTCCCTATCAGTATACATTAAACAAATTATTTAATTATGAAAAACTTATGTATAATATGTCTGAAGAAAAATTTGAATACCTGCTGAAATACTTTAACATAGATAAAAACAAAGTATTGAATAAAATGTCAAAGGGCCAGAAGAAGCAGGCAGCATTTGTATTGTCAATAGCAGCCGGGCCAAAACTCCTTTTGCTTGATGAAATAGTAGACGGCCTGGATGCAGTAATAAAAAGAAAGTTTTGGGATGTACTTATAAAAGAGGTAATGGATAATGAGATGACTGTCATAATTTCCTCCCATGACCTGAAAGAACTGGATAATATTTGCGACAAGGTTGGAATAATGCATGAAGGCAGAATTTTAAAAGAAGAAAACCTTGAAAAGATGAAAGAGGACATTAAAAGAGTTCAGTTTGCCGTGGAGGGTGAATTTGATGCTGAACAGCTTAAAGAATTTGGCTTGCTTCAATATGTAAAAATAGGCAGCGTATATATTGTAACGATGACTGGAAGCACGCAAGACCTTGAAAAATATCTTAAAAATACACACACTCTTCTCTTGTTTGATAAGCTGTCAATGAGTCTTGAAGAAATATTTATCACGGAATTGGGAGGTGTGGGTTATGGAAAAGAAAAATAACTTTATGCCATTATTAGTATATTCAATTAAGGAAAAGAAAAACTGGGTTCTTTTATCAACTGTTATAATTTTCTTAACAACACTTTTAATACCCTACATTTTGAGAGCAGATGAAGAATTTTTCATAATGCTCGGAATTGTTGAGTTATTTATTTTGGTTTTTATAAACTGCCTGGTTGACAACAGTTTTCTCCACAATGAATCAAAGCTGACTTACTACAGGTCGAAACCTGTTACATTAAAAAGACTGATCATAATAAACATAGTGACAAATGTGGTTTTTACGGCTTATCTGCTTGCTCTCATAGTCCTGTCAGTAGTATTTCAGGGAGTTGACTATGAAATACTCCAAGTGTTTAAAATGCTGATTCCCTGGCTTTTGGCAATAATACTGCTGGTATCCCTGTCATCCATATTATCAGGAAATACATTGATGGCGGGAGCAATGACTATATTTAATTTTTGCCTTCCATTGATAATACTTTTGGTTACAATGTTCATATTCTCAATCCTGGAAAATATAGTAAGGGGATTCAGCGCGGATGTTTTAATTGACTACTTTATCAACAATGTATATAAGCTTGATTATCTGTATTTCACAAGATATACGGACGGCTCCATAGACTTGGCATACATGCTTTTGCTGCCTGCCGTCCTGATACTTATTTCCTGGCTTCTTAATAAATTTATAAAAAGAAGAAAAAACGAAAATACCGGATTTATAGTATTTGACGGGTTTAAATACTTTGTGGCGGTGCTTGCATGCCTGATTATACCGGCGTCATTTTCAATAAGCGTGGGAAAGTACACCGCTATGACAAACAGAATAGTAATTTCAGCTTTATTGGCGGTATTATCCTACTATATAATAATTGCATTTATTGAAAGATCATTTAGAATATCACGCTCATCAATAAAAGTTTTCATAGCAGGCATGGTTGTATTTACCGCCATAACAGGGGGTACAGTAGCTGTTGCCGGCCGGTATGAAAATACGGTTCCCTTGCCGGAAGATGTTAAAATGGCATACGTGGGCAATAGTGTCTGGTCTGCAAACTCTGTAACTGATTATTTGGAGGGCAGGTCCGATGAGACTTCATCCTTTTCAGAATGGAAAAGAAATCGCAGCATAGTGGTTTATGAGGAGATTGACAACATTAAGCTCATTACGGATCTTCATAAGGAAGTATTAAAGGACCAAACATATTATCTAGACCCTGATTATTACGGGATGAGCAATTTTGTTGTTGCATACTGGATGAAGGACGGAACAATACTTATAAGGGATTACAGTTTAACTCCGGAGCAGGAGCAAAGACCTGAGCATGAACAAAAAAATGAGATAGCAAATAAACTGTTTAACTCCGGCGACTATAAAAAACAGAAATTTTATTACATCTATGATGAGGAATACTACAGCGGAAGGAGCTTATATGCCAAGTTAATTAATTTAGATAATTATTCTGCCGCTGTTGAAGATATAGACTTGGATAATTTAAGAGAGGTGCTTAAAAAGGATTTAGTAAACCTGCATTTTGAAAAGGCGGCCTTTGCGGAGTTGCTTATGAATTATTTCATGCATGGCAAGGAAACTTCGGTAAAGGAACAGGGATACGCTTTAGAAATATATGAAAAAATATCAGATGAAGATATAAATTATTTAGACGAAATATATTTAAATGATATTTTCATAAACACCCTGGAATACCTGAAGTAATTTTTTAGTGCCGGTTTTTTGATGAAGCCTTAATTAAAAAAAAAGATTCTTCCCAATGAAGAATCTTTTTTATGCTTGTTCATTCATCTTGCATTCAGGGAATTTCCCTATAGCTAAGGTGTGTCCCAATCCTCTAGATGTTGATATTTAGTCCTAATCTTTGAATGGTTGCAATTGAGGGTATTTGAGTATTTGCAATTATCACGTTGTCATTGCACACGATTTTTACAGGATTGTTTTCGCTTTCAACTATTATGTTTCTTGCCTTAACATCGGTGAGTACGACGGAACTGACACTTTTGGCTGAAATAACAATGTCTCCTAATACCACAACATTTTTAATATAAACATTTCCGTTCTCAACGGAATCCAAAACGTTTAAATTCCCAACCACAAGAGCGCTGCTGTAAGTTTCATTGTAATTTGTAATATTAAATCCGTATTCAATATTTTCATTGTCAACTATCTCAAAAATAATTTTCGCTGCTTCTCCCCTGGTTAATGACCTGGCAGGCAGGTAGGTTTTGTCTGGATAGCCTAGTATGTATCCTTTGTTGTAAACAGTATTAACACTTTCCTTTGCCCATTCCTGAATAGTATTATAATCATTTAACAACGCAGCACCTTCACCGTCGATATTTCCAGTTGTTATAGCACCTGACACAACCTTTGCAGCCTCCTGGCGGGTTATTGGATTGTTGGGCCTGAATGTATTATTTTCATAACCGGAAAAAAACCCTGCAGCCACAGATTTTTTCACTTCATTGTTAAACCAGTCGCTCCCGCTCACATCGGAAAAGTTAAATTCTTTGCTTATTTCAATTTTCATTGCTTTATTTAGCATTGTTGAAAATTCAGCCCTTGTAACAGGATTGTCCGGCTTGAATGTTCCATCTTTATATCCGGTTACAAATCCTAAATTATATGCGCTTTCAATCCATTTTTTTGCCCAGTGACTGCCAATGTCCTGGAATGAAACAGATGGTTTTGCCGTATTTGAGTCCAATACTGCCATGCCGTTTTCCCTGGCGTCCAATGTACCGGGATTTGTATTTTCGCCTTCATTGCTTTCAACATCATATGAATCTTCGACCGGACTGTTTCCAATAATATCATCCAGAACATCAGCGTAAGCTGCAGCATTCATGTGTATTGCCAGCAGGGCAAAAAGACCAAGGGCGGCTGTTTTTTTTATAATATTCTTCATATTACCTCCTTCTTTTATTAGACTGACTTAAAACTGTATTTGTTCCAAATACAGTGATATTTCTTTAACTGCAGGGGTAATCCAAGCACTGTGGCATTCCCATGCCGCCAGGGGTAATCCCTTTAAAGAGCTTTGCTTCATTCTTTTAAGGAGAGGTTTTTTGATAAGTCAAAATCCAAGGATGGGGGCACTTGAGCTTATAATAATTTTATAGTTTTTTAAACCTAAAGTAAACAGGTAATATAAGGGGAAAGAACAGGCGCCTTTAAATTGCAGATAATTTCCGCTGATTTTATAAGGCTTTCTACATAAACTATTGACTTGAATGAAGAAAGTAAACTATAATTAAGAATAAAAATAAACAGGAAAATGTTATGGATGAAATATTCATGAAGGAAGCCTTAAATGAGGCTTACAAGGCATATGAAATAAATGAGGTTCCCATTGGTGCCGTAATAGTAAAAGATGGAGAAATTGTAGGCAGGGGGTTCAATCAAAAAGAAACACAAAAGGATGCCACCCTCCATGCTGAAATGACAACCATAAAGAATGCCTGCAATAACTTGGGAGGATGGCGGCTTCCCGGCTGCACCATGTATGTAACCCTGGAGCCCTGCCCCATGTGTGCCGGCGCAATAGTCAATTCAAGAATTGAAAGACTGGTAATAGGAGCCAGGGATTTAAAAACCGGGGCCTGTGGGTCTGTTTTGGATATAACTAACAATAAAAAGCTAAACCATCAGCCGGAGGTTAAATTCGGCGTACTGGAGGAAGAATGCACTGAAATATTACAAGATTTTTTCTCAAAGCTTCGTAAAGATAAAAAGAAAAATCAGGAGGATAAAATGGAAAGATACCCTGTACTGGAATTTAATCTGAAAAAACTCTATGAGAACACCAAGATAGTTACAAAACTATGCCAGGAGTACGGGATTAAGGTAGCAGGCATAATTAAAGGATTCGGAGGAATTCCGGAAGGCGCGGAAGAAATGGCAAAGGGCGGCTGTTATCAAATAGGCAGCTCCAGAATTGAGCAGCTTAAAGCTTTGAAGGACCGGGGATTTGAAATGCCTCTTTTATTGGTCAGAATCCCCATGATGTGTGAAATTGAAGATGTTGTTAGATACAGCGACATTTCACTGGTTTCTGAAAGGGAAACCTTGAACACGTTAAATGAGGAAGCTAAGAAACAAAATAAAACATACGGCGTTGTTCTGATGTATGATTTGGGAGACTTAAGAGAAGGAGTATTCTTAAAAGAAGAACTTATTCAATTAGCACAGTATGTGGAATATGAAATGGGTAATCTGTATCTTGAAGGAATAGGTTCAAATTTAAGCTGCTATGGCTCAGTTGCACCTTCCAATGAAAACCTTAGTCAATTGGCGGAAGCTGCCACAGAAATTGAGGAAAAACTGGGACGCAGGTTAAACATCATATCAGGAGGGGGAACAACAACTCTGCCTCTCATGGTAAGCGGAGGAGTACCGAAGAAAATAAATCACCTTCGTATTGGGGAAGGAATAAATAACACACAGGATTTACCCCTTTACTGGAACACAAATATTGAAGGATTAGATCCGGATGTGTTTATTTTGAAAGCTCAAATTGTGGAGTTGAATGAAAAACCAACCCACCCGATTGGACAGCTCCTGGTGAATGCTTTCGGGGACCTGCCTCACTATGATGACAGAGGAATAAGAAAAAGAGCAATTGTCGCCTTGGGGAACCAGGACTTGGGGGATTCATCAAGACTTGTTCCAAGGGACAAGGATATGCAGGTAATGGGAGCCAGCAGCGACCATACCATACTGGATATTCATGACTGCAAAAAACAGTATAAATTAGGCGATATAGTGGAATTCAATATTTTGTACCAGGCCATGCTTATGACATCTTTGTCAGATTATGTACAAAAGAAAATAATCAGGTATTAAATCATTCATAAGACAAGGAGGTGAAAATATGCCAATAATTCAGGTGGAAATGCTCAAGGGAAGGACAATTGAACAAAAAAGAGAAATGGTTAAGGAAATAACAGAAGTTGTAACAAGAACCGCTTCCTGTCCAAAGGAAGCTGTAAAAATAATAATAAGAGAAATGGAGTTTGAAAACTTCTCAGAAGGCGGAGTTCTCAGATGCGATAAGCAAAAATAAAATTTACTGTTTTAAGCTTCGAAATAATGGAAATTAACATGAACCGTTGATGTTTTCAACGGTTCATTTTTTTATCCAGGTGGGATTTTGGAATAAATTTATTCCTCTTCTCTTTTAAAGCATTCAAACACAGGAACAAGTATGGAAGCTACCAAACCTCCTGCAAATCCATTGTTGTAAAGATTTGCACCTCCATGAACAACTCCCACATTCATTACCATTGAAAGATGCAGAAAACCAGCTAAAACACCTGCATAAACACCGTACCTGCCGGCTATCGGTGCTAATGTAGTACCAAATATTCCTGCAATAATAACCGGTGTTGTCTGTATATCCCACACTTTTAAGATAGCACCCAGGTAAACTCCGGCCATAATGGGGATTGAGTTTCCGGGATGGTTGCCAAAAGCCGAGAAACCTACAACAGTAAGGACAGCTCCTATTATGGGACCGTTAAATACACCGGTGTTAATATATACAAAAGACATGCATATTAAACCCATAATGCCCATGTTTACAAGAGTAAGACCCGGACCAATCAATTGAGTATAATCTGTTAATAATTTCCCCGTATAGCCGAATATTTTCACGTATCCCTTAAATGATTTATTGTTTAATAAATATCCTATTACAATTAACAAAATAAAATATATCAGTAAGAAGTTCCAAAAAAAGGTACTGTATTCCCTTGAAAGGACAAGCTGCTGCTCTATATTTATTCCAAAGCTTTTCAATAATGAACATATTAAAGTACACATGAGTCCTCCGGTAAACCCTACGTTGTATAAGTTGTGTCCTCCATGCAGCTTGGACATATTAGATGAGAGAGGTGTGATTATAATTCCGCCTGTTATTCCAAAAAACACACCAAGCATAATTCCGCGATACAAGGGTAATCCTGAAGAAAATGCAAGCTTGCTCACTACAGGTGCAAGGCATGTTGAAAACATTATTACTACAGCAATTTTATCAAAGGTAATTTTTTTGTATTTGGCATATAAAATCCCGCCTAAATACATTGGCCATATATTAAAAATGGTTTTGCCAAAGAAGGCAAAACCGGATAAAGTAAATATGGCGGCAATAATCGAACCATTGATTTCTATATTTAATTTATATATGATAAAAATATTTATAAGCACTATTGAAGACACATTAAACAATGCAGCTCCGAAACCCCCCACTGCCAGGTAATCTGTCAGTAAAATATCAGGTGCAAGAATTATTTCGTATAAACCTGTAAAAATATTTGCAGGTTTGTCAAAAACAAAAGCCATTATTAAAAAAGTAACAGGTAATATTGATATTATAAAAAAATGTTTATTTCTGTTTATAGTAATTCCGTCATTAGTTACAGTTAAATTTTGCATGAAATTTTCTCCTGTCTGCCAATGATAGCACTTTACTTTGATAATATTTTAGCATATAAATAGACAATATTCAACACTAAATATTTAACCTTTGAAAATTGTGGAAAATGCTATTTCATTACTTCATCATCCTGTGAAAAACTTTGCAGATACAGCCATATATAAGGGAATACATAGCAGCGGTCACTTGCCGGACACGATTAATTTCAAAAATAATTTGTTGATTATTGTCATAGCTTAAGTTATAATTATATTAATTAAATATAAACTGCATCAATATAATGTGGATAATATGGTTCCAAAGTTTCTACCAAACAACCGTAAATTGTTTGACTATTGATATTATTATTCTATTGATGCGATTAGTTACACTATCGCATTTTTACTTTCTTGGTGCAAAGTTTATAAAATTAGGAGGATGTTAATGAAAAAATTATTAAGCATCATTTTAGTGCTGGTGCTGGCACTTACAATGCTGACTGCATGTGGCAGCAATGAGCAGCAGCCTGGACCCCAGGAGCCAGGACCTTCGGGAGAAGGAGTTTTCCCTGCAGTTCCCAAGGAAGATATTAAGGTTGGAGTAATTCATATAGGCAATCCTGCAGATGGTTCAGGTTATTCATTTGCACACGACCAGGGAATAGTAGCAATGCAGAATGCACTAGGTCTAGATGACAGCCAGATAATCCGCAAGAACAATGTAAATGATACAGACCCTACAGCTACTGAAGCTGCAATTCTTGAATGTATTGAAGAAGGAGCTCACATCGTTTTCGGTACAAGCTGGGGATATATGGATACAATGGAAGCATTGGCAGCAGAATATCCTGATGTAATATTTTCACACGGTTCAGGGTATAAAGGCAATGACAGGAACTTTAACAACTACTTTGGAAGAATCTATCAGGCAAGATACTTGTCAGGAATTGCAGCAGGACTAAAAACAGAAAGCAATAAGCTTGGATACGTGGCTGCAATGGGCAAGGATAATTCAGAGGTAACCGGAGGACTGAATGCATTTGCAATGGGAGCATATTCCGTTAATCCGGATGCAAAAGTCTATGTAAAGGTTACAAACAGCTGGTATTCACCGGAAGAAGAAACAAATGCAGCAAAAGCGCTGGTTGCCGAAGGCTGTGACGTAATAGCACAACATTGCGATACTCCCAACCCTCAGCTGGAAGCAGAGAAGGCAGGGGTTTTCGGCATAGGCTATAATTCAGATATGTCCAAGGATGCTCCAAAGGCTACCGTTACATCAGCAGTATGGAATTGGGGAGCTTATTATACATGGGCTGTAGAACAGGTTGTAAACGGAACATGGACCAGTGAAAATTACTTCGGCGGAATGAAGGAAGGCATGGTTGATATTTCACCTATTAATGAAAGCATTGCCGCAGAAGGAACCGCTGAAAAGATAGAAGAAGCAAGACAGTCTATTATGGACGGCAAATTTAATGTTTTTGACGGAGTAATAGAGACCAATGACGGGTCTACGGTGGGAGAGGAAGGTAAAACACTGGATGACGGGACAATTACAGGGGGAATCAACTGGTACTTTAAAACAGTAGTGGAAAAATAATAATTAAAGGGGTTGGTTCTTACCAGCCCCTTAATGACATAAACAGGAGATTATGTTGAAAACAAATGAGACAAATTATGCAATTGAGCTAAAGGGCATAACAAAAACCTTCGGGAAGGTAATTGCAAACGACAATGTAAGCCTTGGCATCAAATACGGTGAAATTCTTGCTTTGCTTGGAGAAAACGGGTCAGGAAAGACCACATTGATGAATATTTTATCCGGCATTTATTATGCAGATGAAGGCACAATATCCATTGATGGCAAAGAAGCTGTCATAACAAATCCAAATGAAGCAATAAATTCAGGCATAGGAATGATTCACCAGCATTTTAAACTGGTGGAAGTGTTCAGTGCAATGGACAATATTGTTTTGGGCACAAAAGGTAAATATGTAAAAAGCAGTGCATTAAAAGAAGAAATTCTCCAAATGAGCAATAAATTCGGTTTAGAAATAGAGCCTGACAAAAAAGTTTACAATATGTCCGTAAGCGAAAAACAAACTGTTGAAATAATGAAGGTACTCTACAGGGGGGCAAAAATATTAATATTAGACGAGCCCACTTCAGTCCTCACACCTCAGGAAACGGAAAAACTGTTTATAATACTGCGTAAAATGAAGGAGCAGGGAAATGCCATAATTATTATTACTCATAAGCTCAACGAAGTTTTAGCCATCAGCGACAGGGTGGCAATACTTCGAAAAGGGCAGGTGGTTGATACTGTAAAAACCGCGGACACCAATGAAAAAGAGCTTACAGAGTTAATGGTTGGCAGACCCATCAGCCTTGAAATAAAACGTCCTGAAACAGAGAACAATAAAACTGTTTTAAGGGTGGTAGATCTTTCTGTTGTAAATGAGGATGGTACAATAGGCTTGAAGGATATTAATTTTACCCTTAAAAGCGGAGAAATATTGGGAGTAGCAGGAATTGCAGGCAGCGGACAAAGGGAGCTGTGCGAAACAATCGCAGGGCTTATGGATGCCAGGAAAGGCGCCGTCTTATATAACAAAGAAAATATTATAGGGAAAACTCCCGATGAAATTATAAATTTAGGCATAAGCATGAGTTTTGTGCCGGAGGACAGATTGGGAATGGGGCTTGTAGGCTCCATGGACATGATAGACAATATGCTTCTTAAATCATACAAAAAAAACAAAGGCTTTATAATCGATAAGAAACCATCCAGGCTCTTAGCTGAAGAACTGGTTGATAAACTCAGCATTGTAACACCTGGCGTTGAAACTCCCGTAAGAATGCTGTCCGGGGGAAATGTTCAAAAGGTTCTTTTGGGAAGAGAAATTGAATCAGAACCAAATGTACTCATTACCGCATATCCGGTTAGAGGTCTTGATATAAATTCTTCCTATATAATTTATGATTTATTGAATGCACAAAAGAAAAAAAACGTGGCAATACTATTTATAGGGGAAGATTTGGATGTTCTGTTAGAGCTGTCCGACAGAATTATGGTTTTATGCCACGGTGAAATAATGGGAATCGTGGATGCAAAAAATACTGCCAAGGAAGAAATAGGGCTAATGATGGCAGGAAAAAAGATGAAAGGAGTTGACTCAGATGAATAACAAAAGCCACACTCCTTTTATCAGGATTGTAAAAATATCCGAACGTTCAAACAAGGATACCATAAATATAAGAATAATTGCCTTTGTGTCGGCACTTACGGCAGGAGGTATTTTCATACTGCTCCTGGGCTATAATCCGCTGGAATTGTACGGGACCATCATATCCGGAGCATTCCGGAGCAAAATGGCAGCCCAGGCAACAATAAGGTTTATGATTCCCTTGCTCATGTCATCCTTGGGCGTGGCTCTGGCATTTAAAATGAGGTTTTGGAATATTGGAGCTGAAGGACAGATAATTGCAGGGGCTGTCTGCGCTTCATACTTTGCACTTTATCATGATAACTGGCCTCACTTTTTATTATTGATTGTAATGTTTTTAGCAGGAGCCATAGGAGGAGGTCTGTGGGGTTTAATACCTGCATACTTCAAATCAAAATATGACACCAATGAAACACTTTTTACATTGATGCTCAATTATATAGCCCTGTACGTTATAACATACCTACGGGATGGTCCCTGGAAGGACCCGGGATCTTCAGGGTTCCCAAAAATTGCAAGATTTACCGCCAATGCTCAAATAGATAAAGTGCTGGGAGTTCATTTCGGATGGATTATCGCCCTGATTTTGGTGTTTCTTGTATATATTTATCTAAAGTATACAAAACACGGTTATGAAATAAGCGTTGTAGGTGAAAGCAAATCCACTGCCAGATATGCAGGAATGGATGTTAGAAAGATAATACTTCGAACAATGATTATAAGCGGCGGCATCTGCGGTATTACTGGAATGATTCAGGCTGCAGGCTCAGACATGACATTGGCGTCTTCCGTTGCAGGAGGTGTGGGTTTTACAGCCATAATAGTGTCCTGGCTAGCGAATTTGAATCCTTTCGGAATACTTTTGGTTTCCTTCCTGTTCAGTGTCCTTGAAAAGGGCAGCAGCGTCATGCAATCCACCTATGGGCTGTCAACATACTTTGCCGGCGTCCTTCAGGGGATAATATTGTTTTTTATTTTAGGATGCGAATTTTTCATTAGATATAAGTTTGTACTGACCAAAAAAGGAGGTAGATAAAATGCTAATAAAATTCTTGATTGCAGCTGTATTCGCAGGAACACCTCTGATTTTTGGCACAGTAGGGGAAATAATGAATGAAAGAGCAGGACTCCTGAACCTTGGGGTTGAAGGAATGATGGCTATGGGTGCTGTTGCAGGCTTTATGGCCGGATATTTTTATGACAGCATATTAATTGCTCTTTTGGCAGCTTTTTTGGCAGGCGTGCTTGGTGCTTTGATTTATGCTGTTTTAACAATTACATTTATGGCAAATCAAAATGTTACCGGACTGACACTTACAATCTTCGGTGTAGGAATATCAAACTTCGCGGGAGAATTTATGCTGGTAAATTCTGCTTCATCTTCATTGAAGCTTCCTGAGCAGATAGCTTCCCAGATAAGCAATTTAAATATTCCAGGCCTAAGCACAATTCCGGTTATAGGACCCTTGTTTTTCCAATATAACATCTTTGTTTATTTAGGACTGTTTATTGCAGTAATCTGCGGCATATACTACAGCCGCACAAAGACAGGTCTCAATGTGAGAGCAATAGGAGAAAACCCGGGAGCAGCCGATGCGGCAGGCATAAAGGTAACAAAACTAAAATATATAAATGTCCTCATAGGAGGAGGCATATGCGGCATAGGAGGGGCATACTGTTCAATGATTATCAATGGCGGCGTATGGATGAACAACCCGGTAAACGGCCAGGGATGGATTGCCGTGGCTCTTGTTATATTTGCATCATGGAGGCCTTTAAGGGCAATTTTCGGCTCATTTATATTCGGAGCCTTCAATATTTTAAAATATTATTTTCCAAAAACAATTTTTACTTTTCCAAATGCATTTTATGATATGCTTCCGTTTATCATTACTGCCCTGGTACTGGTTATTACTTCAATAAGAAAATCAAAGGAAAACTCACAGCCTGCAAGCTGCGGAGTAAATTATTTCAGGGAAGAAAGATAAACTTTGGAATCTCAATACGAAATTTGGGCTGTCATATCAATTTGACAGCTCTTTTTAAATAAAATCCAAATTCTATCTATTTAACAATCAGCACCCTGTATGTTATACTGTTATTGTGAATTTTAACAGTCTCATTTCCATATAATAATATATATAATTATGAATAATACTTTTTCAAAATCAAAAACTACTTGAAATGGAGGTATTATGAAAAAAATAATATTTATTGTCATATTGTCTGTATTATTAACCGGCTGCAGCACTGTTTTTTCTGATGTTACTGAAATCGAAGCAGTAAATTTGCAAAACGGTGATAATACTTTAATTCCGAAAGAAAGCAAGGATGCTGACATAATTTTGGATGCGGTAAATAAGAAGGACAAAACAGAAGAGGATATATCAACCTTGTTAAATTATGAAATCATACTCAAAAAAGACAAGAGCTGGGAAATTTACAAAATTTATTTTGATACAGGCAGCCAGGCCGCGTATATTGCAAAGGATGACACAATTTATAAAATAAAGGACAATGCCGCCAGACAGTTGTTTTTAAGCCAAGTCTTTTCATATATATATGTTTCTGAAATTTATGATTCATATCTTGAGCTGAACGGTGAAAAACTAAGTCCGGATGTGGAATATAACTGGAACAGCAAAAATATTGAAGGACATTTCGTGAACAACCAGGGGATACTAAAGGGAAAAGTTGAAAACAATAATCTGGTATCCCTGTCACAAACCGATGTTATAGATATCAAACATGAAAAGCAGCCGGATAACCAAACAATAAGAATTTATGACCAGGACAAAAGCTTATTATATACAGGGAAGGAGCTGGGGGAGGTTTTAAGTAGCATAAAAAGCGACGGTGAATACCTGGTTGAATGTGAAAGCAGGTGGCGCTATAAGGAAGACTCCCCATCATATGGCAGCAGGACACTAAAATTTAATGCCCTGCTTGACATACCTGCAGACATTAACATAGTTACAAAAGAAAACTATCCCGGCAATATTTTGCTGATTTCTGTCGAAAACCTAAATACTGATGAGGCGATAAAGCTATATACAGATGCCGTAAAAATTGACAATGATATTTATGTTTATAAGGATAAAAACTATTATATTTTCCCCATAGACCTGTATGCACAGCCCGGGGACTACCTTGTTACGGCTGTAGTAAATGAAGGCAGTGAAAGAGAATATATGCTGGAAAAAACATTAACTGTAGGGAATAAAAGTTTCAAAACCCAGTATCTTACCGTCAGCGAGGAAATGAATGAAACTAACAATGATAATACTGCAATTTATGAATTTGCCCAGCTTGTGAAGCCCGCAAGAACAGATTCTGCAAAAGAAAAGCTGTGGGAGGGCACGTTTGTAATGCCGGTTGAAGGTGAGCTGACAACAGATTTTGCTGAAATAAGATATGTAAACAATGAGCCCTCTGCATCCAGGCATTCAGGACTTGATTTGGCTGCTCCCAAGGGTACTCCTGTCATAGCACCAAATAACGGAAGAGTGACCTTTGCCATGGAAGGCCTTCTTTCTCCGGGGAACACCATTGTTATTGACCATGGAATGGGGCTTTTTACTTCCTATTATCATTTAAATACTATCGGGGTGGAGAAGGGAGACCAGGTTAAAAAGGGAGATACTATCGGAACTGTAGGTACCACGGGATTTTCGACAGGTCCTCACCTGCATTATGCAGTAAGCATATACAATACGTATGTAAATCCATATCAGACCTTAAGCGGTATAATTGACTAAAAAACTGTTTAGGATGTATGATTTTATGGTATATAATCAATATAGAGTATAAGGAGGTCACGATGGAATATATAGGATACGCCTGGCTTGGATTAGTTGTTGCATGTGTAATAATAGAAGCTATGACAGTCAGCTTGACAACAATATGGTTTGCTACCGGAGCAATTGTTGCATGGTTGGTTTATTTGATCGGTTTTGGAATGGAAGTACAAATTATTGTATTTTTGCTGGTTTCTATAGTATGTCTTATATTTACAAGGCCGATTGCAATGGAAAAGTTTAAGGTCGGCAGAGTCAGGACCAATGCTGAATCATTGATAGGGCAGTCCTATAAGGTTCAATCGACAATTGACAATATTAATAATACCGGCACGATAGATGTAAAAGGACAGATGTGGTCTGCAAGGTCTGTTGATGACCAGGTGATTGAAAAGGATGAAATTGTGATAATAAGAAGTATTGTAGGCGTCAAGCTTATGGTTGAAAAAAAATAAGGAGGAATTAAATGTTAGAATATTTAGGTTTTGTTTTATTGCTTGCAATAGTTGTTGTACTGCTCGCAGCAAATATCAGAATAGTGCCTCAGGCAAATGCCTATGTTATAGAGCGTCTTGGAGCCTATCAGGCAACATGGAGCGTGGGGGTACATGTAAAGGTTCCCTTGATCGACAGGGTGGTCAAGAAAGTATCGCTTAAGGAACAGGTAATTGATTTTCCGCCCCAGCCTGTTATAACCAAGGATAATGTAACCATGCAGATAGATACGGTAATATTTTTCCAGATTACCGACCCGAAGTTTTATACCTATGGAGTTGAGAGACCTATATCTGCAATTGACTACCTGAGTGCAACAACCTTAAGAAATATAATCGGTGATTTGGAGCTTGATGAAACATTGACATCAAGAGAAATAATTAATACAAAAATGCGGGCTGTCCTGGATGATGCCACAGACCCCTGGGGTATAAAGATTAACCGTGTTGAGGTTAAGAATATTCTGCCGCCGAAAGAAATTCAAAATGCAATGGAAAAACAAATGAAGGCTGAGAGAGAAAAAAGAGAGGCCATACTCATTGCTGAAGGACAAAAAAGTTCCGCCATATTAGTATCCCAGGGCAAGAAGGAATCTTTGATACTTGAAGCAGAGGCAGAAAAACAGGCAGCAATTTTAAGGGCAGAAGCAAAAAAAGAAGCTTCAATCAGAGAGGCGGAAGGCGAGGCAGAAGCAATTTTAAGCATTCAAAAAGCAACCGCTGAGGGCTTGAAGATGATAAAAGATGTTGAGCTTAACAAGGAAGTACTCACATTCAAGAGTTTTGAATCCTTTGAAAAAGCAGCCAACGGTCAGGCAACAA
>Ga0208040_1001063_pt1 | contig 28823 bp, 28 predicted proteins | sample AD_UKC083_MetaG_FD_184431 | JGI IMG/M metagenome (GOLD analysis project Ga0208040, IMG submission 184431) | Active sludge microbial communities of municipal wastewater-treating anaerobic digesters from USA - AD_UKC083_MetaG (SPAdes) (version 2) | ecosystem: Engineered > Bioreactor > Anaerobic >...
CCATCTCCAGACGTCCCGATACCAGATATCGGCCGGGGGCAATTTGTCTGTAAAGTTTTTCTCCCGCCACATACTCATCAATCGTGCCGACAATTTCTTCGCCGATGTCCTCTATAGTGACCACGCCGGTCGCACCGCCGTATTCATCGACGACCACCGCCATCTGCTCGTCTTTTTTCTGCATTGCCGCGAGCAGCTCGCTGACCTTTTTTGTTTCCGGAACATAAAAGACATCCCTGCGCATGCAGGATGCAACCGTCGCTTCGCCGACACCTTCCCCTTTCTGCCTGTCCTTGAGAAGCATTTCAAAAAGATCGAAGTAGTGCAGGATGCCGACGATATTATAAACCGTATCTTCATAAACGGGAATGCGCATGTATTTTTTGTCGGCCACAACGCCTATCGCCTCTGAAATGTTCATCGAAGCCGGCAGCGCCGTCAGGGCGGAAACCGGAACCATGATCTTCATCGCCGTCAGTTCGGAAAAATCAAAGACGCGGCTGACCATTTCCTTTTCCCGGGTCAGGATATCGCCGCCTTTGGTTTTTTCACCCAGAATGTATTTCAGTCCTTCCTTGGTAATGTGCGAGGTTTGCCCGCTTTTGCTGTCGGACGACAAATGCACCGTGCTTCGGGAAACGGCCGCTATCACAAACGCAATCGGATAAAAAATGATCGATGAAAAACGGATAAAATAAGCGACCCGCACCGCCATGGTTTCCGCATAATACAGAAAAACGCTGCGGGCGATAATCATCAAAAAAAGCGTCGGTATCATAATCAGAAAAGCGATTTGTTCGCCCCGGGCCTGTCCGAAAAACGATATCATAAGACCTGTAATCAGCGTCGAAGCGATGATAATCGCGAGGTTGGTCCCGACCAGCGCGGTGGAAATAAACCACTCCGGTTTTTCTTTGAGCTCAACGGCCCGGTTGGCGGCTTTCGAACCCTGATGCGCGCGGTTTTTCAGTTTATTGATATCGGAAGCAAAAAGCGCCACCTCGCCGCCGGAATAAAGCATTTCCAGCATCAGACAGAATAATACGGCCGCGACGATTAAATATACACTCATGACTCTTCGGGTTCCTCAACCGGTTCTTTCGTAATTCTAACCTTCAATATTCTTGTTTTGCCGACGTCACTCACGCAGAATACATATCCGGCTGAACGCACTTCTTCGCCTTTCTGCGGCATCTTGCCGAACAGATGAAGCACCAGCCCGCCGATGGTATCGAATTCATCCTCGGGCAATTCGGCTTCGAGAAGTTTATTGCACTGCTCAACCGACATATTTCCGGGAACGATCACCGAATTTTCATCGAGTTTTTCGCATCCGTCGCAAGCCAGGTCTTCATCGCTATCCGGCTCTTCAAAAATATGCTCCAGGATATGCTCCAGCGTAATCATGCCGGAAACTCCCCCGTATTCGTCCACCACAATGGCAATTTGTAAAAATTTTTTTTGAAAATCATGCAGCAGGCCATTCACCGTTTTCTGTTCGGGAACAAAATACGGTTTGGCCAGAAGGCTGAAAATGCTGCTTTGCGTTTTTCCGCGCCAGATATTATTGAGCAGATCACGCGCGAATAAAATGCCGGCAATATCATCCCGGTCTTCCCGGTAAACGGGAACACGTTCCTGCCGGGCCGCGGCGATGGAGTGAATCATGTCGTCAACCGGCATGTCCAGGGGCAGGCAGAACATATCCACGCGGGGCACCATGATATCCGTCACCGGCCTGTCGCCCAGTTCAAATATTTTATTGATTAATTCTTTCTGCGCTTCATCCACGACGCCTTCCAGACTGCCGGCGTCGATCAGCGTTTTAAATTCCTCCTCCATCAGGACTTCCGACTCTTCGGCTTTGTCGTTTGAACCGTAACGCAGCAGGAAAAGACCGGAAACCTTTTCCAGGGCTGAAACGATTGGATATTCCAGGCGTGAGATAGCCGTCAGCAGCGGAGAAACCAATGAAGAAATCTGCATCGGATAGGTAACGCCGAATGTTTTGGGAATGGCTTCGCCGACAAAAAGCAGAACAACCGTCGTGAAAACGATGGAAACCCACTGACCGCTGGAACCGAAGAGTCCGATGAAAAAAGAGGCCGCCAGAATGGAAATGCTGACATTAACCACTTCGTTGCTGGTCACGATCGTAATCAGCAATCTGCGCTGATTGGAAAGCAATTTAACGACATAATTGAAAAACGGATAGTTATCCTGCTTCATCTTGTGCAGATGCAAGTCCCGCAGCGAAAGCAGAGCGGCCTCCGCCGAAGAAAAAAATCCGGAGAGTCCGAATAAAATGATCAGAACAACAATATCAGAATTCCAGCCCAAGGATTTCCCCGCCTCTCATGTTCGTTGATGTTGCTTACGGTTTCAATTTATCAGATTATAGAAAAAAAATAAACCATGCCTTCTTTATTGATTATTCAGCATTCTTTTTATATAGTCACACAACACAACGATCAGGAGATTTTCCCATGCCCAAGATATTACTCATCGGAAACGGCGCCCGCGAGCACGCACTGGCGGAAGCCATCGCGCGTTCCGCGCAAAAACCCCGGTTATTCGCTTTTATGAAATCCAACAATCCGGGCATTGCGTCTCTTTCAGAAAAAGCCAGGCTGGGTTCTTACGCTGACCTTGATTCGATCACCGAATTCGCCACGGAAAACAAAATAGAATTTGCCGTGATCGGACCGGAAGACCCTCTGAACAACGGGGTCGCGGACGCTCTGGCTGCGATAAACATTCCCGCTGTAGGGCCGACAAAAACGCTGGCCCGTCTGGAAACGTCCAAGTCCTTTACCCGGAATCTGGTCAGTAAATATAATATCCCCGGCAATCCGCAGTTCAAAGTATTTAAAACGCTCGATGGCGTCGAAGATTTTCTCAGTCAACTGGAAGGTATCGTTTTGAAACCGGACGGACTGACGGGCGGCAAAGGCGTGCAGGTTCAGGGAGATCATTTTGAAACGAAGAAGCAAGCGTTGAATCTTTGCGAACAGATACTGGCCGGAGGCGCTTCCCTGGTGGTGGAAGAAAAATTCGACGGGGAAGAATTTTCGCTGCAATGCCTGTGCGACGGAAAAAATGTCGTTGCCACGCCGCTGGTGCAGGATCATAAAAGAAGATTCGACGGCGATAAGGGACCCAACACCGGCGGCATGGGGTCGTATTCACTGGCCGATCATTCCATGCCTTTTCTGAAACCGCAGGATCTGCAGGACGGGCTGGAAATCACCCGCCAGGTCGCGGCGGCACTTTTGAAAGAAACGGGCAGCCCCTACAAAGGCATTATGTACGGAGGATTCATCGCCACAAAAGACGGCGTGAAACTTTTGGAATACAACGCACGTTTCGGCGATCCCGAAGCCATGAATATTCTGCCGCTTCTCAAAACCGATTTTGTGGATGTTTGCCGGCACATCATTGCCGGAACGCTGGATCAGATAAAAATTGAGTTCGACAGAAAAGCCACGGTCTGCAAGTATGTTGTGCCGAAGGGCTACGGCCTGCCCGCCGACCATCCCGATGCCGCCTCATCCAGGGCGAAAATTGAAGTGGGGAATGTGGGGCAAGCCAGGCTATATTATTCATCCGTGGATCAGAAGGATGACGGCTTGTATTTGAGCTCTTCACGCGCCATTGGTGTTGTCGGAATTGCCGATAATCTGGCGGATGCCCGCAAAATTGCCGAGGAAGGCGTTAAAGCCGTCAAAGGTCCTGTTGCTTATCGTGAAGACATCGGCACCGACGCGCTCATCCAGAAGCGCATCGATCACATGAAGACGGTACGAAAAGAATAGACCGGGGATTGTTTCACAAACAATCCGCCATAACGTTAACGGCGTATGTTGCAACCTTTGGGTTATTCGGCAAATGCGCCCTGCACATCCGGAGCGTTTCATGTCAAACCATTCTACAACGGAGCCTTATGTACGCCTTGACTTTCTGGATTCCCTGCGCTGCTTTGCAATCATCTATGTGATCATCAGTCACCTGATCCTGATTCCTCAACCTAATCTCGCAATTCCCGCATGGATTGCCCCGTTTCTAATCAACGGCGGCGATGCCGGCGTCAGCCTCTTTTTTGTCTTGAGCGCGTTCTCCCTCTCCTATGCCATGGATCAGCGTTCGAAAGAGAAACGGCTTCTGCGAAATTTTTACATCCGGCGTTTTTTCCGAATCGCGCCTTTGTTTTATATTTTGATGGTGATCTATTGGATTCGCGATGCTGTTGTCTTTAATGTACTGCATCCGGTATGGGAAATTCTGATCAACGCCTCGCTTTTGTTTAATCTGGCGCCATGCTGCATAACCGGATTTGTGTGGGCCAGTTGGACGGTCGGTGTTATTGCCCTGCTGTACCTGATTTTTCCGGCAATCCACCAATACATCCGCAATCTCCATGGAGCGCTGGCGTTGTTTATCGCATCCGTTCTGATCGCGTGGGGATGGTCGTATGTTATAAAAAACTACGGCGTAGCGGTCGGATACCTGAATACGGAGGACGTCGGCTTCGCCTGGGGCTTCGGTTTTCTCCAGCACTTGCCGGTGTTCGTCTGCGGCATTGTAATTTATCGGCTGTTTTTTGATTACATGATCAAAACGACACGGAAATCCCGACAACTCTACGGAACGATATCGATCCTGGCCTTTGCCCTGTTTTACAGCATCCTGCTTACCGAAAGTATGCAGAATTTACTCTGGGGCAGGACGATTCTGCACGGCATCTGTTTTTCATTGCTTGTGCTGGGGCTGGCATTGAATCCGTTCCGTTTTCTGGTCAACGCCAAAACTGCTTATCTGGGCAAGGTCAGTTATTCGATGTATCTTTTCCATCCGCTCATCATTTTCACCATCATTCCCGTTTATCACCGGATATACGATATCATGCCGGCGGATATCGCAGGATACGTCGCGTCACTTCTGCTGACGCTTGCTTTGCTGATCGCGATATCACTGATAGCCTACAGATACATTGAACGGTCGGGAATAATGTTGGGAGAAAACGTTATCGGCAGATCATGATATGCCGGTGTGACAAACAATCATTCCAGGAAACAAGGAGAATGCAATGCTCTTCCACAAACGCATCACGGACATTATACGACAGCGTAAATCCATTCGCAGTTACACGGATCAACCGATTGAAAAAGAAAAAGAGGCGTCATTGAATGCATTTCTTTCGGAAAACACAACAGGACCCTTCGGAACGAAATCGCGGTTTATCTTGATCGCGGCAACGGCACAGGACAAGGAATCCCTCAAGGGTCTTATCACCTATGGAATGATAAAAAATCCTGCAGGGTTTGTCGTCGGCGCCGTTGAAAACAAACCTCACAACCTGGAAGACTTCGGCTACCTCATGGAGAAAATCATTTTGAAGGCAACCGATCTGGGACTGGGCACTTGCTGGCTGGGCGGAACATTCAATACCGGCGGCTTTGCGCAGAAGATCGCTTTACAACCCAACGAAGTCCTGCCTGCCGTAACGCCGGTCGGTCATGCCGTTACAAAACTCTCGATCATGGATTCCGTTATTCGAACATCTGCCGGAGCGAATAATCGCAAACCCTGGAGCTCATTGTTTTATAAAGACGACAACCCTCTTGCCATCGAACAAGCCGGACGTTACGCCACACCACTCGAAATGGTCCGTCTTGCGCCTTCGGCCAATAACTTTCAGCCCTGGCGAATCATTATGGAACCCAAATCGAATCTGTTTCATTTTTACATCAAGCGCGTACCCGGCCTGAAACAATTATCCTTCATGAAATCGGATTTACAGCGCGTGGATATCGGCATCGCCATGTGTCATTTCGCACTGACGGCAGAAGAAGAAGGCTTGCAGGGCATCTGGAGAGTAAATGATCCCCGTTCGGGGGGCATGGCTAAAAAACTTGAATACATCGCAACCTGGGTCGCGAACCATTAGTATCTTGTCACGTGATGCTCGGCCAGTCCGAACAGATTGGTCAGCGGATATATTCTGTTGTTCTCGTCTTTGAACCGACCGTTGTACATGCCGAACGGCTGGTGAAAATCGGATCCGATCAGCCCGACGCTGATTTTCTCGGCCCGTTCCCCTGACGGGGCAAACAGTAATTCCATGAAGCCATCATTCGTCCTGACTTCCCACTGATGCAGGACGTTTTTTTCATCAAATTTAAAGCGCGCCGCTTTCAAACAGTATATTTTGCCGTCCACCCACATGCAGTTTTCATTGTAATCTTCGTCATCGGCAATCATGTTCTGGCAGAGATTGAAGGCCATCAATTCCCCGTATTCGTTGTACCCGGCGGCCGTCGCCCACTTCCAGAAACTGACATACGGATAGTAGGTTTTCTGTTCATCCATCAAAGCGATATCTTCCTTTTTGTTGATGACAACTCTTTGCGAGCCCAGGAGGAGTTCTCCCCCGGCAGGCGCGGCGAATTTGTGTGTGTAAAAAGGCCGGAATGGCGTAACCGGAGAGACCTGAACCAGCGGCTCAATGCTTTTTAAATCTTCGAATACGGTTATCTCGCCTTGAACCGCAGGAATATTTTTCACGCCCTTGATATCCACGATAATTTTATGAAACCCGTCTTTAAGCTTGTTTTCAAAACGCAGATAATAGCCGCTCTTTTTGAATTCGCAAAAATCATCATAGACCTGCGCAGCGACGCGCGAAGATCTTCCCGGCAGTTGTACACTGTGTTCAAAGCGTTTGTTTTCTTTCCTGTCATACGCATAGAAAAAGGAAACGCCCATAAATTTGGCGTCAAAGATGACCATGCCGAAATAATGCGATGGCGTAATGACGCCGAAATGCTGCCATTCCTTCAGGCGGAAGCTCTTCCACCAGGAGGAAGCTTTGCGCGACTCGTTAAACGGCACATCAAGAATATTGGCGTTGGTAAAAGGCGCGCGAAATGTTCCGAAGTTAATTTTCCCGTCTTTTTCCACCATGCTTTCAGGCGTTGTGACTACATTTCTCACGATGACTCCACCCCATAGTTTATTAATGTTTTTATAAATCTAAATTTTTAAAAGTTTTGGGAAATTTTCATCCAGGACAGCATTCCACTTTTCTATCATCGGTTTTATTTTCTCCATCAGCTCCGTAAAGTCACCTTCAATGGTTACGGAAACAATTTTATCGCCCTGAGCAATTTGATTGACCACTTTCTGGTCGGCGTCGCTGACCACTTCGCCGAATACCGTGTGTTTGCCGTCCAGCCACGGAGTTGGCACATGGGTAATAAAAAACTGACTGCCGTTGGTTTGCGGTCCGGCGTTGGCCATCGAAAAAATGCCGGGCTTGCTGTGCCGCAATTCTTTGACGAATTCATCCTGAAATCTGTAGCCGGGTCCGCCGCGGCCGTCGCCGAAAGGACATCCGCCCTGAATCATGAAATCCGGAATCACCCGGTGAAACTTCAAGCCATTATAATAACCGCGTCGTGCCAGATTGATAAAGTTCCCGACGGTAACCGGTGTTTGATCCGCAAAAAGTGTTAAATTAATTGTTCCCTTACTGGTTTCAATAACCGCTTTTAAATCGTTTGCCATTTTAATCTCCTTCCTGTGTTATCTGGCAAAAACTGTAAAGATTGCCTATGAATAAGTCAAGACAAAAAGGTATGATTAAATAATATCAATAGATTTGATTTCGCCTTATATGTTATAAGTCAAAAAAATTGATTCAAGGAGGATGCTTATGAAAAAATTAATGATGCTTCTTTCTATCGCAATTTTTATCACCGCAGTTTCAGCTTACGCCGCTGAGGATAAAAAACAGGAGCTACGCCCTGTCCAGAAGATCATGCAGGCCCGCGCGGCTTCGTTGACAGCCATGGACCAAAATCTTGAAGCGAAAAATTTCAAGGCTATCATTAAAGATGCCGATGAAATGGCCGCAGAGACAGGCAAGACGGCCGGAAAACTGGACAATCCTTTGGCTAAGAAAATAACGATGGATTTAGCCGCACTGGCGAAAGAACTATCAAAAGCGGCTGCCAAAGGTGATGTTCAAACTGTAAAAGCGAAGTTGGGTGAAATTAAGGCGAAATGCGGGGAGTGTCACGTTAAAATACGTGATAAAGGCAAAATATAATTATTATACGTCTCACGCATCTCATCCTCTTTCTCTGATAACACATCGGCGGTTGGAACAAGTTTTCCAACCGCTTTTTTTAAAATCGCAATGATGAAGGACACCGATAAAATAAAAAATCTTTTAAACCGCAAACTCGTGGCCTGGTACAGGCGTAATCAACGCTCCCTTCCCTGGCGTAAAACCGACGATCCATACCGTATCTGGATTTCGGAAATCATGCTCCAGCAAACCCAGGTTGATACGGTGATTCCTTACTATCATCGTTTTCTGAAAACGTTTCCCACTGTTTCCTTGCTCGCCCGCGCTCCCTTGCAGGACGTGCTCAAAACCTGGGAAAATCTGGGTTACTATTCTCGAGCGAGAAATATTCATGCTGCCGCTAAAGAGATTGTGGAAAAGTTCGGCGGAAAAATCCCAGATAATCTGGAAGAAATAAAAACTCTCCCCGGCGTAGGCCTTTACACAGCCGGAGCGATCTTAAGCATTGCTTATGGACAGGCTGTTCCCGCTGTTGACGGCAATGTCCGCCGGATTTTATGCCGACTTTTTGCCATCCGCAAACCTGTGGACGACGCGCGGGAACAAAAGCTATTGCAGAAGCTTGCCGCTTCGCTGATTCCCCTCAAACATTCGGGTGATTTCAACCAGGCCCTGATGGATCTGGGCGCAACGATCTGTAAACCAAAGAATCCGGATTGTGCCCATTGTCCTATAGGCAATCTATGCCAGGCGCGACGTCACGATTTACAAAACGTTCTGCCGATAACAAAGAAAGTTTCGATAATCCCGCATCGGCAGGCGGTTGCCGCCGTCATCCGGAATTCAAAGAATATGTTACTGATGGTTCAGCGCCCGGCATCCGGCCTGCTGGCCTCGTTGTGGAAACTGCCCGGCGGTTTTGTTGAAACGGGTGAAGACATGGAAAATAGTTTGAACCGTAATGTTAAAGAAGAACTCGGCATTTCCATACGATCGGGGAAACATCTGGCATCGGTCAATCATACCTACTCGCATTTCCGCGTAACCCTTCACGCCTACGAATGCCGTCTGCTCAAAGGCACCCCCAAACCGCTCGGCTGCCAAAACTGGCGCTGGGCATCAAAAGCCGATTTTAAAAAACTGCCTTTGTCGAAGATTGACAGAATGATAGTGAGACTCGTTGAGAGCGAACAAAGTGATGCTCGAAGCGCAAGTGGAATGATCCCCGAAGCGCAGCGAAGCGGGATAATGAGTACATTATAATTTATCAGGAGTGTAACGACGTTGGAGAGCGAACAAAGTGAAGCTCGAAGCGCAAGTGGAATGATCCCCGAAGCGCAGCGAATGGGGATTGACACTCGCTGATAATGAAAATTAAACTTTGCGTGCGCTCTTTAAATAAAAAGGATGAATTTGATTATTTAATCAACCGTGATAGGTAATCGCAATATATTTTTCAAGGACAGATTCCATGTTTGGAAATAACCGCGCTGATATCAGAGTGGGTTCACATGTCAAGGTTGTGCAGAAGCAGGACCAACGCACAGGCACGCTTACAGAAGGCGTCGTGCGAGACATTCTCACGAAGTCAGCCACCCATCTGCACGGCATCAAGGTGCGCCTGGAAGGCGGGATTGTGGGCAGAGTTAAAGAGATTCTCTGATTCTATATTAATGAGAGGTGGAATAGGATTCGGATATTCTGCGTAGAGGGAAATTTTCTCATTCCCTCCGCCCGCTACCATAATGAAGTGTTATGTTCCCTGAACTCTCCCGATAAATAATTTTTAATTGCTTATTCTCATTGTTTTCTGTAACTTACGTCATCAGTTCATTAAAACGTTGGGAAAGTAGTGAAGATACATATAAATATTGTTTAAAGGTAACATGGGGAAACTCTTATGAGTCAACGGGTTTATAGATCTTACAAAGAACCTATCAGAAAGGGATTAACTTGGGAGGAATACTGGAAAGGTGATGATAGAGGTTTGATCGGTTGCTGGGAACTCGGAAGGGAATTACGGGAGAAAGAACCAGAGTTAGCAAAACGTGCAGAAAATGGGGAACTTCCTGTATTGGTATGGAAAGGTGGTGTTGAGAAGCGATTAAAGATAGCTGAAAAATATGGAACTCTCAATTACCTAGCGGAATGGCAAGGATTGAGGGGAGAAGACTTAAATATAGATTTATCCTTAGAGCGGGAAATTATCTGTTCTAAAACTGGAATGAAAATCATCTATACAGGAGACGTTGAAAAGTATTGCAATGCATAAAGGAAGGATTAGAGTACCTTAAACTTTATATCAAAACAAATAATGTAATTGGGAAAGATTATGAAATCAAATCCTGACTTTGTAGCGGTTGATTTTGAATATGCGACTCGTGAAAAAGGAACAATTTGTTCTGTCGCTATTGTGTCATTTAAGGACGGCGAAATAATTGACAAGTTTAATTCGTTAGTTCAGCCTCCCAAAAATGAATATGAATTGCGCAATACTTTTGTACATAATATACATTCTCGTTTAACAGAAAACGCTCCTTCCTTTGTGGAAATATTTCCAGAAATTTATAAAAGACTAAATAACAATACAGTTGTTGCGCATGGCGCTTTTCATACCGACAAAGTATGCTTGGAACAAGCTATTATTCTAAATAACATTGAGGCTTCTTTAAATATTAAGTGGGAATGTACTCAAAAGATATGTGAATGCGGATTAGCTGTTGCTTGTAAGGCTTGTAAAATTGAGTTATCTCATCACGAAGCGTTATCTGATGCTATTGGTTGTGGGATTTTGTATTCCAAATATTTGAAAAGCGATTTACCTTTTAACGAACTTCAGAGGGTAAAAAATGAGGAAACAACTTTAAACAATAACATTAACTACCCCAGTCATTTAACTGGAGACGTTTTAAAGCCAGACTTTGAAAAGGCTAAAAATAAAACCAACCCCTTCTATAAGAAAAAAGTTGTTATTTCTGGTTTTGATAAAAGCGATAAAGAAAGAATTGCAAAGGAGTTGAAAGATCTTGGCGCTGATGTTGATAGTAATGTTAGTAATAGCACCAATTTTTTAATAACCGGTGATAATGTTGTCGGTCCTGTTAAATTGGATAAAATGCAGGCAAACATTTTAAAAGGGAAAGATGCGCAAATTATAAGCTTATTAGAGTTTAATGAATTGAAAAAATAACAGCATCGGTGTTATGTCCTAGGAACTCTAAGAGCCGGACTTTTCGGCGATTGGCTATACGTGTTTGTTATATGCTGATGCAAAATCCAATCTCATTTCAAGAGTCCCGGGCCAATTGTAGCAACGCCCTTGAATATTAAATGTTTTTGGGGAACCATAATTACTTTCAAGATATTTATAAAGGTTCTCTGGCCCCTCTATCCAAGGAAGTATAATAATTGAATGGTCGAGCTTTACTGCAAGTGCAGTAACGGGCTTTTCGGTCAAACATATGAAATTTTTTTGAGTAATTTGGGGATCGGAAGGAAGCCAGTAATAATCAATGATATCCTTCTTATAATTCACAATCTGTTCACGAACAGCTGAAAGCCTTTCGTCCAATGCAAAGCGATAACCGAAAAAGGCAAAGCAGATAATGAAAGCGGTTTTCAGATCTCCAATCTTACTGTACTTAACATGATATGCTGCTTTAGGCGTGATCGTGAATTTCATTTCATCCCATTCGCCAGCCTTATGAAGATAGTTCATGTAGTCTTCATATGCCTTGAGCTTCTTGGGATCATTAATCTTTCTCACCGGCTTTATTGATGGTCTACCTTCCTCCTTTTCGAAGTTTATATTAAGCGTTTCTCCTCCAATTAAGAAACTTGCTTCGCCCTTGAAGTTTCGTCTTTGTCCCATAACCGCCTCAGTGAAATCAATTAATTTCTGTCGTTGAAAGACTGCAAAATCGACTGAGTATCCTGCTACCGAATTACACTTCTTACACGTTAGCGCTAAAGGCTTCCCTCCTACTTTTTGCGGTGGAGCATGTTCAAGTGTGAGTAAATCTACATCTAGAGCTTCAGGCAGATACAAATTACTGCAAATGGGACAACAATAACATTCCTGCTCAATAGCAGATATGTTCTTGAGGGCAGTAGCACCCCTCTCGAAGAACTTCCTTTTAAGATCACTCTTTTTCATATCTTATTGCTCATGTAATAATTAATATACACAACACGTAAAATCTTGTTCTTAATGCAAAATCTGTTTTGGGAATGGTTCATTGTTTACAGAAAATATTCTTGAAAATCAATGGAATATTAATTTCTAAAGTTTAGACGCATTTCCGGATTTACACTAAGGACACCATGGCCCGACAGAAACATGCGAGAATAACAAGAATCGTAGTAATTCCATTTTCAATTCAATGATGATACCGAGGCGGCAAGGAGGAGGCACCGGAGGCGTATAACTAATACGTTGAGGACGCCGACGACGCAGCCAACAAAGGTAGCGCTTGAATTGGAATGGAATTGCCTGACTACAACAGCGCTGTGCTGAAATAGCGTTCGGCGCGGTCGGGAAGCACCGTGGCGATGTTGCCGGAATATTTTTTCTCCAACTGACGCGCGGCCCAGACATTCGCCCCGGATGAAATGCCGACCAGCAGTCCCATGCTTCTTCCCAGTTCACGTGTCGTTTCGATGGCGGCTTCGTCGGTGACTTCAATAACATCGTCCACCAGGTTGATATCAAGCACGGCGGGAATAAAACCATCGCCGATTCCCTGGATTTGATGCAAGCCCGGTTCGTGGCCGAGCAACGCGGAAACATTTTTCGGTTCCACGGCCATGATACGGACATCGGGCCGATGCTCCTTGAGAAATTTTCCCACCCCCTGGAGGGTTCCGCCGCTTCCGACGCCCGCAACAAAAAAATCAACCACCCCGTTCATCTGACGCCATAACTCCCGCGCCGTTTCCTCGTAATGCACGCGCGGATTGTCCGGATTTTCAAATTGCTGCGGCACATACACGTTCGGATTCGATGCCGCCAGCTCAGCGACTTTTTTCACAGCCCCTCCGATGCTTTCCTCGGCGGGCGTTAAAATCAATTCGGCGCCCAGCGCCTCAATGAGTTTCTTGCGCTCTTCACTCATATTCTCGGGCATCACGATGATCACACGGTATCCCTTCAGCCGTCCGACAAGCGCCACGCCGATGCCGGTGTTCCCACTGGTGGGTTCAACAATGATCGTGTCCGGTTTTAGCTTCCCGTCGCGCTCGGCGCCTTCCAGCATTGATAAGGCAACACGGTCTTTGATGCTTCCCCCCGGATTCAGAAATTCAGCTTTGGCGAAAATGCGCGAATTTTTGAGCTGGATGAGCGGCGTATTGCCGATCAGATTGAGGATGTTATCCGTTAACATTGATCGTCTCGCATATTGAAATCATATCAGCTTTTAAGATTCCTCATCCCGACACATCGGGATGGCGGAATGACAAAAAATTTTAACAAGGAAAAAGCTGCCGTTATGTCCCGGCGCTGTCGTATTCCGCCGAAGCCAGTTTTATGCACACAGCAAGAATTTCGATGGCTTTTCCCAGTTCGGCAACAGGCGGACGGGTCGGGGATATCCGGATATTCGAATCCCTGGGATCCTTGCCGAAAGGAAATGTCGCACCGGCCGGCGTAATGGCGACACCGGCTTCCTTGCAAAGCGCCACCGCCCGTTTGGCAACCGGCTTTGTCGTATCCAGACTGATAAAGTAACCACCCGCCGGTTTGCTCCAGGTCGCCAACCCGGTCCCATTCAGTTCCATGGAGAGCACTTTATCCGTAATGTCAAATTTGGGTTTGAGCAGTCTTGCATGTTCCTTCATGATGCCGGCCACTCCACCCGGATAACTGCCGAGGAACTTGACATGGCGCAGTTGCTCCAATTTGTTGGGTCCGATGAACATGGTCCCGAAAAGTTTGGCAATATACGCCAGATTGGCCGGGCTGGTCGCCATAAACCCGACACCCGCGCCCGAAAAGGTGATCTTGGATGTTGAGCCAAAGAGATAGACCCGGTTGGGATTCCCCGCCTCCTCACAAGCACGCAGAAAATTCTTCGGTTTGACCGGATTGTCAACCAGATGATGAACGACGTAGGCGTCGTCGGCAAAAATGGTGAAATCCGGAGCGGCTGTTTTCATGGCGGTCAGTCTTGCCACGGTTTTGTCGGAAACCGTCTCGCCGCCGGGATTGGAATAGGTGGGCACAAAAATAATTCCCTTGACGTTTGCGTCCGCCGCGGCCGCTTTTTCCACCTCGTCCATATCCGGCCCTTCTTGGGTCATTCTGACCTGGATCATCTCGAATCCCAGTGTGGAAAGGAGCGTGAAATGCCTGTCATAGCCGGGTACGGTGACAATCATCTTGGGTTGACCTTTGCACCACGGCGCGGGACTTCCCACCACCCCCCGCAGGAGCGCCCACATCAGCACATGTGAAATAATTTGCAGGCTGGAATTGTTTCCCACGATCATTTCTTCCGGCCTGACGCCCAAAATGCCGGAAAATAATTCACGGGCCTCCGGCAGGCCCAGAACGCCGCCGGGATAGTTGCGAACATCGAAACCGCTTTTAGTTTTGACGTCCTTTTCCGTTACATTGCCGAGCAGCGCGTTCGACAAATTAAAATTATCGTCTCCCGGCTGGCCGCGTTCAATATTCAATTGCAGACCAAGCCCCTTGAGGGATTCGTAACGCAACTGCAAGTCTTTCAAGCTTTCCATACTTTTCTCCATCATTTTTCCGTTTAATGGTGGAACAATCTCAGGCCGCAAAAGGCCATGACGATGCCGTATTTGTTGCAGGTGTCAATCACCTGCTGATCGCGAATAGAACCGCCCGGTTCGACAATCGCCGTCACGCCGCTGCGGCGGGCACGCTCGATATTGTCGCCGAAGGGGAAGAACGCGTCGCTGCCCAGACAAACGCCGGTGACCGTGCTCAGCCATTTCTGCTTTTGGGCTTTAGTCAGGGGTTTGGGTTGTTTCGTAAAAGTTTGAGCCCAGACCTCGTTGCCGATGACGTCTTCCGGGGTGTCGCCGAGATAAACATCAATGGCGTTGTCGCGGTTGGGTTTGGCAACATCATCGCGGAAAGGCAGATTCAGCACCCTGGGCATGTGGCGCAGCTGCCAGTTGTCGGCCTTCTGTCCGGCCAGTCTTGTGCAGTGAATGCGGCTCTGCTGCCCCGCGCCGACGCCGATGACCTGACCGTCCTGGACGTAGCAGACGCTGTTGGATTGCGTGTATTTCAGTGTAATCAGGCTCAGCACCAGGTCGCGTTTTTGAGCATCGGTCAGTGTCTTGTTTTCCGTAACAATATTTTCGAGCATGCGATTGTCAATTTTTAAATCGTTGCGCCCCTGTTCGAAGGTAATGCCATAAACCTGTTTATGCTCCAATGAAACGGGCACGTAGTTGGAATCGATTTTAACAACATTGTAGTTGCCGCCCTTCTTGGATTTCAAAATCTCCAGAGCTTCCGGTTCATAGCCGGGAGCAATAATGCCGTCGGTTACTTCATTTTTAATAATTTTTGCCGTGGGTGCGTCGCAAACATCGGAAAGCGCTATCCAGTCGCCGAAACTGCTCATACGGTCGGCGCCGCGGGCGCGCGCATAAGCGCAGGCCAGCGGGGAAAGTTTAACTTTAGCATCGATATGATACATCTTGCGCAACACTCTATCCAGGGGATAACCCAATGCCGCGCCGGCGGGAGAGACGTGCTTGAAGGAGGCCGCGGCCACCATGCCGGTATTCTCCTTGAGTTCTTTTACAAGCTGCCAGCTGTTAAATGCGTCCAGAAAATTAATATAGCCGGGCTTGCCGTTTAACACTTCCACAGGCAGATTACCGCCGTCCGCCATAAAAATCCGGGCCGGTTTCTGGTTGGGATTGCAGCCGTATTTTAGTTGTATTTCGTTCATGATTTATCCCTCCACTGCTTTGTATTTATTAATAATGACGTCTTTACAGGTTTTCGTCTTGAGATCGATGGCGCGCACAAACAGGCTCACCTTGTTGTCTTCGTTGAGTGCTTCCCAGAGCTTTGCAGCATATTGGGCGGGGTCTTCTTCATCCACCGCAACACATATCGGCTCGCCCGTAAAACTCGGAATCGGATTCCCGTTGCATTTATACGTGCTGATAAAGTGTCCCTCCGCGGCCAGCGGCTGTGAATAATCGAAGGTAAAGCGCTGCACGCTGTTTTCGTCGCCGTTGTCACTTTTTAAAATATTGAGTTTATAGGCACCGGTCTTCATGTTCACCACACCGGAAATACGCGGTGTCCAGTTGGGTTTGTCGTCCTCAAATGTGCGGGTGTTCAGCGCCGCTTCAAAGGCATAATGGGGAAATTCGTTACGGGACATAAAATCATAGATGGTGTTAGTCTGGTCACCGTTGGTCACGATGGTTGTCCTGTCAAATGTCAGCACCGGATTGTAAATAATCAGATGCGGGTCGGTCATTTTGGAAGGATCGGCCGCCTTGGTGCGAATGCCGCCGGCAATGGGGTCGAAAACGCGGTTGCGGCTGTTGGCGCTGCGGCCCATAATAAAGTAGGCAATCATGGCCTTGTTTCCACCGGGAGCTTTCCCGATGCAGATGCCGCGTCCGGGATATTCGTTTCCGGCCAGATATCCGTATAAGTTTTCTTTCATTTTTTAACGTCTCTCCTTGATAGTTGGTAAGGCAATTTTGCTGCGGGAGTATATTGAGAGAAGGCTCGTCTGTCAACTGGATTTGGATGAAATATTCATTTGGGAACCAAAAAAGAGACATTATTGACATTGAGGGCACTTTTTACCTGAAAGGCCAACCTCTCGTCGTCTCTTGTCAGCCATATTTGTGGAATCGCCCGGCAAATATTGCCGGGCGCCGCCTGCCATATTCATATTTCATGAATTTTTCCATTTTTTATAACGTGAAGATTAACAGGATTTTAAGCAATATTTTTCAAATCAATCGCCGTGAATGACGATCACTCGGTCCAGATTATTACCCTTTTGTCGGCTTGTCCGACCATTTGTCGCCAAGGTGTTTACTATATCCGATATTTATGCAGATAATTTACTCACGTTGAAAAGATAGAATGTGTCGTTAAACAACAGGCAGGGTGAAAATGAAAAGAAATATTATCGTTACTACAGCAATAAAGGAGAAGATATTATGTGGCAATCGATTATACCCAAGGCGCCGGACGATATTAGCGTTGATGATTTCTTTACTAAATTTGTGCCGGATCAGTTCAACCAGACGAAAGAACTGCTGGGCCTTATAGACTTCTCATTCCTGACCGGCGGTTATTTCAAGATGCAATTCGACATTGAAGGCAACGTTTATTCAGTGACGTTCAGGAATGAAGGGAATCTGGAAATAACAAAAGGTTACATTAACGAACCTCATTTTACCTTGGTCGTTTCTGAAAAAGACTGGCGGGATGCCGTTACCGGCAAGTTCAATGAGCTGGCCGATGATTTCACGGGTAATCCACTCTCGCTCATCGATGCCAAACATTATGAAGCATTCATGTCCATGAACGGCACGGTGAACATGAATTTGAGGAAAAAAGACGGCGGCGTGCTTCCCCTCAAGCTGATCTTTAATGACGAGGAGAAACCTGCTGTAACGGTTCACATTGATATGCTGGACGCGCTGCAACTGATGAACAAATCGGCCTCCGGCATTGGCTTGTTCATGAATGGCAAGCTCAAGTTCAGCGGCAGTATGGTGTTGCTGATGAAACTGCAAACCCTGATGTAGAGATATATCTCCATGGCCGGTTTGCTCAGCTTGGAAACGATCGTTCAAGACACATTCATGCCTGATGGCGAAATTCAGTAAACACATCAGGTCATCATACGGCATTGATGCATCTAGAATGACCCCTGCCGGAAACGATGTATGCCCACTCAGAGGTGTGGGTTATTCATGCCAGGATCAAACAACCCATCGGATAAACAGCCTGTTCCTGTCACCGATACGTTCGGTGATTCCAATAAATATTATATTGTGTACAATCCCTCGACCGTCAATCTGATGGAGAAAATCGGCGAGAAGCATTTTACGATAACCGATATCGTGGCATATTTGACGGGGAAAAGTCTGGAGACATGCCGCGAAGCAAACTATACGCAATTCCTCACCTTCAACAAAAACCTCTTGCGAAAAGGTTTGATGGAACAACTGGCGATCGAATCGTACAGTTTGTACTATATCGCCAATCAGATAAGCCGAGCAGACTCAACCGCAAAAGTGATCGCGGCTGATGATCATCGCAGAACGATCGGACAGATCATCTCCCGGGAAGGCAAAAAACCAGCGGCTGTTTTTATCACAGCCATGAGCGCGAGTTTTCCGGCCGCCTGTGCCGCGATCCTTGTTTTAAACAGGGTTGGCATTCCGGTCATCATCGGTGGCATCCATGTATCGACAAGTCCGCTGGATATTGATGTTTACCTCCGCGGCATCCTGGCCCATCCGGAACTTGTTGCGCAGGTTATCGGCGCGGGAGATCAGATGATCATCAAAGAAATTATTTCTGATATTGATCAGTTCTGCTTAAAAAAGGAATATCAGGGAGAAACGCCGATCAATGACGGCGCCTGGGGATGTTCCCGGGTCAGCGAGCTTCCGAAAATGAGGCCTGCCTTTATCAACAAACTCCCGATTGCCGGTCCGATACTTTCACGCATGATCGAAACAAACGTCTCCACCCCTTTTCTCGGATGCCCCTTTTCATGCAGCTTCTGTTCCATTTCATCCTTCCCGAAGGAAAAAAGGAAATTTACAGCCCGCTCGCCGGGTGATTTTGTAAATGAGCTCATGGCAAAACAGAAAAACGGAGCCAATTTTAAAAACCGATTTTATTTTATTTCCCCGGATAATCTTCTTGTCGGCGGGAAAACACTGCACCATATACTCGATAAGATGATTGAAAGTCCGCTGGCTGTCAACTATTTCGCCCAGGTCAGCATTGAAGTTGCCGATGACGAGAAACTTCTGGACAAACTGAGACGCTCCGGCGCTTCACATTTTTTTCTCGGTCTGGAATCGCTGGACATACGAAATCTGGAACTGATCGGTAAAAACGTCGTTTCAAAAATCAAGAAAACAAAAACAACGGTTGAGGAATACTATTCGTCACGGATCAAGAAAATTCAGGATTACGGCATTTCCATTCACGGAGCATTCATGTTCGGAATGCCTTACGACTATTTTCATTCACTCGATGATCATTCCGGCAAGAAAATAGCAGAGTTTTGTGTAAAAAATAAGATAGGCATCCAGCCCACCTGTTTGAGCAGTTTGCCCGGCTCGCTTGATTTCATTGAAAGCATGAAGAAGGATGAATTAATTTACGGATCGCCCGGCAGCATGGATTATTTCTGTTCCCTTTCCATCGCTGATCTGACGGAAAGCAACCGAAGACTCCCGGATTCTTTATATAACAGTCCATTGGTTGCCTTCTATACGCTGCATGACACTGTAAAAACAGTCGCTTCTTACTACAACGCCTTGAAATTCGGTTTTTATATGGCCCTGAAAGCATGGAACCATCCAACATCCGCCGGTTCGCTCAGCATGAAAGAACGGGCCATCGATACATTTGCGGGCATGGGATTTCAATTGGGTTCGAGCACCTACCGGGAGCTCTATCAGGATATTGCTCATTCCACAAAATGGCTGAAAGGATCATTTGAAAGATTATATGACCGGGAAAACAATCCCCGGATAAAGAAAATTTTCAACACGTATATAAAGGATTTTTTATGAAATGCTGAGGTTTTTACGCTATTTCGGAGCACAGCGTGACCTCGATTTCATGGATTTCCCGTAAGTCGCCATGGAATGAAAAAGCAAACACCAAACTGAAGTGACGGCGAAAGATATCCTGATGCCATCGACAACGCGCCTTAAATACCCGGCGCTAAAATTCTCTCTTAGTTCATCATCGCTAATTATGATAAGATGAGATCCGGCAATGCAAAACACATTCGCAGAAATTTGATCCCTATTGAAGAGACGACATGACGATGGAAGAACGATACGAGACGGAATATGTTTTTAAATATTGGCTGAACTTTAACAATGTCTTAACCGATTTTATTATTAATATTATCATCTGTCTCCTGATTGCGCTTGCGGTCACCATTATCGGCCCCATTAAAGACTTTCTGACCAATTTTGTGCTGGTGCAATCCATCGGCATTACCGGCAGTTTAACCGTCTTTTTCTCTTTATTGATCTTCAGGCCGCGTTCATGGACGTTATTTTTGTTTATTGCCGGCGTCGCCATTTGCTGCTCGGTGTTTATCGGACTGCAAATCAGCATTTTCATCCTGCAATATTTCTTAAATACCCATCTGGATTTGTGGACACATAACCTCGGCCTTCAGGCTGTTATTGCCGGCATTATCTTTAGCTTTATCGATCTTTATTTTTTTATAACAAAAATAACAACACGATATCATAATACCATGATCGAGCAGGAAAAAATAAGGCGCACGGCCATGGAAAAAGAATATCTTGCCGCCAACCTCAAAATGCTGCAGGCGCAGATAGAACCGCATTTTTTATTCAATACCCTTTCCAATATTTTGAGTCTGATCGATACCAGTCCGCACAAGGGCAAATCCATGCTGCTGGATTTGACGAACTACCTGCGCACGTCCTTATCCCGAACCTTGCCGGAAAAAACAACGCTGTCCCAGGAGATTTCAATGATCAAAGCGTATCTTGATATCCAGAAAATCAGAATGGACGACCGGCTGAATTATACGATTGACGTTCCGGATAGCCTCGGGCAAAAATCTTTTCCGCCCATGCTGTTGCAGCCCCTGGTCGAAAATGCCCTGAAGCATGGCCTGGAACCGAAAGTGGAAGGGGGAGAAATCATCATCCGGGCCATTGAAGAAAATAATGTTTTAAAAATTGACGTGGCGGATACCGGGCTGGGATTTTCCGATTTAGATAAACCCGGGTTGGGTATTGCGAATGTGCGGGAACGCCTTCATTTGCTGTTCGGAGAAAAAGGCCGATTCATCATCGAAGAGAACGATCCCTGCGGCGTGCGGGCAATCATCGAGGTGCCAATCAATGATATATAAAGCCATCATTGCCGACGATGAAAAAGAACTGAGAACATATCTCAAACGAATGCTTGCCGAAACCTGGCCGCAACTGGAAATTTGCGGTGAGGCAATCAACGGCAAAGAAGCGATGAAGCTGATAGACGATTTTGCTCCGCATATTGCTTTTCTGGATATTAAAATGCCCGGTCTTTCCGGCCTGGATGTGGCCAAGAAGATCGCCGGTGTATGCCATATTGTATTTGTCACCGCTTTCGATCAGTACGCCGTCGAGGCCTTCGAGCGGGAAGCGGTGGATTATCTGGTAAAACCGGTGACAAAAGAGCGATTGCTGCAAACGATTCATCGTTTAAAGAAGCACCTTCAATCATCACCGGAACCCTCGGAAGGCCTGACGCAGATGATCACACACGTGCTTGCCGGCTTGCAGGACAATCCCCGTACGGATCGTTATCTGCGATGGATTAAAACGCAACACAAAGACTGCGTTCGCCTGATTTCCGTAGAAGAGATTGATTATTTTCAGTCCGGGGACAAATATACTCTGGTGATGACCGCGGAAGGTGAAGCGCTGATTAAAAAAAGCATCAAAGAATTAAGCCGGGAACTTGATCCGCAAAAGTTCTGGCAAATTCACCGCGGCACAATCGTCAATGTGTCCCGGATTGAAATTGTCGCCCGTTCCTTCACCGGTCGTGGCGTTCTCAAGCTTAAGAACAGACCGGATACCCTCACCGTCAGCCGTCAATACTTACACTTATTCAGGCAGATGTAGTGAGACTCTCTGAAAACGAGCGCAGCGAAGTTTGAAGAGTTAGTCGAACTATCCCCGAAGCGCAGCGGATGGGGATGGCGATATTTAAAGCGTCAATGGAACTATCCCCGAAGCGCAGCGCCTCGGAACAGTGAAAACACACTGGTACCCGGATTGAACTTTCAGATTGCAAATACGCCTCCAATGCGTTAGATAAAGAACAAATTATTGAGCAATAATATCCACATATCAAGGAGCCGGCATGAACGCTAAAAACGCCAAGCAAGATGTACAGGTCAGTGTCGTGATGGGCAGTGATTCGGATTTACCCGTCATGACCGAAGCCGCCAAAATTCTGGAGGAATTCGGCATCGGCCACGAACTGATTCTGACATCGGCACATCGCACACCGTTGCGCACAACGAAATTCGCCATTTCCGCAGCCGGGCGAGGCGTTAAAATCATCATTGTCGGCGCCGGGGCGGCCGCTCATCTGGCGGGTGTCATTGCCGCACAGACGACCCTGCCGGTTATCGGCGTCCCCATTGACGCAACGTCTCTGCATGGTATGGACGCGCTTCTGGCTACGGTGCAAATGCCCGGCGGAATTCCCGTCGCCACAATGGCCATAGGCAAAGCCGGCGCCAAAAATGCCGCCTTGTTCGCCGTACGGTTTCTCGCGCTGGAAGATAAGACACTGGCCGCAAAACTTTCCGCCTACATCAAGAAAATGGCCAAAGATGTGGAAAAAAAACAGGGAAATCTGACATGCCGGAAGTCCTGAAACCGGACCCTGAACATTCGATGGATAGCATTCTTGCCCGAGCGGTGGAAATCCTCGCCGGGGGGGGGATCATCGCCTATCCAACGGAAACCTTTTACGGCTTAGGCGCGGACGCCACCAACCCCAAAGCCATCGAAAAAATTTTTTCCGTTAAAGGCAGAGATTTTAAAAATCCCGTCGCTCTGATTATCGGCCGGAATGATGATATTTATCCTCTGGTCAAAGATATTCCGGAAACAGCGCGAAAACTGATGGCTGCGTTTTGGCCTGGAGCGCTGACCATGGTATTTGCCGCGTCGGATACGATATCGCCGTTACTCACCGCCGGAAGCGGCAAAATCGGATTACGCGTTTCCAGTCATCCGCTTGCCCGGGAAATCGTTCACCAACTGAAAAAGCCGCTGACCGCAACAAGCGCCAATCAATCCGGCGCTCCCGAATGCTCGCTGGCTTCCCAGGTCGTTCAACAAATCGGCGATAAAATCGACGCCGTGCTGGACGGAGGAAAAACCGGAGGTGAAAAGGCTTCCACGATTATTGACATCACCTGCGATCCGCCGGCGATTCTGCGCGAAGGAGCCATCAGCAAAAAAACCCTTGAAGCATACACACAGGTTATCTGATGGAGGCCACGTGAAATAGAGTAACGGTCATTCATTGTTTTAAAGCAAGCCCTGTTTAAAAAATCAAGATCATAAGGACTGAAAACGGAACAACCTGATCAAAATGAAGAGGGAGGCTCAAACCCGGCCTCCCTCTTCCGCAGGGTCATGGGTATTAAACTTTCTGTTTTGCCGTCAACCGATCACACTTTTTTCAGCCGGCAGCTTTTTTTGTAAAGAAAAAATATTATCCTGAATCAATTAAAACCTGTATCTTAATCCCAGGAATACGTTGTTGGTTGTAAATTCAGGGTTGGTATTTCCACCACCCAGGTCACTAAACGTATCAAAGTGCCGATATTTGAGGTCAATATGCCAATTATCAGAGATGTGATAAGCGATACCGGCTCCAATCTGATACGCCAGGCCTGTGTCGTCGACATGCGTAAACCTGTTGACGTCGGCATCAACTTTCGCCACACCGATTCCAGCGGTAATGAACGGTACAATTTTCTTTCCTTTGACAAAATCAAAATAGCCGTTTACCAAAAACGAATATGCTTTGATATCGCCCGTTAATTCACGCAGCCCCGAATCATCATCAACACAATTTTTCTGATAACCGACCTCGCCTTCTACTCTGACTCTTTTATCCAGGGCGCCAATCCGGTAACCGGCTGCCACGCCAATCGCGCCGCCCAGATCTGTTTCTATCCCGGCGGTACGGTTCCTTGTTACATCGCTGTCCGTCAAAAAAGCAGCCCCACCCTGAAGGCTGACATACAATCCTTCGGTTAATTCTGATTTTTTTAAATGTTGTTTCTTCACCGGCTCTGCAAGGGAAACCCCTGAAAGGACCAGCAACATCATCAAACTGAAAACAACCGCAAAAATTCTTTTCATAAAAGCCTCCTCTCTTCATTATTAATATTTTTCCCCGACACGGGTATGCCGTCAGGAAACTCTCATAAAATAACGTGCAGATGTCAATAAGATAGCAATTTGTTCTTTTATGTCAAGAAGATTCGCACGCAAAGCAGTGGCGACGTCTTTTACGATCAGGCACTCATTACGATAGTTCCGATGGCTGTATTGATAAATTGCCAAACTCGGCAAAATAAAATCGAAGCGGTTCCCGGAATGCACCGTTTGAATGAATGGTTAATGTCCGTTTTAGTGCGACAATTTTAAGACAATGACACCCACGATGATGAGACCCACGCCCACATATCTGGCCATGGAAGCCGGGTCGCCATAATGCAGGACGCCCACGAAAAAAGTCCCGGCGGCGCCGATACCCGTCCAGACAGCGTAGGCGGTACCGATCGGTATTTGGCGCTGCGCCAGCCACAGGAGAAAACCGCTCGCCGTCATAAACAACACCGCTATACCGAATCCACTCCACCTCGTACCCGGATTTTCTGCGATCTTTAATCCCACAGGCCATCCGATCTCGAACAATCCGGCAATAATTAAATATATCCAGGGCATATTTGAGCCTTCCCTAAATTCATGTTTTGACGCCAACCGTGCAACAGGCACAGCCTTATTCAACAGAGAGCATGAGACAGCGCTATTTTTTGGGGAAGGCTGTGCTCAATGCTATTATGACAAGATACACCGCGGATTCTTTCAATTCTTTGGGATGGTCATCGAGATATTTTCCTACTATGGCATAAACATCTTTCCTGGTGACGTTTTTGGGAATAGCGAATGCTATGCCATCGAGCGCATCAATCACGCCCTTGACAAATCCCCTGTACTCACCGACCCTATCAACCTTGATAAGGGTGGAAGCGGGATCAAATCCGTTATAGAAATTCTTGTATTCCCGCCAGTTTTTTGCAAGTTCAAAACCATCATCAGAGACAGCGAAAACGGGAGTGGCAGTTAATAATACGAAAACCACGGCTGCGATCAATCGTTTCATTATCGTTCTCCTTTATTTCTTTCCCTCATAAAATCTTACATTTAATCCTTCCGGCACACGGCGGGTTAGGATTTTTGCACTTTCGTCATATCTGGTTGAAAGGTCGCCGGTCCATGAAGATTGATGACAGATTACTTCCGTGGAAGCAATGCTTACAGCCCGCGCATGTAATCCGGACGCAACATCCGTTCATCCCTGTTTTTCAAAGCTTCATCAACCATCGCGATCATTTTCTGTTTGTCCTTCTGAAGCGTGCCCACAACGGGCAGGTAATTGGACGCATGGGTGCCGACAAACTTCAGCGGATCGGCGGTAATGTTTTCGAAAATCCATTTCATCTCTTCAAGCGTTTCGAAGGGATCCAGTAATTCAAATTCGCCTTTTTGCACCTGACGGTACAAAACAGTTCCCGGCACGGGCGTCACGGTAAGCGCCGCCAGGTATTGCGGTTTCATTTCATTGCAGATTTTTGCCGTGGCCAGCGCGTGGCGCCGTGATGCCTCTCCTTTTCCCGCCAGCCCCAAAAGCACCATCGCCGAAAGATTGATTCCCGCCGCAACCAGATTTTGTCCCGCCTGCAGCATCTGTTCATAACCGACGCCCTTTTTTATTTTTTTCAAAAGCTCGTCATCTCCGGTTTCCACGCCGATATACGCTTTGGTCAGCCCGGCGGCCCGTAATGTTTTTAACTCGTCCATCGTTTTGGAAAGAGTGCTTTGCGGTCCGACATAGCTGCCCACATGGCGTAAAGAAGGAAAGGTTGCGTAAAGTTTTCTTAGAATTGCGAGAAGCATGTCCGTTTCCAGGGCAATCGCGTCGCCGTCGCAAAGAAAAACTTTTTCCAGATCGCCATAGTGATCCATGGCCATGGCGATGTCTTCCATAATTTCGGCAAGCGACCGTTCCCGGTACTTTTTGTCCTTATACATGCCGCAGAACGTGCACTGGTTATGGGAACAGCCGACCGTGCATTGAAGCAGATAGCTGTTGGCCTCGCTGAATGGCCGGAAGATATTTCCTTCGTATCTCATGTTTAACACCTTTCCCGATGAACGCAATCGAAACGAATTTTTCTGAACAAAACGGCGGTTGATTGATCAGGGCTCAAGAAGACGTTCCGCGCCGATGGTCACGACGGTTGTTTTAATGACTCCCGACGGCTCACTGGGAAAAACGATCATAAACGGTATTTGTCCACCGGGCAAGATTGTATCGTTGGCATTGTTGAGACCTTCCGGCCGGAGAAGTTTCATCAAAATTTCCTCTTCGGACAAATTGATCAGCTCTTCATCGGTCAGAATATTTCCCGCATAGCTGGACCGTTCGCCCAGAACAACGGCATAGGCATCCACGATGTTACCCTTGACCTGGATTCGGGACAGCGGAAAATCGGCGCGATTAAGAGCCGTTCCTTCCAGAACGCCGATCTGTCCCAGAATATAATTATTAATTCTGCGATAACGTACATCCTGAAGTTTAACCATCTGGTTGATAAAAGCGCCTGTTTTCGGCTGCGTCGATACGCCCCTCAATTCATTGAACCTCTCAAAAAGATATTCACCGCTGAAGACCAGTTGCTCGCCGTACTGCGGATAAACGTAAAAATATATGAACAGGGGAATAACCAGGATGACCAGAATCGACCAGACGGCTACTTTCCAGATTTTTCCGGAACTTTTCGATGTGCTGTTCCCGGCAGTTTCTTTCACCGCATGATCTTCCGCAATTCCCTCCGGTTGTCCTGTTTGAACGTCAATATCTTCCTGCCGGTATGTTTCCAGATCCAGGTCAATGCCTTCCCGGTCGCGCTTTCTGGCCGTCATGATTTTTTCAAGGGATTTCATGCCTTGTTCATCCCGGTGGAACACCGCGGGAATCTCGTGCGGCGGCAACGTCTCTTCCGCCGCAGCGTGTTTTGCTTCATGCTCCGGCTCCGGCAAAGGGCTTACATCGTTTTTTTTTGCGAAAGGATTTTCCTGAAAGTAAACATGTCCGCAACGGCTGCAACGCAACCAGATTCCGCCTCCCTGCATATGAGCATCATCAAAACGAAATTTTGTCCGGCACTGCTTGCATTGAATAATCATCATATCTGTCCTTACTGCTTAATCACATAGATATCGGGAGAAAAACGGTATTGTTCATTGAAATCCAGCCCGTAACCCACGACAAAACCGTCTTCAATGGTAAAACCGATGTAATCGGCCTCCAGAGAAACTTTTCTTCTTTTTCTTTTATCCAAAAAGACGCATGTTTTGATGGATCGGGGACTTCTTTCTTTCATCCATTCCAGAAAATATTGCATGGTGAGGCCGGTATCGAGGATGTCTTCCACGATCAGAATATCCTTGCCTTTAATGGATGTTTCAATATCTTTGGTCATGACGACCTTGCCTGAACTTTCCGATCCGGCGCCGTAGCTGGCCAGTCTGGCAAAATCCGCGCGGCAGGGAATACTGATCTCGCGAATCAAATCGGCCATAAAAATAAAAGCCCCTTTGAGCACGCCGATAACGATCAGTTCCCGGCCCTCGTAATCCCGGGATATCTGTTCGGCAAGTTCCCTGACTCGCTTTTGTATCGTTGCCTTGGAAAAAAGAATTTCTCTGGATGTTTGATCCACGGCCAAGCCTCTTTCATGAAAGATGATTATACAACTATTTGCTTACACTAGCTAAAGTATCCTGATTATGTCAATAAAAAAGTGGAGTCCCCTCCGGCCGGAGCAGGATACTCCCTTTAATGACGCGACTTCCCGTGGCTTACGGCGCATCTCACCGGCGGGAACCGGGGATTGCACGTCGCGGGATTCAATGCCTTCCCGCTCTGGAATGTGCTCCGGTGAATTTCTCCAGAACTGTTAATGACGGCAATACCCAATCACGATGCCAAGCTTTGTCGGTAGACGGATACGAAACTATCGATATTTGCCCAGATCATTTTCTCCGCTTGCTCGAGCTCTTCCGCGTCTGCGAACGAGGAACAAAGGCTCAACAGAATGGCGTTCAGCGGGGAAACGGTCTTGCCGAACTTTTCATAGTCAATATGACTGATCATGTATTGCGATCCGTCGAAATAGTATTTGCCCAACCGGTTCGTTTCCTGCGAACGAAACGGCCAGTTGATTTTCCAGCCGAAATAGTCCAGGGCTACTTTCTTTAATTGTTCATTGTTGAAAATTTCCGGTTTCAAATCCTCCCCGATCCGGTCGGCGATCAGACGGAAATACAGGTTCACCAGATCGATATCCGTCACGACCAGGCCATAGAGGTACCAGTCATCGACGATTTTGATCAGGATTCGGGCATGAGACTGCGCAATGAAGTAGTGACTCGGGCAAAAATGACCGGCGCAAAGTTCCCGTCCGTAAAATGAACACTCCCGCAAATCGGCGCCCGCATTTTGTTCCGGATGCAAAAGACAGCCGACTTTTCTTTCCTCTGCATCCAGAAAACCGAGATATTCGCAGCAGTGAATCACTTCGTATCGCTTTGTGAAATCTTCCGACGCTTTTGTTTCCGCGGAGTAGCGCTTGAGATCTCCAGCTTTCCTGAC
>Ga0208040_1001067_pt1 | contig 28768 bp, 20 predicted proteins | sample AD_UKC083_MetaG_FD_184431 | JGI IMG/M metagenome (GOLD analysis project Ga0208040, IMG submission 184431) | Active sludge microbial communities of municipal wastewater-treating anaerobic digesters from USA - AD_UKC083_MetaG (SPAdes) (version 2) | ecosystem: Engineered > Bioreactor > Anaerobic >...
CTGGCGACGCTATTATATTTCCCGAATAAGAATATTTCGAATCCATTTTATTAAAGTCAGGTTTATTGTAAAGGCAGCCAAAACCAGGTTGAAGATCACAAGCAATTTTTAAAGCTAAATCAGCTAAATCCGACCCGGTATTTGGTTGGTTGTTGCAAATAGGATCTTGGGATTTTCCACAATCGTCTACTTCACCATCCGCAATGTTACATGTCCCCGACCCATCTTCTTGATAATATCCATAAACAGCTAAGAAACTTATTCCAGGGTATTCCTGTTTAAGACATGCATCAGGTCCTCGCGCAGAATCGTAGAGAGTGAAATCATTTCTTGATGGGTTATACCCAGATATTACAACGTAGTGCTGGGTAGAACCCCCTGCTGGGTTTACAAATAGTCCAAGTATTGCTATCCCCCCAGGATGATCTTCAAAAAACTGTTTTAATCCAGTTTCATCAGCAGAGTAGTTATCATCGCTTATAACGTTCTCAACTGAGTGATCACTCATATTAGCCCCATTATACCTATATGTTTGTCCCGCTATTACATCTGGAGTAACAGGTTGGCCAAAAAAAGTGTAAACCATTGCGACAGAGGTTACAAAACAACCAACAGGACCTATCGTTGAGCCAGAGTTGCCTATAGGTACATTTCTCCATCTAGGGTCAAACTGGTTATAATAAAAACCCCCTAACCCAACATCGTCAGTAAAGTTATCTCCACCATATGAATTTACACACTCTCCAACTCCTCCGCACATCCCACCACATCCAAATACTCTTGGGTCAGGTTCCCCCGAGGTTGGAAAATTCCCTGCACCGTAACCCTCAAAGTTTGATCTTGAAAAATCCACGGGGTTCGTTATTGTAATAATTACGGCAACAAGAAGAAAGACAGGTAAAAGAACTATCACACATCCCGGAACCATTAAAAGTAAAAGCTGTACTATTTTTTTGAAGTCTTCCTGTAATATTTTATCTATGCTATCAAAGTCTAGTTTGAAAATAGCTTTGATAAAAGCAGATCCGTAGTCAAGTGCCTTTTTAAGAACTTTTTCTGCTAAGGCCTGAATTATCGGAAGTAATACCGCGAGAGGTCCTAATGATGCAGCAGTTATCCCAGCTAACTTAGCAATAAGTTTAGATAACAACGCGATGATTTTTTCTGATAGAATTTCTTGCCAATTTTTAATAAATTTAATAAATCTACCAAGTTTCGATTTCTGCCATTTTATTTGAAGACTTTGCATTTTATTGTTAATTTTTTCCAGTCTTCCTACGTATCTCTTATCAGTTAATTTGTAACCTTTGTTTAAATCATTGTTTTTTTGAAAAATATTTTTTATTAAAAGAAATGATTTATCGTTTTGGTTAACATTTACTTTGCTAAAACCTTCAATACCTTGTTTTTTGAATTGCATGAAGAGTTTTAGTCTAAAAGCTGGATCATCTACCTTATCACCAAAAATACTTCTTTGAGATTCAATCCAACTTGAAAATTTGTTAAATTGATCTTGTATTTTATTCCACTCTTCTCTCTCTGAAATACTAAGTGTAAGTATATTTTTACCGAAGATTTTTTGTGTATAGTAACCATTGAAAGTTTGATTCTTTCCCTTTAGATTGAGCATGTCCTCTAAGAATTTTTGTTTATCTTTATCATCAATAGTACTGTTTAAAAATCCCAGTACCTTGTTATTTTTAAATATATCTAAATGTTCCCCTTTAGATATTCTTAAACTTGTACCACCAAGTTTGCCAATTATTTCTTTAATTTCTTCATCACCCACCCCAATCGATTTTAGAAAATCTTCGTTCGTGAGATTCAAAAATCCTTTTTGCATTTCCAAAGCTTTTATTTTTCCACCAGATTTTTGGTATACCCAATTGTTGGCATAGTCAATTTTTGTGAAGAACTTTCCCATATCCTCTCTGTCTTTATCAGATAAACTACTTAAACTATATCCGAACATTTTCTGTGATAGTTTTTCAAGGGCATCCTCAGATCTATCGTTGTTTATAAGACGTGCGAGGAGTATTTGATCTTCTATATTTTTACTATCCAATTTAAATCTATTTAAGGTTTTATCACCTATTAGATTAAGGCTTGCTATTTTGTTTTCTGTCAGACCTTTTTTAACCCGTTCTTTATTTAAATTTTCTAGATGCTCTAACCTATCTTTGTGAACATCCAAGCTCGTAACCCTGATTTTATTAAAAATCCCGTCACCAACTAACCCACTTAATTCTTTATCTAGTTTTACATCAGTTTTATTAAGGAATTTTCTTTCGAAGGACGCTTTTTTCCAGGGATGTTTTTCAAAATACTGGTCGGTAGGAGTTCCTCTATCATCAATTTTTAGACCAAAATAATTAGTTCTTTTAAGAGTGTCTCCGATAATACTTCCAGAACTCGCTCTTTCCAGTCTCGCTGACATTTTGTTTTTAAGATTATTCCAAACGTATGTTTCAGCTACTTGAGCTAACCCTCCTTTATCAAATTGTTCTAAAACCTCCTTTGTAGCATAATGAATTCTGTCTTGCCTTAATCGATACATTACCGGAGCAATCTTTTTGGCTCTCAAATTACTACCTTCTGCGTTAATTACACTTCCAATGTCAGATTCTTTATTACTCAATATGCTTCTTTCCATATCTCTTCTCAGGTTCCCACCCAGACTGTCTTGAAATGTGGTTCTACCGTTAAAATTAGTAGATGGGGTTGGCCCTTTTATTTTTTTTATGTCGTTCCTGGAAAATTCATAGTTGTTTTTCTTGCCGTTTTCTAAGGTTTTCAGAAGGTTGTCTATATGGGTGTTGTATTTTTCAATTTCTTTGTTAAGAAATTCAATCTTGTTACTTGGGATGTCTTTGTTTAGGGATGATTTTAATTTTTCAATATTTGTTTTAGCTTCTTTTAAACCTTCTATTTTTCCGTCTATAAATTTACTTTTATCCCAATTAGGATCTCTCCAACTTTTCCTTTGAGTTTCAGTTCTCTTAATTAATTCTTTTGCGGTATCTTCGGCAATTTTTTGAGCAGCCTCCATTGATTTTAGAATTCCCACCTCTGTATTAAAAAAGTTAACCGCAGCATTTTGTTTTGATGACAGAGATTCTGGTTTTAAATTGTTTGATATATCTTTATTGACTGCTTTTACTGCTTCGGATAAAAAAGATGTGTGTAACTTATCTCTGTCTCTTACGTTACCTCTGTTATTAGCAAAACTAATGGCAGCTGATACTGTATCGTCGTATATCCTGTCTTCTACGATATTTATAGTTCCATCAGGGTTTGTTTTTTGTTTATGTTTTAAATCCAGGGGGCTTAACCTTTTCCCATACTCATCTGTGTAAGCACTTTCTCTGACGTCTTTAAACATTGCTGTGGTTCTGTCTGCTACTGCTTTTCCACCTATCCTTTCGGAATTAGCTGCATTTTCTTCACCGTATCCTAGTGCAATACTCCAAAGTTTTTCATTTAAAGCATTTTGAATATCTGAAAAATCGTTGTCTAGTAAATTATTTAAATTAACTCCGGTTGTTTCTTTAACCCACGCTTTTAAAGTAGATTCTATTTGTTTTTTTGTCTGTTCAAAACCTTTTTTATTACCAATACCCCAGTCACTTGGTTTAAGACTTAAACTTGTTGTCGCTCCTGCCAAGTCGTCTGTTGCGTAATCATCGAGTTCGGTAACATCCAGGTTAGTATTAGGGGTGACGCTTACTTTAAGCTGATTTTTCCAGTCATCGACTATTCTGTCTGCGTACCATTTCGGAGATATTATAGGAGTGTTTGCAACATCTTTTCCAACTTCATCAATGTCATGTAGCAAGTAGTCAAAGTTATATTCAGCCGGTTTTATATTTCCTCTCCAGTCAGGTCTTTTGGAAATCGGTTTTCCACTGTAATACCCAGGATAAATTGGGTTTACAGAACCGGCGCCTTCTTTTTTAGGCGAGTATCCTGGATATAGAGGGTTGTTTGCCATACCGTTATATTCTATAATATTTAATTAGTATTTGGGATACTATATTATTTTAAAAAATATGAAAAAAATATTTGAATTTCTTCTAGTTTTAATGTTTTTTGTTAGCTTAATTAATGTCTTTAGTTTAAATTCTAGGGTTTTCGCGGCAGAACCTGTAACTATAAGTGCATGTGAGGTGACTAAAAAAGCCTACGAACCCAGCGAATCTTTCTTCAATTTGGACATAAGACGAACCGTAAATAATATGTTAATAGGTTCAATTATTTCTCTTTATACAAACGCTTCGGGAGTAGATCCTGACGCTACTATGAGTTGTCAGTGGTATATTCTGGAAAAGCTAAATGATAGTGATTTACAATCGAGAATTGCTCCTCCTGAGACATTGTGTGCGGGTGAGATTACTGAAGGTGAGAAAGAAAAGATGAGACCGGTGTGTGAAGCACTTGTATCGGATCTTGGAAATAGTACTACGACTGCTGATGTTGGCGGACGTACCGCCTCTATTTATAAGGACTCCATAAATAGCAGTATGATTGGCTTAGCTACCTCACTTGAAGGTGTAGCTAGAAAAGAACCTCTACCTGTTAATTTAGCGTACTACTGGAATCAATCGGTCACAAAAATACCCTTTGCTGGTAGAGCTCTGGCGGCTACGGGTGGTGAGGCATATAAGAACCTTCCTGTTATTAAAGCTGTTTATAGTATCTGGAGTGTTTTTTTAAAAGTGTCTTTAGGAATTCTTTCAATCGTGCTTTTATACACAGGTATTATGATCACAATGGGGAGGAAGCTTAGTAATCAATTGGTAGTGAGTGTTCAATACGCTATTCCAAAAATAGTGATCGGAACCATTCTAATGATTTTTAGTTATCCAATAGGTGCTGTGATTACTTCTATTAGCTTTGGTCTTTTCAGAGGTGCTACTCCTATTGTATCTAATCTGTTAATGAATGGGACAGCAAATGATTCTCCCAGCGGATTGTTGTCTATGGCTATGGCGGTTCAAACTTTGAGTATGGCTAGAGGAGGGGGTTTTTATCTTGTTGTTTGTTTCATAATGCTTGTAATTCTTACGATAGGCAGGTGGATTATTTATCTTAAAGTATTGATGGTTTACATTAAAATGGCCTTTTCTATTGTTTCTGCTCCTCTTGAGTTTGTACTTGGAACAATTCCTGGAAATGACGACAAAATAAAAGATTGGTTTATGAGAATGTTAAAATACGGGTTAACGATTTTTGCTATGGGACTCATAATACCTCTTACATATTGGGTTGGTTTGGAGATAATGGCCGCTTACATAAGTGGTGACGCTACAGGTGGTGAAGTAGGTGGGTGGGGAGTTGTTATTTCACTAATAGCGCCACTATTGATAGTAGTTTTTGGTATAGGAATGGGTATTGGAATGGAAAGCCGTATAGATGGGTTTTTAAGCGGTGGTAAGAAGAAGAAATAAAGACAGTTGTTTTAACTTGATTTTGAGTTAGTTGAAGTGCTTCCTAAGTTGAGTTACTTAGAGCTTGTTATTTGCAGGCATTCCATATTTCTTCATACCCTTCGTTTGAAGGAAACACATCTTCTGTCTTTAAGGAGCCTTTAAGCTCATCCTCAGGCCTTACTTGTAATTGATGATATTGAATTTTCATAGATGATTTCATGTAACCATCCCATTTTTGATCGGGGCATGAAATCTGTGACCCTGTTGTATTTTTAACATTCCTTGCGATTGATGCTGCAAGTGTAAAGGTACTATCAATAAAATTACATCTGCTGGCTGTTTCTTGTCTTTTAAATAGTTTAGTCAACTCCCCCTTAGGAGAATCTCTTCCTGGAACCTTTGTGTTAAACATTTCTGAAAACCACGACAATTTCCAATCATAAGGTGGTTGCTTTACTGGTTCTAGATCATCACAAAATGGGAAAGCGCCGTACCACGGAAGAGTCATCTTTTGCAAATCTTCTTCTCCTTCCTCGCTCCATAAATACGAATATTCTTTATCTGCTCCAGTTTTGTGCATATAGACTAATATTGCTGCTGGTTCTAAACCAAATTTATTTCCTGCCAAATTTAACACTAATTTGAAAGTGTCAGAGAATTTTAAAGGTTGACCTGTTGAATCGGCACCCTTTAAGATTAATCGCTCACAAGCTGAAGTATTTTCTGGTAGCATGCACGGAGGATTCTCTATTTTATCCAGTTCGTTTTGTAAGTCTTCAATTTTGATTACTTCTGGATCAGGAAGTGTTGCAAAATCGCAGGTTTTTCCATCATCCCATACTCCCGTTGTTCCCACTCCTCCCGTGACATCAACAATGTCTTTGTTTCCACAGTGTATATAAAGGGGTTCCAACTCTGTGAATTGAGATATAGGGTGTGGCTGTCCGAACTGCGCTCTAGTCAAAAAGCTAGCTCCTGAACCAATTCCTGGAAAATCCTTCCTAAGTGATACATCTGGTTCTGTTTCGCTTAAAGACGAGGATACGCTGACCCATGCTGCAGGTAGGGGGGTAATGTCTGTAGAAAATGGTGTTCTGAAAGCCTTTTGAAATTCTAATCCTGACTCAGCTACGGTGTCTGCATTGAAAGATCGAGGGGAGTTTAAGTTTTCTGTATCATCAATTGTCTGCGAGTATACATCTACTTCTGCGTCAAATAGAATATTTCCATCGCATTCATTTGGACCTGCCTCTGCAACAGTACAGTAGTCGTAAGGTCTAATTATGATGTCTTTACCAGTACCCACACAGGCTGGTGGAGAGGTGTCTCTTTTAATTCCTGAAGAATGTCTATTGTATGCACAGTCCTCCAGATAAATATCAGAGCAAGAACCATCTTTGGTATCAATGATATCAATAATTTTAATCTCTTGGTTTGTATCGCATTCGTATTTTATTTCTAACTGTCCTTTTTCACATTTATCTACTTTACATGTTCTTGATAAGCACCCATCGGCATCAGGGTCATTTTCACATCTATCAGAATCTGCTCCGCTTGTACCGTTACAGGTAGCAGCTGTTTGGCAGGATTCTACAGGATGCCAAGGGTAACAACCCGTATTGTCATCACTTCCCCAGCTCCCTGGTAAGATATTTTTAGGACAGTTAAACAAACTTTCGAAATTGGTGGCATTTACTTTAAAACCATATGCTACTAACTCATCGTTAATTTTGAAATTATCATCTTTTTGTAGATTAGTTGGGTTTCTATCCGAAAATGTTTTTTTAGTTGTATTTCCAAATATTATTGCATTAAATAAATTAACTATTTTTACGAGGAATGTTGCCTCTCCTTTTACCTTTGTCATCGGCCAGTCTATATAGCTGTGTCCTGTTGATATTGAAATTGCGCTATCAAGATTGTCCTTCCATTCCCCACCTTTTAAATTAGGGGTTCTATTGTTTGCCGCCGTTGTTACTGTAATACCCTGAAACGGAGTTCTTGACCCACCCCATTCTCTTCCTCCTTTAACCACAGCATTTCCAAGAGTATCTAGATCCTCCGGATAATGTTCATTTCCACAAGCTTCACACTCCATTTCTTGGCCAAAAGCATATGGGTCGAGATAATCTTTATCCTGTTCTGCATTAGTAATTATTTTCTCAGGGTATTCGTTGGTCTTTGAGAATTGTCCTAACGCTACGGGTCTTGTTGATATGTAGTACGGTAACCCATCAGAGATTTCTTTTTTAATTTCATCGTCTTTAAAAGGTGCGCCCAGAAAGTTTACTAAATTCTCTGTAGATGACACTTCAGTACCTGATGCAATTTCTAATAATGCTCCTCCTGAGTTATCACCAGATACGTCACCTGATCCTTGTATGTAACCCTGCCCTCCAATTCTGGGTTCTCCCTTTCCCTCCATTTTTTTTTGGAACGCGAGGGAGTTAATATCACTTCCGTCATCTAATACTTGTCCGTTTATCTCTTTTCTATAATAAGAATCTTCTTTGTTTTCTGCTGCATAACCTCCTTTTAAGGCAGTATTGTTATTTCCAAGGTTTGTTAAATAATAATTATTCCAATAAGCTCCTCCATCACACAGTCTCATACCCTCTTTTGTTGCGGGATTGTACTCTTTACACACCAATTGACCTGGTCTTTGAATTTGTTTAATACGTACAGGCTCTTCTTCACCCGCAATAAGACAAACTGGAATTTCTGGATCCATTTGGTAATCCAAATTATCAAGACTTCCAGGAGACATTAAACCTTGAGCAGGACCGTTGGCGGTTTGGCTGTTTACATCACTGTCTTGGTTTATTGCACTGTTACATTGTTTTAGCCACTCACAGTTTGGGTAGGCAGGTTTGTCACTATCTTCAGGTGTGGTTTCCCAAGCTCTTTTGTAGACTTCTCCTACACAGTTAGAAAACATAGTTCCCAAATATTTAGCTATATCGTCGTGATCTTGATAATACGCAGAAATTTCGTTTCTAATTTCTAAAGGGCGGTAGTATAAGAGGGATTGTTTTGGTGGTAGGCTTGGTAAAAGGTGCATGGTAGAAATATTGCTATCTGTGTATAGATCTTCTTCGCTTAAATTACAGTAAGAGTACCAGTCTGTATCTCTGTATTTAACTTTACAATCTTTGGAATACCAAGCACCTAAAGCAGGAAGCCTGTTGTTTAAATCTCCAGTATATTTAAAAAGAGATGAATTTCTTATCGCTTCTTCTTTCCCTGCATCGTGTTGTGGGGTTGTGAATCTTGGGTCCGCTCCTTTTAAAATAACTTGAACACTGCTGTTTTTTTTATTTGCGTATTCTTCATAGTGGGCTTGGATGGTATTTTCGAGTCCATCATAAGTTATATTTGGATCGTAATTATCTCCGGCTGCTTCAAAAGCCTCTGCTCTCTGTTCTGGGTAGTAGCCGTTAGGGTCATCTACTCCCATTTGAGCAGCCAGTTTAACTCCTCCTATAAAATCAAATTGAAGTAAGGGGGGAACATACGAGAATTCTTCACTATCCATAACCAGAAATTCTTTTGGACAATTTACCTCGTGAATTATTTCAGTTAAATCTAAATATGATGGAATGATGTGAATTCCTTGAAAGTAATTTCCGCACTTGAAAACCAAATACCTTTTTTTAGACTGGTTTGTAATTGTTACATCTTCATCTATATTATCTATGTTGTTTGTATACTGGTTATCGTATTCGTAGGTCCAGTTACTTTCAAGCTTTCTTCCTACTAAATGAAAAACCCCATCCTTGTTTGTGGATGTCGAGGAAAATGGGTGAGAGAGTAAGCCATCTCTTTTACAGGTTCTTGACGAGTTATCGCATTCATAAAGGTAAACCGAAACTCCTTTAACGGGAACTTGAGAAACAGAGGAAGCGGTAGAACCATCACTAAGCACTACGGGCGTTCCCAATGCTTGTGTCACTCTTCCGCAATAAGATACCAGATTAGGATTATTTGCAGATGGACAATATGAACTAATTTTTATATCAGATCTTTCAATTTCAGTACTTCCCAACTCTTTATTTTCATCATCGTCAGCTGACACTTTAGCAGTATTATTAAGAACATTGATAAGTAAAAACCCAATTAAAAATAACTTCAGAAATTTTTTCATAATTACCTTTTTATTATAGCAAGATGTGACTTAAACAGTAATGGTAAAATGTTTTTATCAAATGGCAAAGGGCAAATTATTAGCAAAAAACAGAAAAGCTTTATTCAACCATTCTATTGTTGATAGATATGATGCTGGTGTTGTTTTAAAAGGCTATGAAGTAAAAGCTATTCGTGAGGGTAAGGTTGATTTTGAGGGTTCTTATGTGAGGGTAATTAAAGGAGAGGTCTATGTTACCAATTTAAAAATTGGTAGGTACTCAAAACAATCAAAAGAAATTTCTCCTCAAGACGAGAAGCGGGATAGAAAACTTTTATTAAATAAAAATGAAATTAAAGAGATTAATCGAGAGCTTTCTGAAAAGGGAAAAACCGCTGTTCCTTTAGCCTTAATCATGTCCAATAATAAAATAAAACTGGAGCTTGCAGTTGTTAAAGGTAAAAAAGAGTTTGAAATGAAGCAAACCGCAAAGGAGAGACAGTTAAAAAAAGATATGGAGATAGAGAAGAAGCAGTTCAGACAGGAAATGTATTAATTACATCAAGTTCAAGACCTTTGTTGGTTGATTTATCAGCATTTATAGGCTATAATCTTCACACTTGGTCTCGATGCCAAGGTACTTTAAAAAGGGGATGCATTGGATTTGACTGATGCATATTTTGCATAGTTGCAAGTAGGTTCACCAAAGCCTTAATTTGGTAAAAATATAAATGCCGATCAAAAAGCATTTAAGCCAGCAATGGCTGCCGTCTTCGCTTAACTTAGTTAAGCCTAAGACAGACACCGGGAATTTTTCTAGGAAAGTTTCCGTCTTAGTCTAATAAAGCCTAGATGAGGTGATTTGGAAGTGGCCGTTTCAATTTACCGAGAGCAAAAGCTCAAACAAAGGCCTGCAGAAAGCGTAAAGGGTTTTTCAAAACACCTGCTTTCTTAAGATATAGTTTTGGATAAACTTGTAGAAATTGTGTGAAAATGTATTAGAACGTGGGTTCAACTCCCGCCATCCCTGCCAGTGATAAGATTTGTTTTGTTAAGCCTTTTCAAAAAAATGATTTCTCAATGCAATTGTAAGATCTTCGGGGTTTACTTCTCCTGTGTAAGCCTTGTCGAATTCTTTTCCGCCCGCTTCCAATAAATCTGCCAAAGTGCCGCAGGTGACTTTAGCTGCCTTACTCTCCGAACTTTTTTGAATATTTTTCAGAATTGTAACCGCAACCTTAACAGATACTTTTACTGCAAGTCTTATCATTAGTTTTCTAAATTCTTCTGCGTTATCTTTTTCAGTCTCTTGCTTGAGAATGTTGTTTATTATATTTTTCTCCTCGAGTAGTCTGTTTTTTTCTTCAGGAGGTAAGGTGTCGAAAATTTTGTGATACATTTCCTCAAATATTTCTTGTTCTTCGGGAGAAAAGTCTTTTAATAAATCATTAAGGTCAGGATTGTTCTCAACCAATGTCTGGGTTTCAGGACTGAACTTTTTATCGTCTGTAAATCCCCACCACCTGGCTTCTTCTTGAATATTTATTTCTTCTATTTCCTTGTTTTCAACCGTATCTTCTGGTGTCTCTTCGGTTTTCTTGGAAATTTCTTCATCGACGTAATTTTGGATTTTATCTACATCCTCTATATATTTTTCTGTGGCGTCTATGATTTTTTCCTGAACTTCTTTATAATAAGAATCACTTGGGAGGACACCTAGCTCTTTGCCTTCGTTAAGTACTTCTTTCTCGTAATCCATAGGACTTAATGTTTTTTCTGCCAGCATTAAGCCATCGGTTTTTCTTGTCTCAGCAATATTCCGAACTTTTTCATCAGTCATGTCTTCTATCCGTAAGTCCGGTGATCCGTCGGTTTCGATTGAGCTACCTCTCTCGTCAATATTGTTGATTCCTTCGGTTATTTCTGCTGCTTCATTAATCTGTGGTGTGCTGGGGGTTTCGATTTTTGGTATTCCTGAAACATTAGTCATAATAATTTAATAATAAACTCCAGCCCGTATTCTTCTTAATTTTTCTCCGTCTATTGCTTTTCTATATTCAATTATTGCTTCAAATCTTTGTTTTTTTAACTCCGCCATTCTAATTTTAAATTCTAGATATCTTCTATCAATAAGCTCAACCTTTTCCCTGTTTGTAATAGACATAAGAAAATTATGCTTAAAAAGTCTTAGTTTGTAAAGTTTTTAGCCTGCTTCTTTAAAAACTATTCAAAAAATGGTATTTAAGAATAAATAAAACTAAGAGAAAGGAGTGAGGTGCCTGTTTATGTTGTTAACTTTAGAAAAAGAAGAAAAAAACTTAGACAAAAAAGAATGCTCAGAAAGAACATTTCAAAAATAGAATTCTCGAAAGGTTTGGTGTTGTTTGCACCGAAAAAATGAGAGTTGACATTACAAGGGCTATTCAAGAAGGTACCGGAACCTACATTGAAAAAAAATCAAACAGAATTTCCTTTTGGAAAGACGTAGTTCCAGGATACCCCGAGATAATAGTAGCTTACGACAAATATCGACACCAACCCGTGTCCGCGCTTGAAGAAGTATTGGACGATAGATAATCTTTGACCCCTGCGAAAGATATTTCCCAGGGGTAATTTTTATTTTCTATCAAAAGTAGAAATTCATGTCTTCCCCAATATTTTCCGTTCTATATAATAACTACAGGTTTGATTGATGTTTAAACTATAAGACAACAGTGTGTTAAACCCAGTCATGACAATAAATTAACCTATGTGGATAACTTATGGAAAAGATAATTAATGCAATATTTCCTCCAAGATGTGTGTTCTGCGGTGCTTTGGGTGATGTTTTTTGCGAGAATTGCATATCAAATTGCTCTTTAATGCAGGAACAGAGGTGTTTAATCTGTGATAGACCATCTGATAATGGTTACACTCATCAGAATCACTTTTTAACCCCACAGTTTGGCAATAACCCTGGTAATTATGAAAACAAGTTAAAAGATGCTTCTACTTCTGAAAAAGACACGTTTGGAACCTTGAATAGTAGGCTGACCTATCCTACTCAGATTGTTTGTCCTTTTATTTATGAAAAAAACGTAAGGGAGTGCATAAGACTGTCTAAATACTCTTCCCGGCTTTTTTCTTGCCTAAAAAGGCTTTCGTTTGAAGGTGTGAACATTGTGTACGAGTGGGGCTATTCTTTTAATGATTTTGTTGTTGTTCCAATCCCAGTTAGTAAGAAAAAGGAAAATTTAAGAGGATTTAATCAGGCAGATATTATCGCGAAGATCTTCGCAAAAAGATTTAATATTTTGGTGGATACTTCTATTTTAAATAGAATAAAGGATAAACATGCTCAGCACAGCCTTTCCAGAGAAGAGAGATTTCAAAACGTAAAGGATGCTTTTGTGGCTGATAGAAAGGTGGAAGGAAAGAGGGTTGTTCTTGTCGATGATATTTGCACTACTGGGGCGACTTTTCTAGAGGCTTCTAAGGTTTTGTTTGAAAACGGTGCTTTAGATGTCAAATGTTTTGCTTTGAGTAAAAAACTTTAAAAAATCTTTTAGCTGGTATAATATCAACGTATCACTTAGCTTTGTATGGAGGGTTGGCAGAGTGGTAATGCAGCGGCTTGCTAAGCCGTGACGGTTAATTGCCGTCCACAGGTTCAAATCCTGTACCCTCCGCCAGAAAGTTGTTAGTAACTTTCAAAAACTTTTTATTGTATAATTTCATTATGAAAATACCTAGCTTCTCAAAATTTATGGATTTTAAAAGTCGTGAAGATTATTTAGGCCCTGCAAAAATTGAGCCAATGGAAAAGGAAAACCTCCCTGTTAAAGAAATCTTTTTTTCGTGGGAGAAGGAGATGTCTCTTGAGGATAGAAAAGTAATCAGTAAAAAGTTTAACAACGCTATCACCTTGATAGGTGTTTTTGTTGGTTTATTACTTCTAGCAATGCAGCAGTTTTTTGTATTGTTGATAGTTGGCAGTCTAGTTTTTTTTATTCAAGCATTGAAAAAAGTATCTCCAGGGAGTGTTAAATTCGAGATTAGTAATCACGGTGTGATGGTAGATGATTCAATGTACTATTGGGATAAACTAAGAAGATTTTTCTTTTTAACTAGAGAAAATTCAGAGGTTTTGGTTATAGATACTGTGATTGGTTTTCCTGGCAGAATTTACCTTTCAATTGACTCAAATGATAAGGAAAAAATAAAAACTTTATTGGAAAAATACTTGCATTATCTAGATGCAGAACCTCGTACTTTTTTAGATAATACATACGATAAGGTTGTGAGTAAATTCAGTGTTGATGAGAATGAGCTCGAAACAAGCACTCAGTCTAAAACTGAGTCATTACCAAAGTCTGATCCCGAATCCGATAGTAACTAGTCTTTGCAATTGAGTTATAATATCCACGAACGTTGATGTTGCTTAAGTTGCACCCGTAGTTTAGTGGATAGAACGCAGCGTTGCGGACGCTGAGATCGGGGGTTCGAGTCCCTCCGGGTGCGCCAGAAAGCTGATGTCGGCTTGCCCGACAGCAGCTTTCTGGTAGGAGGGACGAGAAAGTCGGAGCGAACGAAGTGAGCGAGACGGGGTCGCCAGCTTTACAGATTGTTTGAGCATTAGCGAAAAACAAGATGTTAAGACGCGTGACCGAGTCCCTCCGGGTGCACCACTGAATTTCGGAAGCGTCGAGTTAATAGAAACTGTGTCGGTCGAGTATCTCTAGAATAAGATTGTCTTGGGCCGTTAGCTCAGTTGGTAGAGCACTGCATTCGCATTGCAGGGGTCACCGGTTCGACTCCGGTACGGTCCACCAAAATATGACCTATATATGCTAACTAGAATTACTAGGTATAATATCTGTTATGAATTGGAAAAAATATTTTGATACAGTTTTTAATTTGGATAAATATCAAATGGTTTTTCAAAATAAACATGAATAGTATGATACAAGACGAATCCCCTCCATCACAAATACAACCTGAAAAAGATGTTTCTAGAGACGAAACAACCGCTACTTCAGAAATTTTAAGAATTTCTCAACACATTACAGAAATTATTAGACAATTAAGAAAGGGAGGAGCAACTTTTGTGGATCCTCTCCCACCACTAGATGAGCCAGTAAACATGCTTGGACCACATCAGTCTATAGGGCCTTGGCCTGCATATTATTTTCCATCTATATGTCCAAACTGTGCCGAAGGCTCTCTTTGTTCTGTTTGCGGGTATACGACATTGGATTTGCATATTCCAAGAAAGGCTATTGTTGATTCTGCGATTAGTCAGTTCGATTCTATCATGGACAATTATGAAGAAAATGTAATCGATGGGCAATTTGGAGAAATATACGCACCAGGAATAGACAGGCCTGTAGGACTGACTTTAAGCCCAACTGGGTCTTGGTTTGGAAGCGAATTGCCACGCAAAGTTCGTATTGATATGTTACGCGAACTGGTTCGCAAAATGAGGGAATGGCCTGATTTGGAATTAGTTTTATATATTGAAGCTCATGCGCGAGATGTTGTAAAAAAAATAGAAGCGGGGTCTTTTGATGTGGGTTTGGGAAAGGAAGAGATGGATTTATTAAAAGAATTACATACTAATGTAATTCTCGGTTTTGAGTCAAGGGATGATTTAGTTCGTAATGGTTTATACGATAAAGATTTAGAAATATCCGACTTTGAGAAGGCAGTTAGTGAATTACAAAAAAAAGGTCTTGGAGTAGGCGCCTTTGTATTTGGCGGACTTCCTCCTATGACTGATACTGAGGTAATGAACGATGTCATTTCTACATTGGTTTATTTATCTGAAAAAGGAGTGTTCCCTGTTTTGATGCTTGCAAATATTCAACCAAATACAATCCCTGACTTACTGCGTGAAAATGGAAAATTGAAAATGCTCGAGCCCTTTACAGCTATGCGCATTATTGCTGAGATGTTAAAAATATCTATGAGTAGTAAGAACCAAAATTTTCTAATCCCTGACCCTGTAGGTGGTCCTCCAGACCCTGAATTTAACATATTTCTAAATAGAACTGATACCGTCAGCTCAGATGTCACAAATCAACTGTTACTCGAAAAGATACGAGACCTACGAGTGTCCCGTGATGGAGAAGCCTTTCTGAAATGGTTTGAGATTTTACAACAAGGAGAAGAATACAGAAAATACCTAGAATTAATGCAGCAGCAGGAAATATCGAAGATTACGTTAACAGAGAGAATAAATAGTATGCTCGAATATATTGAAAGTCCTGGAATCATTGAGAGATATAAAGCAAGAGAAAAATTACCATAATTGAGGAAGGGAAAAATTCAAATTTTTTATTTTTCTAAGCATCTGAGGATTTATTCGTTTTGCCTTTCTATATTCTTAGGAATGTTGTAATCAAGTAAGTGTCTGTTTTTCCATATCAATATTGAGTTCCGCCTATCTTCCATTGCTCATAATTTGATACTTTTGTCACATTATTTCTGAATTTTTACATATACGAATGTTATAGATGTTAAAATAACATAGTAAATTGGTGTCTTGGAGGGATACCGAAGTGGCCATAACGGGCTGGTCTCGAAAACCAAGCGTGGCGCAAGTCACACGAGAGTTCGAATCTCTCTCCCTCCGCCAATTAAGGGTTAGTTGTCAGAAAATTTGTGTGTTCTTTGTTTAGGAGGTGCATAACCAACAGACGATCGGTAGAATTTAGTAATCCGCCCTCCCTCGTATCCTCTGTCCGCCGCCCTGACCATAGCTAACAAATCGCTACCTGTCTCTAGTTTCGCATCTGCAACTCTTGCAACAATGTCAAAATTTCTCTTTGCTAGCCTTTCCACATTTTCATCAGAAATACCAGGTTTTTTTTCTCGTATCTCCCAGTTTTTGTAAGCATTAAATAATGACTGCATCCCTGCAATATCGTTTTGATTTGCAAGTCTTATCATGTCCTCCATTATCTCTCTTCTAGAGGCTCCGAGTGTTTCGCCAGAAGACATTATTCTATCTAAAATCGGGGTTCCCTTTTCCTTTTCAGGTTCCACAGGTTCTGACATAAGAATATGTTACCAAAGGTAGATAGTTTTAGCAACAGTTAAATATTTAATAATCTAAACGTGAAAATCGCAAGGATTCTGATCTAATAAAGTTCCAAGTACGTCCCACACCCTCCGCCATTTCAATTTTCAAATAACAAGGTTATTATTGATATTGTATGTTAAGTATTCCTGTCACTATTATTGTCTGGGTTCTATTTGTATCAACCCTTATACTTTTTACGATAGTTATATGGCTAAGGGAAAAACTTCAAAAGGAAGAAGATAGATATATTCAGCTAGCCGACAAAGATGATTTTTTTGAGAGTAAAATTAGCATTTTACGAAGCGACGAGTTGGAGTTGTTCAATGTATTGAAAACTGTGATTGGTGAAAATTACTATATTTTCCCACAGGTGCATCTATCCGAAATGATTGAAATCAAAAATGTATTTAAAGACCACAATAATCTATATGAAATTTTAGGTAATAAATCTGTTGATTTTGGTGTATTCACAAAAAATACCTTGAGGCCTTTGTTAGCAATAGAATTAAACGGCTCATCCCATCTTTTATCAGGAACATTAAATCGTGACGCTCTGAAAAAAAGTATATTTAAAAAAGTAGGAATAGAATACATATCTTTAGAAAAAGGTAATTATAAATTTAATGAGGTTATCGTTGATATAAGAAACAAACTTCGGTTAGCAGAAAAAAACTAAACCCAAAATCTTTAGCGATTCAAAAAAATCTCAAAGCACGTTTCACGCTTAAAGCCAAGAAAATTATGTATTATGATTTTAAAATATTTTCTAGTATGTTAGTATCTTCTCATCATGCATTTTAAAGATATTCTAAAACTATTTTTTCTTGATTGGCTAGTTACATTAGTTATGTATTTAGTGGGTTATGTATTTTCAGGAATTGGAAACCTTGAAAAAGCAGATATCGTTTTTTACATTTCAAATATTTCATCATCTCCAAAAGGCCCTTCTGCCCTAATAGACGTATTCACATATCTTTTCGTTAGCATAGCTTTTGTTATTTTAATAAGTTTTTTGATAAATAAAAGCTACATAAAATACCCTATAAAAAGCTTTGTTTTATCTCAGGTGCTTTATTTAATTTCTGTGACCGTTGTTATTCTATCAATACCTTTCTTTGTTTAATGGTTATTTAGCAGATTTTTAGGTGTGAGAAATATTATTTATCAAACTTAGGGTGCCTCAATATCTAATTATGTTTTTAATATTTACACAGGTTATCCTAATAGTAATATCCACTCTTATCGTGATTTCACTTTTGCATTTTTTATTTACTGGCAACACTCCCTCAATAACATCTCCTACATCTTCTAGAAAATACTTATTGGAAAACATTGGGTTAGACGAAAAAAGTGTGTTTTATGATCTAGGTTGCGGAAACTCAAAGTTACTAGTTGATTTATCAAGAAATAATCCAACAGCTAGATATGTTGGTGCAGACAGTTCTTTAGTTTCTTATATCGAGTCTAAATTAAATGTTTTGTTATCAAAATCCAAAAATATTTCTATTAAATTTAGCGATTTTTTCAATTTAGATTTGTCTTCAGCTACACATATTTATCTTTGGATTTACGTCAAAGATATGGATAAGTTATTAAAAAAATTTGAAAAAGAACTGCAAGGGGGTACTTTAGTTTATTCCTTGGATTTCCCTTTTACTTCAAAAGAACCAACAGAAACAATTGATCTTGGAAAAGAAAATAAGTTTGGGCATACCCTTTATATTTATAGGTTTTGAAATACCTAAAGATACTTTTGAAGTTTTTTCTCTTTTTCTAAATTTGCCAAAAACTCCGAGATTTCTTTGACGTTCTCTTTAGAAACTACAAGAACTACATCTTTGGTATTTATTACGGCAGTACCTTTTAGTCCTATTGCGGCAATTAATTTTGATTTCTCTTCATTTACAATGAGCGTGTCTTCGGTGTTTTGAATAGTGGCGTTTCCTATAATTAAATTGTCCTTTTCTTTAGAGGTTAGGGCTTCTTTTAGCGCGTATAGAGTTCCTGGGTCGGACCATTCCATTTCTGTTTTTAAAACCAATGCTTCGTTTGGTAGAACATTTTTAGCTATTGCATCGTCAAAACTAACCTTCTCTATTCCTGGGTATATTTTTTGTACTACGTTTTTCTCATTTGATTTTCCAATTGATTCCTCAATTTCTACTAGTTGTTTATATATTTCAGGTTGATATTTTTCGTAAAGATGGCATCCAAAATCTATATCCATGAAAAAATATCCCGTATTCCAAAGCCATTCTTTTGACGCAAACATTTTTTCACAATCTTCTGTTGGGGGTTTATAAAACCATTTATTATATTCAAAAATATCCTTCGAAATTTGTTTTCCAAAATGAATCCATCCTAAATTGTTATTGGCAAATCTTGGTTGTTTTCCTACAAAAATTATCTTATCTGGATTTTTTAATGATATTTCTTCTGCTTTTTTTAAAGTTTCAAGAAAAAGTGCCTCGTTTTCAATAAGATGGTCGGCCCAAAGTATAGCAACAGGGCCTTTATAACCACGTGCTCTAAGACGAATTAGGTTATATCCAACAGCTGGGGCTAGGTTTCTAAGTGCCGGCTCTCCTACCAAATTTTTCGAAGGCACTTTTGGTAAATATTTTTTAGTTAGTGGTAAATATTCGTTCAATGTGCTTACAAATATGTTTTCGTAACCAAAGCTTTTTACTCTATTTACTGCAAGTTCCAAAGTAGATTTTCCACCGAACATTTTAATAAACTGTTTAGGGAAAGATTTTCTTGAAAGTGGCCACATTCTAGTGCCTATTCCGCCTGCAAATATTATTATTTTCATAAGTTATTTTAACATTTTTGATGTTTAATCGTGGTAAAATCTATCTTAGCCTTGGAGGGATCGCATAGTGGCCTAGTGCGCAGTCCTGGAAAGACTGTATAGAAGAAATTCTATCGAGAGTTCGAATCTCTCTCCCTCCGCCAAAGACCTTCGTTTTATGATACTCATGTTACAAAGCTGTATAATTCTGGTATGAATCACCAAATGAAACTGAATCCGGAAGCATACGAATCAATCAAGTCAGGTACTAAGAACCTAGAAATTAGACTATACGATGAAAAACGGCAACAGATAGCTCTCAAAGACACAATAACTTTCTCTAAGCTACCAATATTGGACGAGACAATAACTAAAAAGGTTGTAGGTTTGGTGGTATTTTCCAACTTCATTGAACTATTTAAAAACGTTGACGGGACTAAAGCAGGTTGGAAATCTGATGACCCCTCTGAGAAAATGGCCTTAGACATGGAAAAGTACTATTCAAAGGACGACCAAACAACATATGGAGTTATTGGAATCTTTTTGGAGGATATTGACTAAATAAAGTTCCAAGTGCGTCCCACGCCCCCCGCCATAGTTCGGTGGGACCACTGCGAAGTGGTGGTACCAACGAACTATTACGAAGCGATAAGTTTGAACGCGAGTAGCGAGTTTAAGAGCGTTAAACGAGCTAGTGCGGTATATTCAAGCAAAATAGCCGTAGGCTATGCTTGAATTGAGGAACACGAAGTGTTCCGGTATCTCTCTCTCCGCCATATTCAAGTAGCTTTTTGTGGATATTGTTATAATATATTTATGAATTCTGAAAAGGCCCCGGCAATAGTACCACACGAATCACTAAATTCGGCAGTAACGGAATCTAGTTACGTACCTCAGGAGACTCCGAGAAGTTGTGGAATAGCTTCCATTCTTATGGCTCGTAATTTATTACTCGGTGTTACTTGTTATCCTCGAACAGTTACAGAAACACTCGAAATTATGCAAAAAAAAGGCTATAAAAAAGAAAAATTAGGCAGTACGTGTTCTCGGGATAGAAAGATATTAATTGATCAATTAAATGAATATCAAGATGTTCTTATGGTACATAAAGTATTAGACATGCCTTCCGAAAGCTCAGAATATTTTAGGCAACTTGAGCAAGTTCTAAATGATGGTGGTATAGTACTACTTGGTTTTAAAAAACCTTATTTCGATTTGCCTAAAGGTATGGAAGTAGAGACCTCTTCCAAATCTTCCCATGGCGTTGTTGTACATGGTTTTAAAAAAGGGCAGGATGGAGAAATAATATTTATTGTGACTGACCCCGAGCCGAAAATCACTGGGTATTTTGGTATGAACATAGAAGTGTCCTTCGAAAAATTATGGGAGAGTCTGTCTGCTAGATCTAAGACAGAGATAGAGGTTGTGTCTCTTGCTTCTTAGTTTGAAAAAAAGTTCCAATTACGTCCCTCGCCATTCGTCATTATTTCTCCAAATACCTAAGAATTTCTTTAAAAGCTTTAGGGTTATTAACTGCTAAATTTCTATTACGAAACTTAGAGTTTTATCAAACACTTTGGGCGTGATTACTTGCTTAATGTGGTGGGTGACAAAGAGCAAACATTATTTCATAATACATTCATGGGAACTGTTTCTGATTTATACAATACTGGAGGCTTTCTTGAGCGTTGGGGGAATATGGTAGAAGAAGCTGATCCTTATTATGGACCACGTCTTTATTCAATACTAGAAAGAGAAAAAATATTACCCGAGGATTTAAATGGTTTTGTGTTTTTTAGCGTCTCTTCTAATAGCGGTTCTCGAGAACTGGGGTTTGCAAGAATACTAAATAGTAGCGCTGAGAATCACCAACTTGGAATCGCTCCTATGATAATAGCAGGGGATATCGCTAAAGTTCCAACAATAGATACACATGAATTAACTAATATACATTTTAAGCAGTTACAGGCAGATGCTCGCGATATTCCCTTGAAAGATTCCAGTGTGGATATCTTATTTGATAGAATGGGTGCTTTTTGGTATGAGCTAGAAGGAATAAACGATGGTGCTACTCGACTTAATGGGGAAATACTAGACTGGGAATTAGAAGGTGCGTTTAATACTATATCCGCGGTTTTAGACGAGTATGGTAGGGTCTTGAAGAAAGGGGGCAAACTACTGATAGATTTCCCAGAAAGAGACAAAAATGATACAGTAGCTACAAGCACAGGGCAATATATTGAAGAAACTTTTGGTGATACTGTGGCTTTTTTTTCTAGATGTGGGTGGAAGCTTGATTTTATAGGTGAGGGTGAGGATAGACTTGGTGTATTAACTAAACAATAGTCTTAGGATACATAGAAAGATGTTTCCTTGTATCACTCGACGTTCTACGCTATTTATTAAATCACTATTTTATGCTAAATGTTCCATCCCCAGTGTTTGTTGCTGAATGAGTTACGAAACATCCTGACTGATGTAAATTTGAAACTCAATTAATGCAGGCAAGGTTTTTCCTATGAAGTTTCACTTTGCAGATGAGTGAAATACTCGTAGAACAAATGCAGATTTTTTAATAATTAATCTCATTAAAAACCTATGAATTATTTAGTATTCTTTGATGCAGTTAGACCTCATAGAAGTTCAGATAATTTAACACCAATGGGGTACTTATTTTTTAAGGGCATTTTGTCCAGTATGTGTGTAACTCATACATGACATTTTTTCTTTGGTGGCTATCCTTAAGATTAGAAAGGATATCTTCATGACGATAAACTCTTTGCTACTTGTATATCTCATTTTTTCAGTAGTTGCGGTAGGTGTTGCTGTGGTAATCTTTCTAGACCAAAGACCTCCTAGGGAGGACCACTAAATTTAATAGTTCGAGCTTTTGTTCTTATCTTTATTCAACACACTGTTTTTTTGTGTAGATTTTAATTAAGGGTATTTTAAATTCCAAATGCAGGAATAAATCCAAAAAGGCCCCGCTTTTAAGCGGGGCCTTTTGCTTGTCCTTATGTTTTATAATAAAACCTACTCTTTATGATTAATATCTTTCGGCTCACTTGCATCCGCATCTAAAGAATCCTCCGTGTTTTCTTTCAAATCCTCTTTTGTCTTCTCTTCTTTTTCTGTTACCGTTTCGGTTGGAATAATATTCACACGTTGTGATGTTAAAGTTTCTTCTTTAACCTTCTCTGTGAGTTTCTTGTTGTACCTCTTCACCATCCCTTTGATGACCGTTATTAAAAGCACCAAGGCACTTACAATAAGAGTAAGTATTTGCCAGGGAATAACCCAGAAAACTAATTGCTTTTCAGATGTTTTATTATCTCCATATTTTAAGCTAAGATTCGCCGTATATTTTCCTATCGCAAAGTTGTTAATTTGCATTTTTACTGCCTTAAAAAATCCTACCTTAAAATCTTGATTACCGGCTATCAATTCATTGTTTTCGATATTACCTTTCTCTATTACATTATTTTGATTCAACTTATTCCAAACTAACTCAAATCTTCTTACACTATTTGGTAAAACATTACCTTTTGAGCTATTTGCATCTAAAGTAGCGACTGTTTTGCCAAAAAGGCATTTTATATCTATTGCTCCCACGGGTATTAACTTTCTTCCACCATCATTTGAAAATCTGTAATACATGGTAATCGGAAGATAGGAAAATATATTTCCGCCTTTGGTTTTAAACTCAATAATACCTGCTTTCTCAAGAGCATCGCCTGATACATTTAAGAAAATAAGAGTACCGGTTTTGCTTCCAAGAGAAACTTCTCCGTCATTTTCAGGTGTTGGTGGAGTAGTGCCAAAAAATATGGATGCAAAATAGCCTCCGCCCTGAGCATCTTGTGGAATTTTAATTTGATATGGAAATTTAATTCTTTCCTTCGGTCCGACTACAACACTCTCCGCTGAAATTATCCATGATGCCAAACCTGTGCTTGTATCCTTTAAAAAATATGGTGAACCAGTCTCACCTCTTGCTTCAAAATTCTGTGCAGAGATATAGTAAGTAACTTCACGATCACTCTCATTGTAAATTTCAAGTTCATGGTAAAGAGTTTGTCCTGGATCCCCTTCTATTTCAAGCCTTGTTGGTACAGTGAGTGCGTAGATTGATTGTTTTGAAAATATATAAAATAATGAGAAAAAGAATAAGGTGAGAACTAATATTGATTTTGGGCAGTTTTTTGTTTTTATCATAGTTTAGTTTAGAAGTTTGCTGTGGCCACATAGGTTATTTCTGTTCTATATGTTCCAGCAGGAGTTACCCCCGAAATATTTGCCAAGTAGAATGCAGATATAGTTTCTGTTGTTGTTGGAACAGCCTCTGAAACAAATGGAGTTTCGGTATTTGCGACAAAGCTGTAGTTAAAGTTAGGGGATACTTGATTATATGCTGCGGCAATTGATGCGTTACCGTTTGTAGTAAAACCTATTGCAAACTGTTCTGTATCCGGTGTTCCATCCTCGTCTCCTACAATAGTTGCTGGGTCAATGGTATCGTTGTTTTGATTAGTCAGGGTTGCACCTAGATACGTTATTTCATAACCTGTACTTCCGTTAGTAGCTACAGTAATGTGATGAGCTGGTACTGAAGGAGGATTTGATCCGTAAGGAGAACTTCCCGTTGCAAATCTTGCGGTTGCTAAAGTTAAGTTTCCAAATCCTACTGTGTAGTCATCGATTGCAAACGATATGGTTTCTGTAATATCTGCGGTTATTACAACTATATCGTTATCAATGATACTTACGGATATATTTCCTGAATCAGATGTAGTAGCAATAGAAATTGTGTAAGCTGCGCTTGATGTTGGATTTATATATTGGGAATTGGCTGTGCCTCCTGTTGCATTTTCACCTATCTTAATGCACACCTCATCTCCTATTCCTATAACTGCTGAGGCTCCTCCCGAGGTGAGCGTAAGTACGCGGTTTTCTGTGTCGCTGAAGACAGCATTCCACTCACTGACTCCTGCACCGGAGGCTACCAGTGTTTGATCTATTCCGTCACAGGTTCCGTCCGGTGTGTTGTCTATTAGTAAGTCGACATCTGTATAGTCAAGCGCCCCTTGTGGATCGTTAAGACCATCAAAATCAGAAGGGAAAGTTATCTCTATAGATTGTGTTGAAGCTACTCCTGTTGGAGTAGTAAATTGTATCTCGTGATCTGAAAGTACAGCATCGCTGCTTGAATTACCTAGTCTGCTCATAGTGTCAGACTTATTCTGTAAGGGATCTGCTAGAACCTTAGTCGAGCGGGAAAATAAAATTACCAAAACGATAGCAGGAAATATTTTTATTAAATTAAAGTTTTGTTTTTTCATTACAGCTAATAATTCTACAGAGCAGCGATATCCTGTCAATTACTTTAACTATTCTTAAATCCCCCCGGGGGATTTTATGAATTAGAAAGACAGTGTCAAACATCAAAATTAAATATCAAAAAGGCCCGCCGGAGGCGGGCCTTTTGCTTGTCCTTACGTTTTTTAATTATACTATTCTTTGGGATTTAAAGCTGTAAGTGTTTCTTCTGCTTCTCCATCAGTCTCTTCCTTTATTGTCTCTTTTATCTCTTCAACATTATCCTTGACTTCCTTCTTAACTTTTTCATGTACCTTCTTTTCTTCTTTTGCAATGCTTTCAGCGGGAGCGATTGTAACTTGTTGTGATGTCAAAGCTTCTTTTTTTACCATCTCAATAAGTTTTTTATTATGTCTTTTCATCATACCTTTAAATAAAAGTATTATGATTATTAAAGCGAGTAGTATTAAAGAGAGTAGTTGCCACGGAACTACCCAGAATGATGTTTGTTTTGTAGCACTTAGATTTTCTCCGTATTTAACATTTAATGTTGCGGTATATTTGCCGAAGGCAAAATTTTTCATTTGAATTTTTACAGCATCGAAGAAACTTAATTTATCTCCTGGTTTTACTGTAGTTTCTTCTGTTTTTCCTTCCTTTTCATTTACGTTATCTTGTCTTAGTTTATCCCAAGTAATAACAAATTTTCTCACGCTGCTTGGCAAGACGTTTCCTTTTGAGATGTTTGCGTCTAATGTGCCCATTGTTCTTCCGAAAAGACATTTTATATCTATACTACCGAAGGGCATTACTTTTAAGGCGCTGTTATTTGAGAATCTGTAGTAAAGATTAAGAGGTAGGTACGAGAAGAATTTTCCACCTTCTGTTGAGAATTCTGTAACTCCTGCTCCTTCAACTTTTGCACCAGGAAGATTTAAGAATAACAACGTTCCAAGTTTTGTACCTATTGTAACTTGGCCACCTTCCATCGCTTGAGGAGGTGTATTTCCAAAAAATATAGCTGCTAAGTATGTTCCCGGCTCTGAATCCTGAGGAATTTGAATTTCATAAGGGAATTCAATTCTTTCCTTAGGTTTTAAAGTTATACTTTGTGATGTTTTTATCCAAGATGCTAAACCAGTTCCATCGTAATCCAAAAAGGCCGGAGAGCCACCTTCTCCTCTTGCTTCGAAGTTCTGGTAGGAAAGATAAAAAGTTATTTCCTGTTCTTGTTCGTTATAAAGCTCTAGCGTACCTGAAAAAACCTTTCCCGGTTCGCCATCTATTTCGACTTTGGTTGGTTGAGTTAGCGCGTAAGCCTTGTTTTTTAATGAAAAAGAAACCAGTGAAAATAATACGATACCGAGAACTATTAGAAATTTATTATATTTTTTTACCGATTTGGGCATGTGGTTTAAAAGTTCGCCGATGCCACATAGGTTATAGCTGTACTATATGTTCCGGCAGGGGTTAATCCCGAAATATTTGCTAAATAAAACGCTGATAATGTTTCAGTAGCAGTAGGACCTGTTTCAGATGCAAAGGATGTTTCTGTGGTTTCAACAAACGAGTAGTTGCTCGATGCCTGTTGATATGCAGATGCAATTGTGGCATTACCGCTTGTTGTAAAGCTAATTGCGAATTGTTCTGAGCCGGGTACTCCGTCTCCGTCTCCTGTTATTGTTGCTACATCGATATCATCTAAACCAGATTCTAATGTCAGACCCTTGTAAGTGATGTCGTAACCCGAGCTTCCGTTTGTGGCAACTGACATAGTGTGTGCGGAAACAGGAGTTGGTCCATCAGCACCATAAGGCTCTGTTCCTGTTGCAAATCTTGCATTTGATAGGCTTAGTACTCCAAATCCAATATCGTAGTCACTTATAGCGAACGTAATTGTTTCGTTTACTTTTGCTGTAATGACAACCACATCATTTGCAATTATACTTACTGAAACATCCCCTGTATCAACACCTGCCTCAAGACCTATCATAAAAGATCCTATTGTGGTTGGGTTTATATACTGAGAGTTAGCGGCGCCTCCTTCAGCGTTTTGTCCTATTTCAATACACACCTCATAACCTGCTGCAACGACTGCCGAAGCCCCTCCTGATGTAATTGTAAGAGTTCTATTATCTGTTCCGCTGAATTCTGCTAACCAATCACTTACTCCTGGTGTTGCTCCTACAATTGTTTGCGCTGTACCATCACATGTTCCATCTGGAACATCGTCAATAAAAAGATCTATATCTGTGTAGTCCAAAGCTCCACTTGGATGAGTTGATCCGTTAAAATCTGATGGGAAATCAATAACAATAGTTTCTCCAGATGCCACACCCGAAGGTGTAACAAACTGAATTGTATGGTCCGATGTTACGTTGGCAGCAGATGAACTTCCAAGTCTGCTCATTGTATCGGATCTATCTTCCAAAGGCTCTGCGAGAGCTTTGTTTGGGTAGATTGAAACTAAAAATAAAATGGCAGTTATAGAAAATATTTTTAAAATGTGTTGGTTTATTTTTTTCATCGTACCTAATAATACAACATTAATGTGTATAGTTGTCAAATACTTTTTGCTTTCATTTAAATTAAAAATTACTGGCTACTATGTAGGTAATACTTGTAGAGTAGTCACTCACCTCCGTGCCTCCTGAAATATTGGATAAATAATATATAGAATACTCCGTTGGAATATCGTCACCATCAGGATCCTCTGCAATAGCGTCAGAGGTTGTTTGAGTTGCGTTGAAAGCATATAAAATGCTGTCATCGTATGGATATAGAGGATTTCCATTACCCCCACTCGAAGACAGTCTTATACCAAACTGCTCATTTCCCGCCCCGGGAATGGTTGGTAGCCCCCCTATTGGGTCTATTGTAAAGTCCGGATTAGAGTTACTTCGTAGAGTATCCCCTTGAACATATATAGTGTATCCGCCGGTACCGTTGGTAGAAGCAGTAATTTTATTTCCATAGATTTCATTTTCTGAACCCTGCCCATTGGTAGTTGCGTATTTAGGATTGTAAGCACTTAAGATTCCAAACCCCAGATTGTTGTTAGAAATACTAAAAGTAATTGTTCCTGCAACTAACCCTGTTGCGCATATTTTTAAAGGGTATGCATCAGCATCGCCTATGTGAGCATTAGTAATAGATGATATAGATCCTAATATTGTGTCATACCCATCACAGCTTTCGGCTTTATATCCTATTTCAATAATTCCGTTTTCAGGAACTTGAAGACACGCCTGTTCAGGATAATTATTTTGGGTATTTTCCTCTACATGTGCGTTTGTTGCAGAAGATAATTTTAAAACAGTTTCATAATTTCCTGTACATTGATTTAAAAGTCCCGGCACACCTGTACAACATATAACATAGGGATAGTTTGATTGAGAGGATAATTCTGCGTGTGCGTTTGATACATCTGACATTTTTAAAACTGTAATTCCTGAAGAACAAGATGTGGTTACTTTACATGATAAGGTTCCGTCGACCCGCTCTTTATAGGTAATAATACATTTTCCATCGGCTCCGGAGCCGCCTGTAAACCCGCTCACAGCACTTCCGTTTCCGGCGCCTCCTCCGCCTCCTCCGGGAGCCGATCCCGAAGTTCCGTTTGAATTTGAGTTACCTCCGTTTCCTCCGTTGCCACCGTCGGTTCCTGTACCTCCAATTTGATCTACTGCATTATGTCCATCTTCGTTAGTTCCGGAGCCTTCTCCACCGCCCCCACCTAAAAGAAGTTGTCCGTTAGCTCCGTTACCACCGTTATGTACTGTGTCTCCGGTACTATTATCAGCACTTCCTCCAAGTCCTGCCAAACCTTGGGAAGTACCTCCTGCTGCTCCTCCCTGTCCTCCCAAAGCCACCACCACGTCAGTATCGAAAGTTGTATCTTTTCCGGAATCACCGTCTAAGTCTGCAGCACCCCCGTTTCCTCCAGTACCTATAATTACTTGATATTTTTCACCAGGAGCTACAAGTATGTTAGTTCCTTTTGAGTAGGCCCCTCCGCCACCACCCCCACCCCCATAAGTAGT
>Ga0208040_1001071_pt1 | contig 28608 bp, 9 predicted proteins | sample AD_UKC083_MetaG_FD_184431 | JGI IMG/M metagenome (GOLD analysis project Ga0208040, IMG submission 184431) | Active sludge microbial communities of municipal wastewater-treating anaerobic digesters from USA - AD_UKC083_MetaG (SPAdes) (version 2) | ecosystem: Engineered > Bioreactor > Anaerobic >...
TGTTAGCGATTTTTTGAGAACTTTATTGAGCGATTACGAACTTTTGAAAAGATCTGCGACACTACTGAGCCAAGTTGAAGGAAGTCCGGAGCTTTTGAGAGCAATTAAAAAAACAGATGCGGAACGCAATGCTTATTTCAGAGAAAATCCAAGTAGATTGATTTCAAAAGAAGAGTCTCCGCACAGTATTTTTATGGAAGCCGAAGCCTCTCAAGGTGCACGTGAAACGTTATTAAAAACAGCACAAAAAAACATCGGAAAACTTTTAAATATTGCGGTTGAATTGGACATAGAGAGAGAAATCGATGGAGTCATTTTTGACGCGGAAAAATTAAAAAGAGCTCCGACAAGCCAAGAATTACAAAAAGCAATTTCAAAAATAAGAGCGAAATACAGCCTCGCGCAAGACACAGCGCCAGACATTGATTTCTTGAAAGACTTGGAAGCAAAAGCGCAAGAATACATCTCACATGCTTTGGAAAATGAGGATTTAAGTGCAAAATTTTTAACGTCATCATTAACGGCAAGAAAGTGGGGAAATAGATGTTTGGATATTATTGATGATGTTGAGAGAATGGAATCAAAAAGTGGGATAAGGCTGTTGGATTCAGTGGGCAAAGGGAAAGAAGAATTGAGAATTTTTGAAAGAGATCCATTTACACTATCGTATAAAAAATCTCGCAAAGAAGCAGTAGTTGAAGGGCTAAAAGTTATTCCTCAATACGAAGACGACGAGGATTTAAGCGAAAAAGAAAACATTCCGACAGTTGAAGTTCAAATGGAAATTGGAGAAAGGAAAATACCGGCGAGCGGAAGATGGTTCGACAGATTGACAGAGTACGACAATGCTTATGAGAAAATTGCAACAGTTGAAGATGCGGAAGAGGAAATCAAACGTCTGACAGGACTTGAAATAAAACTACAACCAGGATTGCAACTTTTGAATGAGTTCGAGTCGGAAAAAGGAGAACCCAGATACGGAATAATAGGTATAAGAGATATAGTCGGAGGCAGAGTTATATTGCAGCATCCGATTGCATACAAGGGAGAAGATGATATTCGAGATTCATTGAATTTGGGAGAGCTTTGTAAATTAATAAAAAGAAGAAATTTAATACCATTGGATGATGGCTATTTGGGAACACAGTCTACTGCTGTAGATCTGCCAAACAAACCGACTCCATACAAACTTTATGATCGCAGAGGAGGAGAAGAAACAAAATGGTTTGCTCAAAGTGGAAGCTTGGGAGATGTATTGGAAAAATATGGTCCGGGAATATTTGTAGGTGCTGTTACAGACGATCAAATTAATAAATTTAAAAACACAAGAACTTTCCAAGAGAGTGGATATGGTCCAAACGGAATGCATTTCGTAAAAGAAAACATCCCGGCGGCAAGACTCGCAACAATGCAAAATAAACGTGATATGGAAGAAGACGAAGATGTTTCTGAAACAGAAAAACCAAGAAAAACAGCTGAAAATAAGCCAGATGTAAAACCAGATGCGGATCAAGGCAATGACACTCATGAAGGAGACGAACCATCTGTAGAAATGAAGCCACCACAATTAGGAAATCCAAAAGTCAGAGGAGATTATATACCTTTTGAACACACAGGATCTATCGTAGATATGCACAGAGGAGAAAGAGGATATATAGGCAGACTGTGGCAACAGTCGAGATTTTTATCGGTGGACGATTTAATAGGATTAGGAAAAGCGGTATATGAAAACTTTCAAAGACGTTGGCACAGAAAATCAAAGGAAAGCTTTGGTAGCGTAGGTAAAGGTTTACCACTTGGATATGGAGCTGAAATGTCCAGAATCAAGCAGGCGGCTGAAGATGAAGAAGTGCATACAAATATGGAAGCTATGGAGCACTGGGGTATCGATCAGATCGTCGAAGCCATGCACGAAGCGCAAAACCCCGACCAATTAAAAGCATGTCTGGAAGTATTAGCGAAAAAAGGACATATAAGATGGGATGATTGTCACATGTGGGAGGCTATTAATAAATACGTCCCGGATCATCTCACTATCCCGATTCCGGCCAACCACAATCCTTATGCAAAAGACAAAAAAACCGGCAAAACAGGATTTTCTTATCTTGAAGCCGCGATAGATTCAATATGGGGACAATCGACGTACCAGGATTGGAAAGAAGCAAACAACTCGAACTACAATCACAAAGTCCAGGAAAACTTCGAACACGGTGAACAAATGGAGGGAGATCCAAAAGGTGTGGGAGGTGTTGGAGATGCCTTGAGAGAGCTTTTGGCAAAGCACAAAGCGGGAGAATATGTGGATCCACACGAGTATGAAGGTCTTTTGCAATTCATTATCAAAGCCGGAAAAACAGACGGCCCCGAATACAAACTGTATTACATTGTAGAAGGTTTAACAGCCGAAAACCCAAACACGGGCGAATCAATTATGTCATTTGAAAGATTGAGTAGTATAAATTCAAAATACTGCAACATATTCCCAATGCTAGATTATCTAACATCTAAAAGTATTCCGGATAAAAGCTCGCCTGATGGAACGCGTGCCTGGACGTTGGAAGATTTTAAAGCATGGGCAAAATATTGGGATGCAGGAGCACCTCCAGGAGGGGATAATATGCCAAATGAAAGGGTTAGAGATCACATGTGGCACTACACATTAACAGACAGAAAAGCTATTATCAGAAATAACAAAGGTCTCAAAAACGCTCGTGATATGGATCATGATGACATGCACGTCATTATGCCTTTAGCGGATTCAACAACTGTAGACAGAGCTTGTCAATTACTGTCAGGACAGCAGGTTATATCTCAACCGGGTTATGCAAATGCTTTCTCAGGATACAGCCAATATATCAAAGTTCTTGGACAGAGACGTGATACTGGTAAATTAACAAAAACAATTCAAGGATGGGTGAGATTTGAATCAATAATGGACGATAGATACCAAAAAGGAAGTAATGGATATACAAGGCTTGGTCGCGCTCTTTGGGACGAAGGATCAGTAGTTGACGACGGACATCCGAGAGAACATAAAAGAGAAATTTATTCAGTGATAAATGCTATTGCTGAAGCATATGCGGATGTAAATCCTCGCTTTAGGGAACTTGTACATACGATGCAAATAAAAACACGATCAATACAGGACCCTAAAGAAAAAGAGATACAGGCAAAAGTTCAACAAGCACTTGAAGATTTTGATCAAGAACTTGAGGATACGGTAAAAACGGATGGAGGTAAAAAAATGGCGGATATAGTTAGTAGGGCAAACCTAAGGGGAATTGTCTCTCTTACAAAAGCGGAGAAAAAAGCTAGGAAAAAGGCTATGGAAGCCGCTGGATTAACAGAAACAGAAGAGGACTAGAATTAAACCAACTTTTCCACATCTCCCTCCTCCGAGATTTTTTCGACGAAATCTGCGAGTTTGAATTCGACCTGTTCTTTTGTCGCGTAATCCCTCGCCGTCACGGTTTCGGAAGCCACTTCTTTTTCTCCGACGACAAGCATATAAGGGATTTTCTGCATTTCCGCATTACGGATTTTTTTACCAAGAGATTCGTTTGAATCATCTACTTCACATCTCGCTTTTACGACTTTTAATGCATCAGCTACCTCACGAGCATAATCATTAAATTTATCACTCACAGGCAACACTCTCACCTGTACAGGAGCCAACCAGACAGGGAACGCTCCAGCATAATGTTCGATCAAAAATCCGATAAACCTCTCATGTGTTCCAAGTGGCGCGCGGTGTATGCAAAGTGGCGTTTCATTCTCACCTTTTTCATTTATAAACGTGAGTCCGAACCTCCCCGGAACCGCGAAATCGACTTGATTTGTAGCGAGCGTAAACTCACGACCTATCGCACTCCAAACCTGCACATCTATCTTCGGCCCATAGAATGCGCCTTCATTTGGCACTTCGATGTAAGGTGTTTTTGTCTTTATCAAAACATCACGTACCATATCTTCAGTTTCTACCCACAACTTTGGTTCATTAACAAATTTTTCTCCCAATTTCTTGGGATCATGAGTAGAAAATCGCATCACAAATTTCTCAATCCCAAACAATTTAAAATACTTTAAGTACATCTCGTTCACCGCCTGAAACTCACTCTCGAACTGCGCGCGAGTGCAGTAAATATGTGCATCATTCATGTTCAAACTTCTTACCCTCATCAATCCAAAAAGCTCACCGGTCTGCTCAAAACGATAGCAAGTTCCATATTCGGCGAGTCTCAAAGGCAAGTCACGATAACTCTTTGGAAACGCCGCAAAAATCTTGTGGTGATGCGGACAATTCATCGCTTTTAGATAGTATTTTGTCCCATCCATTTCCATCGGAGGGAACATACTCTCCTTGTAATAAGGCAAATGTCCGCTCTTCAAATACATTGATTCCTTCGCCAAATGTGGAGTCTTTACACGTTTGTATCCGCCTCTATCTTCCATCATTTTCCCCAAGTTTTCGATAGTCTCCACAAGCACTCCGCCTTTTGGTAACCACAGCGGAAGTCCCGGGCCTGTGTCTTCATCAAAAGCAAACAATTCCAATTCTTTTCCGAGTTTCCTGTGATCGCGTTTTTTGGCTTCCTCAAGCATTTTCAAGTGCGCATCCAGCTCCTCTTTTGTCGCAAAACAAACACCATAAATTCTTTGTAACATTTTATTTTTTTCATCTCCACGCCAGTAAGCTCCGGCAATAGTTGTTAATTTAAAAGCACCGATTTTTATCGTAGATTCCAAATGCGGACCACGGCACATGTCGACGAATTTTGGCGTCCCGTCTTGCATCACATTTTCATAGAAACTGATCTCTTTTTCCCCTTCTTTTTTTAAATCCTCAGCCAATTCGACTTTGTACTCTTGAGCAGTTTGTTTTAGGAATTCAATAGCCTTGTCTATGGGTTCACTTCTTTGAATGAATTTCTGATTTTGTTTAATTATTTGACTCATTTTTTTCTCCAAAAGCTTCAAATCCTCAGGAATCAAAGTTCTCGGCAGATCAAAATCATAATAAAAACCATTTTCAATAGCAGGTCCTATTGCAAGTTTTGCTTCTGGAAACATATCCAAAACAGCTTGGGCAAGAACATGAGAGCACGAATGTCTCATTGCTTCAACATCGACTATCTTTTCAGAATCTTTAGACATTGTATAATTGGGTTAATTTTAATGCGCTTTCAGGTGCGTTCATTGCAATCAATGCTGTTCGCTTAGGTGTCGCTTAAGCGCCCGCTAAGTATCCGCCAAGTGTTCGCGCCGAGGCAAAGTCTAATATGAAACTCACCAAACTTCAACTTGTTTCCTTCAGAAGCTACGATAAATACGAGCTGGATTTGAATAAGAACACACTTGTAATCACAGGCGAAAACGGTGTTGGCAAGACGAATATACTTGAAGCAGCATACTTCCTCTCTACAGGCAAAACCTTCCGCAGTTCCGACCAGGACAATCTGATAAAAATAGGAATGGATTATTTCGTAGTAAAAGGGGAGGTGTCAGAGGGCACCAGCAAGAAACTAGCAAAGACCGCAGGTGAATCCACCCTTCTGGAAGTGGCTTACTCCAACTACCCACGCAAACAAAAAATATTTAAAGTCAATGATGTCCCAACTCCCCATGCGAAATATCTTGGTAATTTGATTACTGTTTTATTCCATCCAAAAGATTTGAATTTGCTCTACATGGAGCCATCTTTGAGACGAAAATACATTAACCTGCTTCTCTCTCAAACCGATCGCGAATATCTCGAAAGCCTCACCGCTTACACGAAAATTTTGAAGCAAAGAAACGCGCTTCTCGATGAAATTGCAGAAAGAAATGTGTCCGAATCAGAACTCGATACTTGGGACGAACGATTGGCTGATGAAGGCGCAAAAATTATTTTCAAACGCATAGAAGCCGTTAAAATTCTCTCAAAAAATCTCCACAAAAATTATCAAAAAATTTCCGGGGGATCAGAGGACTCAAAAGCTCTCTATTCATCTACAATCACACTAGCCGAAGAAGCTATCTCCAGCGCAGAATCCGACGTGGCGGAACACGAATTTGCAGATAAAGATGAGCAGGCCATATCAATTATCAAGAAATCTTTCCAAAAAAAACTACTTTTGAAGCGCGACAAAGACGTCAGATTTGGCTCTACCAGCGCAGGTCCGCACCGCGACGACATCAAATTCACATTGAATGATCACCCGATCGAAGAATTTGCATCTCGTGGTGAAAGCAGAACCGCGCTCATAGCGCTCAAGCTAGCCGAAATCGCATATATAGAGAAGAAATCCCGCACATCTCCGCTTCTTCTTCTCGATGATGTCTTCTCTGAGCTGGACGAAAACAGGCAAAAATTTCTTCTCGAAGCCCTTCAAGGCTGTCAGTCGATTATCACCTCCGTCGACATCCCAAAAAACCTCCAAAACAACGACGAAATACAAGTGTTGAAGCTGTAAAAAACCACACTCGGATCTTCTACTTTAGTCCCTTCCAAAAACAAGGAAAATATGTTATAATTATACATTGAATATTCGAATATTGTCTGTTTCCAAAAACTAAAACAAATATGCAAAATCTTCCTCAAATTATAGGTTCAATATTATTGGCAATGGTGCCGGTACTGGTCTGGGGAACACTGTTTTATATAAAAAGACCAATTAACAAATCATTTTCAGTCGTAACATTTATAGCTGGAGCTTTGGCCGTTTTTCCAATCCTTTTATATAAGACATCTTGGACTTATTTGCCTTGGGTTAACGCATTTAATTTTGCTGAAAAATACAAGCAAGATTATATCGGACTGGATAGAGTTGGGACGGTTTCGTTGAGTGTTTTAATTACATTTATGCTAGTCGGAGTTATAGAGGAATTAATGAAATACTTCGCGGTAGAAATGACTGACGATGACAAATTGCTTTCTATAGACGATTCAATAGCATTTTTTATAATTGCTGCGCTTGGATTTTCATTCACAGAGAACATACTTTACTTCTATAACATTTGGGTTCGCGACGGCGGACAAAATATATTTACACCATTTATTTTTAGAGCAACATTTTCCACATTTGCGCATGTAATGTTTTCGGGAATTCTGGGTTACTACCACGGAGTTGCGGAGTTTGCAAAGCCAATTTTACAAGAGGAAATGAGAGCGAAAAGACGTCGTCCTACACTATGGTTTCACAAAATTGTGAATAGAAAAAAAGTTAAAGAATTTCACCAAGAAAAAATGTTTGAAGGCCTTTTGATCGCGATCGGACTCCATGCGATTTTCAACATTCTTCTTGAAATGACGCTCACATTCTTGATAGTTCCATTCCTTGTGGCGGGATATATTACTCTCACATATTTATTCGCAAAAAAAGAAAACCAGAAAAAATACGGATTACTTCTGGAAGGTGAACGTAATCACATCAGAAATCCTCACAGAAATTACTTCGGATTTATCAGAAAAATTTTTGGGAAAGAGATGGATTAATATATTGCTTCGGCAAACCCCATAGTTCACTTGTTACAAGTTGTTAATTTGATTTTTTGACGATTATATAGTAGAATCCCCGTCACTGTATTTGTATTAAGCACAAATGAATAAAGATAAAATAGTGGTTAGGGGAGCGCGTCTTCATAATCTCAAAAATATTAATGTTGAAATTCCGCGCGATAAGTTAACAGTGGTAACAGGCCTATCAGGTTCGGGAAAATCGACTTTGGCTTTTGACACGATATATGCAGAAGGACAAAGACGTTATGTTGAATCTCTTTCTACATACGCACGCCAATTTCTCCAAATGACCGAAAAACCGGATGTGGATTCCATTGAAGGCCTTTCACCGGCTATTTCAATTGATCAAAAGACAGCTCCAAGAAATCCGCGCTCGACAGTTGGAACGGTTACGGAAATTTATGATTTTCTACGTTTATTATTCGCAAAAATAGGGACTCCACATTGTCCTGAGTGCGGCAAGCCGATCAAGCGCCAATCCGCATCACAAATAACAGACGAAGTGGCTCGAATGCCTGAAAACACAAAAATTCTTGTACTTGCACCTGTAGTCAGGGACAAAAAAGGTCGCCATGAAAAGATTTTTGAAAAAGTACGCAAAGACGGATTCGTACGTATAAGAGTTGATGGGGAAGTGTATCCGGTGACGGAAAGTTTCGAAGATCTGGATGAAAATAAAAAGCATAATATAGAAATAGTTGTAGATCGTTTGGTCGTAAAAGATCTCGGAGAAAAAGTCCAAAAACTATCATCAGGCCAAGAAATCGAGTTGCCAAATCCAAACCGTTCACGCCTCGCAGATTCGATCGAAACAGCCTTGAAATTCGGGGAAGGCCTTGTAATCGTTCAGGACAACGATAGCAAAAAAGAAAAAATCTACTCAGAGCAGTTTGCATGTCCGACATGTCATATATCAGTTCCCGAAATTTCGCCAAGAAGTTTCTCTTTTAATAATCCGCACGGCGCTTGTCCTGAATGCCATGGCTTGGGAACAAAACTGGAAATTGATCCGGATCTCGTTATTCCAAATAAAACTCTCACATTGGCAGAAGGAGCGATCATGCCATGGTCTGCGACCACGTCACATCTCGGTTGGTACAATCGTATTCTCGAATCAGTCGCAAAAAAATACGGATTTTCAATGAACAAACCAGTCGAAGATTTACCGGAAGATGCAATAAAAGTCATTTTATACGGACCCGGAAAAAGCGAGAAATTTGCAATTTCAATTAATAGGGATGATTCGGACAGTTCCTTTGTAGGAGAGTACGAAACTGTTTTTGAAGGTGTTATACCAAATCTCGAAAGGAGATATTTGGAAACAGATTCGGATTACGTTAGACGCAAAATCGAAGAATACATGAGAATTCTTGATTGTCCGGTTTGTCACGGAAAACGCCTAAAACCTGAAATTCTTTCAATTACAATTAACGGGAAATCAATAATAGACATCACTGAAATGTCAGTGAAAGATATCACAAAATTTTTCCAGAATATCAAATTAACAGAAACAGAAGAGCAGATAGCTAGATTGATACTTCACGAAATCAGAAACCGTCTGAGCTTCTTGGAAAACGTCGGGCTTTCATACATTACACTAAACCGCAAAGCCAATACTTTATCAGGAGGAGAAGCCCAAAGAACGCGTCTCGCGACACAAATTGGGTCAAAATTATCAGGTGTAATTTATGTTTTGGATGAGCCGTCCATAGGTCTTCATCAGAACGACAATGATAAACTTATAAAAACTCTAATCGCTTTAAGAGATATAGGAAATACAGTCATAGTGGTGGAACACGATGTGGATACTATGATGGTGGCGGATCACATTCTAGATATAGGTCCCGGCGCCGGTAAAAATGGCGGTAAAGTTATAGCCGAAGGCACTCCTCAGGAAATTATAAAAAATAAGAATTCGATTACAGGCCAATATTTGTCAGGAGAGAAGAAAATTGAGGTACCTCAACAACGCAGAAAAGGAAATGGCAATTATATAAGGATAGTTAATGCCACAGAGCATAATTTGAAAGGAGTAACAGTGGATTTCCCACTTGGAATGTTTATAGGGGTCACAGGAGTTTCGGGTTCAGGTAAATCAACTCTTATAAATGATATTCTTGTAACTGCAGTTCACAATAAATTATATGGATCCAGTGCAGTACCAGGAAAACACGAAAGAATTGAAAATTTGGAGCATATAGACAAAATTATTGATATAGATCAATCTCCTATCGGTCGCACTCCGCGATCAAATCCTGCTACATATACAGGTGTATTTACAGATATTCGCGATATTTTTGCGAGTACTCCGGAGGCCAGAATGCGCGGGTACAAAGCAGGACGTTTCAGTTTTAATGTGAAAGGCGGTCGTTGCGAGGACTGTAAAGGAGATGGGATTAAAAAAATAGAAATGCACTTCTTGCCGGATATATATGTGCCATGCGAAACATGTAAAGGTAGAAGATATAACCACGAAGCTCTTGAAATTAAATATAGAGGAAGAAATATATCCGAAGTATTAAATATGACAGTCGATGAAGCCTTGGAATTCTTTGCGGCAATTCCGTCAATTAAAACTAAGTTGAAAATCTTAAGTGAAGTTGGTTTGGGATATATTTGCTTGGGGCAGTCAGCGCCAACTTTATCTGGCGGAGAGGCTCAAAGAATCAAGTTAGCCACAGAGCTCGCGAAACGTTCGACAGGAAAGACTTTGTACATCTTGGATGAACCGACAGTCGGTTTGCACTTTGAAGACGTCAAAAAGCTCTTAAAAGTACTTCAAAAATTAGTTGAGAAGAAAAACACAGTTCTTACTATTGAACACAATCTCGATGTAATTAAATCTGTTGATTACGTTATTGATCTAGGTCCCGAAGGAGGCGACAAAGGAGGAACTATTATCGCTACAGGTACGCCGGAAGATATTGCGAAAAATCCGGATTCAATCACAGGCAAATGGCTTAAAAAAGTTTTGTAATAAATAATCAAGCACATCTGTAAAGAATTAATGAAAGGTCTCAAAAAAGACCAAAAATCTTCAACAAACCAGTTATTCATTAAACTTCAACACACTATCTAACCTGTGAAGATTTAATAAAGTTTAATAGGATTTAATATCTCTTATTAGAATGATTTAGATTGTGTAAAGTTTAATAAAGTTTAATCAAATTGCCTCAAATTAAATTAACTTTACAAAACTATTGTAAAATTATGTAAATTATGATAAATTGCGCTCGCTTTGAAAAGAACTCGTTGAAATTAAAAAGAGTGCGTAAAATTAATTAAAGTTTGCTAAAATTTGTTCGGATGTGATAAAATCGATTCACGTTTAGTCAAATTGGCTAAAATTGACTGAAATTGAATCAAGCAAAATGGAAAAATATCTAACCTCCGAACAAGTTGCCACGTTACTTCAGGTTCATCCGTTCACTGTACTGAAGTATCTGAAATCAGGGACACTCGAAGGGGTAAAAATAGGGCGTGTGTATAGAATAAAAGAAAGTGATGTAGAGAAATTTTTAAGCGACAACACCATCGGAAAAGGCAAAAAACGCCAATCTGACGACGCTACCCCCGAACCTATTTTCGGAAGAGAAGAAGGTGTCTCGATGAATCAACGGGTAGAGCAACCAAAAGAAGAACCAAGGGTTTCACAGGATTCAAAAGAAACACACGAAATACAATTCCAAGACGACGAACCAAAAAACGAAAACATATATTATAAAATTTAGAAAAATTTCCTCAAATTTTTCTAACCGCATTCCTCACCTCAAATTACCTATGATCATTCACTGTTTAAGTTGTGGCAAATCTATATCTTCGAGGCTACTCGCATGTCCATACTGCAGATCAGAGGTGACGGAACTCACATATGAAGAGAACGGTCTTGAAGTCGCGCCAAAAATTCCACAAAGAGGTTTAAAGATCAGTTTTTTGCAGGCACTGGTGAGGAGGTAATTAAACACGCATTTTGATTTTCCCTTAAATATATAAAAATCTTCAGCCCTTTATATAAGCCCTAGAAAAGCCCTAAAAAGTCCTTATTCCATCCCCATGGAGTGAGGGCTTTTTTCATCCGGCTAAACATTCCCGTTTGGCTCAATTACATTCACACATAAAACTACTTTTTACACTGTTTTTTCAGAACCTTATCTGCACATTTATTCAATCGATCAACAGTTATTGCCGTAGCCTTTAATGTATCGATTAGTGTATTTAAATTTTCATTAAATCCAAATACCGCCGCATCGGTTACACCAGCATACAGAGCGGTATATTTGGCCTCGATCATTGCGCGATCAAGGTCAAACTTATATCTTTCAGATTCATTAGAGGTAGCATTGAATAAACTGCCTAAGTCAGGGGATTGATTGGCAGGTAAGTATTCGGTTATTTCATCATAGATTTCGTTCAATCCTGTCACAGGATCAACACCATTTATACTTGTTTGAAAAGTATTTGATAAAAAGTTTTTAAAAGCTCCTGCAGGTTTATTTGAAGCGTTTTTACTATATCGTAGCTTCATCTCTTCCGCGCTTTTTTCAATATTTTCTGCTTCTTGGCTAAGGCGTTTACTGGTATTTTCGATAGCTTTTTTTGTTCCTCCCCAATTTTCCGTAAATTCTTTCCATTTGTCTCCAACTGTTTTCCATACCTTTCCTTCTCCGCACAAAAGAAATTCGTATTTACTTGTCTTGAACTTCACTTCGATCTCTTCAAATATATCATCAAAATATACATCTTCAGGCAAAATAGGAGCATATTTATCAGACATCTCGGTATACAAGTCAACAAACATCTCTTCGTCCACAGCAGGATTATCCTCTATGTCTTCAACCGTTACATCCACATCTCCAATAATATCTTCCAAATCCCCATTAGGATTTATAATATGTCGAACATAATAAATTTCAGCCTTCGCCTGTATATATTTTTTCTTAAGAGGTGGAATTTTTTTAAGATTGCAATCAAGATAAGCCTTTTGAATTTGTTTCGTTATAGAATCTAGTTTTGAATCAAGAGACATTATGGTTTCCAATTGACATGCACTCCTCGAAACAATATCAACAAAATAAGCGGTGAAATTTTCAGCAAATCCTTCCGCTGAAATAATTGTCTGCAGAAAAGTCGGGAATTCTTTTGTAAAAGTCGATATACAAGCTTTGATGTTGGAACCTGTGTCTTTAAGAGGAGGATCGGCAGCAAAAACAACCTGTGAAGGAATCGCAATTAACAAGACCAATAATGTTGTAATAATTTTTTTCATTATTTAACTTTCGGTTTTTTTAATATATTTGGGCAGGTCTCGTCAGCCAATTTAGTAAAAATATTATTAAAATTTCTGAAATAATTTGTCATTTGATCCACCTCTTTCATCACGTCTTGAGAATATGTTACAAAGTTTTCACCTTTGGAAATTGTTGAAAATAAATTTTCACCCTCTGCAGCTTTTTTTGAGAAAGTTTCTTTAATTGCATTAACTTCGTTCATTAATTCAGCGTAAGTAGCAGTTTCAGAGACATTTTGCTGGGCTGTAGCAGCTGCGGTAGCATTTAGATGATCATCAAGAGATGTCATCGGGACTTCTGGGAGACGCAATGGATTACTTCTTGAAACGAATTTATTCCATTCTCCGCTTAAACTCTTTAATTTATTTGAATCATCTTTTCTTGGGGTTTGGATCGGGGTCCAAATTAAATTGAATTTAATGTCTATGGCACTGCTAAAAGCAGACTTACACTTCGAAGGTTCGAGAAAATTTCCAGTAACTTTATTTGGTACAAAAGAATTTTCAAGAGTCTTATTTAAATAAGCAATAATTTTTTCGGTTTCACACTTTATACAAGGTTTATTAGGGATTACTGTACCGTATTTTGCCCATTTTGTTGTAGCCTCAAGGCATATGAAAAATTCTGCGGCAATACCTGATCCTGGAGCCTCCGGTTTCCCGTCATCAGATGTTTCTGATTGTGACTCTGTATCTGAATTTTCGGGTTTTCCAACTAAAGTGCTTTCATCTTTACCTGTCATTTCTTGAGTAACTCGGCCCTCATCGGTATTACCTTTTAATGAATAAAAGAATCCATTACATTTTGGTTTGTCCGACCAGTCATCAGCCGGTTCTGGAATCAAATCATCCAATAATGAATCTGGATTCCTTTCTGCGATCTTTTCGGCTTCGGGAGATATTTCAGGCTTTTCTTTCGGTGCGGGTTCAGCGCCTACGGTACCGACATTATCTGGATTTACAGTTTTAAAATCATCCAAAGCAGATTCAATTTCAGTTTCTGGTTTAGGACAAATATCTTCATCTTGTACTTCAACTAATTCAGTAGGATCAAAGGTTTCAAGGGCTTCTTCCGATTCATCATCAGGCTCTTCATCATCAATATCGCCAGCTTTATTAAGTTCATTATAAACATCAGGAATATTTGGATCAGCGTCTTTATTCCCCGAAGCAATAAGTTCATCAGCCGCTTCCTCTTTATCATTAAAACTGCCAAAATCCAGAGGTCCGCCAAGGCTTGCATCACTTGTACTTCCAAATATAATCTCCTCAATCAATGTCAGATCATAAACCAAATCAAATCCGGAATCGGATACATCTCCATTTGAAAAAATTTCAGAGGCAACACCACCTATTGTAAGCTCTTGTTCCAAAGCAAGCATCTCATACATTTCATTGAAATCAGCAACAAATCTAATACTCATGTCATATATAACTTGCTGAGAATCCCCGGGTTTATGGTATTTTGTCATTATAGGCTCGATAGACCCATCCAGAATAGATTTCGCCTCAGCAACACTGAATCCATAAGCGGAAGCAATAGTTTTCAAAGCCTCATCCTTTGGATTCTCAAGAGCTTTATAATAAATTAAAAAATATAAATCTTTATAAGTATCGGAAGAGAAAACATCTCCATAATCCATATCTTTTGCTGTTTCGCTAATAGATTTTTGATTTTTTGTATTATTAGCGGAAGCATAGTATTCGCTGACTGGTTTATAAATTATAAAAAGACACGACAGAACAAGTCCTATCAAAATCCCTATTTTTATGTCGCTCAATCTTTTCATATTTATTTACAATCTTGGCTACTTGAATTTATAAATTTAGCAGGGAATGAATAAAGTGTCTGTCTTAATCCTCTTAATGATTTCACATAAGCATAAAGATCATCCATGACGAGTTTGTATTTTAAATGCATCGGCAAGGCGAGCCTGAATTCATTATATGTGCTGACAGTCATATCCATAACTTTCATAGCATCAGCTTTTTCTTGCTCAACTTTTGCATCGATTGCGGATAGTGATGAAAACAAACTTGCAACGGTTCCAACGGCAGTACCGGTCACAGGAGCCGTAGTATAGGTTTGAATATCCATTACAATAGGAGCTATAAGATCCAAGGTCTTCGAATATTCGTAATACATGTCCAAAGCTCCCATTGCCACGCAATAGGTGCTTACATTTTTTTTGCCACATTTTTCACCTTCAGGAGGTATTACATAGTTTTCATCATCTGGATCAGTCTCCAAAAACAGTTCGATTTTATTATTAAAATATCCATTGATTTCATCGTGATATAGCTCCTTTACCAAATCAAACCCCAAGACAGGTTGTTCAAAAGAATAATCTTCAGCGGAAGCAAAAACACCATATATTCCATACACAACAAATATAGTGATTAGTGCTGAGGATAAAATTTTTAATGTTTTTTTAAACCTATACATTGGTATTAATTATGCGTTACTCTGTAGTTAAACAATCTTCCGAATATCCGGGAAATTTTTGATAAAATCCCTCAAATGCTCCCGCAATTTTGCCAATTTCAATATTTAATTCAGAAAGTTTAGTATTTATATTGCGATATTTTTCGATCATTATTTGTCCATGTTTTAAATCAGAAACGTTTTTAACTTTGTCTATCAACATCTTTTTTGCATCTTCAATTTTCTTAGTAGCAATTCTCATACAAGCATCTATTTGCACAGCTTGAGCTTGAGTTGGAATATATCCTATTTCATATTTCTCCATCATCTCCAAAACACCCTTTTTATATTCAATAAAAGCCTTCACAGCATCGGGTATCAAATAAGTATTATTTTTTTTGCTTGAAAAATGAATCTCCAAAAATGCGGCAAACTCTAGATTTCGCCATTCAACAGCCGCGGTAAGATCAACAGTGCAATTATCAATACTGTAGGCAGATGCAGAAATATTATTGTTTTGAACAAAATAATATGTAGCAGAAATCCCACCCGCAAAAAGTGAAAGAAAAATACCGATCACAGCCAGTCTTTTATTTAGGAAATTTTTATTCGACTTTTTGTTCATTACTTTTTGAATAAATTTTAGTTTCATTTTTATTTACGATTATCGTATATAAAATATCGCCTTTTCTCAAATCTGATTTATATTCGACGGAAGAGACACAAGGACATGAATCACAGTTTCCCGGGACGAGATAAACTCCAGCCTCAGTTTCATACACTTGTAACGCTTCCGGTTTATCATCTAACGTATAATCATCAGAGCCATCAAGAGGATTTGTTTTATTTGTTTTAACTTCCGTTCCATCATTTATACCACCATTGTCGGTGTCAGCTTTGTTAGGATCTGTTTTATAAACATTTAGTTCTTCTTGATCCGTGAGTCCGTCTCCATCCGTATCATTTTGATCATCTATCGGGTCCAGAGGATTTGTCCCGAGTCTTACTTCATCTCCATCCTTTACGCCACCACCATCGGTATCAGGATTTGTAGGATCGGTGCCGTATCTACATTCATCTCTGTTAATTAATCCATCATTATCGGTGTCAGCATTCGGATCGGTAATTTTATACTTTGCCTCACAATAATCCGACATACCATTATTATTTTTATCAATAATTGTACAGTTGTATGCGTCGAGAACGCGATATGCTATTTCCAAAGATTTCCCTCTTGTTAATTCTTGACCCGGATTTACAGCTTCATCTTGAGTTACTATGAAAGAATTTTTTAATAAAACGCTTGGCAATACATATTTATTCAAATTCAAAGCGGCATCCATATAAACTTCATACCAACTATTGGCATTGTCTGCAGAAAGTTTTTCTCCATCTATTACTTCTATTAATTTTAAGCCGTTAACAATAATAAAAATCGCCTCAGCCAAATTAATTGTTTTATCGGGCATGAAAGGATTTAAAGAATTATCATCATAATCTTCATAACCTTTTATCAAGCCAAGCATAGCGGCTTCCTTGATCCAAGGATTTGATTTGACATCACTGAAAACAGGAGAGTCTGAGTATGCTTCGTCTCGCGGAACTATACAAAGCATATTTAGAAGCAAAAGAACGAAATCCTGGCGTGAAATCAAAGCATCAGGATTAAAGTTCGTATTAGGGCCAAGTAAGCCTTGTTTATAAAGATTTATCGCAAACTCATACAGATCACCTGAAAGGTCTGTGAAAATTTGATCTGTATTTTGCGACCCGGAAGATTCGACTATATTTGGATTTAGAGGTTGTTCTTCAAATAAATAAGCAGGGGACACACCATTAGGGAATTTTTTAGGGACATCGTTTGGACCGATTATTTGGACTTCATCGAATTTACCTTTTGGTGAAATATAAACCTCTGCGATTTTGACACCATTAAATCTAATGACATGAATAAATGGATCTTCGGTATAATTATTTTGTTTTTTACCGATTGTGATTCTCTTATCAAGAGAGAGAATATTTCCGGCTGTATCGATAGCTGCAACTTGTTTGCCTTCATTTAAATAATATAAATAAACTCCGTCAGGATAATTAGGATCATTCGCAGGATATTTGCGGAATTCAAAATTATCATCTGGCAAAGTATCACTTCCCGGCTGCGAAACATGCACACCATAAAATTCATTCACGTTCTCAGTTGTAAATTCTTCCACATCCTCAACACCGACTTCAAAATTAGGATCTCCCACAAAATACATTGTTCCAACGACGTTCCCGTCAGGATCTTTGAACACCACTTTTCCGCTTTCAGAAGGCGGATTCGCATCATAAACGGAATATTTATATCCATCTTTTTTGATTTCAAAATTTCCGGTTTTTAGATCGATTTCCACGACAACATTTCCAGCAGAATCTTTAATATAAATAATATCATCCAAAGCAAAGTCATTCACTTCATAAGTTCCATTTTCTTTTGTTTCATACTGCCCGTCCGCATTTGCAGAAGGAGTCACAAGTTTTGAATCATTTAATACAAGTTTTAAGACACCATTTTCAACTCTTGGAAGATATCTTTTTCTCATGAGCGTATATGGCAGGTCAGAAGTTCCTGGGTTAGTTGACCCGGTAATAAAAGCGGAAGAAAGTAAAACAGGATCCAGTGCGATTTTTGGTATGTAAACTGTAATTTTAATATCTTGCTGGGCGGCTATATTTGCATTATTAACTACATTCAATGTTACCTGCATTTCTCCGACGTCTTCAAAAGGTCCGAGTTTGAAAATTGGGTTGGTCATATCATTTGTGAGATTTCCATCTGCATCGGGTCCATCCAAAGACAAACTCAAGTCGCTCCACAAATCGGGATCGTTTGTTTTATCACCATCATCGTTGTTATCTTTTGTCAGATCGGTATCAATATAATAAGCCTTAATTCCTGCACCAGACGGATCAAAAGAACCCTTGGCATTAAATTCAACAACTTTTGTCACAGGTACTTCAAGAGACGCAGGAGCGACAGGCAAAGGTGCCATTGTGGTTCCGCATATTTGAGGAGAAATAGCGGAAGGTGTTGAAGGTAAACTTCTTGTACCGTCTGCATGTAATGAATAAATAACACCGAAATAATTTCCGTTTGGAATATTTAATGTAATAGAAGGAGACTCAGGAGAATTGAGCTTCATCATTTCAAAACTTTCATTTTCTTTTACATCGATGGTCACTCCGTTATCAAAACTCAAAGAAGTTCCACCATTATTTAGAGCGCGTATTTTTTCTCCATAAACAAATGAAGTTTTGGTCAACAATCGGTCAGATGGTTCTGTGTTTTTTTGAATGTACTCAATGGTACCGAGAGCAAGCCCAAGAGTCGGCGTCTCAATATCGGAAGGAATTTTATAAAAACTGCCGGCAGGAAGACCAATGTTTTTACCATCGATAACTATACCGGCCTTGGAAATTGTATAAATAATATCTCCGGCGCTGACATTGAATTCGTCAGGAGATTGATGTACCACTTTCTCCAAGCCGTTTATAAAGTTTTTACCAACACCTACAACATCTGTGACTTTACCCAAAACAGAATCAGGCTCTTCAATTAACAGATACCTATAAGTCCCGCGATATACATCATTATCTATGTCAGTCAAAGAAGGATAAATGACAACTTCATACCCAACCAAGTCATTATATTTTTGAGGAAGGAATGTAAAAGTCGAAGAATTGTTTTTATTAATAGAATCAGACGACGCTTGGACGGCAGATTTCACAGATCCGGAATAAGCACTTACAGAAGATATCATAAACACATCAGGATTTGATGGAGGAGCCTTATTAACTTCATAATTCTTTTTCCAATAAACATCGTTTCCCATCGTATAAATAATGTCAGTATCGGTATCTGCGTCCACATCGCCAAACAATATCTTCGTATTTTTATTTATTTCAGCCGTGTAACTTACAACATTTTCATTTTGCAAAGATGGATTTCCATCTTCATCAACACTTGTCATAACAAATATGCCTTTTGGTGTCGTTTGTGGAATAGAGCCTAAATTATCAGCAGTAAGTCCACCCTCTCCAATATATTCATTTAAAGTGGTTGGACCTTCATTCAATACATCACTCATTTCACTCAAAGGCATTGAACCCAAATCAGCGGCGATCGAAACTTTTTTCACGACTATATCGTCGCTGTCGGAATTCAAAGCCTCTTGGCCCAAATCATTCGCAACAAATTTCTCATCGATATTAAACTCATTTTTAGGCAGAGAAGCTATCAAAGTATTCAAATCTTCAAGCCCATTAATGTTTTCAAACATATTACCTTGTTCCTCGAGCCCGCGTGCGTAAGCCAATAAAGAATTTCTTAATTCAACTATTTCGGAAGATGAGCTGTCGGTCGCTAAAATCATGTCAAAATCTGAGGCGCTTTTTTCCAAGAGAGGATTATTGTCGGAGATGAAATCCTGAGTCGCAGCAAGATAGTAATACAAGTTATCGGGGTCATCCATATTGAAGTTATAACTACCCTTCATTTCTTCTTTCACTTTTTCCAAATCAACACTCCAATTAGGAGACACCCCTGTTTGTTCCAATAAAATCCTGTCAACTTGAGTAGCACTGGAAGCGGCATTCGTAGCGGCTCTCATGTATTTATTAAATTTACTAGACCAATAACTCAAAGTCTCATTCATCATGTCGGCGGCATATTTAACATATTCATATATACCATTCGTATCGATACCAAATTTTGTTTTCAAGGTAATATCAAATTCAACAGGCGCATCATAAGAGAATGAAGGCGGCTTTAAATTTAAATTCAAAGTGATAGGTAATACAGGCTTCACTCCGGGCTCGGTCATGCCTTCAATTTGCCCTTTAACTTTTCCTTCAGGATATATCATCAAACCTTTTTTAATTAGGCACAAAATTTTGAAAATTGGTTTCAAAGACACAGCCAACTGAAAAACAGGTTTTGGTATTTTTGGAATAGTGGGCGGACGAGGAATATCCGGTAATTTTGGTAATGGCAGAGGCGGCAGATCAGGAAGATCAAAATTTATATTTGGTAAAGGAAGTTCAAAATCAGGTATCAAGGAATCCAAGTCTATATCAAGGCTCGGTTTTATATTTGGAATAGTTACACTCGGAAGATCAGGAAGATTCAAAGGCAAAGGCTTGAATACAAAATCCGGCCAAATTACAGTCATACCCATTTCTATTTTTGAAAAATCGAATACAAAATCCGGCCATTTAGGAATTTGTATAATAGGAAGTTCAGGGAAGACACTTCCAAACACCTGGAATATTAAACCTATTTCACCATAACGTTCATTTTTACACTCGTCACAACTCACTTGATAATCCAGTACGAGATCAAGAATAGCCTTCCATCCTTTGAATTGATCTATTATTTCACGTATAGCTCTCAGCCATGATTGAATTATTTTTCCTTGTCGATTTATATACCCACCGGTCAATTCCATCACGGCATCAAGATAACAAACTATTTGTAAGGCATATTTTGACAGTGCGAAACGCAGTTTCGCCAAAGTTTTTGGTAAATCCTTATACGCTTCAAGAGTGTCTAAAAGTTTTTTGAGATTAGCTATTAATTTATCAAGACGAATAAATAATGATTCACATATTGTTTGTTCCTCTGAACTTTCATCACAAGTCCAGAATTCTTTTATATGTTCGGCTTGAGATTCCAAATTCTCTACTAATTGTTTAGCTTGTTTCTCATATTTTTCTATTTGTTGTTTATTAATAATCGGAATATTGATGGTAACTTCTTCAGGCTGAATTTTGAGCAAAGGAATTTTTTGTATTGCCTCAAAGAAATCATCTACATTTTTCATGCCTTTGAAACTGCCTGCCAAATCTTGACTATTAAATTCTTTAAATAGTTGATCGAAGTCAGGGAGGATCAAATAGAAATCCGGTAAGTCTAGCAGTTTTGTAAAAATTTCATCGATCTGAGCATCCATCCAATTTGTAAAGAATCCGGGGAATCCAGGGACTTTCAAATTGACAGAATCTTTAAATGTTAACTTTGAATTATCGCTACCATAAGCTCCATTGTGGTTCACAGCATTAGATCCACTGTTCTCAGCTGTAGCGTCTGGACTGTCATCACCGGAAACGATAGCATTAACTTTATTAACAGCATCGTTTACAACGCTTACGGCTTTATTAATAGCACTTCTAATTTTTGAAACTACGAATTCAATGGCATCACAAATAAACGGAATTTTAGCGGCCGGAACAGCAGCAACAAAACACGCTCCCTCAGGAGATGGCCCCATACACACAGCTACACCCAATCCCATTGTGAGCGTGGGGGAAACATAGAGTCTGAAATTAGACTGCGCAGTAGTAGGGTACAAGAAACTGAAATACGGCATATTAGGAGTGCCAACCGCCAGCATAGCGATGCCATTCCCGGGATTTTGATCACTTGGGGCAAAAAACGCATAATTCCAAGGAATAGGAAGACATCCGGCGCCTGAACATCTCATTTGATCAAGTGCATCCTCAACTTTATTGACGATCTTTTCAGCCATATCGGCAATATCACTGAAAACTTGGCCAGCAGATTTTGAGCCTCCGCCAGATGATTTAGAGTCAGAGTCATCACTTCCCGGAGAATCATCCCATGAGTCAGGTAGCATATCTCCATCCAAATCTTCGTTTAACACAGACAAGAATTCAGCCATTGATTCGGGACTACCATTCGGCAAAGGAATGTCCAAAGGGTCTTGACCATCCCCATTAGGATCATCGGCATCCACTTCACTTGCATCTTTAATGAATTTATCAGGATCTACGGTTTTTTGTTTTACTGCCTCAGAAAGTGCAATAGCTTCATCTTTCGCAGCGTTCTCTTCATCAGTGAGACCTTCAACAGGGGAGGTAATATCTCTGTCAGTTGCACCTATTTCTTGATCGTATCTCACATATGTTACGTGCCTCATCTCATCTCTATCCTTTTTTGAGAAGAAGTAGGTTAAAGATTTACCATCGTTTATTTCCGGTTTAATAAATATATCAAGAAATTCATCGTCGACGCTTTCATCGGCTCCGATTTTCGCATTTGCATTTTCAACATCAACCAAGTCAGCAAAATTACCAATAACAATATTTATATCAGGGATTGCAGTTATCTTTGCAGTATAAGTAAGATTTCTCACTCCATTAGCAGGGACATTCAGCCCTTTGATAGCAAGCTCTCTCAAAACAGCATCGGTTCCAACCCATTCAGGCTTATTAGCTCCATTAGTACAATCAGGATCAATACATTTCAAAGAGTCTATATCTATTTCTTGAGCACTTGGAGTGATATCAGAAATTATCAAATCTCTTATTGCGGAAGGCGAATTGTTTTTAATTGTAATAGTATACTCAACAATATCACCAATTCCCATACTGCCTCCGTTTTGATCTACGACTTTTTTTACAGATCCATCGAAAACTCCATCGGTATATTTAGCCAACAAGAAAGGAAGAGGTTTTATCAAAGGTTCCGCATCAGGATCGTATTCGGCATTATCGCCAAACATGTTATATACAGATGAAGCGTCAGTCGCCAAACTCTCTTGAACCAATTTAATCTGCACGAATTTCCCATAATTTTCACTGTAATTTTTTTGATCATAAGGGTTGCTGCTTCCAGCCTTTGGAATAGCGGGCATCGAAGGATAATGGAACAAAATATCATCTATCAAATCTTCGCTGTTCAAATCAACACCGAAATTCCCAAGTTTGTATTCATTTGAATTTACTTTTCCGTCATCAACCCAAAATATATATACATTTCCGGCACCGTCTGAAATAACCAAATCCTCGGTCCCATCTTTGTTTAAATCGGCAGTCTTAACAGAAGAAATTTTATCAGCGGTATTCAGCTCAAGTTTTTGTCTTTCAAAACTACCGTTTTTATTGGTATATAAGTACAAACATTTTTCACCCTGTACGCAACTTTCTTGTGTACCGACTATCAAATCATCAAACCCATCTTTATTAATATCAATTTTCGAAAGACTGTTAATTTTATTTGATATATTCAAGATGATTCCGCGATCAACAAATCTTTGATTACTGTTTTCATTTTCAAGCAGTTTTATACGGCCGTCCAGGAAGGTCATCAAAAGATCATCAAATCCATCGCCGTTATAATCAAAGAATTCAATGTTATCAAAAGTATCCGCATCGGAATGAATCATTTGACCGATATCTTTTGTGTAATTCGAAAACCCTATCAAATCTTCAGTGGCGTTATCAATGCGAATAGTAGGATCTCCAAGAACTATTCCGGATTCAGAAGCATAAGGAATATTTGACTCTCCAACAGAATTGCCGGCGGCAAAAAGAAGCATGTTTTTATTGTCCGTGGAGAATCCTACCTCGGTATTTGTTTTCGCAGATTCGATGGAATCCACCCCGCTTCCTGGAGCCATCGTCCGGTCAATATCCTGAGTTGTATCAATTATATAAAATCCTCTTTTGAATTCAGTTGAATATCGTGAGAATGATTCTTTTAAGTCAAAAATTCCTTTGTCATTCGCGAGTTTAATGTATATTCCAGCTTCAAAATTAGTATTTTTGTCGGATGATTTTAATGTGGAAACTGGGACCGATTGTCTGAATTGTATTTGAGCGATAGGAACATTTTTCCATGTCAGTAGCATTGAGAAATAAGACTTGTCCAATTTCAAAGCCGAATCAGCCACCTGAGGCAATCTCAAAACGACATCATTTGATAAGAGAGAAACGCGCCCGTATCTATCAATTTTTGCGAATTCAGTGACTCCTCTTTTTAATACAATTGAATTTGAAGGAAGGTCAGAAATTAATTTCGGAGAGATATCTTTTTTATCATCGGGAGTTATGTCTTTTACAAAGACGCCTTCACTGTATTTATCAAAATCATCTGTGATTAATCCAAAAGGTAGATCATTTTTTGGAACAAAAAATATCTCACCAACATCAACCCCAAAAGTCTCGTCCCTGAATTTTATTTTATTGAATTTAAAAGTCTCTGTAGCAGGTACAAAATTCATTTTTACATTTTGATCGAGAACATCGACTTGCCCAAATCCATCCACAGAAACAACGCGTTTTTTATCATTTAATACGGACGTGGAAGTGAGGACAGCTTGAGATTTTCCGTTGAAAAGCATTTCACTCGCAAGGTCGTTTTTCCCCATGTCATAAAAAGCTCCGCCAAGTAGATTGATATACAAAGCGCGTGGAGATATTTTTGCAAAACTGTTTGAATTTTCATTTGAAATTCGTTTTTTGAAATCAATAAGTAGATTAGATTTTTCGAGATTCGGAGCGGTAGCTGAAATCGAAGCCTTGCCTGAATTTGCTGTTGATTTTATGTTAACAGTTGCAAGTCCGGTAGAAGTAAAGACCTCATTTGGACTATCAAAAGTTAAAATACTTCCTGAGCTCCTTGAAGGGGCGAAAGAAACGTTAGCTGAAGATGTGTAGGCCAAATTTCCATATTGATCGAGCAATTTTGCGGTTACAAGTGTATTATCGATTCCACCGGTGAACAAAGATTCGTCCTCGCTTGCAAGTGAAAGAGAAGTTGCAGGTCCGGGAAGCGTAGTAATAACAAAAGTAATATTTGCAAAGCCCGGAGCGGAAACCGTGATAGTTGGATCGCCGGATAATGTTGTAGATTTGAATATAGCTTTTGAAACACCGGCAGTCATAGTTTTACCGCTATATACGTCCAAAGTTCCATAACTGCTATCGTTTACATCCCAAACTATTTCACCATTATAGCCTGGAACTTTTGTTCCATTAGTTTGTTGTAATTCAACTGAAATAGCAGAAGAAGATTTTCCATCTGCATTTATTTTCTCATTATATACAGGCGTTAATTTCAATGATCCATCGCCGAGTATTGAAATGTTTCTGGAAGCACCGATACCGCCTTTGAAATCAATATCATCTTTCTCCATAGTTGCTGAAAGCATTTTTTCTTCAATTTCATCACTCATCAAAACAGCATACACATTTGCCTCACCTATTTTATCTCCGGATAAAATTGAAGCATTTGCAACTCCGTCGGTAGTGTCTTTTTGTAATCCGGGCATCAAAGAATTACTGTCGCCGGTCATATCCAGTACCACGTCTCCAAATGCAAATATAGAAACTGTTGAAAACTGATCCGCTGTTAAATTCCCATATTTATCCACAACTTTTACAGCAACATTTGCTTTGGATTTTTTGTTTGCAAGAAGTACATTCGTATCAGTATCCAGAGCTAATTTTGCCGGCTCTCCGGAAGTAATCACCAATTCTTTTACTTCAGTCGCGTAAAAAGGCCCATCAGTTACTTTTGCTTCGACTTTTATTATGCCGGATTTAGTTAATGGTTTAATAGTAGCCTTAGCTATTCCATTAACAGCTTTTTTAATATTTCCACCTTCAAAAACAGCACTGTCTTTGCCATCTATTATTGTAAAAGTTACTTGATTGGTGGCAGTGCCTTCTATTTCCTCGTTCGCCATCAAAGCAGCGGAAAGATTTATAACTTCATCAGTACCAATTTGAGCACCACTCGTATCGGAAGTCAGAGAAACTTTCTTTCCAGCTGACTGTACTAGTAAGCCTTCCGTTTCAACAGTTGTTTCTTCAGAAACAATTGCCTGGACAGTGATAGTGACTGATCCTGAAACATTTGTGGATCTGAGCCTTATGACGCCAAGACCACCTATTAAAGTTTTACTTGAATAATTTTCATCAACAACGAAAGATGGATTTAAAAGATCTTGAGAAAGAGAGTAGGTAAGTGCAGGCGTTGAAGCAGCATAAGGTTTGTCATTTTGATTATAACCTTTGACTTGGACGTCGACATAGTCTCGACCGTCGCTATAAACAACGCTTTTTGAAGGGATTAACTCAAGCTTTTCCAGAGTATCATCTTCACAGGCGTCATCACATCCTATGTCCAATTCTCCACAAGCAGAATCCAGTCCGACCTTCGGATCAAAACTTGTAATTAGTCCACTTAAATCTTTGAAAAAATCTATAAGTTCTTGGAAAAATTTCTTCAAAGAAACAAATTCATCATCATCGTCGCCATCTTTAGGATATCCGTCGTCTCCTATGCCAGGTCCGACGAAATCTTCATATTCCATTCCATCTGTAATTGCGCTCAATTCTGGATCGTTATCGGTATTTTCCCCTTTATTAAAAGCGAAATCTATATAGTCGCTATCATCGCCACTACCTCCGTCAAAAATTAAATAAGCGGCCTCATAACCCAGTCCATTATCATTTATATAAGCAGGATAGGCAGAGGAGTCATTTAAGTAATAATTCAAAATATATTCATGTTTATCATCGATCGAAAGCGAATTCCAGGTCATCGCATCGCGCAAGATTTTTTGATCCGCACTCAACATAAAGTCAGAATGGTTCTTTGTTGTGTATGCGGATTTTTCAGAGTTTATTGTCGCATTAAAAAGTTCTGTTTTGATGTAATCTTTTGCAGTCAAATTTAATCCCTCTGATTTAATAAAATCATCCAGCTTCTTTTGACTGCCGGGAATTTTTAATATTTCATCTGCAAGTATGCCAAGATCAATTATGAACTGTGCAACATTCGGAGCGGATTCGGTTGTTGGAGATTTTAGTAAATTTGGATAATTTATTTTTGAAGTCTGACCGGTTGAATCCATAAAAGCTACATATCTCGGGTCGTCTATCGGAAGTGAAGGAGTCACACCCGATTCAATCTGTTTTGAAATGGTGTAATTAGTAGGCTCGTTGTGAAAAATTAAACTCGAAATGCTTTTCAAAAGTTTTGGTTTAACTTTCAAAATTAAATCAGTATCTTCATTGAAAATTCTTGTTCCTTTCCATACGGGAATTCTTGGTAACGGATACCAATATTCATCATTACCAGGCTTTCCATTCTGATACGGAGGATTTTTCCAATTCAATCTAAATCCAAGCAAGGCCCTGCTCACTTCAGGAATATTGTTTGGGTTCAATCCATATTTGGGATCGCCTTCATCCATATCCAGCTCAAATCCAATATCTTTCCCCTCAGCATCTTTGATAGGCCTGTAATCAGGAATCCCGTCACCATCATTATCGATACCATCATACAGTCCATAGTATCTAGCAAAAATCCCCAAAGAAGTCTTGGTAGATTGATCCAAAACCATTTCATTTGTAGATTTATACAAACTGATATTGTCTCCCTTCCCTCCGTAAGGAATATTTTGATTTTTTCGTCCTTCACCATCGACGAAACTTTGAGCGCTATTAACAAAATTATTATAAAAATAAATATCTACATAAGCATTACCAGTAGTTCCAGGAGGAAAATCACCAGAGTTTGAAGGAAGCATATTGAAACACGCATCCATATACATATCATCTATATTTTCAGCCAACTCTTGTTTTGTAGTTATATCACTTGGGAGCTGAAAAACTTCAGCATGTGTTTTGTAGGTAACATCATCATTTTGGCCTTCCACCAAATCTCCTTCTTTACCTTCGACCACTTTTTTACCTATTGGAAATTGATGTGAATAAACTATTGAAGAATTATCGACATTACCTGGCATATAACCTTTTGTATAAGAAAAAGTTCCATCATCATTTTTTACAACAGCACCAACATTTGAAGATAAAAAAGGCTCAACGCTAGCCGCAGGATCTAAAACAGGATAAGTCGCGAACATAGGCAGACATCTATCATCATGCATAACGGTCGATAAGAAAAAACAACCTGAGAGTCCATTTTTCCCACCATTAATGGAGTAAGTTTTTTTATCGGATGAAAGATTGGAATAAGGTGAAAGACTTTCAAAACCAATATCAACAGTTTTTTTCGAGCCGGCACTGACATCATAAAATTCAACTTCCAAATGACTTTCATCATCTTCATACAGTCCATCTTTATCGTTTCCACCATTTTTTCCCGAAGCAACATTTTGAACAAAACCATTTACAATCGAAGTCATCACACCATTGTTTTTTAACAATGCAGGAGTCGGCTCCACGTAGTAACCTGTAGGCAGATAGTAGTATTCGTCGCCGAATTTTGTAGCATAAGGCAAAATACGTGGCTCGTGATTTAAGTCTCCTGTTTTAGAAAAAACTTCAGTGAGTCTATTTTTTATTTCATCTTTTATATAGCTCGAAAGCATTTGAGAACCATATAAAGAATTGTTATAGGGGGGGGTATCTTTTAATTTTTCTTTTAATTCTGCTTCTAAATTTTCTGATACCTCTTCCGCATATTCTTTGCACCCATCGCATTTAATAAGAGGGTAATAAGACTGACTTTTAAAATCTTTAGAACTGAATGCAATTTTATTCATCGCCTCTCCAAACATGGCAACAACCGCAGGATTCGATTCA
>Ga0208040_1001076_pt1 | contig 28477 bp, 34 predicted proteins | sample AD_UKC083_MetaG_FD_184431 | JGI IMG/M metagenome (GOLD analysis project Ga0208040, IMG submission 184431) | Active sludge microbial communities of municipal wastewater-treating anaerobic digesters from USA - AD_UKC083_MetaG (SPAdes) (version 2) | ecosystem: Engineered > Bioreactor > Anaerobic >...
AGAGATGGCGGCGATCCTCGTGGTGGCTGCCAATAGCGTAAACGGTGGCAAGTCAATTTGGATAACGCGCGCCCCCGGCCCCTTGCCAATAATAATATTCAGGTGGCCGGACTCCATCGCCGGATAAAGCACTTCCTCAATCATTTTGTTTAGGCGATGAACTTCATCAATAAATAAAATATCACCGGCGGACAGGTTGGTTAAGATAGAAGCTAAGTCGCCAACCTTTTCTATGGCCGGGCCGGAAGTCACTTTAATTTGTGCGTTCATCTCTTTGGCGACCAAGTAAGCCAGAGTGGTCTTGCCGAGACCCGGGGGACCATAAAAAAGCAGGTGTTCGGGCGGTTGTTCGCGTTCTCGGGCGGCCGCCAGAAGGATTTGCAAGTTATCCTTGATGTTTTTTTGCCCAATATACTCTGTCCAGGCGAGAGGACGCAAAGAACGGTCTAAATAAAGGTCTTCTTTGGGGATGGTGTTGTTATTCATAAATAATGGTGTCAGGGCTTGACATTAAAATCGTTTTATGCTAGCATATAAGACAGAACGCTATAAAGAAGAAATTGGCAGATTATGGGCTTATCTTTGGCGTTTCTTTTTTGTTTTTTTATCAAGCTTACAAACCTCCAAGCAATCTAGGCCTGTTTACAGACCTAACGGGTTCTTTCAAGAGGACGCTTCGGTTTTCACCTTAGCAGTGAGTTTTACTGAAGCTATCCTTGAGGAATTATCTAACTTTAGATGCACATCCAAAGGGATTGCTTGGAGGTTTGTAGTCTTGATTCGTTTCTCTGTTTGCAAAGAACGGTTTAAATAATTTCTTCGTATAAATCAACGACGCGCGACAGCTCTTCCAGGGTGGTGCGTCCGGTAATGACTTTCAAGATACCATCTTGCCGCATATCAAGGATTCCTTGGGGTTTGGCGGCTATTTTTATTTCTTTTTCGCTTGGGTTGGTAATGGTGGCGGCCGCGACCGCGTCGTCCATTACAATCGCCTCAAAGACTCCTTCTCGCCCCTTGTAACCGATACCATTGCATTGTTCACAGCCACCGGCTACGAAAATTTTGTTTGCCTCGGTAATTTCGCCTTGCCAATTTTCTGGCACCAATTCCGATCTCTTTTCCTTGATACTTTGAATTACGGCGCTAAGTAGCTCCTTCTCGCTTTCGGTGGGGGCGATTTCTTTTTTGCAGTGCGGACAAAGTTTGCGCAACAGACGTTGGGCAATAGAGAGTGTCAACGACGAAGTGATAATCTTTGGATTAACCTCCAGATCAATCAAGCGGGGGATAGCGCCCTGGGCGTTGTTGGTGTGCAGGGTGGAAAAGACTAAGTGGCCAGTCAAAGAAGATTGAACCGCGGTCTTGGCGGTTTCGCTGTCGCGAATTTCTCCAACCATGATGACATCGGGGTCTTGGCGCAAAGCGCTGCGCAAACCCAACAAGAAAGTATAACCCTGTTTTTTGTTGACTTGGGTTTGGTTTATACCTCCCAGATGGTATTCAATCGGGTCTTCAATCGTGATAACTTTATTTTCCGGCGAATTGATTTCGCGCAAAAAGGCATAAAGCGTGGTTGTTTTACCTGAACCGGTCGGGCCAGTCAGGAGAACTAGACCGTTCGGCTTGTGGATTTCACGATTAAAAATTTCAAACAGTCTTGTTTCCACGCCCAATTTGGCAAAAGTCAGCTCAATCGTTTTTGGGTTTAGGATACGCATAACCACTGATTCGCCGTAAGCCGAAGGAATAACCGATGAGCGGATTTCAATATCGCTATTCTCCAACGCGATGGAGAAACGACCGTCTTGGGCGGCTTCTTTGACGTTTAACTTCATGCCGGAAACCAACTTTAGGCGTGAAATAATTTGGCGGTGAATTTTAAGCGGAAAGTCAGCCACATCTTGCAAAACACCGTCCAGCCGATAGCGCAAGCGAATTGTTTCTTGTTCCGGTTCAATGTGAATGTCAGAGGCATCAGTCACCAAACCGCCAGCCAAAATGACTTCCAAGATGCCGGAAATGCCGCCTTGACTTAGCGCTAGTCCACTTTCTTTGTCTATCTCGGTTTTGATGTCAGTTAGAGTTTTGAATTGTTCAGTCAAACGCGTGACATCTTCATTGGAAATTTCTATCAGACCGGCTTTGGTTTTTTCGGAGAGCGAAACTTCGCTGTAGCGAGTCCAAGCGCTTTCCAGGCCAACTTCAGAAACCATGAAAAGTTCTACTTTAAAATTTTTGCCCTCCAAATCTTTAATTACCGCTTGGGCTTCTGGTTTATTGGGCGCCAAAATGGCCAAACTAAGAGTTTTGTTGACTACTTTAAAGGCCGCGACGGCGGCGAGGCGAGCTTCATCTTCGGGGATAAGGCGTAGAGCGTCGGTATTTATAGCTGTTTTTGAAAGATCGAGATAGGGAAGTCCGTAGCGGCCGGAAAGGGTTTGAGCCAACTCTTCCGCTTCCTTCTCGCGCAGGTCTTGTAGATGCTTGTCGGTTGTTTGACTATTGGGGTCAATCATTATTTATATTTTACCCTTTTGTTTGTTTAAAAACAATTCAGGTGTTAACGGTACGTCTAACTACATTCCTTGCATTTTAAAAAACATAACGCAACTGTAAATCTGTGGGTAACTCGGTTAAACAAACAAAAGGTGGATAGGGAAATCAAAAATTTTTAACGATTGTTTGGATGATCGTCTGAATGAAGCCGCGCTAAATAAAAAACAAAAAATCCCTAGCCCTAAAAGGGTGATTTGGGCCATAAATGGGGTGCAAACCCGGGGAGCTGTTTAGCTTGACTTTTTCGCTATTATTTGTTATAATGATAGGTAGAGGGTTGAAATGAAGAAAAAGACGGGATCCGCCCTTGGTGGAAGGAGGTCGAGATGAAACACGCGAAGCAGTTTTTTGTTGTGTTGTCGGTGGTCCTGGCCGTTGGTGTTGGCGGTTGCGCCACCACGATGGGGCCGGCGGGGTCGCAGCTGGTCTCGGTCGGACCGGTCAGCGGAGCCTGTCCGCAGTGCGGACAGGGGATCACGGTGCCGGCCAATGGCGCGGCGCTTTGCCCCTATTGCGGGGGTACGGTCCGGCTGGCTCAGCCAGCCCCCGCGACCAGGTCGCTGCCATCTGTGGTTTTGCCACAGGTGGTGACGGTTGTGACCGGCGGTCGGGGTGGTCATCACCGCCCTGGCGGATACGGCCACTACGGCTGGCGCCCGCCCCGACCAGTCGGGGTACCGGTACCAATTTACCGGTCCGGGGGGTACTACGGGGGGACTCATGGCCACTACGGCTGGCGTCCACCTCGGCCGGTTGGCGTGCCGGTGCCGATCTACCGGTAGCGCAACAGTCAAGGCGCGAGAGCGAAGCTCTCGCGCCTTTTTTCTTTTCTCAGTTTTTCTTGGTGTTCTGTTTTTGCTTTTTCTTTGGCCAGCTTATAAAATGACGCTATGAAAAAAACAGTAAAAAGTTTGACAGATCTGGAGAGTTTGGCCGGCGAGCTTCTAAAAAAGCTAAAAAAAGACCAACAGGCGACCATTGTAACCTTGGCGGGTGATTTGGGTTCCGGCAAAACCGCTTTTACGCAAATGATTGGTAAAAAATTGGGAATAAAGACCAAAATTACCAGTCCAACCTTCGTGATTCAGAAAAAGTATGAATTACCACTGTCTGGACCGCAAGGGATTTCAACTGGTTATAAACAACTTATCCACATTGATGCATACCGCCTAAATAGTGGTCGTGATCTCTTGCTTTTGGGTTGGGACGAAATTATGGCTAATCCGGATAATTTGATTTTGCTTGAGTGGCCGGAAAGGGTAAAAGATATAATTCCAGCCGATGTTTACAAGATAAGCTTTAAGTTTGTTGACGATTCTTCCAGAGAAATAAGTTTCTAATCGGTTTTTCAAAATCACCATAGCTACAACCTAAAAACCTAATCATCTTGGAAATCTTGGGGCACTTCTCTTATTTTTCTTTTTTACGTTATACTAAAAGCAGTGACGGAAAAGACCAAAAAACTCGTTTTGTTTGACGCGCATGCGATTATTCATCGCGCCTACCACGCCTTGCCCGACTTTTCCTCCAGCCAGGGTGAGCCGACGGGTGGCCTTTATGGTGTATCAACAATGCTGATGCGCATTATTGCCGATTTTAAGCCTGATTATTTAGCCGCTTGTTTTGACCGGGCGGAGGCCACTTTTCGCAAGCAAGTTTACGAGGGTTACAAAGCCGGACGGCCGAAAGCCGAAGAAGAATTGATTGCTCAACTTATTCGAGCGCGCGATATTTTTGCCGCTTTTGGTATTCCGATTTATGACGCGGCAGGTTTTGAGGCGGATGATGTTATCGGCACAATCGTAGAAAAATTGAAGGATGAAAAAAATTTGCAAATCATTATTGCCTCGGGCGATATGGATACTCTGCAATTGGTCCGAGGCAACGAAGTGGTAGTTTACACTTTGCGTAAAGGTTTGACCGACACGGTAACCTATGACGAAAAGGCGGTTCGGGAACGTTATGGATTCGCACCGTCTTTGGTCGCGGACTTTAAAGGTCTCAAAGGCGATCCATCGGACAATATTATCGGCGTGCCCGGAATTGGTGATAAAACAGCGACCACGCTTATCCAAGAGTTTGGTTCGGTGGAGAATATTTTTGAAAAACTAAAACAAGACGAAGCGGTTTTTGCCGACAGGGGGATTAAGCCGCGGGTCGTCACTTTGTTGAAAGAAAACGAAGAAGAAGCGATTTTTTCCAAAACCCTGGCGACAATTCGCCAGGATGTGCCAATTGATTTTTCTTTGCCGGCGCAAACTTGGCCGGAAACTTTCTCGCCCGCGCCAGTGGAAAAGATTTTTTCCGAGTTGGAGTTTCGTAGCTTGATTGGGCGAATAAAGAGTTTAAAAACCAAAGATGAACCAAAAGACGAATCAAAAGGCTTGGCTGAAACTGGATTTGCCCCCCAAGATATTCGTCGAGTGGGAGTGATGGTTTGGCTTCTTAATTCTGATTTGACGGTACCGACTTGGGAAGATATCCGACAATTTACCGGTTGTGATAGTTTGCTTGAAGCGGAAAAATTCGCTTTGGCCGAACTGAAAAAGAAAAAGTTAGATAAAGTTTGGACCGAGATTGAGGCGCCGCTTTTGCCGATAATTGAAAAAGCCGAAAAACGAGGTATTTTGGTTGACGCAAATTATTTGAAAAACCTGGCCAAAGATTACCATCACAAGTTAGCCAAGCTGGAAAATGAAATTTATGAAGTTGTCGGTGAAATTTTTAATCTTAATTCGCCAAAACAATTGGGCGAAGTGTTGTTTGACAAACTGGGGCTTTCCGCCAAGGGTCTAAAAAAGACGGCCACCGGCGCGCGGTCCACTCGCGAATCGGAACTCCTAAAACTAAAAGGGACCCATCCGGTTATTGAAAAGATTTTGGCGCATCGTGAATTACAAAAACTGCTCTCCACTTACATAGACAATATTCCATCCATGCTTGATAACGAAAGCGCGCTTCATACTACTCTCAACCAAAATGGCACCACGACCGGTCGGATGTCTTCCAACAACCCGAATTTGCAAAATATTCCGACCCGAGACAGTCTAGGGGCGGCTGTGCGGGGCGCTTTTGTGGCTCGCCCTGGCTTTAAGCTTCTGGCCTTTGACTACTCGCAGATTGAGCTTCGTATTTTGGCGGTTTTATCGGGCGACCCCAGTTTGGCGGAGGTGTTTAAAACTGGCAAAGATGTCCATTCATCGGTCGCCGCTAAAGTTTTTGGCGTAAAAGAAGAGGTGGTTACCAAAGAAATGCGCCGCCGCGCCAAAGTCATAAACTTCGGCATAATTTATGGTATGGGTGTAAATGCTCTGAAAACCAGTCTGGGTACCACCAGGCAAGAGGCGGAACAATTCATGACTAACTATTTTGACACTTTTCCAACAATAAAAAAGTATTTCGCAAATGTGGTGGCCCTGGCCAAGCAGAGGGGTTATACCGAAACCTTGTTTGGGCGCCGTCGTTATTTGCCGGCGCTCAAATCGCGTTTGCCGCAAATCTTGGCGGGGGCCGAAAGAATGGCGATGAACGCGCCGCTCCAAGGAACGGCCGCCGATGTAATCAAGCTGGCGATGATTAAGGTTGATAAAAATTTACAAACCGCAGGCTTGGGGGGTGAAGCGCATCTTTTGTTGCAAATTCATGACGAATTGATTTATGAAGTTACCAAGGCCAAGGTGACTGAAGCGGAAAAGATAATCCGTCCAGCGATGGAGGGAGCAATTGAACTGCCCGTGCCGCTTTCTGTTAGTTTTGATGTTGGAGATTCTTGGTCGGAGCTGGCCTAATGGTTGATTTTAACAATAATTATTGCCGTCCTAATGAAGTTGTGATCTTTTTTCCACACTTTAAAAACCTTGCTTAATGAAGCCGGATACTATATGATGAAATCGCAATGTTACAATTTGCAATCAAGCAAAGGTCGATTAAAGTAAAACAAACACTATAATCCATGAAAAATTACGTTATTGTCGCTATTATAATCATCTTGATTATCATTGGCGTAGTTTGGTACAAGTCTCAAACTCCGGCCACTCCGGAAGGCGAGATTGAAACTCCAGTTGAAGAAACGACCGACTTAGAAGGCGCCACGGGGGAAGTTTTGGAAGGCGAGGTTGAGGTTGTTGACGAAATTGCCACCACTTCCGAAGTTGCTGAATAATTTACAGTCAAAAAAACAAAAAAACCGCCACTGGCGGTTTTTTTGTTTTTTTTCGTAAAAAATTTTAAAATAGAGACATAGCAGTAATTTTAATTTTTTATGTTTGAAATAGCGGGCGGGGAAATAATTTTAAGTTTGGGGTTGGCGGTTATTTTAGGTGTCTGCCTTGGTTTCGAACGCAACTTGGCAGGCAAGGTAGCGGGGATGAGAACCTTCGCCTTGGTTAGTTTGGGATCGGCGCTTTTTGCGGTTATTTCCAAAATGGTTACCGAGCAGACGGTTGGAGTGATAAACTTTGACCCCTTGCGGATGGCCTCGCAGGTGATAGTGGGAGTTGGTTTTCTAGGGGCCGGTTTGATTATGGCCAGAACCGGCAAGGTGACGGGGCTGACAACTGCGGCCGGAATGTGGGTGGCCGCTGGCGTTGGCTTGGCTTGCGGCTTTGGTTTTTACTGGCTGGCGTTGCTTGCCGCCGGTCTGACGATTTTTATCTTTGCCGTTCTTTGGATAATTCAACGTGATTTTGTGAGCGGTCTGCAAAAAAAAGTCAGTGGCGATGATAAGGGCTAAAGGCTATGACCCTGAAAGAAAAAACGGAAAAATTGCGAGTCATTAAAAACGAGCTTTTGGGGCTTGAAAAATCACCGCTATTTTCTTTTCGACAAGCAAATAATTTTTTTCCGGTTATTGGCGAGGGAAATCACGAAGCCAAAATTATGTTTGTCGGTGAAGCGCCGGGACGTAACGAAGCCAAGACGGGGCGACCTTTTTGCGGCGCGGCCGGCAAAATTTTGGACGATTTGTTGACCGGTGTCGGAATTAACCGCGCGGAAGTTTACGTGACCAATATTATCAAAGACCGACCGCCACAAAATCGGGACCCATTGCCGGAAGAGATCGCCTGTTATGGCCCGTTCCTTGACCGGCAAATTGAGATTATTGAGCCGCGAGTTATCGCCACCCTGGGTCGTTTTTCTATGCGCTATATTTTGGAAAAATTTACCGCGCCGGAAGCGTTGAAGTCAATCAGCGAACTTCACGGCAAAATTTTTTCAGTCCAGGCTCCCTATGGGCCAATTGTGGTTATTCCGTTTTATCATCCAGCCGCGGCGATTTATAATCGAGCTCTGATTGATGACTTAAAAAAAGACTTTGCCATTCTTAAGAATTACCGCTAAGATTAGATTATGACTAAGCCCCTGAAACTATTTTCTTGGAATGTAAACGGCATTCGCGCGGCCGTAAAAAGCGGTTTTTTTGAAGAGTTTTTGGCCGAAGTCCAGCCTGACGTTTTGGGTTTGCAGGAAATAAAAATTTCTAACAGCGCGAGAGAAAAGGCGGAATTTGATTTTAAGATTTATAACGAATATTGGCATCCGGCCCAGAAACCGGGCTACGCCGGCACGGCGGTTTTTGCCAAGGTAGAGCCGCTGGCAATCGGTAAGGGTTTTGTCGCGCCCGGCAAAACCAATGGGAACGATGAAGAGGGTCGGGTGTTGACCTTGGAGTTTGAAAAATTCTTTTTTGTTAACACCTACTTTCCGAACGCGCGCCACGACTTGTCGCGCCTGACTTTAAAAGAAGATTTTAATGACCGCTGGCTCCAGCACGTGAAGCAGTTAGAAAAAATAAAACCGGTGGTTACTTGCGGCGATTTTAATGTCGCGCATCGGGAAATTGATTTGGCTCGCCCCAAAGACAATGTTGGCAACCCTGGTTTTACCAACGAAGAGCGCCGTTGGGCCGACAGATTCGCGGTGGCGGAATTGGTGGATACCTTCCGGCTAGTTCATGGCGACCAAGAAAACATCTATTCATGGTGGAGTTATAAGTTCCAAGCGCGCGCCAGGAACATCGGCTGGCGGATAGACTATTTTTGGGTAAGTCAGTCACTCCGGAAAAATGTCAAAGACGCGTTTATTTTGGATACGCAGCTTGGTTCTGACCATTGTCCGGTCGGCATCAGCCTTGAAATTTAAAATGTAAAATTATTAGAACTTTTTATCTTCGATTTTAATTTTTAAATTTTACATTATCCTATGCTCTACCTTACTTATGGTTCTGATAAAAAAAAGACACGAGACAAACACCTGGCTTTGGCCCATTCAATTTTGCGCAAACAACCCGAAGCAACCTTTTTTAAATTAAGCGCAGAAAACTTTTCAAGTTCCGAATTTGAAGAGTTAATATTTGGTCAAACACTTTTTGTTCGCCGTTTTGTGGTCGCTGGTGATAACTTATTGAAAGAGATAAAAGATAAAGCGGCCAAAGAATTTATTTTAGCGCGTCTAACCGACATCGCGGAATCAGAAAACATCTTTCTGTTTTTAGAAGAAGAGGAATTGTTGGGTAAAGGCGCTTCTTTTGAAGACAAAGATAAATGGAAAAAAAGACATCAGGAGATAGAAAAAATTAAGAAGGTGGCGGTTAAGGCTCAGGAATTTTCCGTTTTGCCGCCGTCGGAATTTAACATTTATTCAATCGTTGATGCTTTTTCGGCGCGCGATAAAAATGAAGCCTGGACTCTTTATGAAGAGGCGCTCTTGTCCGGTGTCTCGGCAGACGAGGTCTTGTGGAAAATAATCTGGCAAGTGCAAAACATGATTTTGGTGAAAAAAACCAAAAACGAAAAAGAATTAAACTTAAAACCATTTGTTTTAAACAAAACTAAACGAGCCGCGCAGAAGTTTGAGGTGTGGGAGTTAGAAAAATTATCAGGTGAACTGGTTGACCTCTATCACGAAACTTATTTGGGCTCGGAAGAATTTGAGTTTGGTTTGGAGAAGATTCTATTGGGAGTATAGATTTGTTACGTAGCTTGTTACGTAACAGGCTACGTAACAAATCCCTCACAGGGCTACAAAACAATAGTCGAAAAATGCTCGCACATTTTTCTTCGTAATTTTGTGCCCAGGATTCGCCTACAAGTTTTGCCTCGTCAGCCACTCGGCAAACTCGCAGGCCGCCCCTCGCGGCCTCGCCTGTTGGCTCGGCATCGCTGCGGTCTTCGAATCCCTAACACAAGTGAATCAATTCACTTGCTACAGGGCACATTAAAAAAATCGGCCTAAAGCCGATTTTTTTAATGTGCCCTGTGAGGGATTCGAACCCCCGACCGTCTCCTTAAAAGGGAGCTGCTCTACCAACTGAGCTAACAGGGCTAATGATAATTTACATAACAATACTTACTTTACTTAATCACAAACTTTACGTAACTTACTCGTCCCGACCCTCTGAGCGTCGGGGCTGAGCTAACAGGGCATATTAAATTCGTTCCATTCGTATATTTGTGTCGCGCATAAATAATAACAGATTTTTTGAGTTTTTCAAATCTTTTGGCTGTGTTATATTGCTATTAATGGCGCTTAAAAAACCCCAAAAAGAGATAGTTGTTGTTTTGCCTGACATTCGGAGCGCTCTAAATGTCGGTTCTATTTTACGAACCGCTGATGCCGCGGGGATAACAAAAGTTTTTTTGGCCGGTTATACGCCGGCGCCGATGGACAAATTTGGCCGGGTAAACAAGCAAATAAGCAAGACGGCCTTGGGCGCGGAACAAGCCATGCCTTGGGAAAAAGCCGAAGATATCCAAAAACTTTTGCGCCGGTTGGCGCGCGCGGGCTTTGACCTGGTGGCGGTTGAACAAGCAACCAAGGCAATTGATTACAAAAAGTTTAAACCCCGAACAAAAACTGCTTTTATCTTTGGCAACGAGGCTGAGGGTTTGCCCCCAAAGATTTTAAGGCGATGTTGTCAGGTGATTGAGATTCCGATGCGAGGCAAAAAGGAGTCTCTTAATGTGGCGGTGGCGGCCGGCATTATCCTCTTCAGAACTCTGAATATTTGATTAATCGCTTCTTTAAACAACCTTGTTTTTATAAATTTATTAAAGTTAACCTAAAAAACCATGAAAATTATCATCAACTGGGTTATTGCGGCCATTATCATTCTCGTTGCTGCCTACTTGGTGCCCGGCGTGGCGGTCAGCAGTTTTTGGGTAGCGTTTGTGGCGGCCGTTGTTTTTGGGGTTGTCAACGCGCTCATTAAGCCGCTGGTAGTCATTTTGACTCTCCCCATCAATCTTATCACTCTGGGCCTTTTTACGTTGGTAATCAATGCCCTGCTGGCTCTCTTGGTGGCGTTTGTGGTGCCTGGTTTTACGATTGCCGGCTTTTGGGTGGCTCTTATTTTTGGGATTATTTTGACTTTAATTAACTGGGCGGTTGAGAGAGCTTTTTAAAATTATTTTTGGCAACTTGGGCAAAAGTGAGTGCCGCGGCCGGCGTGGGTGATTTTGTGGATTGGTTGGCCGCAAGTTTTACAAGGTTCGTGCTGGCGGCCATAAACTTTGAGAAAGGGGACAAAGCCGCCAAGCGAACCGTCTGAACGACGATAGTTTTTAGACGAAGTGCCTTTGTGGCGAAGGGAAAGTTTAAGCACGGCAATAATGGTTTGTCGCAGTTTTTTGATTTCGGTCGGCTTTAAGTTTTTGTTGCGCCTGGTCGGCAAGAGGCGCGCGCCGAAACAAGCTTCATCAACATAAATATTTCCCAATCCGGCCACCAGCGATTGATCCAGGAGCGTCTGTTTGATGGTGCGGTTGGGGTAACGGTGAAAGATGCCCAGCAAAGCTTGGTCGGTAAAAATTTTAGACAAGGGTTCAAGACCGATTGGTGCTGTCAGTTTTTTTATTTGAGAATCATTCATCAAGCGAACCCAGCCGAATTTGCGTAAGTCATTAAAAAATAATTTGGAACCATCTTTAAAAGTAAAAATTAATCGTGTGTGTTTGGTGGGCTGTTTTTTGTTCAAGGCTTGGTCAGGATGTCCGCCGCCAACGGCTCGCCCTTTGGGGGGTTCAAAAATCAGTTGTCCGGTCATTTTTAGGTGAATGGCAAGGGCGGTAGAATCGGCCAAATCGATGAAAAGCATTTTGGCGCGGCGATTGACGCCGGCAATTTTTTTGCCAATCGTTTGTTCGGCAAATTCTTCGGGCGAGAGAGGGGAGACTGTCTTCCACCACAAAATCTCCGTCTTTTTTATTTGTCGACCGGGCAGAACTTTGCTCAGTTCGCGTTTGAGAGTTTCAACTTCGGGGAGTTCGGGCATAAATGCTAATGTAAAATGTAAAGATTAAAAGGTAAAATGTTAAAAAGAAAAAGGTTTTAAATTAAAGTGTAAAATCAAAAAACAAAGAAGGTTAGGGGTAGTGTAAGATGGAAAAACTAAAATGTAAAATAAGAGGAGTGATTATAATATGAGTAGAGATAGAAAAAACAAACGGCTCAACACACCCGCCTGTTGAAACTGGCTTAAAATAAGGGTTTGGCTAGGACGGACCTAGCCATTAAATTGGCGAAGGCAGAATGGGTGTCAGTCAGAAAAAGTTTAATAGTTAAATGAATTACGGCGAGATGGGTAGATAAGTGCGTTGTCTGTATTTTAGTCCGCGTTCGGCCTGCATAGTTTCGCGCTCAATTCTTCTTTAGCCACTTCATAGTCGCTCCAAGGTGTCTTCTTGCCATTGGGGCCCATGATGTAGGGGTCGGTGCCTTTGCCGGTAATAATGACCACGTCGCCTGATTTGGCTTCTGTCAGGGCGGCGCGAATCGCTTCACGGCGGTCTAAAATTTTAACATAAGGTTTGGCAATTCCTTGGGCCACCTCCTGAATGATTTGTTCCGGGTCCTCGTCGTAAGGGTCTTCGTTAGTGAGAACAATGTAATCGCAATAATCATTGGCGACCTGGCCCATTTGTGGACGTTTCCATTTATCGCGACCGCCGCCGCAGCTGCCCAAGACACAAATTTTACGGCGATTGCCCAAGGCTTCGTAGGCTTTGGCGAGGGAGTCGGCGGTATGGGCATAGTCTACAATGACGTCAAAATCTTGTTTGGAGTTATCCGAAACAACTTTTTCCATTCGGCCGGGAATTTTGCCAAGTTCCGCCAACGCTTTCTTGATATCCTCATTGGTCGCGCCAAAAGCTTTGGCGAGGGTGGCGGCGCCCAAAATATTTAAGATATTGAATTCACCAGTCAAGCTGGTTTCTAAAGTTTCATTGGCGAGAGTCAGTTTGGAACCGCTTGCGCTGGTCTCCCAGGGTTCGGCTTGCGTTAGGGAAAATTCAAGCAGCTTGACTGAAGGCGCCAACTCGGCAAATTTTTTGGCCTTTTTGTCATTAGAATTTACCGCCAAAAATCTCGGCGTCTTTTTTGCTTTTTCCAACGCGCGCGCGTATTCCAATTTGGCGTCCAGATATTTTTCAAAAGACCCGTGCGACTCAAGGTGTTCGGGGGAGAGGTTGGTAAAAATCAGAGCATCGCAATCTATAAATTTATGACGAAAAAGTTTGGCGCCTTCTGAAGTGCCTTCCAGCACGGCAAAGTCGCAGCCGGCCGAAATCGCGCGCCGGAGAAATTTTTGCATAAACATCCGTCCCGGCATGCTCATTTTGTAGAGGTTGCGCTCAATTTTGTCACCGATTTTAAATTGCAGCGTGGAAGTAGAAGCAACCTTGTGTCCGGCGGCGGTTAGAATAGTGGACAAAATTTCCGTGGTGCTGGTTTTGCCTTTGGTGCCGGTCACAAAAATGACTTTCAGGCGACGAGCGGGAAAGCGGTAAATAACCGCGCCTAGCCAAGCCAGCAGATAATGATAAAAAGGCTGGGCTTTGGCAAAGAGCCGGCGCGGAATAAATTTTTTTATCCAATGTAAAATTTTGTCCAACATTTGTTTTTATTTTTGCAAACTTTTGAGCGCTTTTTTGACCTTGTCTTCGGTCGTGGCAATGTCGGCTGGGATTCGGTGCAGGGCCTCGCGAGCCTCGCGAGTGGAGTAGCCGAGCGCTTCAAGGGCTTGGAGCGCCTCAGTTTCTTGGGTGAGGTCAACATTGTCATCGGGACCGACAATGTTGATGACCTTGTCTTTCAATTCAAGAATGATTTTCTCGGCAATTTTGCGTCCGATGCCGGAAACTTGTGTCAGATAAGAAGAATCACCGGCGGAGACGGCCTTTTTGAGGACGTCCGGGGGAGCTAACGACAAAACCGACAAAGCGCTTTTGGGGCCGACGCCAGAAACGCTGATGAGGAGTTCAAAAAATTGCAGTTCGGTTTTGGCGAGAAAGCCGTAAAGGTCCAAGGCGTCTTCGCGAACAACCAAGTGGGTCCAAAGACTGGCGGTCGTTTTTTCTTTTAAGTTTTGGCCGGTTTCCGGCGTAACAAATACTTTGTAGCCGACACCGCCGGCGTTTAAAATAACAAAACGCTCTTCTTTGTAGCTGATTTCCCCTTTGAGTTGCCCAATCATAAATCAATAATACCTTGTCGCCGGAACACTTGCAATTATTTGGTAATTCTTGTATTCTGTGACGGTATGCCAATTACCAAATCAGCTCAAAAAGCTTTGCGTGGTTCTAAACAGAAGAAATTGTTCAACGACCGACGCGCCAAAGCGATGAAGAGCGAAATCAAAGAAATCAAAAAACTGACAGAAGCCAAAGATGCCAAGGGCGCCAGCGCCAAGTTGTCTTCGGCTTACCAGGCGATTGATAAGGCGGCCAAAAGGGGAGTTATCAAGAAAAACACCGCCGCGCGCAAGAAATCCCGTCTGGCCAAAATGATTAAAAAAGCTAACGTTTAAACAAATCAAAAACCACCTCGCCAAAAGGCGAGGTGGTTTTTGATTTGTTTCTTTTCGTTTTTTTTTGTGCCCCCACGAGGAATCGAACCTCGATTACAGGATCCGCAATCCTGCGTTCTATCCATTAAACTACAGGGGCATTTTACATATTTTGATTACAAATGAACTATCTCTAAACTTACCTCAACTCCACTTCTCGCCCCGTTGCCCCAACCACGGGGTCCATTAAACTGTGAGGGGATGGGCAGATTTAATTTACCACAAATTACAAAAAAAGCGAATCACTTCGCCCCCAATGAAAGTTAAAAGTTCAGAAGTAATAAAAGGAAAACCTAAAATCCCAAAAGATCGGAAATCTCCTCGGCAAAAGTTTTCTGGTGCTCTTCTTCTTCAATAAATTTGCGGAGGTAAAGGCGAATCAGAGTTGGTTCAACGTCTTCAATAGAAATATGCAGGTGAGGAAAAAAGGCTCGCCGGTAGTTGATGATAAGCATGGGCAAACCCTCGCGTTCTTCATCAATCCAAAAATAATCAGCGCGTTCGTAAGGGTAAAGGTCTTGACCAATTTGGATACCCTTGGGAGTCAGACGAATATTCATTTTTTGCGGCGGGCGATTCTCATAAGCGTAAATGGCAAAAGTGGCAATCGCAATGATGAGCGCCAAAAGCAGGTTGCCAAAAATAAAAGACAGCACAATGCCAAAAAAGGCGACTGCGCCAAGCGCCCAAAACCAATCGGCGCTCCGCTCGCGCTCTTCGTATTCATCGGCTTCCCATTCAATCACCGCCGGCAAACCCAGACTTTTGAGTTTTTCTTCCATTGACTACATTATAACAATTAAGCCTGAGAAAAAATACAGGTAATTGTTGATAAACAAGTTGGTTGGTGTTCGTTGATTTTGTGACTTAATTTGCTAAGATTGGGAGGAGATTGATCCGGGAGGGTTGCGCCGAATGGTAAGGCACCAGTCTTGAAAACTGGGGCCCCGCAAGGGGCTTAGAGGTTCGAGTCCTCTACCCTCCGCCAATGGTGTATAATAGGTATATACTAAAGTATATACTAAAGTATATACTCAAATACATATGAGAAAACTAGCAGACAAAAATACCCGCAAACTGCAAAAGCTGGGTAAAACCAGTCTGGCGGTAACTATTCCCAAAGAAATCATCACCGAGCTCAAATGGCGCGAAAAGCAAAGAGTGAAAATAACCAGAATCCGTGGCGGTTTTGTGGTGAGGGATTACCGGAGCAAATAGGCCGGTTCTTTGCGCTGGGTGCTTGAGAAAAAGCGATGGTTGAGGAGTTGAGAAAAATTTGGGGAAGATAAAACTTGTTAATTCAGGGTAGGGGGTTTATAAATTAGTTATATGAAGCATATCCGCCTGGAAAATTCATGGCTAGTCAAGGCTCCGCTAGGGGAGGTTTTCAACATCATTACCGATTTTGAAAATCTGCCGAAAAATTTTCCCAAAGTTGCCAAGTCACTCGTCATCACGAAACGGGAAGGCAATCATTTGGAAATTGACGCTCAAGTAAAAACATTCGGCCAAACATTCCCGGTCAAAATGAAAACTAGCATCATTCCGGAGAGGGGGTTCATTTCTGATAATGAAAGCCCCAAATTTGGCACGTCAGGGCACGAAGAGCTTTTATTGGAAAAAGTTGAAGGCGGGACAAAAATCAATTATGTTTACGAGGTGGATATCCATAAAAAATGGCTGCGAGTTATCGCCAAGCCGCTCATTGGTTGGTTTGCAATGAAAGCCTGGGAAAAAGCGGTCATTGAGGAGTTGAGAAAAATTTTGGGAAGGTAGGTTAAATAATTTTAATTATATTTATATAATAATCATATGAGTACTATCCAAAAAATTTTAACCGGTGTCGTCGCCGTAGCTATTTTGGGCGTTTCGGCTTATCTTTTATTAAATAAGTTTGGCGATTCACAACCCCAAAATCCCTTGGACAATCCGGAAAAAATAGTTTCAGCTTATGAAAGCTTGTTAATAGAGGCGGAGCAAGCCAAAACCGCAAACGCGGATTGTGGCGATAAAAAAGGTCTGGCCAAACAGATAAAATCTCTTGAAGATGGGCTGGCAGATTTGGCGGAGAGGAAAAAAGACTGGCTGGATAATGTGCCCCAATTGCCCGAAGGGGGACCAACCTCGGTTACACCCGAAGGCCGGCCGGGTTCAGAAGTACCAGAACTGACCTCCGATGTTCCACCTTTGCCGGAGCTGGGTCCGGATGTCATCGTGGTGCCCGGCTCAAAAGTGCCGGAGCTGACCTCTGATGCGCCGTCTCTGCCAGATATAAATATCCAAGTCGTAGATGATTTGGGAAGACCAGTTGAATATGTCCCGGAATTGCCGGAATTAAATACCGGCCGGCCAGGTTCGGAAGTGCCCACTTTAGATTCCAACGTGCCGCCTCTGCCGGAAATTAATATTGCGGACTCGAATGAGCCAATCATAAAAATGGCAGAGCTTGAACAAAAAATAAAAAATCTTTTACAGGAACTGAAAACCCTGTGCCCGGAAGAAGAAAATAAAAAAGTCATTTCTGATAAGTGTTCTGACGCTTGCCAAAGGCACAAAGACTGCGCCGCCTATACTGAAGATGTGACGGCGGCTGATTTGACCGATGCTTACAATACTTGCATGGAAGAATGCCCGACTTGGCCCAAAGAAATGATCAAGTGTATCAATGCTGTTGATATCAAAACTCCCAATGATTGCGTGAGTTTTGTGCAGTGTCAGGTGCCTCAATTGTATGAAGAGAGGTATTTGGAATAGTCCAATTTTATTTTTAATTATTAAATAAATAAAAACTATGAACACAAAATTGTTAAAAATTTCCACCCTGGGGGCATATATCGTGATGGTTGTCGTCAATGCTCTGGCGGTGTGGCTTCCGATTGCCGGACGAGAAACCGGGGAAATATCGGACAGCTATCCCAATCTGTTCGCGCCGGCTGGCTACGCCTTTTCTATTTGGGGACTGATTTACACACTTTTGGCGATTTATGTCATTTATCAATTGGGACAGGGGAAAAATGAATTAGTGGCGCGAATTAACCGCCTGTTTATCGTTAATGCTTTATTGAATGCCGCTTGGATATTTGCCTGGCATTATGACGTCATCTGGCTCTCGGTTCTGCTGATGGCCGGATTGTTGTATACGCTTATTCGGCTGGCTAATATTTTGCGGGTTGGCAATCTTGGCCAAAAAGAAAAATCGCTGGCGCGCTTGCCGTTTAGCGTTTATTTTGGCTGGATTACGGTGGCGACAATCGCCAATATTACCGTTTTTTTGGTCAGCATTGGCTGGAATAGGTTTGGCCTTTCCGAAGTTTTCTGGACCATTGTCATCCTTTTGGTCGGAGCACTGATTGGCTCATGGCGAATGCTTTACGACCGCGCGATTGCCTATGGGCTGGTGCTTATTTGGGCTTACGCAGCGATTCTTTATAAGCATCTTGCTGAAAGCGGATTTGCCGGGGAATATCCGACAGTTATCGGCGCCGCGATTCTGTGTCTGGTAGTATTTGCCGGAATGATTGTATTTATCGGTATTAAGAAAAAAACAAATAACCCAACGGCAACAAATTATGGCGAAGAAAATTGATATCAATACCAGATTTTATATTGACCTTGATATCAAGACGAAAAAAATCATTGGCTGGGACTATGGCCAGAGGCAAGGGTTGGAACAAAAATTGTCCAACCCCAATCATCAGCGAATTTTCATTTTGCCCGGGATGCGCCAAAAAATTCGGGTATAACTATCTCGTTCTTTTTGCCAAAATTTAAAGTTGCCCCGCCAAAGATGGGCAAAACTTAAATTGTTTTTTGTTTCGGCTTTCGCTCAAGCGCCGTTTTGGTTGGTCAGGCAAGGTGTGGCGGGCAGGGGGAGGGGGATTCTGCTGCTTTGCTCTCCGCGCGCCAAATCAGGTCAAATTTCTCAAAGACAAATTGGCGCTTTATTTTTTTGCGAAATCGTAGATATTTAATATAATGAACAGTGACAGCAAGAAGTTTATATTCTTGCTAATTATAAAATTATAAAACAAGACAAAACATTAAAAGAAAAACCCGCCAGCGGGGGCCTCATTTGATAGTTTGATGAAGTGATTTATGTTGGAAACCCTTTTAATTTTTGCCTTCTCACTGTTTTTGGTAGTGAAAGGCGCAACGCTTGCCACTAAATATTCCGCCAAACTCGCGGAACATTTTAGTCTCTCTCGTTATGTTATTGGTTTTGTGGTTGTTGCTTTTATTTCAATTTTGCCCGAAACAATTATCTCAATAAATTCCGCGCTTCAGGGGATTCCGGAATTTGGGCTTGGAACATTGTTTGGTTCAAATATTGCTGACCTGTCTCTTATTTTTGCGCTCTTGATTTTGCTGTCCGGCCGAAGCATAAAAATTGAGAGCAAAATATTAAAAAATGTGGACTTGTACCCGCTTTTCTTAATGTTTCCCATAATTCTTGGGCTAAATGGACATTTTTCCCGTATTGACGGCGCCATTTTGGTAATTACCGGGCTGATTTTCTATTATTTTGTGTTTAGAAACGGCACGGAAGCGTCAAAGGTGTTTAGCAATCGCAACGGCAAATACAAAAATATCCTTTTTTTGCTTTCGGCTATGGCCATGTTGCTTATTGGCGCGCATTTCACGGTAAGGTCCGCGACTGCTTTGGCCGAGATGCTCAACATCACACCTATTCTTGTCGGTATGTTGGTTGTTAGCTTGGGGACTACCATGCCGGAGTTTTTGTATTCGTTTAAGGCCGTAAGACAAAAGGAAGACAGCTTGGCAATCGGCGATATTTTGGGGTCTGTTTTGGCAGACGCGACAATCGTTATCGGGGTCCTTGCCCTTATTAGTCCGTTTTACTTTCCGGCCAGAATTGTTTATGTGACGGGCACGTTTATGGTTGTGGCCTCGATATTTTTGTTGAGGTTTATGCGTTCCGGTCGTACGGTTACGAAAAAAGAAGGGGCGATGCTCTTGCTTTTTTGGCTGGCTTACGTGGTGGTTGAATTTTTTGTCAGTAAATAAAAATAATAGAAAATTCTTTTTAAAAACCTTGAAAGATGGCTTGAAAGTTTGATAAAACAACCAAGGGCGACAAGTTGAGGGAAAAATTGAAACGAGAGGCAACGAATTTTGCCTTCTTGTTTCCCCGGCCTCTCTAGCTTGTTAAATTGTGTCCTCTTATGCTTTAATAAAACCAGAAAGGAGGTATGGCTAATGGGGAATAAACCGCAGGAGATAGTCCTTGCTTTTCCCTTGGATACCAAATACCGTTTGGTCTTTATGGGAAAAATGGGAAAAAAGGACAAGGAGAAGGAGAAAGAGAGCCCCCACTGCTTGAACTGTTCGGCCAGCCTAGTTCCCGCCGAAGAGACAGCTTGTGTGGTGGCGCTCAAACACCTCTTTGAAAAATGGGGGTTGGTTGCCAGATTGGAAGACCTGCATCTGGCAGTCGTCATAGACACCCTTTTTGAAGAGGAGCTTCGTTACCGGTGTTACGTCTTTTTGGCGAAACAGTGGCAATATGCCGATGACGCCAAGAGGAAAATCAATCAAGACTGTTGGAACCGGCTCGTGTCCTTGCCAGAGGAGGTCTGGTCCTCAGACCACTCCTGGTTCCTTGAGGTGCCACGGAGCTGTTTGAAAGCCCAGGTCATTTACGATGCCGATGGCTCCCAGTTGCGGAGTTTCGGTTTGCAACAGCTTGGGTCTGCTCTGGCAGGCTAGGTGCCAAGGTCAGTTTTTTAGCGGGGCTCTCGGAGCCCCTTTTATTTTGTTTACGGCTTAAATTGTTTTTAGTGGTATAATTATTTTATTGGCAAGTTAAGGTCTTATTTATGAGAAAAAAAATTTTAATTAGTTTGACGGCGGCAATTTTGCTTTTAGTGGTGGGACTGGCTCTGCGTTTTTGCCCATGTCTTGAACCATCATCAAAAGATTTAGTTTGGGCTAAGCAAATATCTAAAATAAAAACAATTTTGAAAGAAACTGAAGATATTTCCGCTGAAGGACAGTTGCGACCGGTTCAAGTTGTCCGCGAAGCAGACCTGACTGGCGATGGAGTGCCGGAAGCTTTGGTGGCGATTGGTTCGGGGGGTGCTTACACCGATGATTTGGCGTTGTTTATTTGGCAGGGGGACAAGCCGGTTTTGGCCAAATTTATTGATGCCGCTGGTGAGGAGGGGCCGATTATTTTATCGGAAGGAGCTTCAGTCCGAAACGGCGCCAGCGTGAATTGGAAGCCGGAACAAAAAGTAATTTATGCTGGCAGCTGGAATGTTGATTTTGATGGCGCCTTGGCCGACTGTGAAGTGAACGCTTATCAATACAATAGAGATAGCTTGGCTTTTGTCTATAACCAAAACCTCAGCGCCGATTTGGGCTCTCAATTTTGCGCTGACTTGCGTCAGTCACTTTAATTATGCGATTGTTGGGGATTGATTATGGGCACAAAAAAGTCGGTTTGGCGCTTTCTGATGAAGGCGGCCGTTTTGCTTTCCCGCATAACACTTGGCCGAACGACAAATTTTTGGTTGGCAAAATCAAAGAATTGTGCGCGCGCGAAAAGGTTGGCTTGATTGTGGTCGGCGAGTCACTTGATTTGTCTGGTCGGCCGAATCCGCTAATGCGCGAGATTGAGAAGTTTGAAGATTTGTTGAAACAAAAAATTGGTTTGCCTCTAGCGCGGGAAAGAGAATTTTTTTCTTCTTGGGAAGCTAAGCGGATTATAGATGAAGAACAAACTGACCCTTTGACCGACGCGCGCGCGGCCGCCTTGATCTTGAAAAGCTATATTGACCGGCAGGGGAACGCGGAGGTCGTTTAACCAGTCGCCTTTACTTTTTAGTTGCCTTTGCTAACCTGGGGTTGGGAATTTGGTCTCAAAATTAACCCAAGGGCCTGGAGGAGAGGGTTATGAATAAGGGTCTTCAGGAAAAAATAGCCAAGACCGTTGATGAGCTGTTTTCGCTCATGGGGGCCGCGTTCATGGCCTTGTTGTGGAGTCTTGGGGAAATTGGCCTCCTTGTTAAAGGAGCACCTTTCCGAGCAGTGTCGTTGTTGCCCATCGCAATCCTCGTTTTGTTGGTGTTTGTTTTGGCGAGGCGCGCGAGAGTTTTGTCTCAGCTCAAACTTGAAGCTCGGAAAGATTTTGAGAGAAGAGACCTTGGTTGAATTGTCAATTCTCGGACAATTTTTTGGTTTTGCCCCGCGTCATCTGGCGTGGGGTTTTGTTTTGTTTTATAATAACAAGGAATGAAGAGCAAAATTTTTTTTGAATTTTTCCCCGTGCCCGACTATCTCTTGGTGCCGGCCGCCGGTTTGGATATTTCCGACCGTTCGGTTAAATATGTTGAGCTTAGTCATAATGGGCAGATTAAAGTAAAACGTTATGGCGAGAAACCGATGCCGGCAGGCGTGATTGAGGAAGGCCGCATAAAAAATAAGACAGAAGCGATTAAGGTTTTGTCGGAATTAAAAAAAGAAATGGGGCTTAATTACATCTTCGCTTCTTTGCCGGAAGACGAAGCTTTTATTGTCCGAATGAAAATGCCGCCTATGAAAAAAAGTGAATTGCGTGGCAGTATAGAATTGCAGCTTGAAGAATATGTGCCTTTGCCGCCCGACCAATGCGTGTTTGATTTTGAGATGATAAGTTCGGCGCGCGAAGTGGAAAAAAACGGCGCCGAGGTTTCAGTTTCCGTTCTGCCCAAAGCGATTGTGGATGATTATTTGGAGATTTTTACTGCGGCCGGTCTAGAACCGCTTCTGTTTGAGATAGAGGCGCAGGCGATTGCGCGCGCATTGGTCAAAGAGGGCGACCCGGGAACATCTATGATGGTGGATATTGGCAAAATCCACACTGGTTTTTCGGTGGTGCAGGCCGACCAGGTGGTCTTTACTTCCATTATTGGTCTAGGAGGTTCCAATATTACTTTTTGTTTGCAAAAGGCCCTGGGTTTGGACGCGGTCGCGGCTAATAAGTTAAAAGAAGAAAAGGGTTTGCTCCGTTCTCAAGAAAACCAAGAAGTTTTTTCTGCTCTGATGCCACCCGTCTCGGCCTTAAAGGATGAAATAAAGCAACGCTTTAGTTATTGGCAGAATCATTATGACAAGGATGAAGGCAAGCGGTCGTCTATTGACAGAGTGATTTTGGTTGGTGGTCAGTCAACCTTGCCCGGTCTTAGGGAATATCTGGAAACTCACTTGGAGGTGCCGGTTGTCCTGGGCAATCCATGGGTCAATTTTAATTTGAAGCAAGATGAATTACCGGTTATTGATTATAACAACGCTATGCGTTACGTGACAGCGCTTGGATTAGCCCTAAAAAATAGCCATCTCAAGCGTTAAAATTATTATGTTCAACCTATTGCCTGAAAAAAACAAAAAAGAAAATCGTCGCCGATTTATTTACCGCAGGTTGGTGGTGGTAACCACGATGATTTCTGGTCTGATTTTTGTGGCCTGTGTTTTTTTGGCGGCGGTTTATCTCCACTTATCTTTTGGCGGGATCGGAGAAAAAGAAAAAGAGAAAAGTTTGGCCGAGTTGTCGCCAGCCGATCAATCATTGGTAAAAGAAATCCAAACATTAAATAAAAAACTAGAAATTATTTTGCCGGTCGAAGATGCAATCTTGCCCTCTGAAGTTGTTTTGGCCGCGGTTAATGACAAAGGGGAGGGGATAAGCCTCCACCATTTGGCCCTGGAGTGCCAAGCTCAAACAAAAATATGTAATGTGGCCGCGCTTGGCCGGGCCGGAGACAGGCAGTCGCTTTTGGATTATGTGGCCAAGCTGAAACAAAACAAAATGTTTAAATCTGTTGAGTCGCCAATTAACAACTTGATTAATGATAAAGATAGTCAGTTTTCGCTGGAGTTGGAAACGAATTTAGTGAAAGACCTTTTGGATTAAAATGAAAAAAGAAAAAAACATTTTTTACATTATGCTTGCCGTCTGCCTGGTTTGTCTTTTGCTTTGGAGTTTTTTGTTTTGGCTGATTTGGCAAGCGCAAAAAACACCAGAAAAGGTGGAAGCCTCGGCCGAGACTCTTTTCTCTGAGTCTGACTTGGAATCTTTGAGGCGCTTTTGGGGCAGCCTGGAAACACAGCTTGCGGCCGTTGAGGGGCAGTTTATTGATAAAGACATGACGGTTGATTTTATTGAGGAAATTGAATCGGTGGCCAGACAAACAGACGTTGCCCTGAAGGTTACCGGCGCGCAAGATAGCCCGGATATTGTCGTCAGCTTCACTGGCGAAGGCAATTTCCGCAATTTGCTGCAGTTCCAGTTGTTATTAGAAAACTTGCCTCACAAATTATTTTTTAATAAGTTTTCCATTTATAAAAAATCAGCCACGGACGGAGGTGAAAATTGGTTGATGGATGTTTCCGTTAAATTGGAAAGTATAAAATAAGATGAAAAAACTTTGGTTGCCCAAAATAAAAATTAACTTTTCCGAAGGCGCGTTTGAAAAAGTCTTTAATCCTTTTGCGTTTTGGAAAATGATAATCAGTTTGTTTTTTGTTGGCTTTATTTTGGTGACTGTTTTGCACCTCCTTCTTTTCTACTGGTTTGAATCTAAAGTTGAGGAAGAGGAAAGCGCGCAAATGACAGAATCTTTGGTTGACCGAGACCGATTATCCAGAGCCTACCGTCAAATAAAGTTAAAGGAAGAAAACTTCAATAAGTATTTTGACGAAAAACCGGCAGAGAACGCAGACTAGACCGAAGAGCTAACGCTGATTTATGCTGATAAAAACGCAGACAGGTTTGGACTAGGTCCGTCCTAGACTTTTTTATCGTCCGAAATATGCTCTCTAGGCTGATCGTGGTATCGCAGACTAGGCCGTTGTTGTTTCTTTTGTGCCCCCGCGAGGAATCGAACCTCGATTGGGAGATTAGAAGTCTCCAGTTCTATCCATTAAACTACAGGGGCATTTTACATATTTTGATTACAAATGAACTATCTCTAAACTTACCTCAACTCCACTTCTCGCCCCGTTGTCCCAACCACGGGGTCCATTAAACTACAGGGGCAATTTATATAACTATTTATCTAACTGTGGGCGCTAAGGGACTTGAACCCCTGACCCTCTCGGTGTAAACGAGATGCTCTAGCCAACTGAGCTAAGCGCCCCTCACCCAGAATAGTCTCATACTAAGCTATTCTGAGCTCGCTCTTTCAGCGCTTTTAACGCCTGAGCATGTTTTTTCAAATTACTTTCTCTATACTTTGCGTCACGATCGCTTTTGTAAGCTTCATAATATATCAACTCAAACGGTTTCTTATGTTTAGTTGATATATTTTCCCCATCGTTATGTTCTTTGAAACGTCGTCTAAGGTCCCTAGTATAACCTATATAAAAACTTCCATCTACCTTACTTTTTAACATATAAACAAAGAATATAACAAGACTATTCTGGGTGAGGGGCTAAGCGCCCTTGTTAATTTTCAACTTACAGACTTAATCTCCCGACTCCTCTTTCTCCTCCGGCTTCAGTCGGCTTGGGCATTGCTCTTTGGCCGACCGCGAGTATTGGGATTTGTTTAACGTTCTTTGCGCCTTTCTTTTTACTGCTATTAATTTATACTATATTATCAAGTTATAAGCAATGAATGACAATATAAAAATAATCGCGGAAGACGAAAATTATCTGGTTGTAAACAAGCCGGCCGGCTTGGCGGTTCATGGTGCCAACTTTAACCAAGAATCAACTTTGGCTGATTGGCTGATTGATAATTATCCCAACCTGGCCCAGGTGGGGGAGCCGCTCAAACTGCCGGCTGGCCGATTGGTGTTGAAGCCCGGGTTGGTTCATCGTTTAGACAAAGATACCAGCGGGGTGATGATTATTGCCAAGAACCAAGAAACTTTTTTCTTTTTTAAAGAACAGTTCCAAGCGCGTCAGACGCAAAAAATTTATCGGGCGATTTTGGCAGGGGAGTTAAAATTGACAAAGGATGACTTGGCGGTGATTGATTTGCCGATTGGCCGGAGCAAAAAAGACCCACGACGCAGAGTCGCGAGTGCCAAAGCCTTTGGCCCTTTGCGGGAAGCCGTTACCGAATATAAGTTGTTGGAAAACTTGTCCGGTTTTTCTTATGTGGAAGCCTACCCGAAAACTGGCCGAACACATCAGTTACGGGCGCACTTTAAGGCTCTCAACCACCCAATTGTTTGCGATAAGCTATACACCGAAAGGCCGGTTTGCCCGACCCCTTTGGCGCGTCAGGCGCTTCACGCCTTGGCGCTTGTTATAAATGTGCCTAGGGGAGGGCGGATGAGTTTTGAAGCGCCGATACCGGCCGATATGGCTTCTGCGCTTGAAAATCTTAGAACCTCGTGCTAAACTGCTCATCGTTATGTCACAATTACAGGGATTTGAAATTTCACCGGTAGAAGTTGCCAAAAGACAAAAGCTCGGTTTGCGTCCGGGTTACACTGTTCGTGTTTGGCAGAAAGTGCCGGAAAAAGATGGCAAATTTCGCCGTCAGGCTTTTGAAGGGCTGGTGATTGCCTGTAAACACGGCACTGAACCGGGTGCTACTTTTACTGTTCGTCGAGTTGCCTCCGGAGTCGGAATGGAAAAGATTTTTCCGCTTTACTCGCCCATGATTGATCGGGTGGAAGTATTGCGCGAGGTTAAGGTTCGCCGTTCCAAGCTTTATTATATTCGCGACAAAGCCGCTCGTGAAATCAGACGTCGCATGCGTCGTGTTATCACCGGTTTGAAAGCCAGAAAAGATGAGGATGATGAATTGGTGGAGCAGGTGATAGAGGGGATTGAGGTAGAACCGGAAGTGCTGGAAAATACTGAAACAGTTGAAAATACAGAAAATACCGAAGAAGTAGAAAAGACAGACGGAGAAACTAAAGACGAACCGGCTGAAGTACCAACTGAAGAAACCAAAAAAGAAGACTAAGTAAAAATCCCGCCTTGGCGGGATTTTTTGATGGTAGATATTTTTAATGGTATATACTATTGCTTGAGGATGGTTGGGGTAGTATAATTAAATAAATGTCTGGTATTAAACCCAAGGGTCGAATTGTGTGTAAATGGTCTTCCAAAATGGCCTATGCCATAGGTTTATTAGCTACAGATGGTTATCTTTCAAAAAATAAAAGACATATAGTACTTGTATCTAAAGATTTTGAACAAATAAAAAATTTCTCAAAATGCCTTGGTTTAAGTCATATTAAAATTGGCATCTATAGTCCTGGGGGAGAAGAAAAAGCTTTTAGGATACAGTTTGGAGATGTTTTATTTTATAAATTTTTAGAAAACATAGGATTGAAAAATAAAAAATCAACTACTATTGGTAATATTAAGGTCCCTAAGAAATACCTTTTTGACTATTTAAGGGGTGCATTTGATGGTGATGGTTATTTTTACTCATATTGGGATAAAAGATGGAAATCAAGCTACATGTTTTATACTGGTTTTGTATCAGCAAGTTCAAAATATATAAACTGGTTACAAAGTGAATTATATAAAACTCTAGAAATAAAAGGGCACATTACAAAATCTAAAAAGTTGAATACTTATTATCAGCTTAAATACGCCAAAAAAGAATCAATAAAATTATTAAAAAGAATGTATTCTAAAAAAGGAGAGATATACCTAAGTCGTAAGAAGTTGAAAATAAACAAAGCATTAGGCATAATAGGCATGCATCTATAATTGCGCGGGTGGCGAAACTGGTAGACGCGCTAGCTTGAGGGGCTAGTGGGAGTCAAATCCCTTGGAGGTTCAAGTCCTCTCCCGCGCACAAAACCGACTCTGGTCGGTTTTTTGCGTGAAGGGAGAGGACTTGAACGGGGAGAGGTCGCAGGTATCAGGTTTCAGGAAAAACAAGAACAAACAAATTGAATTAACGTTTAAACCCGCCAGTCATGTGGCGGGTTTAAACGTTGTTAATTAAAGGTTGTTTGTTGGCTATTTTCCTCCAATCCCCCAAATTCGTCCGAATTTTTGGGGATTGGGGATTTTGGGCCCCTGTTTTGGTGATACTATATTCCAAATTCTACATTCTCTATTCTAAATTCCACATTCCAATTCGTGATTTGTAATGTCTAAACACATTTGGCACTTTTCTTTATCATTAAGAAATGTGTATATCTATGGCAAATACTATCCAAGAAGAGCGCTGGCGCTGGCTCAAACCAATTATCAATAAAGAATTGAAACTGGTGGACGTGGCAAAGGTATGTCCACACAGCGAACGTAGTCTCAAACGGTGGAAGAAAGTGTACGAACAGTCAGGGATGAATGGATTAATCCCCAAGAGTACACAACCCAAGACGTCACCAAAAGAAACCCCTATTCGTCTCAAAGAGCTAGTGATTGAAAAACGTCATGAGACAAAATTATGTGCCAAGAAGATTCATTGGAAACTAAAGAAGGAGGGGGTTTTGATTCCAGTGAGTACTATTGGCAAAATACTGAAAGACGAAGGTCTGGTGAAGATATATCGAATAAAGAAGATTAAACACAAACACGTCAACGTGGAACGCCAACCAGGTGAACTGGTGGAAATTGATGTAAAGCATGTGCCGGGCCCCATTAAGGGTCGAAAATACTATCAATACACAGCAATTGATACAGCTAGTCGTTGGCGACACTTAGAAATCTTTGATGAAGAGAGTACTAATAACTCAGTGACGTTTTTGCAGCTAGTGATGAAAAAGTTCCCCTATCAAATCACTGCTATTAAAACTGATAATCATGCCACCTTCACCAACTACTATGTTGGTGGCAACAAACGTTCAGACATGTCAGTGAAAACTATCCATGCTCTTGATGTCTTCTGCGCAAATCACAACATAACTCATTATCTGATTGATAAAGGAAAGCCGACCCAAAATGGCAAAATTGAGCGTAGCCATGGCGAAGATCAACGAAAGTTTTATGAACAAAACAAGTTTCATTCAATCACCGATTTAAGAAATAAAATTCGTGTGTGGAATGAGTACTATAACAATCTTGAACATTGCTCCTTGGATGGAAAAACACCACTTGAAATGTTAAAGTTATAAATACAAAAAGTGACAAAAGTGTTTAGTTAAGACAGA
>Ga0208040_1001083_pt1 | contig 28408 bp, 24 predicted proteins | sample AD_UKC083_MetaG_FD_184431 | JGI IMG/M metagenome (GOLD analysis project Ga0208040, IMG submission 184431) | Active sludge microbial communities of municipal wastewater-treating anaerobic digesters from USA - AD_UKC083_MetaG (SPAdes) (version 2) | ecosystem: Engineered > Bioreactor > Anaerobic >...
TATCTGTCCATAAAGCCTCTGGTCAAGCATAGTTATTGCTATTCCCCAGCCTATCATGAAAAAGACATAACCAAGCTGAAAGCCACTCATCATTTTCATAGATGATTCGGTCCATTTGATTTTTAAAAAAACTTTTTTAGTCATAACTACAAAAAGCATATTAACCGTGAACATACTTATATACATTAACAGATAGGTAATAAAATCATATGATGTGTCAACATGTCCAAAATAGGATATAAGATTTATAGTTATCAGAATACTTTCAAAAAGCATTACAGCATATCCTAGAATTATACTTCTATGAAAATTTTCTTTAAGCAGCTGAGCAGTAAACGCACTTTTTGTGTCATCGGGGAATATCGTTTTCTTAAATAGATCTTTTAGCATAAAGCAACTCCAAAATAAATAAATGTAAGGTTACTCATTTATGTGTAAGCTTACTCATTCATATTATACATTAGAGAATGTAACTTTTAGCAGTTTCAAAGTTGCTTGTATGAAAGCAGTTTTTCTCCTCCTGTTTTAATTGCTATTGCACCAAGCGGAGCAGTAATCATGATAGCCAGCACGGCAACAGCCAGTATCAGATCGCCGTTTTCTACTCCTGCGGAAAGAGGAATGGCACCTATTGCTGCCTGAACCGTCGCTTTTGGAGTATAAGACAGAATACAGAATAACTTTTCTTTAAAATTAAGGTTAGTTCCCATAACAGAGAAGTAAACACCTAGACTTCTTGCTAGAAGACCTGCAAGGATTATGACCAGGCCTTTTAACCCAGAGTTGAAAGCAAGACTGATGTTAACCTGTGCTCCGACAAGAACAAACAGTAGTATTTCAGCGAAAACCCATATTTTATTGAATTTCTGGGAAAGTCTGACTGCAGTAGCAGGAAGTCTATTAAGAATAACATAACCAATAGTCATTACACCAAGGAGACTGGCGATCTCAACTTTACTCTTTAAGAAACTCTCTATGCCATTAATCAGAATAGAAAGACCTAATATATATATGACTTTTCTGGTATCACGCATGTGATACTTTGAAAACACCTTTACAAGAATTAATCCTGCCACAGCGCCGGTTACTATTCCTAAAAATATTGAAATAGGAATGTTGAGAAGTACTTTAAAAACATTGATCCCAGCATTAGTATAAGATGCTAAAAAAGCCGAAAATATAGTTATTGCAAAAACATCATCAATAGAAGCTCCGGCCATTATCATGGTGGGTATGGACTTGTCAGTGCCTCTTTTCTGTTCTGAGAATTTAAGCATCAACGGTACAACAACTGCCGGAGAAACAGCTGCAAGAATAAAACCAAGCATTCCGCCTTGAACAAAAGAAAAGCCAAACAATAAAACAGAAGCTAAGGCTATGGTAAAACCTTCTAAAAGACCCGGGATAAAGCTTAAGCGCAATGCGGGGGAGCCGATTTTTTTAAGTTCTTTTCTGCTGATGCCCAGTCCAGCCCTTAGAAGTATGACAATAAGAGCAAACATTCTGAAATCAGCTGAAAAATTAAGCAGTTCATGATTTATCAAGTCTATGCCGTAAGGACCGATGACTATTCCAAGCACAAGCATGCCTAAAAGTCCTGGAAGCCCAATTTTTTCGAAAAAAAAGTTTGTTGCAAGACCTAAAACCATTATTATTCCAACAGTTAAAAGCATTGTTTCCTCCAAAAAATAATGACTCCTGCCGGAGTTCCGACAGGAGTCATCAGCATTTTATTCCATGCGTTTAAGGGCGAACTCCATCACCACTGCGGCAATTTTATCATATGCCGTAAATAGTGTCAAGTCATACTGCCTGATCTTTTGAATTTGAATTAGTAAACTGACTGTAGTACATCTGGGCATAAAAACCTTTTTTCTCAAGGAGTTCTGTGTGAGTTCCTTTTTCAATTATGAAACCATTGTTCATGACAAGTATGAGATCTGCTCCCTGAATAGTTGAAAGCCTATGAGCGATCACAAAATTAGTTCTTCCTTTCATAAGTTCTGTCATAGCTTTTTGAATAAGTCTTTCTGTTCTTGTATCTACACTGCTGGTGGCTTCATCCAATATAAGAATCTTCGGATCGGCAAGAACAGCCCGTGCTATAGTAAGCAGCTGTTTTTGACCCTGTGAAATGTTATTAGCCTGTTCGTTAATTAAAGTATCATAGCCTTGTGGGAGAGTTCTTATAAAATGATCAGCATAAGCGGTTTGAGCCGCTTTTACTATTTGCTCAAAGGTTGCATCCTTATTCGAATATGCAATATTTTCTTTTATAGTGCCGCTGAAAAGCCATGTATCCTGAAGCACCATTCCGAATATGCTTCTGACGGAGTTGCGTTTCATAGACATTATATCCTGTGCGTCTATAGTTATTTTTCCACCGCCGATATCGTAAAACCTCATGAGAAGATTTACTAGCGTGGTTTTTCCGGCTCCTGTAGGTCCTACTATAGCTACAGTCTGACCTTTTTCCACCCGTATATTCATATCCTTGATAAGAACAGAATCCTTTGAATATCCAAAAGTAACGTTGCTGAACTCTACCTGTCCTTGTACGTTATTGATAAGATCAGTAGCGCTTTCATCTGACTCTTCTTCAGGTTCGTCAAGTATTTCAAAAACTCTTTCGGCAGAAGCAACTGTCGATTGTAAAATATTTGCAATATTGGCTGTCTGAGTTATGGGCTGGTTAAACTGTCTTGAGTACTGTATGAAAGCCTGAATATCTCCAATTTCAAGTTTTTTTGCAGATGCTAGAACTCCTCCGACAACACATATTAAAACATATCCTATGTTGCTTACAAAAGAAAGAAGAGGCATTATTATTCCAGATATAAACTGTGCTTTCCAGCCGCTGCTGTAAAGTTCTTCATTAATTTGTTCAAACTCCTTAAGTGATTTTTCTTCTCTGGAGTATGCTTTTATAATTTTATGACCTGAAAACATCTCTTCAACATGTGCGTTAAGCTGTCCTAAAGATTTTTGCTGTGCAGCAAAGTATTTTTGAGATTTTTTTGCTACAGCTACAGTTATTATAAAGCTCAAAGGAAGAGTAACAAAAGTAATAAGAGTCATTATAGGACTTATAGTCAGCATCATTACTATGACTCCTATGAGAGTCACCAAGGACGATATGAGTTGGGTTATACTCTGTTGAAGAGTATTGCTTATATTGTCTACATCATTGGTTATTCTGCTCAAAATTTCGCCGTGAGCATGGGAATCATAAAACTTAAGAGGAAGTCGTGCTAACTTTTCCGATATGTCTTTTCTCATCTTGTAAACCGTTTTCTGTGCAACGCCTGCCATAACGTATTGCTGAACATAACTGAAAAAGGAACTTAAAATATAGAGAACCGAAAGAAATGCAAGGATTTTAAGAATATAAGAAAAATCTATTCCCGCACCTGCAATACCCTGTACTTTCAGTATGAAGCCTTCAAAAAGTTTTGTGGTGGCTTTCCCCATAATTTTAGGCGAAAGAATTGAAAATACCGTGCTTAGTACTGCCATAGAAAAAATAATTATAAGATTAATTTTGTATGGGCTAAGATACTTTATTAGTCTGCGAAGGGTCTTTCTGAAATTTTTGGGTTTTTCTGCGGGCATTCCTAAAGATCCTTTCGGTCCAAATCCTCCTGGTTTTTTCATCTGTAGATCCTGTGTCTGGCTGCGGCTCATTTTAATTCCTCCTCGGAAAGCTGAGAAGCTACAATTTCTCTGTATTGAGGACAGTTTTCCATTAAAGCTCTATGAGTTCCTTTTCCTGCAATCTTTCCATCTTCCAAAACGATTATCTGTTCTGCATTCATGACAGTACTAACTCTTTGAGATACGATGATAACCGTTGAACTCACGGTTTCCAAGGCCAGTTCTTTTCTGAGTTTAGCATCTGTTTTAAAATCCAGAGCTGAAAAACTGTCATCAAAAATATAAATTTCAGGCTTTCTAACAAGGGCTCTGGCAATTGATAGTCTCTGCTTCTGTCCGCCTGATATGTTTGTTCCTCCCTGAGATATCTGTGAATCATATTTTTGTGGCATACTGCTTATAAATTCATCAGCCTGAGCTATTTTTGCAGCGTAGGCTACTTCTTCGTCTGTTGCTGACGGATTGCCATATCTTATGTTGTCACTTATACTGCCAGAAAAAAGCATAGTGTTCTGAGGAACAAGACCGATCTTATCTCTCAGTTCTTTCTGAGTATAATCTTTCACATCAATGCCATCAACAAAAATGTTTCCGCCAGAGACATCGTAAAATCTCGGTATAAGATTTACTATTGTAGACTTTCCACTTCCTGTTCCTCCTATTATAGCTGTAGTTTTTCCATGGTTAGCAACAAAAGAAATATCCTTTATTGCAGGTTCGGCGGCACCCTGATATGAAAAGGAGACGTTTCGAAATTCAATAGTTCCTCTTTGATTTTGCAGTTCAGTTTCCAGCTTATTTCCATGAGGATCTTTTATTTCAGGAGATGTTTCAAGCACTTCATTAATTCTTGCTGCTGAAACACTGGCCCGAGGAATAAGAATAAACATCATTGAAACCATGATAAGTGAGAACATTATGTGCATTATGTACTGTATAAATGCCATTAAGTCTCCCACCTGCATGCTCATGGCATCTATCCTTTTTGCACCAAACCATATTACAGCCAATGTAATGAAGTTCATGATAACCATCATGAAAGGCATCAGAAAAGCCATTATCTGGTTTACTCTTATTGCTGTCTGAGTGAGCTCCTTGTTTGAAGAATTAAACCGTTCCTGTTCATCAAATTGTTTGTTAAATGCACGTATTACTCTTACACCTATAAGCTCTTCCCTTAAAATAAGATTAAGCTTATCAATCTTTTTCTGCATAGTCTTAAATAAAGGTATTCCCTTACGTGCAACCAGAAGAATGGCGCCTACTACAATCGGTATGGCAAATACAATTATAAGTGAAAGCTTTGGATCTTTGGACACAGCCATTATTATTCCGCCTATGCACATCATAGGCGCCATGGCCATCATTCTCATCATTACGATAAGAACCATTTGGACTTGTGTTATATCGTTAGTGGTTCTTGTAATTAGAGATGCTGTACTTAATCTGTCAAACTCGTTCAAGGAAAAATTTTCTATATGTGTAAAGAGTTTTTTTCGCACATCGCGTCCAAAACCGGTAGCAATACGTGAGGAAAGAAAGCTTGCCGCAATCATGCACCCAACTCCGATAGCTGCAACTATGAGCATAAAAGCTCCGGTTTTAAAGATATAAGATGTATCGCCTTTTGCTATGCCTTTATCCACAATATCAGACATAAGGTTGGGAAGATAAAGTTCGGCCATAACCTGTACAAATATCAGTGTGAAAACTAAAATTACTGATAGAGAATATGGTTTGAGATTTTTAAAAAGTTTAAGCAATATAATCCTCTCCCGTTTAGATATCTATTTTTTTGACGTTTATTATATAGTTGTGGGCTTTGAGAAGAAGTTCGGCGAGTTTATCGCTCTCTTCAGAACCAAGATGCTGTGAAAGACCGTTAAAAGTAATGCATATGTGTTCAGATACTCTTTTTATTATCTCCTCTCCCTTGTCGGTCAATTTTATTCTGACCGATCTTCTGTCGTGTATATCTGGAATCCTTAGCACCAGTCCTTTTTTGTAAAGATTGTTGATAGTCTGGGTTATCGTTGGCGTGGTTACTTTCATCAATCTGCCTATTTCAGATACTTTCATTCCTTCCTGAGGGAAAATTGTTTTATGCTTAATACAGAAAAGAACATGTGCCTCATTTGCAGCAAGCCCCTTAACGGGACTGTCATTCCATTTTGATCTCTCAATTGCAGAAAATACTTCCATAAGCTTTCTTGCATGAGGATCTATACCGTCCATCACCATTATCACCTCTAAAAGTAATTAGGTATCATAATAATAAAAATAAAATATTATTATGATACCTAATTATATTTCTGTTTATATGACATTTCAACATATTTTCTTTTCACTAATAAGACTATATCGTAAATAAAAACCAGCACCATATACGATGCTGGTTTTTATACTTTATTTTTATTAAGTTTATCGAGATAAGCTACAGCACTGAGCGAAGCTACAAGACCCTCACCGGCTGCTTTCATGTACTGATAAGGTTTTCCTGTACAGTCTCCTGCTGCAAAAAGGCCAGGAATAGATGTTTGCATACTTCTGTCAACAACAATATGTCCATCTGCAGTTTCAACTCCTGGTATTAGATCCTGAACCGGCTTCATCTGTTTAAGAACAAAAACTCCCGAAACTTCAATACTTCTTTGATCGGTTATAAGAGCGGATAAAAAATTACTTCCAGATATTTCTAGAGGTTTTTCATTAATAATCTTTATCCGATCTGACAATTTTGGGGTCTCCTTGTACATAGGAATATAATAAACTTCACATCCTATTTCGGAAAGATAAAGGGCTTCAGCTTCATCTTCCTTATCGTAAGCTATTACTGCCACTTTTTTATTTCTAAAAAGCATTGCATCACATGTTGCGCAGTAACTGACGCCTTTGCCGAGATACTCTCTTTCACCTTTGATAGTTTTAGGAAAGTCCATTCCAACAGCAACAATAACCGTTTTTGCATCAAAAACTTTTTCTTTTACAGATATGGAAAAATAATCTCCCATAGAGTAAACTGTGTCGGCAAACATATCCATTATCTCTATTTCAAGAGAGTCAATATGTTTTTTGAAACTATTTTTAAGGTCTTGGCCTGATATACTTGGAAAACCGAGATAATTATTAATGGTGTGAGCTTTGTAAAGTTTTTCGCTCAACTCTTTTTTTCCTAAAAATAGTATTTTTTTATTTCTTATTTTTGCATTTAATGCCGCTGAAAGCCCTGCGGGACCGCTGCCTATGATTGCAATATCAAAGAGTTCTTCCATAGCCTATAAATTTTTCTGAATTATCTTTTCGATCACAGATTCTGGTTTGAATCCCACGGATGTATCTACAGGCTGTCCATTTTTGAAGATCATCAGTGTGGGTATGCTGTTCACCCTGTACTGCTGGGGATTTTGAGGATTAGCATCTACATCAAGCTTTACAAACTTGACTTTGCCTTCATACTTTTCTGATAAAGACTGTACTACAGGTGCAATCATTCTGCACGGTCCACACCAGGTTGCCCAGAAGTCAACCAGAACAGGCAACTCACTTTTTAAAACTTCAGTTTCAAATGTAGCATCGGTTATTTCTCTCATATTTTTCCTCCAATATTTTATTTAACTATTATACCCCTAGTAGGTATTTTTATTATAACATATATCCAAAGGTCATGTCAAGTCCGGAAAAAGGTAATTGAAGGATAATGTTATAATTTATAAATAAGGAGGGACAAAATATATGATAAAAATTTCTGAAATCACTTCAGCGGATAAGCAAATTATCACAGCAGATATCCTAAAAAAACTAACCCAATGGTTTGGAATTGACTCCGCTATAAACGATTATGTATCAGGAGTAAAAGAAACAGTCTTTTTTGCAGCATACGAGGATGAAAAGCCTGTTGGATTTATCTCCATAAAAAGCAACAACGAATATACTGCAGAAATATATGTTATGGGTATAGAAAAACCATATCACAGAAAAGGTATAGGAACCATTTTGATTGAAAAAGCTCAACTTTTCCTCAAAAATAATGGATATAGATTCCTTATGGTAAAGACTCTAGGTGAGTCCTGTGATTATGAATGCTATGCCAGAACAAGGATGTTTTATAAAAAATGTGGTTTTTTTCCATTGCAGGAGATAAAAGAGATATGGGGAGAAGAAAATCCTTGTCTTATAATGATAAAGGTTCTATAAAATCAGTGTCCACGATGCTTTTCTTTTTTCCTGAGCTGCTTTTTAACAAACTTTTCTGTATTCTCGGTTTCTTCTAAAACTTTTTTAATTTTCCTACGTTCGTTTTTAAGCAGTTCATGCTCATATTTCATTGCCATAAAGGCTTTTTCACCTGGGCCTCGTGATTTTATGCTGTTGCTTATCTGCCGTTGCATCCTTTTGGGATTGACTTTTTTTTCTGGTTTAAACTCTGTAAAGATACCTCTGCTGAAGTAAAGAGAGTTAAGTTTGGTTAAAATGAGTTCATAAACCTGATACTCTTTTGGCTCTGCACCAAAAACATATTTGCACACATATAGCTGGTGATCTTCAACTTTTTCAAATACTCCGACCCAAAAAGGGTCTTCAAAAAAAACTGTTAGTCTTATGCCTTTTTCCATACATCCTCCTAAACAAAAAATTGGAGAATGGACATCCGTTATACGGAAGGCTACTAACAGTTTTTACTGTGTCCGGACTACCAACCGGACTGTGTTTTTTTCTCTTTAAATAAGTTAAGTATTAAATTTTTAGTTTATAAATCAATCACAATGATAACATTTTATTGTTAAAAAAAATTTCCATGATCTTAAATTATTTTTTAGCGGTATACTCCAAGAAAACTTTTTTCCTTTCGTCTAATAGACTGTTTATGTGAGTTCTAAGCTCTCCAATCCACTGTGGTTCATTATTCCATTTTTCAAATACTGAATCGTATATTCTTGTGTAACCGTAAAGATTTGCATAAGCAGTTAAAAGCGGTAATTTTTCAAGTATCCTTTCATCAATAGATCTTTCTGAAGAATAACCGGCAATAAAAGAAGACTTGAGATCATTGAACTCTTTATCGCCGCTTTGTTCAAGAATACTGTTCAGAGCTCTTTCTATATCAAGTACATACCAGTTATAATGACTGTCATCAAAATCAATAACCGATATATTTTGGTTTTCTGAATCGATGAAAAGATTATCTGTTTCAAAATCATAATGTATTAGACCATAATTTTTACTGTCTTTTGGCAAAGTATCAAGTTCGTCTCGAATAATCACGGCGGAGGTTAAAACGTCTTCTAAACCATATTTCTGTGCGAGTTCTGAAACCTCATCTAAAATTGCATCATGATTTTTTCTTTTGAATTTCTTAGGAACATACTGACAACTCAGTTTGTGAAGCTTGCCCAGAGTTTTTCCCATAAGTTCAGCCGAATAATTATCCAGCTTTACTTTGCTAAGCTGTACCCCGCGGCTACATGGGAAAAGTACAGCTGTGTAGCTACCCCAAGGGGTATAAACATCCTCTACCAGTTTGAGATTTTTTGAAGGTACAGGGTTACAGACATTAAATCCTCTTTCGCTTAAGTACATAAGAAACTCAACCTCAGCAATAACTGAGGTTATACTTTTTTCTGCTTGTGGCGAAAATCTAAGGAAAAAAGTTTTACTATCTTTTTTGACAGTATATATTACATTGGACGAAATTCTGAAAAAAACAGGAGTTGACAGGCAGTCCCAGTTTTTGGAAATCATCTGGGCAAGATCCGGATTATCAAAAAGATATTTGAGTTTTAACATTTCTCAGCCTCCATTCAATTGTTAAAACTATTATACACGATAAAAAAAGAAAAGACCATAAAGGTCTTTCCTTTTTTCAGGCCCAGATTTCTTCGTCAGTGGGAATACGTATTTTGGTATTTACAAAGCCTATACGTGAAATGTTTATTAAATGCTTATAGGTAAAGTTCTCAGATATGGAGTTGTTTCCCCATGAACCGCATCCAAGAGTTGTGGTTGGTGCAAAACCGTTCATTAAACTACCTCCTGCTGTAGTTGAAGAAGGTGCATTTACAACAAGCCGTGAAATTGGAAGACATATCCCTGCTTTTTCGATATTTGAATTGTTGTTGGAATGAATGGCCGCAGTATGTCCCGAACCTTCAAGTTCAAGATTGGTCTTTGCAATTTTTAGTGCCTGATCAAAGGTTTTATACTTGAAGCTGACCATAACCGGGCACATCTTTTCTTTACACAGGACGTCTTCTTTTCCTATACCATCAGCTTCTACTATGATTACCTTGGTATTTTCCGGAATATTCAGCCCTGCTATTTCAGCAATCTTTTTTACAGACTGTCCCACAACATCTTTATTTATCTGTCCATTAATAAAAAGCATACTTCTGACATGTTCCTTGGTTTTTTGATCTCTTACAAAAAAGGCACCTTTGCTTTCAAAAGCTTTCACTACTTTTTCATAGTCATGCTCATCAACTATTATACTCTGCTCGCCGGAACAGATTATGCCGTTATCAAAAGCTCTTCCTGATATGACTTTTTCTGCTGCTGTCTCATAGTCAATGTCGTTGTCCAGTATAACCTGGACATTTCCTGCTCCGACCCCATATGCTGGTTTACCGCTGGAATATGCAGCCTTGACAACGCCCATTCCTCCTGTAGCGACGACAACATCAACAACTTTCATAAGCTCTTCAGTTTTTTGAATACTCGGATCCTTTATTACCTGAATAAGATTTTCCGGAGAATTATATTTTTTGAGTGCTTCATTAATAAGTTCAACTGTTTTCAAAGAAGTCATTTTTGCCCTTGGATGAGGTGCGATTATTATGGAGTTTCTCCCCTTAAGCGCAAACATTGCGTTACACATGCACGTAACAGTAGGGTTCGTGGTAGGAGTCACGGAACCTACAACTCCCATGGGTTTAGCTATTTCAACAATATTTTTTTCTTCATCAATTTTTATTATATCAACAGATTTTTTATTTTTGAGATCATTCCATATGGTTTTTGACTTTCCTTTGTTTTTAGAAACCTTGTGCTCATAAACTCCCATTCTGGTTTCTTCAACAGCCATTTTTGCAAGTAACTCGGCATTATCGTAAACAGTCTTTGCAATTTCCTTCACCACTAGGTCAACCTGTTCCTGACTGAACCTTTCAAACTCTTTTTGTGCTTTTCTAGACTTTTGAATCAGTTCATCTATTTCAGACATATTCATTTTCCTCCGTTATAATAATATTCTGTATATGTTTTCTATCTCTTTATCGGAAAGAGGAACATAGTTGTTAGCAAGAAGTCTTTGCTGATTGGCTATAACACTCTTTGCAAACTCTTCAACCTCGCGTTCCTTCATTCCGTAAGAAGAAAGCCTTTCTTTCTGCAAAAGTTTTCCCAAAAGCATTTCAAGTTTATCGTATACGTCAAAAGTATCACAATCTAGAATACCAGAAAGTATTCTGTTCAGTTCCTTTATCGTTCCTGAAGGATTCTTTTTTACATAAAGCTTAAATATCTCTGTAAAGAAAAGATAGTTAGAAAGTCCGTGAGGGACATGATAATTTCCCCCTATAGGATAAGAAAGTGCATGCACGGCTCCTACTCCAGTATTGGAAAAAGCTATTCCTGCGCAGTTACTTGCAACCAGAATATCTTCAAGCCTTTCAAATCTGTACTCTTCGCCAAACTTTTTCATATTAATATAGATATCAAGTATGGTTTCTATTGCTTTCACAGCATAAAGCTTGGTATATGTATTTGCTTTTGGTGAAAGATATGATTCGGTCGCATGAATAAGAGCATCAATAGAGCTATACATATAAAATTTATAAGGAAGATTTTTCAAAAACTCAGGGATAAGAACTGCCGCATCTGGAAACAATTCAGGAACTGCAAGCCCCATCTTAGTTTTTTTTGATTTTATTTCGGCGATAGAAATATTTGTAACCTCGGTTCCGGTACCGCAGGTAGTAGGAACTGCTATAAGAGTTTTTCCCTTTAGGAGAGGAACTTTTCTTTCAAAAGCATCCTTTACGTCAACAATATCTTTGAGAACAAGGATCTTAGCGATATCTATAACAGTACCTCCGCCGATAGCAATTATTCTTTTAAAATCATATTTTTTTGCTTCGTTCAGAATACCGTTCATCATTTCATCTGAAGGTTCACCATTTCCGTATCTTTCTTGAAATATTACATTACACTTTGCGTCTGACTCCTTTATAATCGGATCATATATGAACTGATTGGTTATTATGAGATCAGTACTTTCTATTTTAAATTCATGCACAAAGTCATTGAATGTGTCGTATTTAAAGATCTTGCTGCCTAGCTTGAAAAGCTCCATGCTATCATCCCTTTTTATGAAAATCTTTTTTCGTATTCTTCTGTCAGACTTTGTCTGAAATATGGGTGAGCTATCTCTATTAAGGCTTCAGCACGTTTTCTGAGAGTCTTTCCCCATAGATCAGCAACTCCGTATTCAGTTACAACATAATGCACATCGTTTCTTGAAGTTGTAACGGCACTTCCCTGTGAAAGAAAAGGTACAATTCTTGATACCTTTCCGTCACATGCAGTAGACGGCATGGCAATTATTGACTTTCCATCTTCTGACATGCTTGCTCCTCTTACATAATCCACCTGTCCGCCTACTCCGCTGAACTGTTTGAGTCCTATGCTCTCAGATGCGATCTGTCCCATAAGGTCTACCTGAAGACACGAGTTTATTGAGACCATCTTTCTGTTTTGCATTATCACCAATGGATTATTTACATAATCAACAGGATAAAGTTCAATCATCGGATTTTTATCGACAAAATCGTAAAGTCTCTTGCTACCCATGAGAAAAGTTGCAATCATCTTACCTTTATGAATAGTTTTATTTTTGTTTGTTATAACGCCTGCCTCAACCAGTTCTAATACTCCGTCGGAAACCATTTCGCTGTGTATGCCTAGATCCCTTTTGTTTTTCAGAAAAAGCAGTACTGCATCAGGAATGGCTCCTATTCCTAACTGTAATGTTGAACCATCTTCTATAAGAGCAGCGCAGTTCTCACCGATTGCTTTTTCTGTCTGTCCTATCTCTGCCGGTTCCAGAACAGCAGGCTCTTTTGAGGTTTCTACTATATAATCTATATTGCTTATATGGATAAAGTTATCTCCCATTACTGTAGGCATTTTATCGTTTACTTCAGCAATTACTATTCTTGCGTTTTCAGCAGCTGGTTTAGTATAATCGCAAGACACCCCATAACTGCAATAACCATACTTGTCCGGTCTGCTTACGTTTATTATGGCAACATCAACAGGCATTTTGCCGCTTGAAAAAAGTTTTGGAATCTCATAAAAAAAGCATGGCGTATAATCTGCTTTGTTTTTTGAAACAGCATTTCTGGTATTTCCACCAACGAAAAGTGCATTGTGTCTGAAATGTCCTTCACAGTCGCTGCTCGTATAGGGAGCATCATTAAGACATAAAAGATGGACTATTTCGACATCCTTGTATCTGCTTTTGTTGGCTGTCATACTGTTGATTACTGCAGTTGGAACTCCTGCTGCATGCGCAAGAACAACTCTTGAACCGGAAGGTATTTTAAAAGCAGCTTCCTCAGCCGATACTGTTTTTTCCTTGTATAACTGTTTAAGATCCATACTTTAGCCGCTCCTTATCAAAAAGTATTATGCATGAGATAGAATTTTCCTAGCCATATCCATAAGATCGCTGCTTATGTTATCCGTTACAGCAACTTTTTCTATATTGGGAAAGTGCTGTATCAGTATTCTTTTGATGTGGTTTTCAACGGTAAGCTGGGCGGAAGGGCAGTTCCTACAAGCTCCCAGTAGCTTGATATAAACGGTACCGCCCTGAACACTTTTGAGTTCAATTCCTCCGCCATGCTCTTGTACTAGAGGTTTTATCTTAATGTCGATTATTTCTTTTACTAAATCGAAAGTTGGGCTGCTCATAAAAGTCACTTCATTTTTTATTTTCGGATTCGTCTACTTTTGCTATTACTTTCGCAAGATTCTTCTTCTGCTCTAGATCTGCCTGTCTTGATATCATGATCCTCTGTGCCTGAGGTGAACCTGCACCGTGCATTGATTCTGTCCTGTAACCTACTGCTGCTGTTCCAAGTGTCATATTTTCGATAAGGCGAAGTACTCGCATTCTGTTTTTTGTAGATACTTTCGAGCTGCCTTTAAGGTACTTTTCCACATATTTTCCTATTTCAGGACTGTTAAGATCTTTTTCAGAAGGCATTGTAACCATAAGACCGCCTGCTATGTCCTCTGCAAGTCTGGCAATCTCATACGGCAGTCTGGTAACGTTCTGCTTACAGATATTGGCCAGCAGAAGATCTATCTGGTAATTTCCGGCTTTAGTTTTCTTCCCTTCTGTTGAACAGGCGATACCACAACTGTAAAGTGTTTCATTAAGATGAATCATCTCGATCAGTTTATCTTTTATATGACTTGCCTTTGGGACACCGTTATAATCTGCTGCGAGTGCCGCTGCTCCTATCAGAACGTCTCCAACTCCAACCTTACATCCTCCGTAGGACTGTCTATGGTAACCAGCGAATCTTTCCACAAGCATTCCGGCAAAATCATACTCACCGCATAAGAAAATCCTGTCATTAGGTACAAAAACATCGTCAAATACTACCAATGCCTCATGACCGCCATAAGTGCTGTTTCCAACGTCAATAGAAGAATTTTCAAGCTTTCTGGTGTCGCAAGATTGTCTTCCATAAATCATAAATACACCTGGTGCATCGCTTGGAACAGAAAAAGCCACAGCGTAGTCTTTATCCTCTTCTCTCATAGAACATGTAGGCATTATAAGGTGTTCATGAGAATTAACCGCACCTGTCTGATGAGCTTTTGCTCCTCTGACAATAATACCGTCCTTCCTTCTTTCAACAATTCGCAGGTAAAGATCCGGATCCTGCTGTTCTGAAGGTGCAAGTCCCCTGTCGCCTTTAGGGTCTGTCATTGCTCCATCGACGGTCAGATCGTTTGTCTGTACATACTTCATATACTCAATAAAATTTTTATGATAAGTAGTACCGTATTTTTCATCAGTTTCATATGTTGTTGAGTAAAGTGCATTAAAAGCATCCATTCCAACGCATCTCTGAAAACAGGCAGCTGTTTTCTGACCCAAAAGTCTTTGCATTTTTACTTTATTCTTGAGATCTTCAGTGCTCTGGTGAAGATGACAGAATCTGTTGACAGTTTCACCGGTAAGATTGGACTTTGCCGTCATAAGCTCTTTGTACTCATCCATCTGGGCCAGCTCGTATGTTTTTGCCACAGAGTTTAGCGAAGGTCTTATTATCGGATGATCTACAGGATTTTCTATCAACTCTCCGAAAAGGTAAACCTTCAGATTAAGCTTTCTCAAACTCTCAACATACTGCTCAGGTGTCATCAATGCCATTAGAATCATCTCCCGTTTTTAAGTTCTTTTTATCACTTGGATTATACTTTTTTTCAATTTTTCCTTGCCACTTATACTGTAATTTTTTTTCAGGTACTTATAGAAGCTAGAAAATATAAGTTTTATAAAAATGAAGTTATTATTTTCACTTCATAGTAAAAGTATAAAAGTGTTTTATTTCACTTTTTTATTTTCAACACAATTCTACCACTTATTTCTGAAAAAAATACACTGAAAAATTATTTTATGGTTAAGTTTTACGCTGGGAATTCATAGTTTTGTTTCTTAACCCTTTAATTATTTACTGATTTGTTATAAAACGCACAATTTAAAAAAGACTTTTTTGATTTTAAATGCATTTATTTACGAAAATATCTTAAAATTAGCTTTTCCTGACGAAAAAAATAATTATCACATATATATTGAAGGATTTAACATAATAATGTGATTTTTAATAAAAAAACTGCCTACGTAATTACGCAGGCAGCTAATAAGATAAGTTACTCTGAAATTCTTGTTCTGAGAAGTGCTATCTGTTCATCTGAAAGTCCTACAGTGTTCTTTAGGTACAGAAACATTACGGATCTCAAATTAAGATCAGTTACCGGTTTGTTGCTGTTCATCTCTTTCAGCTGGTCAGTCATGATCTTTGCTATGAGGTCGTATCTTTCGGTTCCTTTTACCATGGAGTAGTAGTTTTCATAGGTTATCATATAATCGTTAACGATTTCATCAACGGTTGCCCCCATGAGTCCTTCAAGTATTGCTGATACTATTCCGGCTCTGTCTTTGCCTTCAAGACAATGTATGGCGTAAGGACCTCTGTGTTCTATCATAAACTCAAAGGCAGTTTTTAATTTTGCCGCAAAGTCTTTTGAAAGAAGGTCTACTCCCATTCCAAGAGCTATTACAGACCCTTTATTATAGAGATCTTCATAGTACTTTGAATTTTTAAGGTTTTCCTGCAGTTCAGCCTGTGTGTCAGCAAGATTGATTATGGTTTGTATCTGATATTCCTCTACAAAAGCAGCAACGTAGGACGATCTTGAATCTGCTACCGATGGATGTGATGTCCTGAAAAGAATACCGGGTTTTATCCATCCTAAAGAAATTTCTCTGAAATTCGCAAAAGCCTGATCTGATGGATAGTCCTTGCGTTCCTCCGATTTTACAAGTTTTCTTAATTCAATTTGAGCCTTATAAGTTCCCTTTTCAAGAACAGAAACGGTTACGGTATTGTTTAGTGCAACTGAGAAAAATGTTGCAAAGTTACCGTAGTTAATAGCCATCTGAACAAATCCTTTATTTAATCGTAAAAGAGCGGATGATCTATCGACATCTCCGTATGCCGTAGCAAAAGGAAGGATAAGAGTTTTATCGTTAAACTTGACTTCAAGAATGTCTCCTACCTCCACTCCAGAAAGCTTTACAGCTTCTTCCGTCACGTCAAGTCGTACATTCCCGTACTTGTCTATCTCGGCTACATTTCCGGAAAAACCTTGAGTTCCAGCAGCGAAAATTACTGTTGAAAAAAGAGTAATAAAAATAAATACAGTTATGGATTTCAAAACGTTTTTTTTCAAAATAATCCCTCCCGAATTTATGATATGTAAGGATATTATACTACAATAAGAAAAATTTGTCTTTGAACATAAGCTGATTTGAAACTTTTGCTTCATTTTAAAGTTACTTTAGTCTGATAATATACTTTTTGCAAATCAATTGCATTTGCAAATTGTTTTCATAAGGAGGAGAACATGAAAAAATTCTGGATTCTTTTTATGGTATTAACAACAGTACTTTCAGTTTTTTCCATAAACATATCCGTATCTATTTACCCATATTACCTTGCTGTCAGAGAGATTGCAGGTCAAAACGATAATGTAAATCTTATCATACCGCAGGGCAAAAGCCCTCACACCTATGCTCTGACCGTTGAGAACATGAAGAACCTTTATGAATCAGATATTTTGATTGTAAACGGGCTTGATGTGGAGGTTTTCATTGAAAAAGTCCTTGTTTCTTTGCAACAGAAGAAGATACCGGTTTTATATGTGGCTCAAAGTATCAAACAGGATGAGCTGTCTGTTGAAGAAGAGGAAGATCATGATGAAGAAAGCGAAGACCACAAGGAAAATGGTCATGTTCATTCTGGAGTAAATCCTCATGTTTGGACCAGTCCTTATTTGATGTATAATTATATGATACCCGCAATTACTGCTGAGCTTTCAAAGGTAAATCCTAAGTCCAAAACTCTTTATGAAGCGAATGCGCAGAAACTTATTCAGAAAGTTAAAGCACAGGATCAGCAGTTTCTTTCTAGTTCAAAAGAATTAAACATATCTTTTTTTACATTCCATAACTCTTTTCCATACTTTGCTCAAAGATATGGTTTTAAAATTGCAGGTGTAGTTCAGCTTTCTCCTGGAATAGATCCTACTCCTTCACAGATGAAGGATATAATCGATAAGGCTAAGGTAGAAAATGCAAATGTGATTTTCATAGAGCCTCAACTAAGCGATAGGGCTGCCAAAGCAATAGCAGCTTCTGCCGGACTTAAGATAGGAATGCTTGATCCCTTGGGTAACTCGTCCATGAAAACCATAACAGACCTGTATCAGTATAATTTTGATCAAATTATGAAATTGAAGTAGGTGATAAAATAAAATTAACCCGAGCAAGACGTGAAATACTAAGTATTTTTAAAAACTCAGATGAGCCGTTGAGTGCTGAAAAGCTTAACGGCCTGCTGGGCTTCAATTACGATCTTTCAACTATATACAGGAATCTTAATTTTTTTACATCCGAAAATATTCTAAAAACAATGGTTTTTTCGGACAAGGTTACTTATTATTACTATGGGAACGGGCATTTTCATTATATATACTGTGTGAAATGTAAATCTTTCAGCAGGTTTGATATGTGTTTTGAAGAGAAGCTATCAGAGTATATCATGCAACAGCTTGAGTTTGAGATCCTGGACCATACGCTTTATTTTGAGGGCATATGTAAAGACTGCAAAAACAGGAGCAAAAAAAATGGATAAAAAAACAGCAATCTGTGTAAACAATCTCAACTATAAAATTGAAAATCATGTTATCCTACAAAATATAGACTTTGAAATTCATACCGGTGATTTTGTGGGAATAATAGGACCTAATGGTGCAGGAAAATCTACACTTATAAAAGTAATCCTTAATGAAATAAAAGATTATACCGGAGAAATAAAAATAAACGGGAAAATAGGATATGTTCCACAATACGATGAAATAGACAGAAGCTTTCCCATAACCGTTAAAGAAGTAGCACTGATGGGTATGTATAAAGAAGTAGGTTTTCTTAGGCGCTATACCGCAGAGCATGTGAAAAAAGTTATGGAAGTATTGAAAATTTTGGGAATAGATCATCTGAAAGACAGAAAAGCAGGAAGACTTTCCGGTGGAGAGTATCAGAGACTCCTGCTTGCACGTGCTCTTGTATCAAAACCGGATATTCTTATTCTGGATGAACCGGAAGCCGGGGTTGATAAGAACGGACAGATATTATTTTACGGTCTGTTGAAAAAACTTAACCAGCAGGAAAAAGTGACTGTGATACTTGTGAGTCATGATCTTTCTATGGTGTTTAAAGAAACCACCAAAGTTATGTGTCTTAACAGGACGCTTCACTGCCATAAAAATACTGCAGAGATGTCTTCACAGGATCTTAAAGATATATATGCCGAGAGCCTTGAAATGCTTGTGCATATAGACAATCCTTTGAAAGTGGTGAGCAGGAATGATTGAAATACTAAGTTATCAGTTTATGCAGTATGCTCTTGCAGCATCCTTGCTTTCGGGAGTAAGCTGTGCGATACTTTCCAACTTTATTGTTTTGAAAAAAATGGAGTTTATAGGCGATGGTGCAGGACATACAGCTTTCGGTGGAATAGCCTTGGCCTTGCTTATGGGCTGGAATCTGAACCTTGTTTCGATAATAACTGCTATCATATTTGCCAGTGCCATATTTATTATAAGTAAAAAAAAGAGTATTAATGAAAACAGTATTATAGGAGTTATGCTTTCTCTTTCGATGGCTCTGGGAATAATATTCATTTCGCTTAAGACCGGCTATACACCAGAAATATCCGGATACCTTTTCGGGGATATTCTTATGGTTACTTTTAACGATATTGTACTTCTTCTTGTTGTTTTTGCAATAATACTTATGAGTACTGTTTTTTTCAATAAAGAGCTTAAATACTATGCATTCAATCAAAGAATGGCAAAAATATATGGGGTTCCTGTGGACTTTATAGACTATATATTTTTGCTTACAGTATCTCTTGTTGTGGTTACTTCGGTAAAAATTATAGGGATTATACTCGTAACGGCGCTTTTACTTACTCCTGGCATAATTGCCAAGATGTGGGCCACGACGCTTAATCAGATGATAGTATTATCTTGTTTCATAGGATTTTTGGGAGCATTATTCGGTGTTTTTATTTCATACTTTATGAATATTCCTCCCGGACCGGCAATAGTAGTAATGCTTTTTGGATTTTTTATAGTATCAATGATGCTTGCCAGACTAAAAAAAACGACATAAAACAGTAATTTTAAAGTACCCTGTGGCTGGAACAATTCAATCCACAGGGTACTTTTTGATATCTATCTGTTTTTTATAATGGTTTTGAGTACTTGTCCAGTAAAACTTTTTTCACATTCCAAAATCTTTGAAACTGTTCCCTGAAAAATGAGGAATCCTCCGTTGTCTCCGCCTTCCGGTCCTAAATCTATAATCCAATCGGCATTTTTTATTACCTGAGGGTTGTGTTCTATCACTAGTACTGTATTGCCGGCATCCGATATATCTGAAAGTATTTTTAAAAGTTTTTTAATATCTTCATAGTGAAGGCCTGTCGTAGGTTCATCTAAGATATACAGACAACGGCTGGATGTTTCACGGCTAAGCTCTTTTGATAGTTTTATTCTCTGGGCCTCGCCACCGGAAAGTGTTAAAGCACTTTGTCCAAGTTTTATATATCCCAATCCTACATTATACATGGTTGTAAGAATTCTGGAGATTTTTTTCTGGGTACTAAAGAAAGTTAATGCTTCTTCTACAGTCATTTCCAGAATATCAGCAATGTTTTTGCCATTGTAAAAGATTTCAAGCACCTGTTGATTAAATCTCTTACCTTTGCATTGAGGACATTGAATCCATACGTCAGGCATAAAGTTCATCTCAATACATTTACGGCCTTCGCCTGAGCATTCCGGGCACTGTCCCTCTTTACTGTTGAAGCTGAATTTATTTGATCTATAGCCTAATTTTTTTGCAGCAGGTATAGCAGCGAAAAGTTCACGTATCTCATCAAGCAGACCGGTATATGTTGCAGGATTGGAACGCGGAGTTCTGCCTATTGGCTGTTGCGAAATGTTTAGGACATTGTCAATGTTTTCAATTCCGAGTATATTTTGACAAGATCCCGCCGTGTCCTGTGAAGCATTGAAATGGTTGTTCAGCATTGGGAAAAGTGTTTTTGATATAAGACTGCTTTTTCCTGATCCGCTTACACCCGTTACACATGTAATAAGTCCCAAAGGAATTTCAACATCAATGTTTTTAAGGTTGTTATGGGTTGCACCTATTATTTTAAGCCATCCATAAGGTATTCTACGATTTGAACATGATCGGGGTTCATTTTCTATTTCCTTAAGTGCTTTTGCTGTAAGAGAAGTGCAGTTTTCCTCTAACTGCGAAAGATTTCCCTGAGCTATCACGTATCCTCCGTGTTCACCGGCCCCCGGACCCATATCTATTATATAATCAGCATTAAGGATCATTTGGGTGTTATGTTCTACCATGACAACAGTATTGCCATTATCGCGCAACTCTTTTATTGACTGTATGAGGTACTTATGGTCTTTAGCATGAAGTCCCATTGAAGGCTCATCCAGTATATAAAGAAGATTGGAAAGACCGTTGCCAAGCTGAGATGCAAGACGGATTCTCTGTGCTTCGCCAGGCGATAGGGTTGGCACGGCTCTATCAAGTGAAAGGTACGAAACGCCCACATTGCTAAGGCTCTTAAGTTTTTTAGTCATTTCATTCAAAAGTGTCTGTGCTATTTCTAGTTCCGATGGATCAAGCTTTATTTGAAGTTCGAGGAGCCACTTTAGCAGCTCGCTAATTTTCATTGATGTTGCCTGTGGAAATCTTTTTCCGGCAAGAACCACCATCCGTCCTTGTGGAGAAAGCCTCTCTCCATGACATGTGGTACATTCCTTTTCATTCATAAAGGCGGAAACAAGTCTTTGTGCGGTTTCGCCGTTGTTTTCCCTGAATAATCTATTTATAATGTTGCAGGCTCCTTCAACAGGTCTTATGATTTCGCCTTTCCTACCGTTTGAATTTTCATAAACAAACCGTACCTCTTTTCCCTTAGACCCATAAAGTGCTTGAGTTTTAAATTCCTGTGGAAGCTCTTTCCATGGAAGTTCCAAATCAACATTCATCTGTTCGGCAAGAGCGAGAACCTCGCCTTTCATCCAGTTGGCATTTGGTTTGCTTCTGTGTTTGCGGAGATTGCCCCACCAATTTGAAGCACCATCCAACAATGATTTTGAGGGATCACTTACTATCAGTTCCGGGTCGACCTGCAGAATTACTCCCAATCCTTTGCATACAGGACACATACTTTGCGGATTGTTAAAACTGAAGTCTGCCGGAGTAAGCTCAAAGAATATTTTTTCACAGTGATAACATATTGAGGTGGTCTGAAAGAGAAAATCTTCTTCATTTATTAATACCCTTAATGCTCCCTTTCCTTTTTTCAGCATCAGAGATACGCATTTAGCCAGATCGTCTTCAAAAAGCCGGTCTTTTTGCTCGGAAAAGATAAAATGTTTTTGATCATCATTATGACCAAATGGACTTATAGTAATATGATTATGAGGCTGGATAGAAAGTAGCGTATTTATTATCTGGTTCTCAGTCATTTGGGTAAAGGGTTTTCCACACTGAGGGCAGTGTCTTGTTCCAACTCGTGCATAAAGAAGTTTAAGATAATCGTATATGTCAGTTATGGTTCCGACAGTTGATCTTGGATTTCTTCCAAGAGTTTTCTGTTCTATGGCTATAGCCGGAGGGAGATTAGTTATTTGCTCAACATCCGGTTTTTCAAACTGTTCGAACGCCATTTTACCGGAGGTTGAAATACTATCCATAAATCTACGCTGACTTTCTGCATAAAGAGTGTCAAATGCGAGACTTGATTTTCCGCTTCCGCTCACTCCGGTTATAAGTGTAATTTTATTTTTTGGTATCTTTACCGTTATGTTTTTAAGGTTATTTTGTTTCGCACCTTTAATAGTTATGTAGCCTTCATCGCGGAAAACCCCGTCGGAAAAGCTATCGTATCTTTTTTCCTGTGAGTAACAGACAGAATCAGCCTTTATGTATTTTTTGATCCGGTCTTTTAATGAAGGTTCCATTTCGCTTTTATCAGGGATGCTGCTGGTAGCTCCTTCATCCAACCACTGGGGCCAGTGTTCCAGCCACTGCGGTAGAGTGAAAGCTTCAATTCTGTCGTATACTGCAATGTAAGGAAGAACTTCAACAACTGTACTTTTCTCAAAACAATCGATATAGTTTATATATACTCTATTTTTTTCCGGATCTGTTCTTAACACTTTTGCTGTGGTCATAGCGATAGGGTTTGGTCTAACGGGCGAACGACTTGCAAAAATACCGGTTTTTGGTGCATTCTCATATGGAGGGTTGCACTGTATAACTTTTCTGTACTCCGGCTTGTCAAATCTATCAAACCACCACAATATTTTTATATGCGAAAACTGATTTATTTTCTCATACTCAAAAAAGCATTTATTATCAAATTGAATAAAATACTCTCCTTGAAAATTTATAATTGTTCCCTTTTTTCTGACAGTTCTTTCAATATTGTTAATTTCACTGATGTCCTTTTCTTGAGGCTCGCAGTTGTTTTCCGCTCTGAAGGTTCCAAAGCTTGAAAAAGGATCTGTTGGAGATTGGACGCGATCTTCACAGGGAAAGTAAGGTTTTACATCCCATACCGGTGACTGATCTGCTGCTGCTATCCGGTCAAGATAGATAATCCCTATTTTTCCATCAATCTTTACTATTCTGCATACCTCTGAGCTGATACTGCTTTTAAATAAATTGTATTTATCTTGTTGTTGGCTGTCTGAAAAAATTATACAGTGACTGAAAAGCTCAAGATGTAAAAGAGCCGGGATATACTCTTTTTTTAAAAAAACTGCTGTTAACCCATTTGAATTAAATATAATACCTATATTTTTAAGTTGTAGTTCATCATTTTTAATCATCATACCACCTCCTGGTGCTATTCTCTTCTATTTTGGCTGACATTTTGGGCAGTAGTAAATGCTTCCGCCAAGGAAATTTTCTTTTATTATGGTCTGTCCACATACCGGACATGGTGATGATGCTGTATTTTTACTGAGAATGGTTTTATATCCGCCGTTATTGCCATATAGGTCTTTTTCAGTATCTCTTCCACCTAGATCGTACATATTCTTTAAAACGGATTTTATTGATGAAAAAATCTTCTTTTTCTCATCAGATTCAAGCATGCATACCTTTTTACGCGGATTGATTCGTGCTGTCCACAGTATGTCCTGTAAAACACCGTTTCCAAGTCCTGGTATACGCTGTTCTGTTGCCAAAAGTGCTTTTAGGCTAAGTTTTTCAGCCAGAGGCATATTAATAATATTCATGAAATACTCTTGGTTAAAGCTATCTGAGAAAACTGAAGGTTTTTCCTTCGCTGTAGCGTAGTAAGGGTTATCAAAAACATCTTCGTCGTTAAAGCACCATACTCCCCCATACATCTGTACTGTTGCGGTTAGAGCACTTTTATCTTCAAACTCAATCAGAAGCTGATGTTTTAGAGGATGTTTCTCGTCATTTCCAAGATATTTCAGTGAAACTCCGTCTGTAAATAAAAGTTTTGCCCCATTTAATCGCACTTCCAGCATTCCGCCAAAGGATAACGCATCTGTTATTATTTTACCTTTAAGAACCAAAGAGTACTTTTCAGGATCATTGTTGTAGTACCATGTAAATTTATGCACACTGCTATTTGCTTTTGCCGAGAGTATTTTTTTCCCCAGGAGTTTTTCTCTGATCTGATTGCTTAAGGTCATGGCCTCTGGTATTTCAAGCATAGTCATCCCCCTTTTGTTATATAAGGTTATACTATATTTTAGCATATAGTTCAGATAAAGATTTTGCTTTAATTGCTCTGTTTTGTCAACCTTAAAGTACAAGAAGGCATTGTATAATTATGTTTTTCTTTTTAATTTCAAGAATAATCATAAAAAGAAATGATTTTAATAGTTAATAGAGTTTATTTTCCTTTTTTTGTCTTTGATTTATTTTTTACAGCAAGGTATTATATAAAATGAACCGATTCATTATGAACCGATTCATTATGGAGGTGAAGATGATGACAACCATAAAAGAGGTTGCCAAACTTGCAGGAGTAAGTGTGGGTACTGTTTCTAAAGTTATTAACAATCAGGACGGTATAAAAGAAAATAACAGGAAAAAGGTATTGGATGCTGTTAAAAAACTTAATTATGAGCCTAATATACATGCGCGGACACTTTCAAGCGGCAAAACCAACTTGGTAAGTATAGTTGTGCCGACTGTAGGATTTGAATTTCAGAAAATTTTTCTTAAATCGCTGGATGATGTACTTAGAAAAAGCAATTATGATAGTGTTGTTTTTCCATTACTTTCGCGCGACAGACTGGCAAGATTTTCAAGTGAGTCAAACTTTCTTTTCCACACCGATGCGCTTATTTTAGCTTCTCTTTCACCAAAAAATCTTTTTAGGGATGGAAGGGTTCCTACACGTAAACCTTATCTTATAGTAGATTCTCATGGGGAAAGCTCAAACTCTGTCATCATAGACAATTACCTTGGGGGACATCTTGCCGGAAAGCATATCAGTCTTGAAAAAAATGGGAAATTATTTCTAATAGGAGGATATGAGCCTGATGATGCTTTTTCGAGCGGAGTTTTCAGCGAAAGGAAAAGAGGGTTTGAAGATGCTATAAGAGAAAGAGGTATAGAAAGTAAGGAGATAGAGTTTAAAAACATTGTTCTTGACTGGAATCAAGCCTTTGATTTCGGAGCAAGGATTTCAAGAACTGAAAAAAAGTTTAGTGTATTTTCCGTTTCAGATCTTGTGGCATGGGGATTCATTGAAGGATGCAGAACAAATGGATTATATGCTGGAAAAGACTTTCACATAATAGGATATGATGACCTTTCTTTTTCTCAGAAAATTGGATTAACAACAATAAGTCAGCCTATATCGGAGTTGGGGGAAATTGCTGCAGAAAAAGTAGTAGAAAAGATAAAAGGTGCGGCAAATATCGAAAATATTGTACTTTCTCCGAGATATGTTGAACGAACTTCAAATTAAAGGGGATGAGAAAACATGAAAAAGTACCTTGTAGTCTTTGTCGTGATTTTTTCTTTATTGGGGTTTTCAAAAGAACTGAACGTATGGACGTGTTATGGGGAAAGCACAGTGGAATATAAAAACTTTGAAGCTATGGGGAAGATGTTTGAAAAAGAAACAGGTATCAAAATAAAATGGATTCCTATAACTGATTTAACAGACCTCGATTCTAAGTTACGAGTATCAGCTCCGGCTGGGGTCGGACCAGATCTCCTGGTGACAGTTCCGCATGACAGCATAGGAAAATGGGTTAAACAGAACATTCTCAAGCCTGTGGACACAATTTTGTCAGAAGATCTCAAAAATTTTACTGAGTCATCTTTAATGGCTGTCAGATATGACGGAAAAGCTTATGGTTTGCCTTATACTGTAGAGAGTGTCGGACTGGTTTACAATAAAAAGTATGTCAGTCAGCCTCCCAAGGACTGGAATGAAATCATACAAATATCGGAAAAACTCAAATCACAGGGAATAAATGGAATAGTATTTCCTGCCGGAGAAGCATACCATATGTACTGTATTTTAAGAGGCTTTGGCGGATACATATTTAAATGGGAGAATAATCAATACAATATACAGGATATAGGAATGAATAATAAGGGTGCATACCAGGCTATTGCCTTTTTAAAGGAGCTTTTCGATAGGGGAATACTTTCAAAGGTTCTTATGGATTCGTCTTCAATGCATTCGTTTTCTACAGGTGCTTTTGAAGAAGGTAAAGCTGCATTTCAGATCAACGGACCGTGGGTAATTCCCGGAGCTTCGAAAATGGGTATAGACTGCGGTGTAGTTCCTATCCCGGAACTTCCCAATGGTGAAATGCCAAAGCCTTTTATGGGAGTGCAGATGATAGCTTTTAATAATTACAGCAAGAATCAAGCTGATGCTTTAAAGTTCGCAAGATTTATTACCTCACATGATAACATGCTCAAATTTGCATTAGACACCAATAGAGTTGTAGCAAGAAAAAGCGTTATTGATTCTCAGGAAATAAAGAAAAATCCACTTATTTCGGGATGGTCACAGCAGGCAGTATACGGAGAACCGATGCCAAATATTCCAGAGATGAGCGTTGTATGGACAGCATGGAAAGATTCTCTTCCTTTGATGTACTCCGGTAAGCAGGATATACAAAAGACGCTTGACGAGCTTGTGGAGGTTCTCCATAATAAACTTAAAATGATGCAGGAATAAAAGGTCAGGCAATTTGCCTGACCCCCCTTTCCATAAGTCAGTAAGGAGGTCGCCCTAATGACTTACAGAGCCTTTTCAAAGAAAATTAGCCTACAAAAAAAAGAAATATATCCGAAAAAACAGCTTAAAGCAGCTTCTCTATTTCTTTTTCCAACTGTATTTGCAATTACAGTATCAACAGTTATTCCTTCGCTATACAATATTTTTATTTCTTTTACAAACTACGGTCTTAATCATTACTTTGAATATGATTTCATTGGTGTTGAAAATTACAAGAAAATTTTCAATCTTACTCAAAATAGTCCGTTTTTTCCTGTACTGCTGTGGACAATAGCCTGGATGGTACTCAGTACTTTATTAAATTACTTTATAGGTATGTTTATTGCTATATTTCTCAATAATCCAAATCTTCCGGAAAGAAATATTTATCGTGGACTACTTATTATTCCATGGGCGCTTCCGGGGGTAATAGCAATTCAGATGTGGCATGGCATGCTTGGAACGGAAGGGGTACTTAATCAATTTCTTGGTATGTTCGGAATCGAAGCAGTTTCATGGTTTAATTCGGTCTTTTGGTCAAGATTTTGGGTAATTATTGTTAATGCATGGATTTCATTTCCTTATTTTATGACTATTACGTATGCGGCGCTTCAGAGTATTCCGACTGATTTGTATGAAGCAGCTGAAATTGATGGGGCAGGAAAAGTATATAAATTTCGAAAAATCACCCTTCCTTTGCTTAACAAGACCCTTTCACCCTTAATTATAACGCAGTTTGCATTCCAATTCAATAATTTCAACCTTATATTTTTGCTTACACGTGGCGGACCTAGAAATTCCCTCGGAGATTATTTTGGATCTACTGATATTTTGGTTTCATATACTTTTAATATAATGCGAGAGCTTCAACAATATGGTCTTACAGCAGCATACGGAGTTATCACTTTTTTTATAACCGTATTGATAATAGTCTTTACCACCCTCTGCCTTAAGGGGCTTAAGGAGGAGTTCTAATGAACAGATTAAAAAAGAAAAATATTTGGTTTGTAAGAATGTTGGCTATTCTGCTGGTAGTTGTTATTCTTTTTCCTTTTTACTATGTTGTGCTTACTTCCTTCAAGCCGGGCTCTTCATTTTATTCAGGCTCCGTATTCCCAAAACACTTCACTCTGGATAATTATAGTTCTCTATTAAACGATTCTAAATTTTTGCTATGGGTTAAGAACTCGACTATTCTTGGAGGATTCTCGGCATTATTGACGGTAGTTGTAACCATGTTTGGCGGATATGCTTTCAGCAGGCTCAGATTTCCCGGAAGGAAGTATGGAATACTTTTCCTCATGGTACTTCAGATGTTTCCAACATCTGTTGCTATGGTTGCGTATTTCAAAATGCTTCAGATAGCAGGCCTGCTTAATACGCTTACCGGTATAATCCTTATTATGGGATTGGGAAACGCGGCTTTTGGTACATGGATTATAAGGAACTACTTGAACTCTATACCCACCGAGATTGATGAAGCGGCATATATAGACGGTGCAAATTACTGGCAGACTTTCTGGAAGGTACTTTTTCCTCTTATGATGCCAATTCTT
>Ga0208040_1001098_pt1 | contig 28237 bp, 29 predicted proteins | sample AD_UKC083_MetaG_FD_184431 | JGI IMG/M metagenome (GOLD analysis project Ga0208040, IMG submission 184431) | Active sludge microbial communities of municipal wastewater-treating anaerobic digesters from USA - AD_UKC083_MetaG (SPAdes) (version 2) | ecosystem: Engineered > Bioreactor > Anaerobic >...
AGCATCTTTCATACCTCCTTGGAATATTAAAAACTCTGGATTCCGGCGTTTATAATCGAATGCAGCTTCTTAATCCAAATTAATATACAATTAATTTATTCTCCTATCATATTTTAGCAGATTTATAAAAATAAAATGCAACGAAAAGATAAATATTACCAAAAGTAACTTTTTTAAGAAATTTTAAGATATATTAAGAGAGTTTAATATTAAAATTTATCCAAAAGATCTTATGCTATATTTTCTGAAGAGTTGCTATAATATCTTTATGGGGTGATTAATATGGTTGAAAAGGAAAGAGTATCTTTATGCAACGATAAAGAAGTAAAAAACGGAAAGTATGTTCTTTACTGGATGCAGGCAAGTCAGAGAGCCCATTTCAATCCGGCGCTTGAGTATGCTGTCCTTGTTGCAAATACCATGAATAAACCCCTTATAGTTCTTTTTTGTATAATGCCGGAGTATCTTACGGCATCCTTTCGTCATTATCAATTTATGATAGAGGGATTGCAGGAAACTGCCCAAACAATAAGGGGATACGGTGCGGCTTTTATAATAAAAGCAGGAGATCCATGTGAAATTATTAAAGAACTTTCTGAAAGCTCATCAATGATTGTGTTCGATTTTGCATATCTTGATTTTATGAAAGCTGTAAGAAAGAAGATTTCTGCACAGACTGCATGCAGGGTAGTACAGGTTGAAGGCAATGTGGTTGTTCCTGTTGCTGCTGCAAGTTCAAAAGAAGAGTATTCAGCCGCAACGCTAAGACCAAAAGTAAGTGCGGTTATTTCAAAGTATCTTAATTCTGAAGAGGAAATAACAGAGCTAAAAAACAAAATAAGCGATCCACAGATAGAATCGCTTACTGAACAACAAGCAAAAGAGTACATAAAAAAGTTCAGAACAAACAACAGATACTTTGATGAAAGCCGCTTTATAGGAGGATACTCTCACGCTCGTCAAAAGCTTGACGACTTTATTAAATATAAGCTCCATAATTACGCAGATATGAAAAACGATCCGACCAGCGAGGTTCAGTCCGATTTAAGTCCGTATCTTCATTTTGGACAGATATCTCCTGTTTATATAGCAAATCAAATTACGAAAGTACTTTCAGAGTCAGCCCAAGAGTATTTGGAAGAGCTTATTGTTAGAAGAGAGCTTGCTCACAACTTTGTCATGTACAACGATGATTACGCTCAGTATAACTCTGTTCCAGCATGGGCTAAAAAAACCTTGGCAGAACATCTTTCAGATCCCAGAGAGTATTACTATTCACCACAACAGCTGGAAAATGCACAGACGCACGATGAGTACTGGAACAGTGCACAGAATGAGCTGCTGCTGACAGGAAAAATGCACAACTACATGAGAATGTACTGGGGTAAAAAAATAATAGAATGGAGCGAGACACCTCAAAAAGCTTTTGAAACAATGGTCTATCTCAATGACCGCTATGAAATGGACGGAAGGGATCCTTCCGGGTATGCAGGCATATGCTGGTGCTTTGGCAAGCACGATAGGCCTTGGTCTCCAAGGAGTATATTTGGTAACGTCAGATACATGAACGATAAAGGACTTGAAAGAAAATTCAAGATTCAAAAGTACGTTCAGAGGATTAAAGACCTCAAAAAAGGAAGCTAATTCAGTCTATCTCTTTTATTTTATCCTCTATTATGCCCATATGCTCTTTTATATACTCCAGATATTCCTGTGCTACACCGTTCTGATAACGGTCACACAGATTATCGATAATCCTGGACGAATAGAAAACAATATTTATCATATTGTCGTCCATCAAAAGTCTGCCTTTTACACACGCATCAAGTATAAGTTCGGTCTTTGCGGAGATTATTCTCACCATTTCAGCACTTACAAAACCGGCAAGTCCCTTTATAGTGTGAAAAGACCTGAACAGGGCAATTACACTTTCCTGATCTGCCTGACTGTCAGAAGATATGATCCTGAGAGTTTCACGTATTACAGCCGATGATTCCCTTGTTTCCGAAAAAAAAGTTTTTATGAAATCCTTCTGTATCTTATCAAGTACCTCGGTATTTACACCGTTTACGGTATCAATCAAAGCTTTTTCTGTTTCCAGTCTGTTTATGAGGCTTAATTCCCGCATGTAACGCCTGTCTGACATAAGATCAGCCTCCCTTTAAAAGACCCAGCTCCTGGAGTTTTAAAATAAAGTCTTTTTTCAAAATAGGCTTGATTATATATGCTTCACATTGTGCCTTGAATGAATTGCGCACATTTTCCACATCGCTCAGGGCGGTGGTCATGATAATCTTTGTCCCATCAAGCCCGTATACTCCGTTTTTGTTTTCTGCAGAACGTATCTTTTGCAGCACCTGTATGCCATCCATCTGTGGCATCATGATGTCAAGACATACCAGGTCATAACGTTTATTTGTTTTGAGAGAACTTTCAAAAACACTTATTCCCTGTGCCCCGTCGTTTGCAATGTCGCAGACGGCATACTCCTTCAAAAAAGATCTGAGCAGCTTCTGACTTATAGGATCGTCTTCAATAATAAGCACCTTCATATTTTATCCTCCTATTATAGTCTAATATATATTATATCGCAAAATCAATAACAAAACTTAAAATAAAATTATATAGTCAAAAAATGTAACCAAAAATTTAAACAACTCCCATGCTATCATGGCGTAAGTCTTTTAGGATCTCTTGGAAGAAGAGTTGCCTCACGTATATTATCAAGTCCCAGCATACAGGTAATCACTCTTGCAGGACTTAATCCAAATCCCCCATGAGGAGGGCAGCCAAATCTGAAAAAATTTAAATACTCCTCAATGCCTTTAAGATCAAGCAGTTTCTCTGTTGCCTGGGTGCAAAGAATATCATAGCGGTGTTCTCTCTGTGCACCTGTAGTTATCTCTGTTCCACAGTATATAAGGTCAAAACTTTTAGTTATCTGTTTATTTTCGCTGCGCATATGATAAAAAGGCCGTACACTCCATGGAAAGTCTGTCAGGAAAACAAAATCTGAATTAAAAACGTCCTTTACATATCTTCCCAATGCTTTTTCACCGTCCGAGTTCAAGTCAGAATTTTCCAAGCATTCTATGCCATAGCTTTTAACAATGCCTTGAGCCTGTGTCATGCTTATTCTCGGAAAAGGTAGCTCCGGAATATTTATCTGTATACCGTAAAGTTCTTCAAGTTGTTTGCTGTAAAGCTCTTTAAGACCTGAAAATGTAAACGCAAGCCACTGTTCCTCAAAACACATAACTTCTTCAACAGTTTCTACGTATGCGATTTCCACATCCAGAGAGGTAAACTCTGTAGTGTGGCGGCTCGTAAAAGATGGTTCTGCCCTAAACACCGGACCTATCTCAAAAACTCCCTCAAAACCTCCGGCAATAGCCATCTGTTTATAAAACTGCGGAGATTGGGCGAGGAATGCCTTACGTTCAAAGTAGTTCACCTGAAAAACCTGAGCACCTGATTCCGAGGCTGCTGCCATTAGCTTAGATGAAGATATTTCTGTAAGATGTCTGGCGTAAAAATACTCTCTTGAGAGTTTTAGAAAATCTGAAAAAATTCTGAATATAAGCTTCTTTTTTGGGTTTCTCAGATCAAGATGCCTCCAGTTAAGGCGTTTTTCAAGAGATGATTCGAGTTCTTCAGATATATCTATAGGCAGACCGGTATGGGCTGATGAAAGCACCTCCAAGTCAGTAACCAAAACTTCTGTTCCGCTTTTGCTGAGATCTGTTCTGTTGAGGGTGCCAGAAATTTTAAGCACGCTGTTGACAGAAATTTTGTCCAAAGCATCTATTTTTTCTCCGAGAAGATTTCTCAGACATGTTGCCTGTATCTGTGACGAACCGTCGTCAATAATCATAAACTTCAGGTTTTTACCTTTGTTTCTAACTGTTTTTATAAAGCCGCATATACATACCTGTGCTTCAGACTTTAAGCCCTGCAGTTCTTTTATTCTCTGTCTCATAAAGTACACCTCCGTTTTAAAATAGAAAAACCGGTGCTGGCTAAATAACAAAAACCAGCACCGGTTAATTAATCAAAGATTAATTAAGGCGCTATGATATCATCATCAACTTTTTTGAAAGAAAGTACACTCATCTTTGCCTCCAAAATAATTCTTTAAAAGATATTATAGCATACTCCGCAATAAAAATCAAAAAGAAAGAACAACTTTTAGGAAAAGTATTAAGAAGTATATTATAGCTGTCACGATTCCAATTGAGAAAATGGTTTTGAGAACACCCTGCCTGTAAAAATCATTGGCGATAAGCCCTGGAATTATGGTTCCTATAGTTGTAGATATATAATCTACAGGGAGGTTCCGTATAGTGATATAATCAATCAGCAGTTTTACAAGTATACCTGTCAGAATATTTACTGCCAGACGTTTTTTTCCGTAAAGGATAAGAAATCTGTTCATCAGTAGGACAAGAAGATAGGTTATAAGGCCTGAGCCCAAGGTATATAGTATTCTTAATGGATTGTTTAGGAACATATAAAAGTAAAAAGGGGTTACTATGCCTCCTGCCGAAAGTCCGGTAAGCCACCAGTAGAGAGTACTTATGGAAATTCCTACGGAAAATGTTTCGGGATTCATCGTTCCACCTCCAGGGTCATAAGCCATGCTGAAATATCGCGTATATTACCGAATCCGAAGACAAGAGAGTTTTGGGGAATAAGCTCTGATATCTTTCTGACATCCTTTATAACAGTATACTCTATGTTTTTACCCATCTTTGAAGGAAGCCTGTGAGTGGATAAAAGCTTTTTAAATCTACCGTCTGCAAGAAAGCTTTCAAAGCATAATGTCCTATCCTGTCTGTCATCCCGCGGATTAAAAAGACCTATCATAGTTTTATCGGGGTATATTTTTTTAGAGTATTCAAAAAGTTTTTCCGTTGAAAGAAGATCATTGGCAGCAAATGCATTGGCCAGGATAACAGAATTACTTATTTTAAGAAATTTAAAGGAGCCTACCTCCGGAGAAACTTCTTTCATGCCTTCGTATGAAGCATCAAGATCTCCGCCAAGCAGTTCCACTGTTTTAAGCGCCGTTCGTATATTATCTTCAAATACATTGAACTTGAAATCATTTTTTTGCACAGGGAAGCTATCATCTTTTTCATAGAGTTGAAGATCCTTTCTGACAGCCTGAACATCAAGGAAAAGCTTTCCCTCTGGAGAGATATCCCCCACAACAACTCTCGAGCCTTGCGGAATACTTAAAAGAAGGGTTTTCAAGGTCTGTACCTCGTTTTCACCTATTTCCTGGACGTGATCGGTGTAGGCATTAGTTAATATGGTTATATCAGGCTGGACTATTCTAGCACACGCACTCTGAAATTCGGGATTTACTGCCATGCACTCTGCGACAACAGCATTGCACTTCATTTTTTTTGCTTTATAAATAAGCTTGTACTGTTCCTGAATGTTGGCAGGTGCGATTCTATTAATCTTTTTAAATGAACCTCCCGGAAGTATCCAATAGGGTACTGTTCCTGTAGTTTTGCCAAGAACTCTGTAGTTCATAGCTGTGAGAGCTGCATGTACAAGCCTTACAGTTTCGCTTTTTCCTCTGGTTCCGTTTACTTGAATCCTTATAGGAATAGTTTTTTTACACAGGTATAACCGGATATTTTCATATAAAATGAAGCCGATAACTATGAAAAAGGCAGTAAGTATATAGTTCATAATTTTTCACCGCTTCTTTTTTTAGCTTTTTTTTCCCTGTATCCTGTGATAAGAATAAAAATTGTAAGTCCTGAAAATATTGCAAGATAATCCATCCTGTATTTAAAATGGAAAAAAACACCGCTTGTTCCCAACTGTGGAATAGGAATGGGATCAACAGGGATTTTGTTTTTCATGGCCAGGTCTTTTATATTCAGTAAATGAATTACAGGAATGCCAGACTGAGAATACTCGAATATAAGTCCTTTGACAGGGCTTGAAAGAACACGTGGCGGGCTCTTTGAAAGACCGTTGGGAAAGATAAGAGATGCCTCTGTTGCTCCGAAGTTGGTGGAAGCCCCTCCTATATTTATGAATACCTTCATCGGGTTTGAACCCAATGCACCGGCATAAAGTTCCATTCTCTTTTTAATGCTTTTTTCAAGAGTGGCTTCTTTTATTATAGTAACTGCGGCTGATTGGGCAATTTGATCAAAGACAGCTTCAGATTCTTCAAAAAACATATACTGTGCAAGATCATGATCTCCTCCAAGGGATACTGCAAGAAGCTTGTAATCAAAGATATTCTGTCTGTTAAGCTCTCTGAGCATATCGATGAAGGTAAAACCAGGTATCGTTGCACCGTAATTTGAAGCACCTATTGAATAAATTATAAGTGGTTTAAGCTCCATAGCTTGGGCAGCACTGAGAGAGGCAATTAAAAGAGCAGGAAATGAACCGCTTGCCCCTATGGCGATATGATCACCTGCCTTAAGATCAAGCTCTTTAAAGAATTTAACCATAAGCGCAGCAAAATCTGGATTTGTAGAGGTTCTTTTGGCCTGAAGATTACCTACTGAAGTTACCAGAAGAGTCATATCTTCGCCTATTATTCCTGTCCGGTTTGGATCGTCGTCTATGTTTATAGATATATTATTTTCTATGCGATAGTCTTTTAAAACAGATATAGAGTTTTGCATTATATGAGAAGCTTTATACTGAAGATCGTAATAGTCATTCTTGGTGCTTACCTTTGTTTTTTCAATAAAACAAACACCAAAAACAGATATAACGAAAGCCAGGAACAGATAAAAAAAAGGTATGGTTGATTTAGTAAATGAGTTTATAGGAGTCACCTGCCTATATAGTTTATAGAAATTATACCTTTGGTTATTGGCATATTTAATGAGATTTTGTGACATTTTAAAAAAGACATGCCGGATTGCTCCGGCATGCTTATGATTCAAATATTCAGATTATCTCTGAGGAGTTGTGAAACCTATTGTGTCGTTCCATGTCTGAGGATAAGGAGTGGTTCTGAAGTTTATATAACCCATAGCATATCTGCCGAGTAAATAATCTCCAAGTTTCAGCCATTCTGTATTCCATGCGACAGCATTCATGTAGCCGTAGTTATCGATAAGAGCAACTGCTTCTTTGGTCTTACCCTGTCTGTAAAGCTGACCTGCGAGTTCCTGAACCTGTGGGGTAACTTTGTAGAGCATATCCATCTTAGGAGCTCTGAGGTTTCTGATGTCTTTTATAGCTTCGTTGTAGTGAAGTTCAGCCATCTGCTGTACATATGTGTTTACCCACCAGCCGGAATCTCTTCTGAATCCTTCGTATCTGCTTCCGATCGTGTAGAAGTCAGGTAACTTGGTCATTGCTGCCCAAAGAGGTGTGAGATATGTTGTATCAGGTGCACCGTAACCGTACCAGCTAACTCCCTTTATAGGATCAGGCAGCCATGCTTTGGTCTGGCCAATGTGCAGGTAACATGTTCTGTGCATATTGATTGATCTTTCCCATGTAGCTGTTTTTTCGGTTTTGGAAGAGTTGGCGTATCTGAGAGGATCTCCCCATGGACCAGCAGCTGCTCCCTTGGTAAGATCATAAGGAGTACCTTCGTAGTAATCGGCCTTTACCTTCCATATATCGTCTATTGTAAGAGCTTTTTCCGGAACTACCCAAAGAGGATATCTGAGTTCGCTTGGACCATAGTTGTTGGCCTTCATGTAATTAGGAGCAACAAGGTCAAGGGCTCTCCATTCTCTTCTTGTGGCGTATAGACTGTCATTTGGTGAGTAAATCTCTGCAAGTTTCCACTGGTTAAGAGGAAGGTCTTTTGAAACCCAACCCTGCTCAACAGCAGTTTTGAAAAGGTTCTTTGAGTACATTACGTTAGCTGTATCGTTAGGATCGACTTCCATAATTCTTAATCTGTTTGCTGTAACTGAGAATGCATTGTCAGGGATTCTGACTGCAACCCAGAGGTCTGCTCCGTAGTACTCAGCAAGCCATACATCTTTACCGTCTCCGATAAACATTGACTCAGGACCGCCGCCTACATTGCTCCAACCATATGTTTCAACGAGGTCTCCCATAACCTTGACAGCTTCTCTTGCACTAGCTGATCTCTCAAGAGCTATGTCCTGTGCGTACCAGCAGTCAATGATTCCTTCGTTGTCCGAGAAGTACTTAGCAACTTTTTTACCATACTCTGTTGAGGTATCAATTCCACCTGTTGATTCTGATATTGCAACACCCTTTTCATTCATGAAAGAGTATCTGGAATGAAAGTATCTGTAGGTATGTGCAACCTGGGGCATCTGACCGACAACCATGGCATTTCCGTTTCTGTTCTTGGTGTAGTCTACTGATTTCGGAAAGTTTGAGAAATCAATATAGTCGTGGCTGTCAAGAACTATGTCTCTCATGGATCCTTCTGACCAATCTGCTTCAGGAATTATCCAGAGTCTGAAATCTGCACTTGTTGAATCGTCGTTGTGCGTTATAACCGTTGAACCGTCAGCCATTGCTTTGTTACCTGCACCAACTATTGTACATGCGTACGAAATAGTTGTAGCAAGCATGACAACTACTAACATCATAAGAACTAACCAGCTTTTTCTCATGCTTATACCTCCCCTGTAATGTGTGTTACTAAGAACGCGAAGTGGCATGGTTTTGACCATGCCTGCCCCGTTCTATTAAAATTAGTATCCGTACTTGGAAAATTCAGGATTTTTGCTTGGAGTTAACCAATCTTTCCACCACTGTGGGAAAACTGAACTAAAGCCTATTCTTTCAGCAGCGTACTTTGTGAAGAGCCTGTCACCGAGTTCGAGCCAGTCTCTCTGCCATGTTACTGCTGTGTTGTAGCAGAAGTCGCTCATAAGCTTAACTGCGCCTTTGGTATCTCCGTTTCTGTACATAGTGGCAGCTGCTTCCTGAAGTACTGATGTCTGGGTGTATACGCTCTGCATCTTCGGATCTCTGAGAGCTCTGAGGTCCTTTATAGCTTCTGAGTATCTCAGACCGACCATCTGCTGTACATATGTGTTGGTCCACCAGCCGGAGTCTCTTCTGAATGTTTCGTATCTTGAGCCTACTGCATAGAAATCAGGAAGTTTTTCCATAGCCGGGAAGAGAGGAGTAATATATGTGTGTCCGACCGAACCGTAACCGTACCAGCTGATTCCTCTGAACTCTCTTGGCAACCATGCTTTAACCTGTCCGATATGGACGTAAGCTGTAAGAGGAATACCTATAGGTCTCTGTCTTGAAGCAAGACCGTAGTTAGTCAAAGGATCTCCAAAAGGTCCTGCAGCAGGTCCCTTTGTAAGGTCGTACTGTGTGCCTTCAAAGTGATCGCCTGATATTTTGAAAATATCGTCTACTGATAAAAGCTTGTCTGGTTTTACGAAAAGAGGATACTCTTTTGCATTGTCTTCAATCTTCATCGAAGGGGCAACGAGGTCGAATACTCTCCATTCTCTCTTGTTATGTGCATTTCTGTTTGCATAAACTTCAGCAGGTCTGAACTTTTTACCTGAGTTCGGATCATACCAGCCTTTGTTTATAGCATATTCAACAAAACCGGGTGAAGTGAGAACTTCATACTTAACGCCTGAAACTGGGTCTATACCGTCTCTTGGGTCAACAAGAATTCTCATGGTGTTTGCGCCAACATAAACCATATCGTCTGGCATCTTTACAGCCATCCAAAGGTTTGCGCCGTAGAACTCCATAATCCATACTTCTTTACCGTCGGTGATGTCCATTAACTCTCCGCCGCCGCCGGCAACGCTCCAACCGTACTTGTTAATGAGTTCTCCCATTACCTGAACTGCTTCTCTTGCGGTTGTTGCTCTTTCAAGAGCTATATCCTGTGCTGCCCAGCAGTCAACAATTCCTTCCTCATCTTCAAAGAGGGCCTGTCTTACGGCTTTTCCATAATTATTGCTTGTAGTTATACCGGCAGTTGATTCGCCGATAGCTACTCCCCATTCATTCATGAAGGAGTATCTGGAGTGGAAGTACTTGTAGGTCTGTGCGGGCTGTGGGTCGATACCCATGACCATGGCTCTTCCGTTTCTGTTCTTGTTATAATCTACATTTGGAAAATTGGAGTAATCAATATAGTCGTGTGAATCAAGAACTATATCTCTTACTGTTCCTGACTGCCATTCTCCGCCAGGAAGAATCCACAATCTGAAATCGGCAACCGAAGAATCGTCGTTATGAGTTATTATTGCCGAACCGTCAACTGTGGCTTTGTTTCCCACTGCAATGATTGTACAGGTGAAAGCTACAGTGCTAACTAAAAGAACGATAAGCGTAAAAAGAGCTACCAGTATCCTTTTTTTACCCATGCTATATGCACCCCCGTAGGTTTTTGAGTAGAGACCCAATTAGAAATAAAAAAATTATTGGTAGAATACTCTGGATGGATCGGAAGTTGCAGGATCGTGGAGGAAATCTCCAAGAGCTGCGTTTCCTTTGGTTGTTGCGGGTTCCATTATATCATGAAAGCCCGGAAAGTCAAGAACGAGCTCTTTGTCAGGATAGAGCATGCTCATCTGTTTTATGGCTTCCTTGGTGCCTTCGAGGTGCCTGGCGACTCTGTAGTACATAGGAGCGCCCTTTACAACGTATCCGCCCCTGCCGTCTTCATCGATAGGCATAGTTATGCCTTCTCTTGAATCATATCTTGCGAAAAGAAGCTTCTTATCTGCTGCTGTCTGTATGAACTCGTCGTTTCCTTCCATGAGAAGATCAACGGTTACTCTTCCTGCAACTCTTTCTATGAAAGGTTCAAGAGTTTCCATAAGAAGAACAAAGGTATGATGGGACGATTTGTTTATAACTTCAAGTTTTTTATCATAATCATAGGCATAGCCTGACATTTCAAGCTTTACAAGCTCTGGAACAAGCTCTTCGTCTATGGCATAGTCTCCTACTTCTCTGTGTGAAAGACCTCTGAGTTTTTTAGGAGAAGCTTCGGCCTTCATGGGAAACTTGTATGTATCAAGAGTCATATATGCCAGCATTGATATATCATCTGCAAAGTTATGTGCAACGTATGTGTCGACAACCGGATACATGAGCGATGCTTCGTGATAGTCAAAGTATATGTCTACTTTTTCTTTTCTCATAAGCTCCATGAAAGCATAGGAAATTCTTTCGGTAAGTGTTCCGTCTGCTCTTCCTGGCCATGTTCTGTTGAAGTTCCTCATATCCTGGTAGGTCAGGTTCTGTCCTGAAGGATAGTGAACATATGTGAAAGGATCAGGCCACTGGTCAAGTGGGTTTGTGTTTCTGTCACCGATCTTGTACTGCTTAGGACCAAATGCTGTATCTATAGTATAGAACATCGGATAAGCATTTCCAAGCATACCAAGGGTGTTGGCGCTTCTGTTGGCAACAGGTACAACAAAGACCTTTCCTTTTTCGACTTTCATGTTTTCGGCAAGTATGTATCCTGCCATCATTGTAGCAGGTTCATAAGGATGGGTTCCACCCATGAGAAGTGCCACTCCTCCGGGAACTCCTGAATCATATACATATATCGGGGTATCGCCCCATGTGCCTTTAAGACTCGGGAGGTAATCGCTTAGCATTATTTGCTTTGTAAGACCTTCCGAAGCTACTAATGATTCCTTGTAATGTCTAAGATTCCAAAAATCCATTCCTGCAATTATTCCCATTACTCCTATCAAAACCAAAACTATAAGCTTGAACCAGACAGGTGCACTTTTATTCTCTTTATTCACAGTTATTCAGCTCCTTACTTTATATGAAGGACTCTGAGTATAAAAGTCACGATTACATATGCATAGACAATATCGTATACCCAGCCTTGTCTCTTATTTCTTTTAAAAAGGTTTTTTACCAGAAACAAACAGATTATTGCTGCCAGAACAAAGTAAAGCTGATGGATTATCTCCTGGATTATCAACATATTATCATACCTCCCCTATCAAGAAATAACAAGGAACTTGAATTGATTCGGGAAAATAAACATTATCAAAGCTACGGCTGCCATGAAAAGAATAGGAACAAGGGCAGACTTAAGGAATGACATATAGCCTTCCTCGTACTTAACCGATTCAATGCTTAATCTTCCGACAATTCTGGAAGGAGGCAGACAGTCGCCTATCGGGAAAATAAGACTGAGAGCGGCTGTAACAACTGTAACGTTGAAACCGAGGTTATTGAAAAGGAATATTATAGGAGTACCGAGTATAACAGCGCTTCCGTAGCTCAATGATCCCTGTGCAAAAGGACCGAATACAAGAACCAATGCGTATATCAGATAAACAGGAAGGGTTACGAAGGTTATAGCTATAAGTCCTTTTACGCCAGTTGCGTTCATTACGTTGACAAGTGCACCAACACTTATAACTGTAGCAAGAAGCGGGAATACCTGTTCCATTGTGTTACTCATAACTTCAAGCCATTTTTTGAAAGTAGTTTTCTTTGGATTGCACAAAAGAGCAACGATTGTACATAATACAAAAGTTAAAGGCAGACCAAATATTGGTGTAGAGAATGCTGCATACTTCTGAAGAAGTATCAGGACAATCAATGCCACAAGTGGAAGAAGTATCCTGAACCAGTTCATTCCGGGAACTTCTGGTGGCAGACTGGCGAGAATCTCTTCTTTTCCCTTTGGCTTTGCTCCTCTGCCGTACCATATTATGGTAAATATACTTATTACAGCTATAGGAGCGAGAAGAACAACATCAAATCCTACGTAAGGCATATTCGCCTGGGCGGTCATGAGCATGGCCCAAAGGTTTATAGGAGGTGCAGCCGCTGCGAGCATTGCAAACATGTACATAAATCCGACTATCTGTTTTTTTGAAAGTCCCATGTAAGTGAGAACGGTAGTTACAAGTCCTCCGACAACAAATATCGAAACAGAACCTGCTCCTGTCAATGCGCCTGGGATTATCATGAATATTGCCATAAAGATCATCATAATCCATTTGTGGTTATAGAATCTGTTTACCAGCTTTCTGACAAGTGCATCCATGGCTCCCGTTTCGCTGTATATGTTAATGAAAAGGGAAGCGGTAACAAATATTAGCGCTACATCAAAATAAGTAAACCAACCTTCTACGAGGATTCTTACCGGAAATCCGAAACCTCCCGCTATTGCCCCGGCGATTGCCGTTATAAAAATTGAAAGTTCTGTCGACTTCAACTTCCAGCTTGCGATAGCAAAGGTGGCCACCATAACTAATGCTGTTATAATAGTCTGTAGGTACACCTTAATTCCTCCCTAAAATTTGCCCCTGTACGGGGCAAATGTATTTTAACTGCGGATTACTTGTTTTCAAACCAGAACTTTATTATTTTCTGAATTTCAAGCTGGTTGTCAAGAACGGTAAGGGGAATATTCTTTTCCTTGGCAATTTTTGTAAACTTACCGTCGAAGTTGCTGTCCTTTGTTACAACCAAGTAATCGGCATAAGGAGCAATAACGTCTATGGATTTTTCGTTTGCGCTGTCGCCTCTTCTGACCTGTCCTTCAATGTGGATGGCAATAATGGGCATCTTAAGATTCTTGGCTTCCTTAACCATCTTTTCTACTCTTGCTATTTCATCATCAATGCTTATTCCTGATGCGCCAAGACCCTTTGCTGTTGAACCGATAACGGCTACAAGTGCTGTATAAGGATTGCCCTTTTCGTCAGTAAGATCTTTGTTCATAGAATTTTCTTTTCCAGGTTCGGCATTTGAAGCGAAATCAACGGATTTCTTAAAGGTTTTGGTGGCGAGGAACTGAGCCTCCATCATCTTTCTGCCTGTTCCCTGGCCTACGTTGGTAAGAAGGAAAGGTGTTTTTATCTTCATCGGCTCGGCTCCGGTGTAAGCGAACAGGCTGATTGAAGAAAGTAAAACCATAACTAAAACAAGTGTTGACAGAACTTTTTTTTCCAAAGAAGAGCCGTAAGTCATAAATATTGTCATTCTCAAGGAAATAAAAGCAAACTAAAGTAAGCTATCTGAACTTTTTACATACGAAGCGGTTTATTAAAAGTTCTATTCTCTGTGGCTTACAATAGTAATTTTTGAGTTGCGGTTTTTAAGAAAAAAAAGTATTTTTTCAGTTAACTCATCGTTGATAAGTTTATCAGCTAATGTAATTCGCAGTTTGTTAACATATTTGTCCTTAAAAGTTCGTATAGCGAATTTTTCTGAATACAAAAATTCATAAAGACTTAATGCAAAAGTATCTTTTCGGTTCAACCTGTCAAAGTCCAGAAAGATGAAGTTGGTTTGACTTGGGATGGCATATTCTTTAAGTTTTTCAATCATGGTCTCTCTCTGTCGTACTATATACTGTATACGGGTTTGTATGAGTTCACGGTTATCTAAAAGTACTTTTATCATACTCTGGCTAAGGCTATTTAAGCTGTAAGGGGGTCTGACCTTATAGATTTTTTCTATGACGGTACTGTTGGCAATGGCATACCCTGTTCTTACTCCTGCAACTCCGAATGCTTTTGAAAAGGTTCGAAGAATAATAAGGTTTCTATACTTTTTTGTAAGATATAAGCAGTTTTGGGTTGAAAATTCAAAGTATGCTTCATCAAGTATTACATTTACGCCTGTATCCAGAATAGCGGTTATGGTCTTTATATCCTGAATATTTCCGGTTGGATTGTTTGGTGAGCATATAAAGACAGCTTTGGTTTTTTTGTTTATCAGTTTAAATATTTCCGGTGATATCATCCAGTTACTGTCAAGCTCTGACTCTATGATCTTTACTTTGTTAAGGCTGCAGTAAAAGTAATACATTTCAAATGTAGGGGGAGTGATTATAACTTCTTCCCCTTCAAGAACCCTTAGCAGATTACCAATAAGCTCATCACTGCCATTTCCTACAGCGATATTCTCAAAGGGAACGTTTATAAAATTTCCGATTGTTTTTCTTATACCTTCAGAAAATGGATCCGGGTATCTGTTGAAGTTAATTTTTTTCAGTTCGTTGAAGAACTCCTCTTTGATATCGGCCGGAAGATCAAATGGGCTTTCATTCCGGTCAAGTCTTATAATATCGTTCATTTTCTCCTCCTTTTCAATTCTGCCATGATGCTTTTTAATTCGATCCCTTCGTACCTCATAAGCACCAGAAGATGATAAATCATATCGGCTATCTCGTATTCAAGACGTTCCTTTGTTGAACTTACAAGGACTTCTACGGCCTCTTCCCCAAACTTTTTATAGATCTCCTCTTTTCCTTTTTTAAATAAGGAGCATGTATAAGAGTCCTGACTGTAAGTATTTTTTCTTTCCAAAATAATTTCTTCAAGCTCTTTAAGGACTTTAAGAGAGTAATCAGGTACAGAGTTGACTTCAGGTAGAGTGTATAGGCTTTTGAAACAGCTTTTTGTGCCTGTATGGCAGGCTGGGCCTTTTTGTCTGACTGTTATAAGCAGGGAGTCATTGTCACAGTCTGCAGCGATATTTTTTATATATTGAAAGTTTCCGCTGACTTCCCCTTTCAGACGTATTCTTTTTTCTCTGTTGCTGTAATAATGCATTAATCCTGTTTCTAAAGAAAGAGTAAGAGCCTTTGGATCGACCCATCCCAAGGTTAATACTTCTTTTTCTTCATTTTGGATAATTACAGGGATTATCCCGTTAAATTTTTTCCAGTCCAGAGCTTCTTCAGATATTCTATAATCTGACATTTATCTTCTCCTCCTTAAGAAATAATTTGAGAGTATTTGGTGTAAATGTATTGCTGTGAAATACTCCTGCTCCCAGGGCAGCATCCGCACCGTTTTCAAAAGCTTTTTTAAAGTCGTTCATGCTACCTGCTCCTCCCGATATTATTATAGGAATAGAGATCTTATCAGTAAGTCTGCCGAGCATGTCAAGGTCAAAACCTTTTCTAGTACCGTCTCTGTCAATCGAGGTTATCATAAGCTCTCCTGCTCCGAGCTCCTGTGCTTTGAGACACCATTCTGCCAGTTCATATGGGGTCTGTTTTTTACCTGCGCTTGAGTAAACTTTGTACTCAGAATTTTGTAACCTACTGTCAACTGCGACTATAATGTTCGCGCTGCCACATTTCATGGCCAGTTTTTTTATAAGCTCAGGATTATTAAGAGCAGCGCTGTTTATAAATACTTTGTCCGCACCATTTTTAAAAAGCTCCGTCGCATCACTTACAGAAGATACTCCTCCCCCAACTGTAAAAGGAATAGAAAGCTTTTCCGATACTTTTTCCGCAAGCTGCAAAAGAGTTTTCCTTTTTTCGAGACAGGCGGAAATATCAAGAAATATAATTTCATCAGCTCCGTTTTGCTGATATTTGACGGCAAGCTCTAAAGGGTTACCGTTTTCAGATAGATTGTCAAAGTTTACCCCCTTTACGACCTGTCCGTTCTTTACGTCAAGTGCAACTACTATTCTTTTACAGAGCATAAAACTCCTCCGGCAGTATTTCAGGAGTGATAAGGTTTTCATAGAATGCTTTTCCGCAGACAGCACCGTAAAATCCGATTTCCTGAAGTTTTTGTAAGTCTCGTATTCCTTTTATACCTCCTGCATACATGACCTGTTCGTCTTCTTTCCAGAACTTTCTGATTTCTTGTACTCCTTTTAGAGTGCCGTCATTCTGTGTAATGGTTACGATAAACCTTTTTATCATAGGAGTTAAAGAGCTGTACGCTTGTGCAAGCGAGATATCCTTTCTCTCTGTCCAGCCATTAAGCAGTATTTTTCCATCTTTAATATCAAGACTTACTGTTATGTTTTTGAAATCTTTTACTACATCTTCCATGAATTTAGTATCAAAAGCTTTCGTGCCAAGTATTACAGAGGTTACTCCTATTCCGAAAGCTTCCTCGATAAGTCTGTAGCTGCGTAGACCTCCTCCCAACTGTATTTGGACGCCGGTATGCTGTATAATTTTTTTAACCAGTTCCATATTCTTTGGAGTTCCTTCAAAAGCCCCATTAAGGTCAATTATGTGAAGCAGTTTGAATTTTTTTGAGAGCTTTGCCGCAATTTCCAGTGGTTCACCATAACAAGACACATGGTCCATACTTCCTTTTTCCAGACGCACGACCTGATTGTCGAGAAGATCTATTGCAGGAATAAATATCATAATATCCTCCTGAAATTGTCAATAATTTTTTCTCCGCTTAAGTAAGATTTTTCAGGGTGAAACTGCGTGAGAAAGATATTGTTTTCCTCTATGACGCTGCAAATGTTTATACAGCCATATTCTGAAAAGTGTTGTGCGAATGCTGATGTTTCAATATTTTTTGGTTCGGCATAAAAAGAATGCACAAAATAAAAGAAATCTTTCTCAGATAGATTTTTGAGTATTCTTGAATCTCTGGCTATTATCAAGTTGTTCCATCCCATATGGGGAGTCTTGGCGTTTTTTATCCGTACAACAGTACCCTTGAAAATTCCCAGACCTTTTTTGCAGCCTTCCTCGCTCCTTTCAAAGAGAATCTGCATTCCTATACATATTCCGAAAAAAGGTTTTTGCCGTTGTATATGTTCCAGTATGGCGTCTTTTAAATGATGGATGTTCCTCATTACCGTGTCAAAGGTGCCAACCCCGGGGAAAACAAGTTTATCTGCCCGTCGTATTTCCCTTTCGCATGAGGCTACTTCTGCACCAAAAGCTTTGGCGGCATTTTTAAGGTTTCCGGTTCCTGTATCAATAATAAGTATTTTATGCATTACAATACCCCCTTGGTTGAAAAAACAGTGCTGCTATCTTTTATAGCCTGCTGCAAAGAAAGACCCAGTGATTTAAAACAGGCTTCAATTATGTGATGACCACTATACCCAGAGAGCTGTTTTAAATGGACGGTTACTGAAAGCGACCGACAGAGACCTCCTACAAATTCAGTAAGGAGAAATGTTTCAAATCCTTCCTCTGTGTCTTTTATCTTTATGTCTATTTCACAATAAGCTCTAGATATATCAACACAGCAAAGCACAAGTGCATCATCCATAGGAATTATGGAAGTTCCATAACGTGCATAATTTTTGTCTTTTATAAGTTCTTTCAGATACATTCCAGTTGTTATGCCTCCATCTTCCCATAGATGGTGGCGCAGGTCATAACAGGCTTGAAAAGATACTTTCTTATTCATGTAAAAAAATAAGGTGTTTATCATATGCTCAAAAATTTTATCTTTGCAGTCTATAGTCATATCCGTGCAATCTTCCACAGTTATTTTGGTTTCCGAAGTGATTCGTATCATTGTCTTACCTCCAGTGATTTTCTGTGTGCGGGCATCTTTTCTATTTCAGCCAATCTTATTCCTAGGCGTCTGTACTCAAGAAACTCTTTTTGGCTCATCTTAACATAAGAAGAAAATTTTATAAAGTCATAAACTGTAAGAACAGATGAGAACCTGGCGGTTTTATCGGTCGGAAGAACATGATTCGAACCGCTGAAATAATCAGAAGCAGCGGTAGGAGAGTAGTCTCCGCAGTAGACCGCACCGGCGTTTTTTATATATGCAAGATATTTTTCAGGGTTTTGCACCATAAGTTCAAGATGTTCCGGTGCAATTTCGTTGACTTTTTTAATACATTCTTCAATGTTTTCACACAGCACCTTCAATATTCTGGGATTTGTAGTTGAGTGGAAGATATCCTGTGAAGTTGTTATAAGATAGGCTCTCGAATCTTCTCCGTGCTCAAGCTGTGCTTGAAGATCATTCAGCACATAATTTTTATCTGCAGAATCATCAGCTATAACACATACCTCTGAAGGACCTGCAAGACAGTCTATTCCGACTGTTCCATAGAGATACTTTTTAGCAGCCGTAACGTAAGCATTTCCCGGTCCGAAAATTTTTTCGGTTTTCCTCATGTTTATGCCGTATGCCATGTCAGCAATAGCCTGTACTCCGCTAATTTTATAAAGTTCATGTATTCCTAGTTTTTTTGCTGTATATAGTATGAAAGGGTTTACTGCTCCGCCAGCTGAACCGCAGGTTACAGCAATTTCGGATACTCCGGCCAGTATGGCAGGAATGGCTGTCATGATGAGCGTTGAAACCAGAACAGACCTTCCGCTGGGAATATATATTCCTATACGTTCGATGGGATTAGCCAAAAGTCCGTACTCAGAGTCTTCATGGACATAGAAAATACTTTTGATTTCCTGTCTGCTGTGATAACTCTTTACTCTTTGAATGATCTCATCTATTACAGCCTCATCCTGCGGATTTATAGACGCTTGAAGCATTTCCTGCGGACTTACAGCAAAGGGGCCTGAAAAGCCGTCAAACCGTTCACTGTATTTTAAAAGTGCTTTCATACCGTTTTCCTTAATATCTTCAAGTATGCTTTGGACATAATCGTACATAAGAGGCCTCCTTTATTTTGTTGATTATTCTGGTTATTTCTCTGTTTTTAACTTTCATTGAAAGCTTATTTACACAAAGAACCGACTGTATATCCATAATCTTGAGTACTTCTTTGAGATTATTTTCCCTTATGGTTTTTCCGCTGTCGACAATATCGACTATACAGTCGCTTATACCGCTTATACAGCCAAGTTCAACCGAACCGCCCAGCTTTATTATCTTAACGGGAATTTCTCTCTCCCTGAAAAACCTTTGGGTTATCTCCGGATACTTAGTCGCAACTGTAAACCCTTTCATGTCATTAACAGAGAAATCAAAAAAATTATGGGATATTATGCTCATTCTGCAAGCTCCAACAGGCAGGAAAACAGGAGTATATATTTCAGGCATCTGTTCGGCAACAGTATCGCTTCCGCATATTCCCATATCAGCTCCGTTTTCTACAAATACGGGAATGTCAGAGCTTCTTGGGTATATGAAAGTTATATTATCCTGTTGAATGGATAGTTCCCGTGAAACAGGTACAGGCACCAGAATATCGGCTTGTTCCAAAAAAAATCTGATTTTTTCGGAAAGTCTTCCGCTCGGAACGGCAAATGTAAGTTTCAAAGGATATCTCCTCCGATCAACCTAAAAAGGTTTTCTAGACTGAACGACATGCCGCATCCCCACGAAATTTTGGTTTTGTAAGTTCCTCCAACTCCAAGCATAAGTGTGGGATCTGTTGAAAAAAGATTGAAAAAGATATCTGTGTAATACTCCTTCTGATTAATAAAGGATGCATCAAACCAAAGTCTTTCATCATTAATCTCTGTCATAATTTCTTGGATTGACGGAAGGGGAGGGTTCTGCGTTCTTAACTCTATGGTTTTTAAGAGGCTTTTTTTGGTTTTTTCTGGAATACTCATTTCCAGAATTGATGAGAAGTTTTGACTTTTCACTGCCTCAAATATCTCCTTTTGAAACTCTTTTACTCCCATACAAAGATCTTCCCAGATTTTTAACGAGCCTAGATCAATGAAAAACCTGGTTTTCCCTAGCTTTTCCATAATAGTTATGGCTGTTTTTAAAGTGTCTGTTATGTTTGAGCTCTCCTGTGGACTTATTATTTCAAAGCCTATCTGCCAGGATGAGTTCATATAGCTGTCAAGCTTTTCTGCAATATAAAATATCTTGGCTGTACTTTCTGTAATACTGTTTATCAGACAGGATGTAATATCTGGATTTATAACATAAAAATTTTTACCATCTGAAAACTTCAGTCCATCGCACACAGAGGATGAGCATTTATGAACCGAAGATGGGAATATTTCATGAAAGCCGTTGCTATGGAGTACATCTCTTATCACAGATGTTATGAAAGCATATTTTTCCGATACGTATAAGAAATCCTTTCGCTTTAAAACCGTTCCGTTCATGGTATCATCTCCCGTAGAAAAATAAAAAAATACCGGTCACTGTTACGTGACCGGTATTTTGTATTGGATCAGTCTTTAAGAAATACACAAAAAGACATGATCTGATAAAAACCGATCACGCCTCGTATGGTGCATATTCATATTAAAAGTTTTTTGACAGGATATTGAAGTCTTTGACATAAAGCTCTCCTTTGAAAATAAGCTTAACGTATTTTAAGGATTATAACATAAGAAGATATCGCCTGTCAATGCCAGAAGAATACTGTTGATAAAAAGTCGTCCGAAGTTAATAGGTGCTTTACGTAAATAAAGACCATGATTTGTTATAATATTATCTGTAAAGATATATAAAGCTTAAAACAAAGGGGTTTTAGAATGGAAGGTTTTTACAAAAGAGCATTTAAACTGGCGCTTCCCATGGCTCTTCAGCAGTTTATATCCATAAGCGTCAATTTTGTTGATACACTAATGATAGGTCAACTGGGAGAGATACCGATAGCTGCGGTCGGACTTTCCAATAAAGTTTTTTTCCTTTACTCGCTTCTTTTATTCGGCTTATGTAGCGGCGGTTCAATATTTATAGCTCAGTTCTGGGGAAAAAAAGATTTTAAAAATATTTCCAAGAGCATGTCTATAATGGCTGTAAGCTCGGTGATTTTTTCTTCTGTATTCTTTGTAATGGGAGCATTTTTCCCACATTTTACAATGAGGATATTTTCTCCGGATATCCAGGTTATTAACCAGGGAGCTGTTTATCTTTTCATAATAGCTTTCAGTATTCCTTTTACAGGGCTTACGAACGTTTATGAGGCAACGCTTAAAAGTACTGAACACCCTGTGCTTCCTATGGCGGCAAGTCTTATTGCTCTGAGCGGAAATATCTTTCTTAACTGGGTTTTTATATTCGGAAACCTTGGTTCTCCCAAGCTTGGAGTTCAGGGTGCAGCAATCGCAACTCTTATATCAAGAATTGTACAGTTTCTGATACTTATGCTTGCAAGCGAAATCAGAAAATATCCTGCCAGATTTCGCATGGGTGATATAAAAGCAATAAGCTTGAATTATCTTAAGGCTTTTTTTTCGTATACTATTCCGACTATAGGCAATGAGTTTCTCTGGTCGCTGGGAACGGTCATGTACTCTATAGTCTATGCTCATATGAGTACCCAGACTATTGCAGCAAGAAACGTTATGGAGACAGTCGAGTCCTTTGCCTTTGCACTTTTGTTCGCACTTGCCGGGGCGACAGCCATAATGATAGGAAAAGAGCTGGGACAGTCTAACTATGAAAATGCCAGAATGACGGCCAAAAAGATGATAGTGTTTACTGTTATGATTTCAACATTTACCCTTTCCTTGGTTCTTATATTTGCCAAACCGATGCTTGGGCTTTTCCAAGTTGATGATACAGTAAGAAAGATGATCTTCAATACGCTCATAATATCTATGGTTTTTGTTCCTATAAAAACTATAAATCTGGTTGGGGTTGTGGGTATCCTCAGATCTGGAGGAGATACTAAGTTCGCTTTCTGTACAGACGTAGGAGCAATGTGGATAATAGGTGTTCCGATGGCATTTCTGGCAGGGATACTTCTTAAGCTTCCGTTTGAGATAGTCTATCTTTTTACCATGGGAGAAGAGGTTTTTAAATCCTTTGTTCTTTTTTTCAGGCTCAGATCGGGTAAATGGATAAAAAATGTGGTTGATGCAATGCAGGAGATCTAAAAATGACAAAAAACAAGTTTTTATATGCATTTCTTTCGGCATTTTTATTTGGATTAAGCACTCCTCTTTCTAAAATAATGCTTTCTGAGGTTCCACCGGTACTTCTGGGTGGAATGCTTTATTTTGGAAGCGGAGCCGGTCTGGCTTTTGTATCTTTGTTTGGGTTAAGAAAAAAGAAGAGGTTTGATGCTGCAGATCTTAAGTGGCTTATTCTTAGTATTATCTGTGGGGGAATCATTGCACCTGTAGTTCTTCTTTTCGGGCTAAATCACACATATTCTGGCACATCGTCACTTCTGCTGAACTTTGAGGCTGTTGCGACGACAGTTATTGCTGTTTTATTTTTTAAAGAGAAAGCCAATAAAAAAATTTTTCTTTCACTTTTTCTTATTACTGTCGCATGCATAATCCTTACGGTAAATTTTTCAGAGAAAATCGCTTTTAATTCATGGAGCTTACTCATAGTACTTGCATGTCTGATGTGGGGAATGGATAACAACTTTTCAAAAAAAATGTCTGAAAACGATCCTGTGACAATAGTTATGATAAAGGGTATTTCAGCGGGAGCTGTCAATATTATTCTTTCTCTAATATTTGAAAAACCTACTATACAAACAAGTTATATAGCTTTTTCAGCAATAATCGGTTTTTTCTGCTATGGAGTTTCAATAGTACTATTTATACTTTCATTAAGATCTATAGGCACGAGCAGGACAAGCATGATTTTCTCATCCGCACCTTTTTTCGGTGCTCTGGTTTCATTTGTGGTCTTTAGAACATGGCCGGATACTATATTTGTTTTAGCTTTTTCAATACTTGCCTTTGGAATTCTTATACTTCAGAAAGCTGATTTTCAAAAATAAATATCAGGGCTTTAAAGCCCTGATATTTATATAAGTGCAAAAAGCAGAAAAAGGAAGTTTCCTTCAAGGTTGACATTTAAAAAAGGCATAATACTTTCAAATGGCTTATGGGCTATATCGGTTATAATTCCAGCCTTTAGGTTCATGACTACGTCCATCCATGGTTCTTTGAAAGAATAAAAAAGATAACTTCTTAAAGATAGATCGTAAGCCATATCTTTTTCAAAAACTGAGTCATGCCAGACCGAACCAAGTTTTAAACCGTTGCCCCATCCTACGTTCATAGGAAAGAAGTATTCAAAGTCAAAAAAAGTTTTTAGCTCCAGCTCCGCCGAAAATGCATTTTTGCCATAAACGGCACATTGATTTTCTCCCACTTTATAGCTTGGTCTTATGTAAAGAGGGACATCTGTTGAAAAGTCGTTTATCATACTGTACTTAAGCTTTCCCGAAAGAATAAGATATCTTTGCAAAAGACCCATCTGACCGTTGCTGTCAAGCGAAAAAATAAGATAGTACCATGGTACAAGGCTGGTTTTGGTTCCAATCCCCCCTGAAAGACCAAAACTGCTGTTAAAAAAAATTGTTTTTTTGTCATTATAAGAAAACACCGAGCCTGTATGGAAAGCTCCATCAAAATAAAGCTGCTCAGGAGAAAAGGCGGTAGATTTTTTCAAATAAGAGTTTACCTCAAGAAAGTTTTGCAGATCCATAAAAAAACTTTCATTATAATGATCTCCGAAGATACTCTGAGTAAAAACAGTCTGTATCCCTCCATAGATATATTCATCGGCTGTTTGTGGAGGAAAGCAGTTCCATTGGCAGGCTGAAGCCTGTAAGGTTGTTTTCTGACCAAAATTTATATTGAAATTGAATGAGCTCTCGTGTTCTTTAAAAAGCATATAGTAGCTCTTATATTCATACAAGCTGAGAGAAAGCTTTCCGTTAAAAGTACCGTCCTGTGAAAAATAAAGAAAATCCTGACGGACTGACGAGAAAGCAACACATAACTCAAGTATAAAAAAGAATAGGAGTAATTTTTTCATTTTGACTTCCCTCCTTCTGTGTAACGTATGTTATCTATTAGAATATCTCCTTTTTTGGACTTATCAAATATAAACTCAATTTTCTGGATGTCCATGCTCTCTTTGAGCTTTATATATACACTCTGCAGAACAGTTCTTATATCTTCTCGGACATTGAGAACCGTAACGGCCGGAGCTTTTCCGATATCCAAAAACTCTCTTAAAGAATAAACCTGTTGTTTTTCGTCACTGCCGGTAAGCCTTATGGTGAAATTAAGCATCTCAAGAACAGCATTTTCTGATTTGGATGATGTAGCGCTGTTTGTATCTTGAACATTGTAGACAAATATGTCAAAGGCTAGTTCGTCTGTTTTTATGGAGCTGTCCTTTGAAGAAAGAACATAACTAGGAATCGGAGAGACTTTAGATAATGTATCCCATTTCAGATAAGTTCCCCAGTTGTTCTGATCTCCAGATATAAGCCATATCTTGGATTCTGACCAGTTTTCAAAATACTTTGCGGATGCTTCCCAGTTTTTAAGTCCGACAGAAGCAAGCTCTATATCCTCATTATAATCTGCTAAAATTCTTTCATTTCCTCCGGCAAAAGAGTTTATATAAAACGTATCAGCCATCCACTCATGGTAGGCACGGGGTGTTTTGAAGAACTCACGGTATCCTTCTTCGATTTTGAAACTGGATAGAAGAAAAGAAGTAATAAGAGTTTTGGCTGTTTTCTGCTGCTGTTCCACAGATAAAAGACAGCTCCTAAGGGAAGGAAAAGGATCCTGCTTTTCTGCCCATATGCTGTTGAACTGTGCATGATTGGCACCGTAAATCCAGAATGAAGCTTTAATAAACTCTTCGGATAGTTGCACACTGTTATATAGCCTTGTCCCGGCAAAGAAAAACACATCTCCGTCCTGCGAACCATGAAGCACAAGGTAGTTAATGTTGTTTGTAGAAATTGTCTTCATAGAAGGCTTGTACTGTCCTTCTATTGGAGCTATTGATACTACAGCTCTGATCGGGAGGTTGAAATCAAACTCCAGAGTGCCGTTATCCGGATATCTGGAAAGCTTATTGAAGCTGGCTGCATGGACTACTGCCTCACCGCCTCGTGAATGCCCTATTATACCTATATTTTGTGTATCCAATATTCCGTAGAGAGGGTTGGAGGGATCATTGTTCCAGCTCAATATAGTTTTAGCGTGATGGAGAAGGACATATGCCCGGGCATCGTTTTCATTTCCGATAGAACCGTTAAGAAAGTTTTCGTCAACGGAAACAAAAATAATACCTAATGAAGCCAGATGTTCTCCCAGATAATCGTATCCTGCTTCTGAAAATTCCTGTGCAGGATGGTTTCCGTGTATGCAAAGCACCAGGGGATACCTTCCCTTTTCTTTGGGATACCATACTATTCCGTTCAGAGGAACACTTGAACAATCATATCCCCAATATCCGGAATCTATCTTTTCAACCAGTTTGGAAATATCCAAAACTGAGGTTGAGACCGTTATAGTTTCCTTGGAATACTCTTTTCTTCTTGGATTGACACCGCCTGCGTAAAAAAATTTTCCTACACTCAAGCTACCTTTTTCATATGGTTTTTTCAGTACTGTTTCTTTTACCGGATCGGGCAGCCTGCCCATATAATTTTTGGCAGCATCTATAGAAACAGCACTGCAAGAAATAAGCAGTATAGATACAACGATCAGCAATGCAATGAATTTAAGTTTATTCATATATCGTCTCTCCTTCAAAAAGTTTTTACATGTGAATTATAGCATGTCTGTTGTGATATGCAAAAAGCTATAGTATTGAAAATTATTTGTAAAAAAGATTTTTGTATTTTTAATGATTCAAGTATACAATACTTTAAATATTGATAAAAAAGGTGGTGTTTTTATGGAACTGGGATGCAGTTTGTCAGAGATTTTTTAGGTATTTTTTCTTCCATAGCGCAAGATCTTCATATGTATCTTCTGAAAGATTCCTCAGTGCATTCAAAGCTGCAGATTTTTTTGACCTCTCCTTCGTTTCACGGACTCATGGCTTATCGCTTTTACAGTTTTTTCAACAGGTACAGATTTTATATACTATCCTGGCCGATGTACTTCTGGGCAAGGATCATTTTTTCCATGGATATCCATCCTTCGGCGGAAATACAGCCCGGAGTGGTTATTGATCATGGAATTGGTGTAGTTATAGGAGAAACGGCATCGGTTGGCACAGGAAGTCTTATATATCATGGTGTGACTTTAGGTGCAAAAAATAACTGTCTGGGAAAAAGACATCCTCAGGTTGGAAATAATGTGGTAATAGGAGCGGGAGCAAAGATTTTAGGGTATGTTTTCGTAGGAAATGATGTAAAGATAGGTGCCAACTCAGTTGTACTGAGAGATATTCCATCTATGGTTACAGCAGCCGGCATTCCGGCAGAGATCAAAAAAAATAAAGCGGTATATTATGCCCAAAAAGAGGTGGAAAAATGATTCCCGACAGTATCGGCGGTACAGGCTTGGTTACACTGTCAAAAATAATAGATCCGTTCAGAATATTTGTAAAGCTTGAAAAAAATAACCGTACAGGAAGCATAAAAGACCGACCGGCCCTTTTTATGATAAATGATGCAGAAAAAAGGGTTTCTTAGGAAAAAAATAAAAAGACGATAGTAGAGCCAACAAGCGGGAATACCGGTATTGCATTGAGTGCAATAGGGATAAGCAGAGGTTATCGTGTAATTCTTACTATGCCGCAGAACATGAGCCGTGAAAGAATAGAACTTTTAAAACTCTATGGGGCCGATGTGGTGCTTACTCCTGATGAAAAAGGCATGAGAGGAGCAATAGAAAAAGCTTTGGAAATAGTGGAAAGCAAAAATGCATACATGCCTGACCAATTTTCTAATCCTGCCAATCCTTTTTCGCATGAGATTACAACAGGTCCTGAAATTTTAAAGCAGGCAGATTACAGAGTGGATGCTTTTGTTGCCGCAGTTGGAACTGGCGGAACCATAACAGGTGTAGGAAGAGCATTAAAAAAGCAGCTTGGAAAAACCGTGAAGATAGTAGCAGTCGAACCTTTGCAATCAGCCGTATTAAGTGGAAACAAGGCGGCTGCTCATAAAATACAGGGAATAGGAGCCGGATTTATTCCTAAGAACTATGAGCTTTCTGTGGTGGATAGAGTCATAACAGTCGATCAGGAAGAAGTATTTGAAATACTAAAAAAAATAATTACATACGAAGGACTTTCCATAGGGCTTTCATCTGCGGCTAATATACTGGCTGCACTCAAACTCTCCGGTGAACTTGGTGGAAAATCAAGAATAACAACTGTTGCATGTGATGGGGTTGAAAAATACATGAGCCTCATATAGCGAAAATCTTAAAATGTGACTTTTATCATAAATGTTTTCATGACGTAAGTTACTATAAAAAAAGTTATTTATATATTAAAATGAATAATGGCATTGTAATGGTCTTATACTTCTCAGGGAAAAGCCGGACAGGTTAAAAAAACTGGCCGGTTTTTTTATTTGAAATAAAAAAATTTTAGATAAATGAAAAAAATTAATAAAAAAATAAAAAATATCAATTTTATACTTGACAAACTAAAAAAAATCTGTTATAATTTTGTTGAAAATATAAAAATATTTATCAGGGGGCGATAATATGACAACAGAAAAAAAAGTAAGCAGAACTGTAGAATCGTATTATGCAGGTTATGAAATGATTTATGAGCTTGGAAGCATATTTATGGAGCATATAAGAAGGGTCTGAAAATGAAGAAAATGATTAAGAACAGCTGTGATTATTACTTCTCAAAGATGGAAAGGCTTACGGAACATGTTTTCCAGGAGTACA
>Ga0208040_1001105_pt1 | contig 28085 bp, 26 predicted proteins | sample AD_UKC083_MetaG_FD_184431 | JGI IMG/M metagenome (GOLD analysis project Ga0208040, IMG submission 184431) | Active sludge microbial communities of municipal wastewater-treating anaerobic digesters from USA - AD_UKC083_MetaG (SPAdes) (version 2) | ecosystem: Engineered > Bioreactor > Anaerobic >...
TTATTATAATAACGATAGAATAAAATTGAGGCTGAAAGGAAAAAGCCCGGTAAAATACCGAGCTTTGTTCCAGTCTAAAAGAGCCTCTTAATAATGTTAAACCGTCCAACTTTTGGGGGTCACATCATTGCTCGCTCTTTTTGTCGGGATACTCCGACTCGAACGGAGGACCCCTTGGTCCCAAACCAAGTGCGCTACCAACTGCGCCACATCCCGAAATCATCCCTTAATGGGGATGGCAAAGGTAGCCATTTTTTTGTACTTGCCGAAATATTTTGCAGAAAGATCAAAATTGCATACCTTTGTCCTCCCAACGGTGAGGTGGGTGAGTGGCTGAAACCATCAGTTTGCTAAACTGACGTACGGGCAACCGTATCGGGGGTTCGAATCCCCCCCTCACCGCAAACCAACAAAACAGCGCCTGGAGTATATCCTGGCGCCGTTTTTTTATTAAAATCTGTCGTAAATTCCGACAGGTTGAACTGTCATATTATTCTTGTTTCCTATAACAAACAGTTATTAAGTATTTCTTAACAACTGATTTTCTAGAGCTTTTCGAGTAAGCTTCGAAGACTCACTTTTTCCTCCATTATGCTGCGCAGTGAAGCGATGGGAACTCTCTCCTGTTCCATTGTATCACGATAGCGGATGGTGACGCGATTATCTTCCAGTGTATCGTGGTCGATTGTGATGCAGAAAGGGGTACCGATGGCATCTTGGCGGCGATAACGCTTACCGATGCTATCTTTTTCATCGTATTGGCAATTGAAATCATACTTGAGGTCCTGCATGATTTCGCGCGCCTTCTCGGGAAGAGAGTCTTTTCTCACAAGAGGCAATACGGCCAATTTGACGGGGGCGATTGCGGGCGGAATGCGCAACACTACCCTCATTTCTCCATTCTCAAGTTCCTCTTCACAGTATGCTGCGGAAAGTATGGCAAGGAAGGTCCTGTCAAGTCCGATAGAGGTCTCGACCACATAAGGTATGTAGCTTTCGCCGGTCTCGGGATCGAAGTATTGCATTTTGCGTCCGGTGAATTTTTGATGCTGTGCAAGGTCGAAGTCGGTGCGGGAGTGAATGCCCTCAAGTTCTTTGAAACCGAAGGGGAACTCAAACTCGATATCGGTGGCTGCGTTGGCATAGTGTGCAAGTTTTTCGTGATCGTGGTAGCGATATTTTTCATCACCAAGTCCGAGGGCCCTGTGCCATGCAAGACGAGCCTCTTTCCATTTTACGAACCACTCCAGTTCGCTGCCCGGGCGTACGAAGAACTGCATCTCCATCTGTTCAAACTCCCTCATACGGAAGATAAACTGTCTTGCTACAATCTCGTTTCTGAAGGCTTTTCCGATCTGTGCTATCCCGAAAGGGACCTTCATTCTGCCGGTCTTCTGCACGTTGAGGAAATTCACAAAGATACCCTGCGCAGTCTCAGGGCGAAGGTAAATAGTGCCGGCCTCCTCGGAGATGGTACCCAGCTGAGTGCTGAACATTAGATTGAATTGACGTACATCCGTCCAATTTTTAGTACCGGAAATAGGGCATACAATCTCACAATCTATAATAATCTGTTTGAGTTCGGTAAGGTCGTTATCATTTAGTGCCTTAACCATCCGGGCGTGCACTTCGTCCCATTTCACCTTATTGCGGAGAACGTTGGGATTGGTGGCTCTGAACTGCTCTTCGTCAAAGGCTTCGCCAAATTTGCGGCGACCCTTTTCGACCTCCTTATTCATTTTTTCCTCGAGCTTGGCCAAATAATCTTCAATCAGAACATCTGCACGATAGCGTTTTTTTGAATCCCTGTTGTCAATCAGAGGATCGTTGAATGCGCTCACGTGACCTGATGCCTCCCAAATTTTGGGATGCATAAAGATTGCCGAGTCGATACCTACGATATTTTCGTTGAGGTGGACCATTGCTTCCCACCAATATTTTTTGATGTTATTTTTCAGTTCAACTCCCATCTGTCCGTAATCATATACGGCACCCAGACCATCATAAATCTCGCTTGATGGGAAAATGAATCCATACTCTTTGGCATGAGCCGTCAGATTCTTGAAAAGTTCTTCTTGTGTCATATAATCGTTTCTAATTGTTTACAATCATTTGAAAATATTTAAAAATAGGTTCCGGCAGCAATGCCGCAATCTCCCTCACAAATGGTCTGCTCCAAATCTGAGGATGGGGCAATGTCAAACTTTTCGTATTGCACCGCACATCATCGAAGGCAAGAATATCTATATCTATAATCCTATCCTTATAAATCCTTCGTCCCACCTCGTCATACTCTGCCTGATGTGCTTCGCGCCCCATTTCAATCTCAATCTTCTTGCAGACATTCAGCAATTTCCGCGGAGCGATACCAAGTTTATCAAAAACCACAATCTGGTTGAGGAAAAATGGGCCCTCAAATCCCACTGCCTCGGTCTTAACTTCGGGCGAAAAGTAGACCTGCAGAGACTCCTTAGACTCAAATCCTACTGCTTCACTCCTCACTTCCGGCGAGAAATGGACTTGCGGCAACTTACAGTTCCCAAAGCTTTCAAATCCAAGTCTCTCACGTAATTTTTTCCGCGCATCGGCAAGATTTGCTGCCCTATCACCCAAATTGCTCCCCAGAAGCAGGAAAATCACAACATCCCCAGCTCAAGCAGAGCCGCCTCACTCATCATTTTAATACTCCATTCGGGTTCAAAGACTATCTTTACATCCACATCGGCCACCTTGGGAACATCTTCAACTGCCCTTTTGACATCCTCCACAAGCAGGTCAGCCGCGGGACAGTTTGGCGCAGTAAGGGTCATTGTCACGGTAACATTGTTGGCTTTGTCCACATCAAGCCCGTAAATCAGACCAAGTTCGTAGATATTGACCGGAACTTCGGGGTCGAATACCTGCTGTAAAGCGAGGATAATGTCCTTTTCCATATCGCTTTTAGGTTCTATCATTGTTGTGCCTCCTTCTCTTTGTATGCGAGGGCATAGGCTTTTATCTGTTTTATCATTGACAAAAGGCCGTTGGCTCGTGTCGGTGAGAGGTTTTCCTTAAGTCCGATTTGTTCGATGAATGAAAAATCAGAGGCTATGATATCGTCATATCTCTGTCCGTTATAGACCTTCAACAAGAGCGAGATTATGCCTTTGGTGATAACAGCGTCACTGTCTGCACCAAACCACAGACGTCCTCCGCTACTACGGCAAACGAGCCAGACACGCGACTGGCAGCCCCTTATGAGGTTGTCATCGGTTTTATCGCTCTCGTTGATGCTTTCCAGTTCTTTACCGAGTTCAATCAGGTACTCATATTTGTCGAGCCATTCATCAAAAATCGTAAATTCGGAAACAATCTCCTCCTCAATTTCGCCGATGCTCCTAATATTTTCTATTTCAATCATTTTAACATCTCTGTTATAATAACATATTTATTACAAGCTTCAACTTGCTTATAAACGTTTCACACTCGGAAAGAGTGTTGTATGGGGCAAAAGATACCCTCAGCAATCCGCGGTCTGAAAAGCGGTTCACAAGCGGTTCTGCGCACATTAGTCCGGAGCGTACAGCAATGCCCATCTTATCGAGCATCTGTGCAGCATCCGAAGGGTGAATTCCATCTATGCCAATGGAGAAAATCGGTACCTTATGAGAAAGATCCTGCGGTAAACCGCATATCTTGAGCCCCTCTATTTGCTGCAGTTCATGCACCATAGTACTCACAATGCTTTTTTCGTGCTCCCGCACCCGCACATCATCCCTCACTTCTGCGGCAAATTCCAATGCGGGTTTGAGGCAGGCAGCAGCCACAAAATTTGGAGTACCGGCCTCAAATTTGAGCGGAAGCGGAGCATAAGTGGTGTGGTTGAAGCTAACCTTATCAACCATATCGCCTCCACCCATATAAGGAGGCATACTCTCGAGGAGCGATCGCCGTCCGTAGAGTACACCAATACCTGCGGGTGCATATATCTTGTGTCCTGAGAAAACATAGAAATCGCAATCCAACTCTTTGACCGATACCTTGTCATGCACTACTCCCTGTGCACCGTCAATCACAACTAAAACCCCCTTAGAATGGGCTATACGCACGATTTCAGATACCAGATTGATAATTCCCAATACATTGGAAATGTGACTGACGGAGAGGATGCGAATGCGATCATCCGCCTCCAGCAACTTACTCAGCCGTTCCATAGATATCTCACCGCTCTCCTCCACCGGCAACACCTCTACCGATGTTCCAAAGGTTTCGCAGGCAAGCTGCCAGGGAACAATATTGGAGTGGTGTTCTGCTTCGCATACGAGCACTTTGTCACCGGGAATCAGATGACTGCGAACAAGTGAAGATGCAATAAGATTGAGGGCGGCAGTGGCGCCGGAAGTAAAAACTATCTCCTCCCTGCTCTCCGCCCCTATAAAATTGCGCACAGCTTCGCGACCCGCTTCGTAAAGATCAGTAGCATCCGCACTGAGTTTATGCAGGGCACGGTGGATATTTGCATTGGTACGCGAACTCATGCGCTCCTGCAATTCGAGTACCTTGCGGTGCTTCTGTGCAGTAGCGGCATTATCCAGATATATCAGCGGCTTACCCCAGACTTGCTGGTGTAGTGCCGGAAAATCTTCACGTATTTGTTCGATAATCTTCATAACTTGCAAAAGTACTAAACAAACTTTGGTTTTTGGCCTAAAAAGCATATTTTTACGAGAAAATTAACAAAAACAGAATGTACGATTATATCAGGGGTGCTCTTACCGAGCTTAACCCCACGGATGTGACTCTCGAGGCCGGCGGCATAGGTTATCACATACTTATTTCACTCACTACCTACTCCAACCTACAAAAAGGCGGCAGAGAGGGTGTCAAACTCTATATTCACCAGCACTTACGCGAAGATGAAGAACTTCTGTTCGGCTTTTTTAACACGGATGAGCGCATTATGTTCCGCCATCTGATCTCCGTGAGCGGTATCGGTCCCGGAACTGCACGTATGATGCTCTCGAGCATGACGCCGGATGAGATTTTCAACGCTATTGTCACGCAAGATGTCAACCGCATCAAGAGCGTTAAGGGTATCGGTTTGAAGACAGCGCAAAGGGTTATTCTTGAACTTCGGGACAAGATCAGCAAGGGCACTTCCAGTGCCGGATTTCCCTTTGAGGGCGGTGCAACAACTTCCGCAGTACGTCAAGAGGCAGCCACAGCACTGGTGCTACTGGGTTTCACCAAACCAAATGTCGAAAAAGCACTTGACAAGCTCCTTAAAGAGAATCCTACGATTACTCTTGAGGAATTGATAAAACAAGCACTCAAACTACTCTGATTTTCAGATTTTTTTGTTAGTTTCAAATATTAATGCTATATTTGTACACTCATTTTTTGAATCAGTATTAATTTTTTAATCGGTTTTTGTAATGAATATTCCTGCAGAACTCAAGTACACCAAAGATCATGAGTGGGTAAGGATCGAGGGTGACATCGCAGTAGTTGGTATCACTGATTTCGCTCAGAGCGAACTTGGTGATATAGTTTTCGTCGATATTCAAACTGAGGGTGAATTTGTGGAGAAAGATGAAATATTCGGCGCTATTGAAGCTGTAAAGACGGTTGCTGACACCTTGATGCCTCTCACAGGAGAGATCATAGAGGTCAATCCTGAGCTTGAAGATGCTCCCGAGCTCGTCAACAGCGACCCTTATGGTGCAGGATGGATGATTAAGATCAAGTTTTCCGTCGCTTCGGAAATTGATACTCTTCTTTCTGCTAAGCAGTATGAAGAAATAATCTGATTTGTAAATCAAATGTGATGTGTTGAGGGAGGCCCGAGCGAGGGCCTCCCTTGTTATTTTTTTATTTCTTACAGTTTTTTTATTAATTTTGGAGTTCCAACTTTTTTTAACTATGACAATAACCCGCACATTTGACCTGCTTTCCAATTTGAAAGCCTCCTTCCCTCCTAAAGATGATATACTGGCACGCAAAGTACAAGGCCGGTGGATTAAGTATAGTATCGATGATTATGTAGAACACTCGCACAACGTTGCGTACGGCCTACTGGCGCTTGGTTATAAAGCGGGCACCAAGGTAATAACAATCTGTGGCAATCGTCCCGAGTGGAATTTCGTGGATATGGGTTCCAACCTTGCCCACATGATACACGTACCGGTATACAGTACGCTTAGCAAAAAGGATTTCTCGTACATTTTCGACCATTCGGACGCTGAAATCATTATCGTTGGCAACAAAAATCTCTACAATAAAATTGCTCCAAGCGTTGCGGAGATAAAGCGCGACATCAAGGTAATACTGATGGATGACTCTGAGGATATTTTCTGTATGTCGAAGCTTGAGGCACTCGGACGCGAGAATAAAGAACAATTTGCTCCTATTGTTGAGCGAAACAAAGAAGAAATATCTCCTGACGAATGCTGTAGCATAGTCTATACCTCAGGCACCACAGGTTTGCCGAAAGGCGTTATGCTCTCCCACCGTAACTTAACCTTCAACTCCCATGGTCATGCAGTGCGCCAGATATGGAATTACAATCATAAAATGCTCAGCTTTCTCCCTCTCTGCCACGTGTATGAGCGCACAATGAACTATGAGTTCCAGGAACTGGCCATAAGTATTTATTACGCCGAATCTCTCAGCACTATAGCAGCAGACCTCCTAGATAGCCGGGCAGACGGATTTTGCTCTGTTCCACGCGTACTGGAGATAATGTACGGCAAACTTGAGGCGGCCGGTAAGAAGTTGAAAGGCATAAAGAAGCTTATATATAACCTCGCTTGGAAATTTGCCAACAATTTTGACTTCTACAACAAAAAGAAGCTCTACCTTGCCAAACGCAATCTCTACGACAAACTTGTTTACAGCAAGTGGAGAGCAGCTCTCGGAGGTAAGGAAATGATTGTAGTTTCAGGCGGGTCTTCAATCCAGGCCAAGATTGTGCGTACTTTCAACGCGGCAAACCTCCATATATATGAAGGATATGGTATGACGGAAACCTCCCCCGTAATAGCCGTAAACAGCCCTGCTGACGGCATAAATGTAATTGGCACGGTAGGAAAGGCACTCGGGGGTACGGAACTCTCATTTGCCGAAGATGGGGAGATTCTGACCAGAGGACCTCATGTGATGCTCGGATACTACAAGGATCCCGAAGCCACCGCCCAAATCATAGACAAGGATGGGTGGCTGCACACAGGAGATATTGGATATCTTGTTGATGGTCAATTCCTTAAGATAACTGACCGCAAAAAAGAAATCTTCAAACTCTCAGTAGGAAAATATGTGGCTCCTCAAGTTATCGAAACCAAGCTTAAAGAGTCACCATACATTGAGAACTGTATCGTCTTCGGCGAAAACCAAAAATTTGCCTCTGCAATCATAATCCCCTCATTACCAAAGCTTAACGAGTATGCTCAGAAGCGTAAAATCCAATATGGGACAGACCTGGAACTCATCGCCTCTGAAGATATTGTTAAACTTATCCACGCTGAAGTTGAGAAGGTAAATAAAACCCTGGCAGCCCATGAAGCCATTAAACGTGAAAGAATTGTGCTTGACGATTGGACCGCAGATAATGATATGCTCTCTCAGACCCTCAAGCTTAAACGTCGCAACATACACAAGAAATACGCAAACCTCATCAACGAAATATTCAAGACTGAAAAATCAGACGATTAGAATAGCTTAACTTAGCCATGATTCGCTCAGCCACAAAACAGGACATATCGGATATACGCCGCATCTATAGGAAATGCTTTGATACGAGCGATGAATATATCGATTTCTTCCTGAAAAAATGCACCCCAAGACATACTCTTGTTTATGAACAGGATGGCAATGCCGTCTCTGTGGTGCAGACTATGAGCATATCATATATCTCAAGTTCACGCACCAGAGGACACAGGGACTCCCATCCGGGAGTATACGTTTGTGGCCTTGCCACATTGCCGGCATATCGTGGTCGCGGTTTTGCGAAATCGCTTATAGCCTACATTAGAAACAATGCTAAACGGCAGGGCTGGAAATTTATGATGGTGCACCCTACCAATGCGGAGATTGTACCTTTTTACGACAAAATCGGGTTTAACACTCCGATTTACAGGAATTCCGAATCGCTGCCTTTGTTTGAAAACAGAGCATTCATTTCCAATTTTGACGGTGTTAGTCTGTTTCTGACAAGAGATGAAAAATTGATATCGGACTATTTTCAGTGGAATCATTATTTGCTGGATTACATCATTGAGGAAACCGCATTTAATCCTCCATCCCCATTCCAGTACGACACCAGGTATCCCTATCTGTTGCTCACGTCACTCAACGACGGTTTCTCAACCGAGTCAACTCATTCGACCTTTTCTTTCCCTATTTGAGGTTAATATTTTTTTAACTTAGGCCGCAAATGTTCCACGTGGAACGTTTGCGGTTTTTATTGTGCAGCATCAATACCTTGACTGATGGCAGTGCATGTATTTACCGCCATTATTGTTTGTTTCCGTTACTATTGAGGCAAAGGAAAGCAATAGGCATATCTTATACAAACCCGGATGTGAGAGGCTAAACAAATAGTCGTAAGGCCTGAGATGAGAAATAAATATTATCTACCGAAATAGATCAAAAGTACCTGTATATCGGCCGGAGATACGCCGGAGATACGCGAAGCCTGAGCAATTGTTCTTGGACGATATCGATTGAGCTTAATACGACATTCCATTGATAAGGAAGTGACTTTTGAAAAGTCGAAATCATCCGGAATTCTAAGGTTTTCCAAGCGCCTGATCTTGTCTGCAATTCCTTTTTCTCGTTCGATGTAGCCTTTATACTTTATGCTGATTTCCGCAGACTGAAGTATTTCTTCAGATACAAATTCAGGGTCTATCTCATATTTGCCTTCAGTTTTACCCCAAGGCAACTCAAGAAGGTTTTTAATTTGCTCTGTTTCTATCGTCGACAGTGATATCAATTCTTCGACGAGATTTGTCTCAATCTTTGTTCCACGTGGAACAAATTCAAGAAGGGCTTTAATAGAGGTTGATGGACGGGATAAAAGGTCTGATATCTTCTTCTTGGATGTAATTTCTGCACTATCAATGGAACTGAGGTAGTCATTAACTTCTTCCGGTCTTAGAGAAGTGGTATGTGAAAAATCAATATAATGAGATATTATATCATATTTTAGTTTCGTATATTCATATCTGAACTTATCTACAAGACCTAGTTTGTATCCAAACTCAGTAAGGCGACTGTCTGCATTGTCCTGCCTTAAAAGAATACGATATTCAGCTCTTGAAGTAAACATCCTATAGGGTTCATCAACGCCTTTTGTAATAAGGTCGTCTATTAAAACTCCTATATAAGCCTCATCACGCTTGAGAATAAAAGGCTCTTTGCCGTTAATTTTAAGATGGGCATTGATACCGGCCATTAGCCCTTGGGCTGCCGCCTCCTCATAGCCCGTAGTACCATTTACCTGTCCGGCAAAATAGAGATTCGGAAGAATCTTGGACTCAAGAGTAACCTGTAACTCTGTAGGGTCAAAAAAGTCATATTCGACCGCATAGGCAGGTGTGAATATTTTGACGCCACGAAGTCCCTCTATCTCCTGTAGGGCATCCATCTGAACCTTCAGAGGAAGGGAAGAAGAGAAACCTTGAAGATAATATTCATGAGTATTCCACCCTTCAGGTTCCAGAAATAGTTGATGAGTCTCCTTTCCCGCAAATGTGCGTAGCTTATCTTCTATGGAAGGACAATAACGAGGTCCAATACCCTTGATCTTTCCACTAAATAGCGGTGATTCATTAAAACCGGTACGAAGTATATTATGAACTTCATTATTTGTATGTACGATATAACAAGGCTTTTGCTCTCTACCTCGCTGAATACTTGTCTTAAAAGGTAGGTAGGAAAACTTGGAGGGATTGGGATCGAATTCCTGAATATCAAGTTTTGAAAGGTCAAGCGAGCGGGCATCAATTCTCGGAGGTGTACCAGTCTTCATTCTGGCTGTCGAACAACCCATGCTTGAGAGTTGTTCAGTCAAACCGAGGGAAGGCGATTCCCCCATTCTACCACCATGAACCATCTCGTTTCCTATATAAAGTCGGCCATTGAGAAATGTTCCTGCAGTCAAAATGACGCTTTTACAGGCAAATTCCGCACCCATGGAGACACGGACACCGCAAATTAATGAACCACGGAATGTTAAATAAGTAACAGTATCCTGCCAAATGTCTAAGTTAGAGGTATTTTCGAGCACATAGCGCCAGTTCATGGAAAAATGTAGTTTATCGCATTGAGCACGAGGACTCCACATTGCAGGACCCTTTGAGAGGTTCAGCATCCTGAATTGTATGGTTGATGCGTCGGTAATAATCGCAGAGTATCCTCCCAAAGCATCTATTTCACAGACTATCTGACCTTTAGCAATACCACCAATGGCAGGGTTGCAGGACATTTGTGCAATTTTATTCATATCCTTCGTTATGAGCAAAACTTTTGAACCCAAACGTGCAGCAGCAACTGCCGCCTCACAACCTGCATGTCCAGCACCTATTACTATTATATCATATTGTGGAGTTTTCATTTAACTAACAGATAATAAAGTAGATAGTGACTCGAGCGCCATCTCTTCACGAACTCTCATTTCTACCTGCTGTTCTTTTGTAACATCGTCAAAACCCAAGAGGTGCAGCAGACCGTGCGCTATTACACGATGAAGTTCTCTCTCAAAACCTTCCCCATAAATTTCTGCATTGCGACTAACCGTGTCAATACTTATATATATATCACCGCTAATAGAGTCCGGACCATAGCGGAACTCAAAATCACCGGAATAATCAAATGTGATGACATCAGTAAAATAGGCATGTCCGAGGTAATCCTTATTAAGTCGAAGTAAATAAGGGTCGCTGCAGAAGATATAATTGAGTTGTCCGATTTTATATCCTCTTTCAGATGCCAAATTTCTCAACCATTTTGTGACAATTCTCTTAAGGGTCAAATCAAATTTTATATCCTCATTAAAAAAACTTATCATAGCATTGCTAAAAAGTACAAACAGAGCTGTTTTGGCTCGTTATTTGCTACAAAAATAGTGAATAGAGTGCACAAATAGCAAATATTTAACAAAATTGTTATTTAATGTGAAAGGCAGAATCTATTCTGAAAAGATTGATTGTAAATGGAATTTTTACAAACGTTTGCGAAAAAATTAAATATAAGATGTAGAATGGTGTTTCGTGACACACAAAAAAGTTGATGCTGCGTAATTACCAACAAAATTAAAAATAAATCAAGGAATATAAAAACTTAATTGTCAAGTATATAGAAAATATTTAATAAAATTATCAACAAAAAATTTGTTATAAATCATTTTTTCTTACTAATTTTACCAGTTGTAGGTCAATTAGGCCGAAAAGATTGGACAAACAAAAATAAAATACTGACATGGAAGTTAAAAAAACACCCAAAGCAGATCTTGAAAACAAAAAATTATTGTTCAGAGAGATTGGACTGATAATCGTACTCGGAATAGTATTGCTTGCGTTTGAGTGGTCAAGTGCTGAAAAAGCCGAGACAGTGAACCTCGCAGTACAGGAGCAAGTTGTTGAGGAAGAGTTCATTCCTGTAACCCAGCAAGAACAGCTTCCTCCTCCTGAGGCACCCAAGATTCCGGTATTGTCTGACATTATCGACATCGTTGATGACGATATAGTCGTAACCGACAATCTATTTATAGATATGGAAGATGATGCGAGCATCGGTGTTGAAATTATGGACTATGTAGCTGTGGTAGAGGAAGAGGAGGTTGAGGAAGAGGCTATACCTTTTGCACTGGTAGAAGAGAAACCGAAATTTCAAGGCGGCGACGCCAATGATTTCTCCAAATGGGTAAACAGTAAACTTGTTTATCCTGAGCTTGCAAAAGAAAATGGCGTACAGGGTCGTGTTACACTGCAGTTTACTGTGTACACTGACGGATCCGTAAGAGACGTCAAGGTACTCAGAGGCGTTGACCCTTCGCTTGACAAAGAAGCGGTTAGAATCGTTTCCAGTTCCCCCAAGTGGACCCCCGGCAAACAGAGGGAAAGGCCTGTAAAGGTTACCTACACCTTCCCGGTATTGTTCCAGCTCCGCTAGTAAAAGCTGCAAATCCGTAAAACCTAAAACTCCCTTTCACAATAATGAAAGGGAGTTTTTTTGTCATCAGTAGCAGCTGCCGAGTTCGGAGGTTAAGTTTGGAGCAATTTGCAATTACCGGCCATCAGCTATAAGCCAATAACAAATAATCTATAGCCAATAGCCAATAGCGAAAAGCTAATAGTTAACAGCCAGTGGCCAACAGCCAACAACCTACCAAAGGAAATTGTCGAAAGGATAACGACCCGCATGAATCTCGGCAACCATTTTGTAAAGGTCGGAACGAAGTTTTTCAATATTGATTTTCTCTTTTGCCGAGATAAATATACAGGGCGTATGTTCTTTTGATATCCATGATGCCTTAAGATCGTCAATAGTATAATTGATCAACTTCTTTTCCTGCATTGAAAATTCATCATATTCTTCGTGATGATATGCGTCGATCTTATTGAAAACCATAAAAAGAGGTTTGTCTTGAGCACCGATCTCGAGAAGAGTCTGGTTGACGACTTTGATATGCTCTTCGAAATTGAGGTGTGAAATATCCACGACATGCATGAGTATATCCGCTTCCCTGACCTCATCCAAAGTACTTTTGAAAGATTCTACAAGTTGTGTAGGAAGTTTTCTGATAAAACCTACTGTATCACTCAAAAGAAAGGGAACATTATCAATAACCACCTTGCGGACAGTAGTATCAAGTGTTGCAAACAACTTATCTTCGGCGAAAACATCGCTCTTGGCCAAAAGATTCATTATTGTGCTTTTGCCTACATTGGTATAGCCGACAAGGGAAATGCGTACTAACGAGCCGCGATTACTCCTTTGTGAGGCCATCTGACGATCAATCTTTTTAAGTTGCTCCTTAAGTTTTGCAATCTTATCCAAAACTATACGGCGGTCTGTCTCAAGCTGCGTCTCACCCGGGCCTCTCATGCTTATACCTCCCCGCTGACGCTCAAGGTGGGTCCACATACCTGTCAATCTCGGTAAAAGGTACTGATACTGTGCAAGCTCGACTTGTGTCTTGGCGTATGCTGTCTTGGCTCTTTGTGCAAATATGTCGAGTATGAGGCCGGTACGGTCAATAACTCTGATTCCGACTGCTTGTTCAATATTTCTGAGTTGCGAAGGGGAGAGTTCGTCGTCAAAAATCAGATAATCTATCTTATTATCCTCAATATAAGTTGCTATTTCTTCAAGTTTACCTTTTCCTATGTAGGTCCTGGAGTTGGGTTTGTCCAGTTTTTGCGTAAAATGCTTACCTCCTTTTACTCCGGCTGTCACAGCGAGAAACTCGAGCTCTCCGAGGTATTCGTTTACTTCTCTTTCATCAACACCCTGCGGAATTATAGCTACAAATGCTGCCGTTTCTTCCCTACTACCCTTCATTATTTGTTCCTTTTTTATCATCACGGTAAAATTTTTACAAAAGTAAAACTATATTTGTATTAATACAAGATTAAAATATTATTCGATATGAAACGATTTATAGCCATAGCCACATTGCTTCTGATCACCGTATCTCTGTTTTCGCAAGGCAGAATCAGGGATTACGGCATTAAGCCCGGCATTTTCCGTACAGGAGAATACAATGCTATCACCGATGTGCCCGGAGTGAAAGTTGGACAGGTAACTATAATTGAGGGGGAGGATGTTCGCACCGGAGTGACAGCCATCATTCCACACGAAGGCAATCTCTTCCGTCTCAAATGTCCGGCAGCGGTGTATGCCGGAAACGGTTTCGGCAAACTGGCAGGAGTGACTCAAATAGAAGAATTGGGTAATACCGAATCTCCCATTATCCTTACCAACACTCTTTCCGTGGCACAAGGTATCGAGGGTGTAATAACCTATTCGCTTGGACAGAAAGGCAACGAATCGGTAGGTTCGGTCAATGCGGTAGTGGGAGAAACCAATGACGGTAGCCTCAACGATATAAGAGGCAGACACGTCACAGCCGAGCATGTGCTTAAAGCTATAGAAACGGCATCGGGAGGAGCGGTTGAAGAGGGATGCGTGGGAGCCGGCACAGGTACCGTCTGCTTTGGTTTTAAGGGTGGAATAGGCACCTCTTCACGTGTGCTTCCTAGATCACTGGGAGGATACACCGTGGGTGTGCTGGTGCAATCAAATTATGGCGGCATCCTGGAGATAGACGGAGTGCCTGTAGGCCAACTGTTGGGCCGATATAGCTTCAAGAATGCAGTGGAGGAGGAGAGATGTGCCCTTAAATCGCTGTCCGACGGTACTCAGGAGCAGCAGCTCAATCCAGACGGCTCATGTATGATGGTAGTCATCACCGATGCGCCGGTGGACGCTCGCAACCTTAAAAGGATTGCCAAAAGGGCAATGATGGGTCTTGCAAAGACAGGCGGCATAGCATCCAACGGAAGCGGAGATTATGTGATAGCTCTCTCCGTATGCAAGGAAAATCTCATAAACGAGTCTACGCCCGTATACAATCCCGTTCTGCTGCACAATGAAGATATGTCTGCTCTCTTCGAGGCTACCATCGAAGCAACGGCTGAGGCCTTGTGGAACTCTCTTTTCATGGCTACCGATATGACCGGTAAAGGAGGCAGAACCGTAGAGGCGCTGCCTGTGGAAATAGTGTTGGAATTAATGAGACAGAAGAGATAGATCTCTTAACCGACAAAAGAAATCACTCTGTCGAGCACCTCAGTTGGACGCTCTACAAAGCAGTTGTGTCCGCATCCGGACAACTCTTCAAAACGAACTTTTGGAAAGCTCTCGCGCATCTTCAGGATCATCGGGGCCGGCATAAAATTGTCCTGATCTCCGACAATAACCATCACCGGAATTTCGGAATCGGAGAGCAGCGAAGAGGCATTCGGACGGAGTTGCATCCCTTTGATCGAGGCGACTATACCCAAGGGGTCGTGCGTTTCACAAAGCTCCAAGGTCTCTCGGATTTTCTCATCCATATCGCGCAGATTGGATCCGGAGTACATTTTAGGAATGGATACCGAGGCAAGCACTGAAAGTTTACCGCTTTCAATAATATCAATTTCGCGTTTTCGGTCTATGGCCTTCTCTTCGGGGTCCTCATAAGGATGTGAGTTGAAAAGTATTAGTTTTTCGAAAGTCTCGGGATAAAGACGACAGCAGGCAAGTGCAATGTACCCACCTAGCGAATGGCCTCCTATTACTGCTTTTTTGACGAAACATTTATCAAGCACACCCTTTACTACAGTTGCGCAAAAGTCCATTGTGTTGATTCGATTGCCTGATGAGTCAGCTGGAGCATAGTCTGTGAGACCATGGCCCGGAATATCAATCACAATTACTCTGTATTGCTTGGAAAGAAACTCTGCGAATTCTGTCCAGATATACATGGTTTCAAGATAACCATGGAGCAGAATGATGCATTTCTCCCCTTTTTCGGAATCAAGAATATGGACCGCGATGCCGCCCGCCGTAACAAATCTTTCCATATCGAACCTAATAATTGATTTGCGAGCAAAGTTATAAATAAAATGATATCTTTGCGCCCTGAATTATTTTATAAAAATTATAATACACCTAAATCCATAATGACAAAATTAGTTTCCCACGTTCCAGAAGGGCCCCTCGAACAAAAATGGATATCTCACAAAAACAATATCCGTATTGTAAGCCCTGCCAACAAACGTAAACTTGAAATAATCGTTGTCGGCACAGGTCTTGGCGGTGCATCTGCGGCTGCCTCTTTGGGAGAACTCGGCTATAATGTTAAGGTATTCTGCATCAGCGATTCTCCCCGTCGCGCACATTCCATCGCAGCCCAGGGTGGTATCAATGCTGCTAAAAATTACAGGAACGACAATGACTCGGTTTATCGTCTGTTTCACGACACCATAAAGAGTGGTGACTATCGCAGCCGCGAAGCAAATGTCTACCGCCTCGCCGAAGTATCCAATAATATCATCGACCATTGCGTTGCACAAGGTGTTCCTTTTGGACGCGATTACAGCGGACTTCTCGATAACCGTTCATTCGGAGGCGGACAGGTTTCCCGTACCTTCTATGCGCGAGGTCAAACCGGACAACAGCTCCTTCTCGGTGCTTATGCGGCACTAAATCGTCAGGTTGCCAAAGGACGCGTAAAAACATATCCGAGGCATGAGATGCTTGATCTGGTAGTTATAGAGGGTGAAGCGAAGGGTATAATAGCCCGCAACCTGGTAACAGGTAAAATTGAAAGATTCGGTGCACACGCAGTGGTTATTGCCACCGGAGGATACGGCAACTGCTATTTTCTCTCCACTTACGCAATGACCTGCAATGGTTCTGCAATATGGCAGTGCTACAAGAAAGGTGCATTCTTCGCAAATCCCGGATTTGCACAGATCCACCCTACTTGCATTCCGGTTGAAGGTGATCAGCAATCCAAACTTACCCTCATGTCGGAGTCCCTCCGCAATGATGGACGTATCTGGGTCCCAAAAAAGATAGAAGATGCCAAAAAGCTCCAGACAGGCGAGATTAAGGGTTCGCAGATTCCAGAAGAGGATAGGGATTACTATTTGGAACGCAGATATCCCGCTTTTGGCAACCTCGTACCTCGTGACGTGGCCTCCCGTGCGGCCAAAGAGCGCTGTGACGCAGGTTTCGGCGTAAATAATACCGGTAGGGGGGTATTTCTCGACTTCAGTACCGCTATCGAAAGACTGGGAAAGGAGGTTATCGAAGCAAGATACGGCAACCTCTTCCAGATGTATGAAAAAATTACAGCCGTCAATGCTTATGAGGAGCCCATGATGATTTATCCGGCCATTCACTACACAATGGGCGGCATCTGGGTTGACTATAACCTCCAGACTACTATTCCGGGCCTCTACGCCATAGGTGAGGCCAATTTCTCCGACCACGGTGGAAACCGCCTTGGCGCCTCTGCTCTTATGCAAGGCCTTGCAGACGGATATTTTATCCTTCCATATACTATCGGCGACTATCTCGGAGGCAAGATTTTGACTCCAAAGACCGACACAAACCACCCGGCATTTGCAGAAGCTGAAAAGGCCATTACCTACAAGATTAACAAACTCTTCAACGTAAAAGGCAAACGCAGTGTGGACTCGTTTCATAAGGAACTCGGCCATATTATGTGGGAATATGTAGGAATGACCCGTAATGAGGAGGGTTTGAAAAAAGCAATCGCACAGATAAGGAAACTTCGCAAAGAATATTGGGAGAACGTATGTGTACCAGGTGAAAATAATGAATTCAACCAGGAACTGGAGAAGGCATTGAGAGTTGCCGACTTTATGGAAATGGGAGAACTTATGGCACTTGATGCCCTCAATCGCCGCGAATCCTGTGGAGGCCATTTTCGCGAGGAAATGCAGACGGAAGATGGTGAAACAAAGCGTGACGATGACAACTTCATGTATGTCAGCGCATGGGAATTTAAAGGAGAGGATCGGGAACCCGTTCTTCACAAAGAACCGTTGAAATTTGAATTTGTAAAAGTTGCCTCGCGCAGTTACGCTAAAATATAAAGAGTAAGGAGTAAGTTATGGATTTTACATTAAAGATATGGCGCCAAAAAAACGCCAAAAGTAAAGGTCACTTTGAAACCTATAAAGTTAAAAACATCTCTCCGGACACGTCATTTCTGGAGATGTTGGATATTCTCAACGAGCAGCTTATTAATGAGGGTATAGACCCTGTTGCAGTTAGCAAAGGCTGCAAGGAAAAATTCGAACCCGTGGCATTTGACCACGACTGCCGCGAGGGTATCTGCGGTATATGCTCTCTCTATATCAACGGCCGTGCACATGGTCCCGACGAGGAGATCACCACTTGTCAGCTCTATATGCGCAAATTCAAGGATGGCGAGACCATTACCGTAGAACCTTGGAGAACCCGTGGTTTTCCCATTCTAAAAGATCTCGTTGTAGACAGAGGGGCATTTGATAAAATACTTCAGGCCGGTGGATTCATATCGGTAAATGCCGGCAATGCTCCCGATGCAAACGCTATTCTCATACAGAAAGAAAAAGCAAACGAAAGCATGGACGCAGCAGCATGTGTCGGTTGCGGTGCTTGTGTTGCCACTTGTAAAAATGGCTCTGCTATGCTATTTGTAGCATCCCGTGTAAGTTCACTGGCTCTTTTACCCCAGGGTAAAATTGAGGGGGCACGTCGTGCTAAAGCTATGGTTGCAAAGATGGATGAACTTGGTTTCGGCAGTTGTACCAACACCCGTGCCTGTGAATTGGAGTGTCCAAAAGGCATCAGTATAGCACATATTGCCAGACTCAACAGAGAATTTCTTTCAGCTAAATTGAAAGACTAGTTGCGGGGTACGGGATAGTTTAGAGTTTAGAGTTTAGAGTATGAAGTAGTGTGGATTAGGGAGTGGTGCGGCATACGCGGCAATTATTAATACTACTTTAGAGTCAACAGCCAAAAATGGGGTTTGTACCCCATTTTTTTTAATACCTTTCAATAACAGTTAATTATATGTTTATACCATTTGATAACTTTTTATAAAAAAGAGCATCTTAATAATAGTTGTTAAATATGCAAACTCAGTTTTGAATTCTTTTACAAACATTATCAATACTGCTCCGTTGTTTAAAAGATCAAATGAATTTATGAACATAATAAACAAATCTATTCTAAATTGCATTATTTAGAGCAAATAATTGTTTATATTCTGTCAATATTTTTTTTATAATTAACGCCTGAATTTTATCCACAATATCAACACAATAATAACTACTACTACTTTTTTAAATAATATTATTTATTTTTGTGTTGTTTAAAACGCTATCAAAGCGGTACCACAAGATATGAGCAAAGAAAGATTTGATCCGAGGGAGGAGTCCTTTTCCAGAGAACGTGATATCGAGGGACAAATACGTCCTAAAGAGTTCGAGGAGTTTGCCGGACAGGATAAGGTCATAGAAAATCTTAAGATTTTTGTTCAGGCGGCACTTCTCAGAGGTGAGGCTCTCGATCACATACTTTTGCATGGTCCTCCCGGTCTCGGCAAGACTACTCTTGCCCATATTGTAGCCAATGAACTTGGGGTAAATATGAAAATTTCCTCAGGTCCGGTTCTGGATAAGCCCGGGGATTTGGCCGGACTTCTTACTTCCCTTGAAGAGGGAGATGTTCTTTTTATAGATGAGATTCATCGACTTTCACCGATAGTGGAGGAATACCTCTATTCTGCAATGGAGGATTATACGATAGATTTAATGATAGACAAGGGGCCCGGAGCACGCTCCATACAGATTTCGCTCAACCCTTTTACGCTTATAGGTGCTACTACCCGCAGCGGACTTCTCACCTCTCCTTTAAGGGCAAGATTTGGTATAAAATCACATCTGGAGTATTATGATGCGATCGTTCTCAAAAAAATCATAATAAGAAGCGCCTCTATTTTGGATATAGAAATAAATGAAGATGCGGCATGGGAAATTGCTTTACGTAGCCGCGGTACACCTCGTATTGCCAATTCTCTGCTCCGGAGAGTGAGAGATTTTGCGCAAGTTAAAGGCACCGGTATAATAGATATTGAAATAGCGCAAATAGCCCTCAATGCTTTAAATATTGACAAACGCGGTTTGGATGCCATTGACAATAAGATTCTTACTACCATTATAGAGAAGTTCAAAGGTGGTCCGGTTGGAGCCGGCACAATAGCTACGGCTATCAGTGAGGATGTAGGTACTCTCGAGGAGGTATATGAGCCGTTTTTGATCAAAGAGGGTTTTATATCCCGTACTCCGCGGGGTAGGGTTGTTACAGAACTTGCCTATAATCACCTTGGAATAAAAATTTCCGACAGGGAAAATCTCCTCTTCTGATATTGAAATGTTCATAACTTTAAAACAACAGAATAATATAAAATGAAAAGAATTCTTATTGCAGTAATATCTGTTTTGTTTTTTATCTCGTTACAGGAGAGCAATGCCTGTACTTCGGCAATTATCACGGGAAAGGCAACCCCAGACGGACGTCCCCTGCTATGGAAACATCGCGATACGGGCACTCTGGACAATCGCATCGAATATTTTGATAAGTCCAAAGACAAAAGCATCAAATATGCCTTCATAGCCCTTGTGGATAGTCCGAAGGAGACGAAAGAGGCTTGGATGGGTACCAATGAAGTTGGTTTTTCAATCATGAATACCGCTTCTTATAATCTTACATATGAAGAAGTATCTATTCAGGATCAGGAGGGAGTGGTGATGTATAATGCGCTGGCAGCCTGCAGAACTCTTGCCGATTTCGAGAAAATGCTCTCGAAAATGAAGTTTCCAACAGGAGTGGAGGCAAATTTCGGTGTAATTGACGCAGAAGGCGGAGCGGCTTATTATGAAGTGAGCTGTAGGGATTGGGTAAAGGTGGATGTAAATAACCCCGCTGTTGCCCCTGAGGGTTACCTTATATATACCAATCACTCTTTTACCGGAAAGATTAATGATGGTATGGGTTATATCCGTTATGTCAGTGCGAGCGATATATTCATGGACCGTTTCATAAAGAACCAACCTATGACGCCGCAGTGGATTTTTAACTCACTTTCACGCAATTTTTATCACTCTCTTCTCGATATCAATCTTGCCGAGAATCCTGAGGTAGCTCCAAACGGTTGGTTTGTAGATCAGGATTTCATTCCCCGCAAGTCAACCTCGGCATCCAGTGTGGTAAAAGGCGTGCTTCCGGGTGAAAATCCAGAGCTTACAGTTATGTGGAGCATTGTGGGATATCCTCCCGTAAGCGTTGCGGTCCCTCTATTTGTGAAGAGCGGCAACAATCTTCCGGCACAGGTGGTGGCAAGAGGTGAAAACGGCGAAGGTCTCGATCCTAAGAATTGCGAGATTTGTGATCTGGCGATGGCGAGAAAAGCGAACGTATTTCCCGTTTCAAGAGGAAATGGCGGCAAATATTTCCGTTTCGATCTTCTCCTGAATGGAGAGAGAACCGGATATATTCAGCGTCTTGCTCCCTATGAGGAGGCTATTTTCGAGACATTCAATCCTGTAATTGAAAAGTGGTATAAAAAGGGTTCGGTAGATCTTTCGGAACTCTCCGCACTCTATTCAAAAATGGATATAGGCGCTGAGGTAAAATAAGGTGCATATTCCCGAAAATATATCCAGGAATTATGTAGACAACTGTTTTACCTCATCGGCAAAAGCAGTTTACATAACATCGGTAATCTCTTTGATGGATGCTCCATCGGTGCATGTCGTGTTGGCAGATACCAAGAAGAATGCATATTTCCTGACCAACGACTTCTATAGTTTTTTTTCTGACGAGTGTATCTATTATTATCCCTCGCCGACGGATAAAAGTGAACTGAAAGAGGCTACTGCCAAGGTGCAGCGTACAGCCGCGTTATCGGCTCTGAACTCATTTGAGGGGGGTTCATGCGCTTCATGGCGTGAAAAGGTCGGAGCCGGCTCATTTGTCATAACCGGTCGGCTGATGGATATGGAGTACAATTCTCGGCACAAACCTGTGCTGATAATCTCCTATCCGGAAGCTCTGGATCTGCCGGTACTGAATAGAAGCGAAATCAGACGCACCATACTTTCGATAAAGCGAGGAGAGAGACTTTCCCACGAATTCATAAAAGAAATGCTCTATGAAAGCGGATTTGAAAAAGTGGATTTCACGGCGGAGCCGGGTCAGTTTGCCTTGAGGGGCGGTATAATCGATATATTTTCATTTGCCGACAACCTGCCTGTCAGAATAGATTTTTTCGGTGATCAGGTTGAATCAATCCGCAAATTCGACATCAATACCCAGCTTTCAAAAGAGAGCGTGGAGAGTGTCGACATTTTTCCCGATATACACAAGAACATGGATGAGACACCCCTCGTCCCGTTTTGGGATATTCTTCCCGAAAATTTTGTTTTATGGGATTTGAGGGGGGAAAATCCTACCGGAGAAAATTATGTCATACCCCAGCCTACATTCAATAAAAATTTCGAAATACTCTCGCAGGATATCCGAAGCAAGATGGATCAGGGATATACTGTGACCGTCCTCAGCCCCAATGAGGCACAGACCGACCGTCTAAGGCAGATTTTGGTTGATACGGGCGAGAAGGTGCGACCTAATTTTCTGCCGTTGTCACTCCATGAAGGTTATGTGGACAGGATTTCCAAGAATTGCTATTATACCGACCACCAGATATTCGAACGCTATCACAAGGTAAAGGTCAAAAGGCAGGTAGAGAGATCCGAACGCCTTACCATCAATGAGATAATGGCATTCAGGCTGGGAGATTATGTAGTCCATATAGATTACGGAGTGGGCAAGTTCGGAGGTCTTGTCAAGACAAATGTAAACGGTAAGGTGCAGGAGGCGATAAAACTGGTCTATAAAGACAATGATGTGGTATTTGTCTCCATTCACGGTGTCCACCGTATCTCCAAATATAAATCGAGGGATGGAGAACCTCCGAAAATATATAAGCTCGGCACCAAGGCGTGGGAAAATCTCAAATCCAGAACCAAATCCAAGGTAAAGGATATAGCAGATGACCTGATAAAACTCTATTCCGCCAGACAACATTCAAAAGGATTTGCATTTTCGGCCGACAATTATCTAATGCAAGAACTTGAATCTTCATTTATGTACGAGGATACGCCTGACCAGGCTCTTGCTTCAAAGAAAGTAAAGGAAGATATGGAGAGTGACCTGCCGATGGACCGCCTCGTTTGCGGAGACGTGGGATTCGGCAAGACTGAAGTGGCCATCAGGGCTGCGTTTAAGGCTGTTTGCGACAGCAAGCAGGTGGCGGTTCTTGTGCCGACCACCATTCTTGCGCTGCAGCACTATCAGACATTCTCTTCTCGTCTTAAGGATTTCCCCTGCAGGGTTGAGTATGTCAGCCGCTTGCGCAACACCCAAGAGATATCGCGCATATTGGGAGATCTCGAGGCCGGCAGAGTGGATATCCTTATCGGCACTCACCGCATCCTCAACAAAAAAGTACTCTTCAAGGATCTCGGATTGCTCATTATCGACGAGGAGCAGAAATTCGGAGTTTCTTCCAAGGAAAAGATACGCCGGATGAGGAGCAATATAGATACTCTCACCCTCACCGCCACTCCCATCCCCAGAACTTTGCAATTTTCGCTTCTCGGAGCAAGGGATCTCTCCATCATCAACACTCCTCCGCCCAACCGCAAACCGGTCTATACCGAGGTGATTAATTTCAATGATGATGTCATAACCGATATCATCAACTCCGAGCTTGAGAGAGGAGGACAGGTCTTTTTCGTCCACAACAGGATAGAAGATATCCTCTCGGTGCGTGATATATTGCAGCGTCTGGTACCTCAGGCACAGATATGTGTGGCACACGGACAGATGGAGCCCGAAACGCTGGAAAAGAGGGTAGTGGAGTTTATCGCAGGTGAATACGATATCCTGCTTGCCACCACCATAATCGAAAACGGAATAGATATTCCCAATGCCAACACGATGATAATCAATCAGGCGCAACGCTTCGGTTTGAGCGACCTTCACCAACTCAGAGGGAGGGTCGGTCGGTCAAATGTCAAGGCTTACTGTTATCTCCTGATACCTCCCATCGCATCTATTACGGACGATGCCCGCAGACGCATCAGGGCGATCGAGGCCTTCTCGGAACTGGGTAGCGGATTCAACATAGCGATGCAGGATTTGGATATCCGCGGAGCAGGCAATCTATTGGGTGCGGAGCAGAGCGGTTTTATTGCCGAGATGGGATTCGAGACCTATATGCGTATCCTCAACGAGGCGATGGCGGAGCTGCGTGAAGAGAAGATGAGTAAAGGAGAGGATGTGGTCATGCCCGATGCCATGCGCTCCGTTCCTATGGCGGATACCCAGATAGAGACCGACCTTGAGGCCTATATTCCCGATGAGTACGTGCAAGTTACTTCGGAAAAAATCCGTCTTTACAAGGATCTTACAAATATCGGCGATGAGAGGCAGATGGAGGCTTTGCGCAAGGAGATGGCGGATCGTTTCGGTCCTATTCCCGAGCAGCTCGAAGAGTTGATCCGTATAGTACGGCTAAAGAAAGTCGCACAAAATCTCGGTTTCGAGAAGATAATCCTGAAAAATGGGGTGATGCTCGCCTATTTCATCTCCAACAATATGCATTCGTATTATAGAGGGGATCTATTCCCCGCAATACTTACCGCCATCCAGTCACTCGGTGACCGCTGCAGGGTAAATGAGGTGAAAGATAGACTCTATATCAGGGTAAAAAGCATTCCTGATGTACGTCAAGCCATTCTCTTTCTCTCAAAACTCATTTAGATTCCAAAAACTTCTTACCTTTGCAACCCCAAAGACCATAATAAATATAGAATGTATTTGCTTATTGATATCGGCAATACGGCATGCAAGGCGGCCTTTGCCGACAACGAGAGGATAGGAAAAGTTTTCCGTTATGCGGGAGATGATATCCGACAGTTTATCCGCGAGACTTTCGATTCGGAATATCCGGGCCAAAGAGTACGGGTGGCTGTTTTAAGCAATGTTCGTGCAGACGATCCCGAGTTGGAGACAATGTTGCTCAATGAGTGCTGCGACCGTTTGATTGTTCTGGATGTGGCGGAATGTGACCGTCTGGTAAAAACCGGACTACCGCAGTTTGAGGTGCTTGCCAATATGCCCGAGGGCATGGGAGCAGACCGGATAGCGGCTATTCTTGCAGCCAATAACCTCTTTCCGGAAAATGACTTGATGGTGTTTGACTTCGGTACGGCCATTACGGTGGAATTTATTGATTGTCATAAAGAGAATGCTTCTGCATGTTATGCCGGTGGTGCGATTTCTTTGGGCTTAAATACCAGATATCGGGCTCTGAGCCACTTTACAGAGCGTATTCCGCTCCTCAATCCGAGGGATTTTATGGAGTCCCATAAAGAGGAGAAAATCAACCCGATCGGCTTTGATTTGGATACCGCCATGGCTGCGGGTAATATTCTCGGCATAATGTTTGAGATAGAAGGATATAAGAGAGAGTATCCTGATAGAACGGTGATTTTCACGGGCGGGGATGCGATTTATTTTGCTGAAAAGCTGAAAAGTTCCATATTTGTCGTTTACAACCTTGTTTTGATGGGACTCTCGCAGATAGCACAATTTTATGCCGAACAATAGTACCATAATCAAATTCAGAAGATTCGCGGCAGTGTTGCCGGCACTCTTCGTGCTGTTTGCAGCCCTCCCTTCTTCGGCGCAGAGTATAGCTGCCGACGGCAGTTTCACCCCATATTCGATGTTCGGCGTAGGTTCTCTTGCCAGACCGGGCATATCATACAACCTTTCGATGGGAGGCATCGGGATCGGTGACCGCAACTACCGCTATATCAATTATATCAATCCTGCCGCCGTGACGGAGCGCCAGGCACAGTCATTCATGCTCGATTTCGGTATAGAACAGGGTAATATCTATTATAAGGCCAATCCTGCCACGGCAGTTGGAGGAACAGGTTCCGATCTGTTGAAGAGCGTCAACAATACTTTCAATATGCACCACATCATTGCTTCTTTCCCAATCTGGAAGAGTTCAGCCTTCAAGGTAGGTATCGTGCCTTACAGTAATGTGGGATACAAGTTTGTTACAACCGAGAGCAATGACGACATAATCGCCGAAGCCGGAGATATAAAGTACTCCAAAATCGGACAGGGCAGTATCTATCAGACATTTTTAGGTGCGGGAGCCACCTTCTGGGATAGACTTAGCGTGGGAGCGGATCTGCATTTTTACTTCGGAACTATAAATCGCTACAGTAGCGCAACATTTACAACAAATACCTCATTAAGATCAATCAATTCTGGCTGGACCTTCGTCACCCGTGCCATATCGGGCAAGTTCGGACTCCAGTACAGGCAGCCGCTGGCAGGCAACACTTCGGCCACCATCGGAGTAACATACGATCTGGCGACCGCATTCAGGGGTGAGAATATACGCTACGCTTACGGTGTATCGGCAAGCGGCAAGGATACAGTTTTCCACAGCAACACCCCTCTTGAGACAATGTCGGCGCCATCCGAACTCGGAGTGGGCTTTACAATACGCAACACTGAGAGATGGATGGTGGGATTTGATTACACGCGTTCAAATTGGACCAAAGCTTTCCTCGAGGAGACACCGGGGGTGGACATCAAGGCTACGACAGCACAGGCATTCAGGTTGGGATTTGAAGTGACGCCCAACCGTTACGACATCAGGTACTATCTCAAGACGCTCACTTATAGGGCCGGAGCCTACTATGAGCAGAACTATTTTACCCTAAACGGCTCTCCAATAGCAAGGAGAGGTATTACCTTCGGAGTCTCGTTTCCGGTATTCCGCTACTACAACGCAGTGACTCTGGGTGTAGACATAGGCCAGAGAGGGTCGGTTGCAGACAATCTCATCAGGGAGAGATATTTCCTATTCACCCTCTCGTTTGACCTGCACGATATTTGGTTTGTAAAAACTTTATACCAATAGAATAGATTATTTTTATTAACTTTACCCGATATTTTAAAAATGGAAACAATGAAGAAAATCGCAATTATCTTATTTGCAATGGTTCTTTCTCTTCCTGCATTTTCCCAGGGAAAGTATGGAAAAGACAGTGTGGAATGTAAAAAATATCTTTCATTCTACTCAGAACTTTACAAACAGAGAAATTATGACGAAGCTGCCCCTCACTGGAGGAAGGCCATCGCCCTCTGTCCTCCGACAGCCAGTCAGAACATGCTCCTGCACGGTCAGAATCTTCTCCGTTTGGACATAAGCAAAAATGCCAATAATCCGGCTCGCAGACAGGAGCTCATCGACTCCCTGATAATGCTCCACGACCTCCGCTCGGAATACTATCCCAGTTACCGCGTGAAGAGCATGGACAACAAGGCCATTGATATAATCAACTACAACTATTGCGGTGACGATCCCCTCAAGCAGTATCAGATGCTGACTGAGATCATCAACACTATCAATACCGATTGTAGCCCCATTATTTTCATCAATCAGATGAAAGGGGGCGTGGCACTCTATCAGGCCGGCACTCTCCCCCCGGAGGCCCTGATGACCTGCTTCGAGAATAATATCAACCACATCGAAGAGATGATTTCCATGGATCCCGAAAAAGAGGAGTATCGCGTAGTGAAACAGGATATCGAAACCATCTTCGCCGAAAGCGGTGTTGCATCGTGCGACAACCTCGTGGAGCTCTATACTCCCAGATTCGAGGCGAATCCTACGGATGCCAATCTTCTTGCCACAATGGTGAAAATGCTTACCAGATCAGACTGCGTCAACACCGACCTCTTCCTAAAGAGTGCCGTTGCCCTCCATGAGATCAATCCTTCATCGAGCTCGGCATACGGTCTTTACAGACTCTATTCCTCACGCGACGAAGATAGGGTTGCAGCACAGTTTTTCGAGAGCGCCGTTTCACTCCTCGATCCAAACGATGTGAAGACAGCTGCAGAATACAACTTAGAGCTGGCTACATTCTATTTCAAGAAGCTCAACCGTTCCGCCACTGCAGTAGCTACCGCCAAGAAGGCCATAGAGTATGACCAGAGCGTTGCAGGCAAGGCCTATCTACTTATAGGTACCATCTGGGCATCACAGGATTGCCCCGGCAGCGAGGTTGATGCAAGATCCAAATACTGGGTTGCGGTCGACTATATGGTCAAAGCCAAGAATGCCGACCCTGAAGTCGCTGCAAATGCGGATGAACTGGCTGCTCAGTACCGTAAATACTTCCCCATGCAGGTTGATGCCTTTATGTATGACGTTACAGACGGTCAAAGATATACCGTATCTTGCGGGGGTATGACGGAAATAACAACCGTAAGGACACAGAAATAGTCTCTCTTGACCTCTACCGCACAGTACAGACACAAACCTATAGCCATCGGTTCATGCTTGATGGCTATAGTGCTTTTTGCGCTTTCAT